>Ga0210393_10000799_pt1 | contig 27074 bp, 28 predicted proteins | sample IncBWC27OmetaG_FD_160068 | JGI IMG/M metagenome (GOLD analysis project Ga0210393, IMG submission 160068) | Forest soil microbial communities from Barre Woods Harvard Forest LTER site, Petersham, Massachusetts, United States - Inc-BW-C-27-O ...
GAAGCTTGTCTTGGAGCTTGTTTGGAATCGTTGGCAGCCCAGACTCAGGTGAGCTTCGAAATCATTGTTGTGGATGATGGATCGACTGATCGCACTCGTGAGATCGCGAAGTCTTTTGCGGGAGTGAGGGTAGTGGAACCGGGGCCCTTGCCGCCGGGTTGGATTGGCAAGAACAATGCCCTCGTGGCCGGTGCGAAAGAGGCGCAGGGAGGATCGTTGTTGTTCACGGATGCCGATACGGTTCATCAGGCCGGATCGTTAGCGCGAAGCTTGGAGGAGGCGCAGCGCCAGAGGGCGTCTTTGCTTTCGTATTCTCCCGAACAGGAAGTTCATGGCTTCTGGGAGAAGGCTGTGATGCCGGTGATCTTTGCTGAACTGGCGTCAAGTTATCGTCCGTCGGGCGTTAGCGATCCCACGTCTTCCGCGGCAGCGGCGAATGGGCAGTATATGTTGATTTCTCGCGAGGCATACGATGCAGTTGGCGGACACGCTGCTATAGCCGCGAGTTTGCTTGAGGACGTGGCACTCGCTCGGGCGGTGAAGGCTTCGGGGCGCAAGATATTCTTTCGCTATGGCAACGATGCCGTGCGGACCCGCATGTATCGCAGCTTTGCGCAGCTAAAGGAAGGCTGGACGAAAAACCTGGCGCTGCTGTTTCCATCCCCCGGACGTTTGGCATGGCTTCGATTGACAGAGTTTGTGCTGATTGTAAGCAGTGCCACGGTAGCCATCTTGATGGGAGTGAAGGGTCGAACGCCGGCATCGGCCGCGGTCGGGCTTCTTGCCCTTGCCTTGACAGGTCTTTTTCTCAGGCGAATCCGCAAAGCGCATTTCTCCTGGGATGCAACCGTCTTAGCCCTGATCGGCTTGCCACTGTTTTCGTATCTGCTGTTGCGGTCGAGGAATGCTTATGAGAAGGGAATCATCACGTGGAAGGGGCGCAGCTATACGGGGAACGGAATGTGTGCTTCCGTGGTAGCGGACCGAGTGAAAGCAGGACGCTCCCTCGACAGCCAACACGACGCCGATCGTACTCCAAGTCACGCTACTTCAATTTAAGGTCAAGCATGGTTTATCTAACTCGTAAGGCTGAGTTCTCTGCTTCGCACTACTATCACAATCCGAAGTTTAGTCCGGAGGAGAACCAGCGCATCTTCGGCAAATGCAATAATCCCAATGGACACGGGCACAATTACACGCTCGAAGTCACGGTGAAGGGTGAGGTGGATCCGCGTTCCGGATTCGTTGTGGATCTCAAGCAGTTGAAAGAAACGATGAGCCGGGAGGTGTTGGAGGCTCTCGACCACCGGTTCCTGAATAAAGAAGTTCCCGAGTTTTTCACTCGGATTCCGACCACGGAGAATCTTGCCATAACGATTTGGCAGCGCCTGTCGCCGAAGTTGCAGGCTGCGCATCTGCACCGGGTGCGGGTATACGAGACGCCGGAACTGTTCGTTGATTTTTACGGGGAAGCATGAAGGCGTATTTGACGCGGCGATACATGTTTTCAGCTTCGCATCGGCTGCACAGCGATTCCATGTCAGAGGCGGAGAATGCTGCGACTTACGGAAAGTGCAACAACCCCTACGGACACGGCCACAACTACACGCTTGAAGTCACAGTCAGCGGCCCGGTCGATGAGAGCACGGGGATGGTTTGCAATCTGATGGACTTGGACGCTTTTGTGCAGCGCGAGATTCTCGAACGCTTTGATCATCAAAATCTGAACACGCTTGCGGAATTCGCGCGAACTGTCCCAACCACGGAGAATTTGTGCATTGTTGTCTACGATATTTTGCAGCGCGGCTTTCGCCATGCTCATCTTGAAAAGGTACGGTTTGAAGAGACAATGATGAATTCGTTTGAATACTGGGGAGTGAATCGGGTAATCGAGTAAGGAGACCATGACAACTTCCGTTGAAACATCGACCTTGACCAGCGCCAGCTTTGAAGACCTGGTGCGCGAGATGATCGTTCGACTGGGCGAGGATCCCGCGCGAGAGGGTTTGGTGCGTACGCCCAACCGCGTTCACCGGGCCTACGAGCACCTGACGAAGGGTTACAAGGAAGACGCCGAGGCAATGCTCAAGAAAGCTTTGTTCACTGTGACCTACGACGAGATGGTCATCGTGAAAGACGTGGAGATGTTTAGCTTGTGTGAGCATCACATTCTGCCTTTTTTTGGCAAGGTGCATGTCGCGTACATCCCCAACGGCAAAGTGATTGGACTGAGCAAGATTCCCCGGCTGATCGAAATCTTCTCGCGCCGTTTGCAGATACAGGAACGGCTCACAACTCAAATTGCAGAGACCATTCAGAAAGCCATTGAGCCGCAGGGAGTGGGAGTGGTGATCGAGGCGCGACATTTGTGCATGATGATGCGAGGCGTGGAGAAGCAGCACTCGGCTGCGGTCACCTCGTCCATGCTGGGCTGCTTCCGCAATGAGCAAGAAACCAGGACGGAATTCTTGTCGTTGATCCGCAATCGAGCGAACGGAGTTTAGTACTCCAGGAAATCCTCAAAACGCGTCAATCCCGGTCACACTCTGCCCAATGATCAGCGTGTGAATGTCGTGCGTTCCTTCATACGTCTTGACCGATTCCAGGTTCATCATGTGACGCATGAGCGGATACTCGTCGGCTACGCCGTTGGCTCCGAGAATGTCGCGGCCCATGCGGGCGCATTCGAGGGCCATCCAGACATTGTTCCGCTTTGCCATGGAAATGTGTTGAGCCCCGGCTTTGTCCTGATCTTTGAGACGTCCTACCTGCAACACTAACAGTTGACCTTTAGTGATTTCGTTGATCATCCAGGTCAGCTTTTCCTGGACCAGTTGGTGCGAGGCGATCGGTTTGTCGTGGAACTGCTTGCGCAACTGCGCGTATTGCAGGGCGCAGTCGTAGCAAGCCATGGCTGCGCCAATGCCTCCCCAGGCGATTCCGTAGCGGGCTTGATTCAGGCACATCAGCGGAGATTTGAGGCCACCGCTTTTTGGCAAAAGGTTGGATTCGGGGATGTGAACATCCTGCATCGACAAGCCCGAAGTTACCGAAGCGCGCAGCGACCACTTGCCGTGAATGTCTTCGGCGTGAAAACCGGGGCGATCGGCCTCAACCAGGAAACCTCGGATCTTGTTGTCTTCATCCTCCACCTTGGCCCAGATCACGGCGACGTCGGCGATGGAGCCGGACGTGATCCACATCTTTTCGCCATTGAGAACGTATTCATTTCCAACCTTGCGGGCGCGAGTGCGCATGCCGCTGGGATTTGAACCGAAATCGGGCTCAGTGAGTCCAAAGCAGCCGAGCTTCTCGCCCTTTTGCATCGCCGGGAGCCAGGTTTGTTTTTGTTCGTCGCTTCCAAATGCATAAATCGGATACATGACCAGCGCGGACTGCACGCTCACGAAGGAACGCACTCCCGAGTCCCCGCGCTCGAGTTCCTGCATCACCAGGCCGTATTCAACGTTGGACATTCCGGCGCAACCGTAGCCCTTGAGGCTGGCTCCGTAGAAGCCGAGTTCGCCCATGGGCTTAACCAGTTCACGAGGGAAACGGCCAGCACGGTTGCACTCCTCGATGATGGGAATGAGGTTGTCTTCGATAAACTTTCTGGAAGTATCGCGAACCAGCCGCTCGTCATCATTGAGCAGCGCGTCGAATCCGATGAAGTCCACCCCGCGGAATTTTAATGCCATGAGATACTCTTTCTGTTTCTCGCTCTGAACAGGCGCAGTAAATGAGGAAGAGGAAACTCTTTAACGTAACAAAGGGGGCGGAAACGCGTCAAACGGAGGTTGCACCATCCGCTTGAGGTGGGGCGGAATCCATTCGTTCGTCCAGGAAAGCGCACGTCTAGACACCCAATCGTGGTCGGCGAACCGACCGTAAGTCCAAGTGCTGCTTGGGGATTCATTAGAAATTTACAATTCTGTAACCGTGTTGTAACACTCAACACAGAGCCTAGGGTTGAATAAAAATTATCAAGGAGGAATCATCGCGTGATTCGTCGCATCGCGCTTTTGTGTCTTGCCCTGTCAGTCCCCGCTCTTGCGCAGACCACATTGAACGGGGCTGGCGCAACTTTCCCATATCCGATGTATTCCAAGTGGTTCAGCAAATACCACGATGCACATCCCGATATTCAGTTCAATTACCAATCGATTGGGAGCGGCGGCGGAATTCGCCAGGTCTTAGCCGGGACGGTCGATTTTGGCGCCAGTGACGGTCCAATGACCGACGAACAACTGGCCCAAGCCAAGATCAAAATCCTGCACGTGCCGACGGTGTTGGGCGCGGTGGTTCCGGCCTACAACGTTTCGGGCGTCAGCGGAGAGATCAAGTTCAGTCCCGATGTGCTGGCGGGCATCTTCTTGGGCAAGATTACCAACTGGAACGACAAGGCGATCGCCGGTGCGAATCCGGGCGTCAATTTTCCTAAGGATGAGCCCATCGTGGTGATTCATCGTTCAGACGGCAGCGGCACCACGTTTATTTTCACGGATTATCTTTCGAAGGTTAGCTCCGATTGGCAAAGTCAGGTCGGCAAGGCAACGTCGGTCAAGTGGCCGGTCGGCCTTGGCGGCAAGGGCAATGAGGGTGTTGCAGGCCTCATCCGGCAGATGAAAGGTTCGATCGGCTACATCGAACTGATTTACGCGGTGCAGAACAACATCACCTATGGAACCGTGAAAAACGCGGCTGGGGAATTTGTGAAAGCCAGCTTGGCCAGCGTCACGGCGGCGGCCGCCTCGGTCAAAAGCATGCCTGCGGATTTTCGCGTCTCGATCACCAACGCGCCTGGAAAAGATGCATATCCTATTTCCAGCTTCACATGGCTGCTGATTCCGGCTCAATCCAAGGATGCCGCGAAGGGCAAGATGATCGCCGATTTCTTAAACTGGATGGTGGATGACGGGCAGAAGATGACTGCGGATCTGACCTACGCTCCACTGCCCGAGAGCGTGGCGAAGAAAGTCAAGGACGAGATCAAGCAAGTTCGGTAGTCGGCTGCGAAGCAATGAGGATGAGGTCAAGGGCACCAGTTAAACAACTGGAGCCCTTTTTTGCGTCGGACGTTGCAGCAAGTGCGTGCCTTATACTGATATCCATGAAATTCTGTGTCGTTCTCCTTCTAGCAGTGGCCTCGTTGCCTAGCTTGAACGCGGCTGAAAAGCCGGTCTACCAAACCGGCAAGATCGTGGATATCCAGCAGAAAACGAAAACGCGGATTCTCTACTATCAGGTTGATACTCCCGTTACCAAGGAAGATCCCTACTACGAACTCTCAGTGCAGGTTAAAGACACGATTTACGTTGGAGATTACAGTCCGCGCCACGCAGGGGATGCTTTGCCCGAAGAGTGGAATGTACCCCAAGCGGAGGTCCGGCTCAGGCTGGACAAGCACTATATGTATCTTATGCGTCCGGCCGGCACCGAGTTACAATTTGTGATTATGAAACGCATGGCGGCGTCTGCGCAGACAATATCAGAGCCCCTTTCTCCCAAGAAGTGATACCGCAGTTGCGGTTTGATCATCCAATTGATTTTGTCCTTCTAGGTTATGGTTCGCGCCTCGCTCGATAATTCGGCTTATTACATTAATCGCGAAGCTTCGTGGCTGGCGTTTAACCGGCGTGTGCTCGAAGAAGCGCAGGACGAGAGTAATCCGATACTGGAGCGACTTAAATTCCTCGCCATTAGTGCCAGCAATCTCGACGAGTTTTTCGAAGTACGTGTGGCTGGCCTGGTACAGCAGATTGAGGACGGATTCACAGAGGCGGGGCCGGACGGCCTCACGTTGCTGCAAGAGCGCGATGTTGTCTCGCAGGAAACCCATGAGTTCGTGGACGACCAGTACCTTTGTTGGAACGAAAAGCTGCGGCCCATGCTGGCCGAAAATGGCATTCGCGTGCTCGGCCTGCATGAACTGGATGCCAAGGCGCGAGCTTTCATCGCCGATTATTGTGAGCGCGAACTGGATTTATTGCTCACTCCAGTCACGGTAGACCCGGCGCATCCGTTTCCCCGAGTGATTAATAAGGCTCTGTGTGTGGCATTTCTGCTGCGCCGGCGGCGGCGGTCGTCCATGACCTATACCGGAGTCATTACGGTGCCGCGGGCTTTGCCGCGGCTGATCCGCCTGCCCTCTGAAGGAACCGACGATTTCATTTTTCTTGCCGATCTCGTGGCCTACCACGCCTCCCGGATGTACCACGGCTACGACATCGTCTCCTCGGCAGCGTTTCGGGTTACCCGCAACAGTAATCTCTACCTGGCGGAGGAAGAGTCCCGCAACCTACTCGAGTCGGTCCGCACCGAGTTGCACAATCGGCGCAAGGGAGACGCCGTCCGGCTGGAGATCGAATCGGAAGCTGATCCGGAGATCATCGAGCGTTTGCGCACCAACTTCGGTCTGGAATCGTGGCAGGTATTTTCCGTCAACGGACCGGTCAACCTTTCGCGCTTGTTCAATATTTACGAGCAGACCGAGCATCCGGAGCTGAAGTTCAAGCCTTTTCTTCCTCGCGAGCTTCGGCTCACCGCTAAGTCGCAAGACCTTTTTGAGGAGCTTCGCCGACACGATATTCTGTTGCACCACCCCTTCGACTCTTTCGATGCCGTAGTTTCATTTATTGAAGCGGCAGCGGAGGACCCGCGCGTGCTCTCCATGAAGCAGACGCTGTATCGCACCAGCGAACACTCATTGATTGTTCCAGCGCTGATGTCGGCAGCCGCAAAGAAGGAAGTTACGGCAGTCGTGGAATTGAAGGCACGATTTGACGAAGCCTCGAACATCCGCTGGGCGCGTGATCTGGAAGACGCGGGAGTGCAGGTGTTTCATGGTTTAGTCGGGTTGAAAACACACTGCAAATTGTCGTTGCTGGTGCGGCAGGATCCAGACGGTGTAATGCGCCGCTATGCCCACCTCGGCACAGGCAATTACAACACTGCTACGGCTCGGATTTATACCGACGTGAGCGTGTTGACTGCGGACCCGGAGATCACCGGCGCTGTCCACGATGTGTTCAGCTTTCTCACGGCTTACGCCGAACATCCAAATTACGACCCGCTCATGGTTGCGCCACTCGATCTGGCCGAACATTGCCTGGCCCTGATTGCTCGCGAAGCGGAACACGCGCGCCATGGCCGTCCGGCACACATTATCGCCAAAATGAATGCGCTGCTGGACAAAAACATCATTATGGCTTTGTATAGAGCTTCGCAGGATGGGGTGAAGATCGATCTGATTGTCCGTGGAATGTGCGCTCTGCGCCCGGGAGTGCGTGGCGTGAGCGATCGCATCAGCGTGCGAAGCGTTGTTGGCCGTTTTCTCGAACACAGCCGCATTTACTTCTTTGCCAATGGTGGCCAGGAGGAGGTGTATCTGTCGAGCGCCGACTGGATGCCGCGCAATCTTTACGAGCGGGTAGAAGTCATGTTCCCGGTGAAAGATGAGCTTTTGCGAGAGCGTGTGCGGCAGGAGATTTTGTCATCGTATTTGGCCGACAATTTGAAATCCCGCATTCTACAGAAGGACGGGAGCTATGTTCGTGCCTGGCGCGCCCAAGGTAAGAGAAAGCCGCCGGTTGGAGCAGCGGCTTTTAGCGCCCAGGATTTCCTAATTGGCCTCGCGGAAGGCCGGCAAGGGCTGGATGCAATTCCGGCTGCGCCGAGTCCAAGGAGCCGAAGAGCGACGATGGGAAGGGAGCGTTAACGCATGATCATTTATTTTCTGCGTCACGCCAACGCGGGCGAGCCAATGGCCAATGCGAAAAAGGACGAGAAGCGCGCTCTCGACAAGGAGGGAATCGCACAATGCGGAATCGTTGGGCGAGCTCTGGCTGCGTTGGATGTTCAGGTGGACGCCATGATTTCCAGTCCACTGAAGCGCGCCGTTCAAACCGCGTCACTGGTGGGCAATGAACTCAGCTATGAAGGCAAGTTGCAATTTGAGGATGCGCTCCGGCCCAGCGCTTCCTTCGCCGATTTTCGCCGATTGGTCGAGAAATATTCCAAGCAAGAAGCGATCATGGTTGTCGGGCACAATCCAAATCTCAGCGAGTTCTTGGGGCGCAGCATTAGTGAAACCGGATGCGAAGCCGGGACGGAGTTGAAAAAGGGAGCCGTGGCGAAAGTGGAAATCGACCGCAACTCGGCGCTCCTGCATTGGTGCCTGACTCCGAAGGTTTTGCGCGCGCTCTATGCCGCTGCGGCTGAGAGCTCGCGACCGAAGACTTCGCGAAAATAACTTTGTTCCTTTTCCACTGCCCACAATTCCAGGTCGACGCTGCTTCTTTGCTTGGTGACTAACGTCAACTTCACTTCGCTTTCGTGCAGTCGAATCCGGGCTGCCCGGATTGCCGCGGTCCGGCTAAGGTTGAGCGCACGGGCCAGCCGGAGGAGAAGGGATGCCTTAAGTACATACTCCTGGTCTGCAGTTGGGAGCGCCTTGATGGGAGCGTCGCCGGGCGCCGGTCGCGACTTCCCCAGATACCGGGCAATTGCTGCGATGATTCGCCTCTGCTCGGGGGTGTAGCCCAGAATCTCGGAGTTAGAAATGATGTAATAGGCATGCCGATGCCTGCCATTGCGGTTCACATAATCACCCACTTCGTAAAGCATGGCAGCCGCCGAAAGCCATTCCTCATATTGTGCTGGCAAGGCGTGTACGGATTTCAGCGCGGCAAACAACTGCATGGCTGAGGCACGAACATGCAGCGCATGGTCCATGTCGATTCGATAGTGCGAGACCGCAGCGCGGATCGAATCCCAGCGTTCGGATTCGATCTGCTTTCCCGATCGCGTGGTGCGGTCATATTCGGCCGCCATCTGAGCCAGTAACCCGTCGCGCAGTCCGAGTGGTGAATAGCGGAATCCCGCGAGTTGACAACGTTCCAGAAGGCCAAGGTACACGGCGGCACCAGGCACAATAATCTCAGCACGTCGCGGACCCACCCCGGAGAGTGTCTTGCGTTCTTCGAGCGGCAATCGCGCGAGCAGTTTTGCGATGCGTCGCATTTGTGTTTTAGAGACGGTGGCCGCGCGTGAGCCTTTCGTCTTGTACAGGCCGTGGCAGATCGCAGCCAATGATTCCGCAGTCCCGGACGTCGCGATAACGACTTTTGGGCGGGAGCGCTTGATCCGGTCCGCGGTGCGCTCGATTTCGCGCGAGATGAATCCTCGTAGCTGACGCATCTCGGATTTGCGCGGCGGATCGTGACGCAGAAACTCATTGGTTAAACGAACCGCGCCAAGCGGCAAGCTGACGGTATTTCGAATGTGACCCAGGCTGGAGATGGTTAACTCGCAACTGCCTCCGCCGAGGTCCGCCATCAGCACCGGGGAAGAATTCACGCGTAGGGTTGAAACCAGACCCAAATGAATGAGTCGGGCCTCTTCCAATCCTGAAATGATTTCGACGTCCCAACCGGTGGTCGAGCGCACCCATTCGAGAAACGCTCTGGCATTGCGCGCGTCGCGCAGTGCGCTGGTGGCAACGACTCGCACAGAGTCCGCGCCCGCATTCTGGACCGCGCGATGAAACCGGCGCAGCACCTTCACTGTGGTGGCGATCGCCTCCGGAGACAGAAAACTGCTCCGGAATACTGATTCGCCCAAGCGCGTCACTTCCCGATCCTCAAGAATGTTGGTGAGGCGGTGCTTGGCGAGGCGAGCAATCTTCAGGCGGACGGAGTTTGATCCAATATCAACGGCGGCAAGGGTCGGCATAGCGGAAGGGGAAGTGTACCGCTAACACCGATGTGTCCGGAGAAAAATATCGAACGCCAACGCTGCGACCGGCAGGGGTACTATCGAGTCGTCTTGAACGGATTGAATATCCGCACACCAAGAGAGGCGAAATCCCGTTCATTCCGCGTCGCCACGGTCAGTTCGTGAATTCGCGCGGTCGCCCCGATCATTACATCTTCGAGCACCTCATCCGGCCTTCCGTGCATTAGGCGCGCCCATTCGCGAAAGCACAAAGCGTCCATTGCTAACACTTGGCAAGAGTCTTCTAACAGGTCGATCCACGTCTGGATCTGTGCAGCTTTTTGTGAATCCTGACTGCGGGTCTTCTGCACTCCGGCCTGTAATTCGCCGATGGTCACTGCGGAGAGGTAAATCTGACTCTCTTGCAGCTCAGACAGCCAGCCGAGCACGGCACCGTGAGGTTTTGGCTTCCGCAATTCGGAAACCACGTTGGTGTCGAGCAAATAACGGTTCACCGGAATTCAACGATTGGACGCTGCCGAAATCCGCGGCGTTCAGGAATTAGATTCTCGAAGCGCGGTCCCGGACCGATCAGCAGTTCTTTCAGGCTGGGGCGGGCTGAGTCTTGCAGATGCCGCCACTCCTGGATCGGAATCAGAACGGCCGTCTCAATACCACGGCGGGTGACGACCTGAGGGCCGTCCCTGATCGTCGCGTCCAGGAGTTCGCTGAAACGAGCCTTCGCATCCTGCACCTGCCAAGAAGTCACTACGCACCTCCACAAACCCCGATTATATAACTAGTCATATGACTAGTCAATTCGAAGCAAAACTCCAGGTCGCCTGTAACCAAGCGGGAAACTATGTTGGTCGGATCTCAGGCAACTGCGGCGCTTGCCCCGGCGGATTCTGCGGAAGGTCTGCGACTTGATACTGCAGCGGCGCGAACCGGCTCAGATTTCTTACTGAAAAGCGCCGCACGGGTTTCAGTCACGGCGTCCACGCTTTGACGGAACTTTGCCTGCGTCACATTTCGCAGCATCGCTACCAGCGCCGAGTCTCGAACGCCTCCGAAAAGCGCTTCTGCTTTTTGAGTTAATTTCAGCCAATCGTGCCAGTCGCCGATCACGTCCTGCATGTGCTTGAGTTGGTCGATGACGCGCTTTGCCTCCGCGTCGGGGTCAGCCAGTTCCGCAACATAACGAGCCCGCTTTCCGATGATGCGGTACTGGTGGAGCGTTTTCTCCGTAAGCATCACATGCTCTCGTCCAAGCTTGGCGAGTTTGTTGAGGGTCAACGTCAGTGGCTCCGTATCCGTGGGGATATCGATCTCCCTGGCACGTTTCAGTCGTTTCCTCACCGCGTCGGCGGTCTTACGATTGAAAGCTGTCGCGAGTTTCTGTTCATGCTTGGCGCGATCCTGCACCAGGGCGCTCAAAAACTCAGATTTATGCCCATTGCCTTCGGGAATCTTCAAGCTTCGCAATGAAGCGATTTCCACGTCCAAGTCCCGCACACGGCCGGCCTTCTTGCGCAGCCGCGACAACAGCTTGAGCAGTTTTTTGTCATTGCGGTTTAGCGGCCCGGCCACTTCGCTAAGCAGAGCCTCCACACGCCGGCTGTTCGTGCGAAATTTGTGCACACTTTCTGGAGCCGGATTCTTCGCGAGCTTGGTCAGCTCGCGAGCCAATCTTTGAAAAACCAGACGGCTGCGTTTTAAGTCAACAGGCATATCCAGCACTGAGATACCGAGAACGAAAGCTACAAGGGATTCCAACAAAATGCAATCGAGGAACTTCGAGGGATTCGTCCCTCAGCAACCGCGGTCAAATAAGGTCGCCCCACAACAGCGAAGGGCTATTTTAACACTGCTGTAACACGATTCTGCTAGCCTGCCTATAGATGGCCAACCGAGCTCTAGGAGCGCCACGTTTGACAGGACCGCAACCCATTGCAAAACCAGAGGTTGCAGCCAGTTCCGACGTGCAAAATCAGCCGCTTCTCGGAGCCGGAAACAGCCACGTTGCGGACGGTATCTTTCACTTCGCGATGCTGGCTTGCGGGTTGTGTGTGCTGGCGCTAGTGGGAGTGATTCTTTATGAGCTTGTTAAAGGGTCAAGGCTGTCGTGGCATGCTTTCGGGCTAAAGTTCTTTTTCCAAAGTGAATGGGATCCGGTGAACGAGCAGTTCGGCGCGCTGCCGTTCGTGTATGGCACGCTCGTGTCCTCATTGCTGGCCCTTCTTCTCGCTGTACCTCTCGCCATTGGTGTGGCCGTCTTCATCACCGAAATGTGCCCGCGTTGGCTCAAGGGGCCACTGGCGTTTACCACGGAACTTCTGGCAGCGATACCAAGTGTGATCTACGGACTGTGGGCCATTTTCGTGTTAGTGCCGCTTCTGCGCCAATATGGGGAGCCTTTTTGCGCGCGCTATTTCGGTTGGACAGGATTGTTCGAGGGACCGCCCTACGGTATAGGAATGCTCGCGGCCGGAATTATCCTCGCCATAATGGTCGTGCCGATTGTTTCATCGATCACGCGAGAAGTAATGACTGCCGTGCCCCAGCAGCAACGGGAAGCTGTACTTGCTCTGGGAGCGACCCGCTGGGAGATGATTCGAACCGGCGTTCTGCGAAACGCGCGGGCTGGGATTTTGGGCGGCGTGATCCTTGGTCTGGGCCGCGCCCTTGGCGAAACTATGGCTGTCACGATGGTGATCGGAAATCGGCCGGAGATTGCGAAGTCGCTATTCGCTCCCGGCTACACCATGGCGAGTGTGATCGCTAACGAGTTCAGCGAGGCTACGGGCGATACCTACCTGAGCGCTCTGATTGAGATCGGATTGGCTCTGTTTATCGTTACTATTATCGTAAACATTCTGGCCCAATTTCTGGTTTGGACAGTAACGCGCGGGACTCCGGCGAGAAGCAATGCCTGAAATTGTGACGGCCACGACCGACTTTGCAGCTGCCCCGATCAGTCTCTGGCGGCGCGGCATGAATTCGCTTGCGACCCTTGCGGCCGCAATATCCGTAATCTTGGTTCTGCTGCCCCTCGGCGCCGTTTTCGGATACTTGGTTTACAAAGGGATCGGCTCCATCAATTGGGCCTTTCTTACGCAAACGCCCAAACCGGTCGGCGAAGCTGGCGGCGGCATGGCGAACGCAATCGCCGGTTCTGCGTTCATCTTATTGATTGCCAGCGTCATCGGTGTTCCCATCGGAATCGGAGCGGGAATTTATTTAGCGGAGTACGGACGCAACCAACTGGGAAACGTAATCCGCTTTACTGCGGACGTGCTGAACGGAGTTCCCTCTATCGTGATTGGTATCGTGGCATATGGGATCGTTGTGCTCTCGCAGGGACATTTCTCGGCCCTGGCCGGCGGTGTCGCCCTAGCAATCATGATGATTCCGACCATCACTCGCACCACCGAAGAAATGCTTTTACTAGTACCCAACGCCGTGCGGGAGGCAGCTTACGGTTTGGGTGTCTCGCGCTGGCGTACTACGTTGTCGATCACCCTGCGAACCGCAACGTCAGGCGTCATCACAGGTATAATGCTGGCTTTTGCGCGCGTAGCGGGCGAGACTGCCCCGCTTCTGTTTACAGCCTTCGGCAACCAATACTGGAATTGGAAAATCAATCAGCCGACGGCCGCGCTGTCATTGCAGATTTTCACCTACGCGATTTCGCCATTCGATGAATGGCATCGTCAGGCTTGGGCAGGAGCGTTAATCTTGATTGTGCTGATCGTGTTCGCCGTCAGTGCGGTGCGCCTCGTCGCAGGCCGCGGTATGCTCAAGGGAGCGAACTGAACCATGGGCGTGGGCATTAAAGTCGACAAGCTGAACGCATGGTTCGGCAAAACACAGGCGCTTTATGACATCACCATGGAGGCGCCCGCCAACCATGCCACCGCCATCATCGGACCCTCAGGATGCGGCAAGTCTACGTTCGTGCGTTGCCTCAATCGCATGCACGAAACCGTACCCGACGCTCGTGCTGCTGGCAAAGTGCAAATCGGCGAACTCGACGTATACAACGGCACATCGGCGGTACAGATTCGGCGGCGCATCGGCATGGTGTTTCAAAAGCCCAATCCATTTCCTACGATGTCGATTTATGACAATGTGGCCGCCGGATTGAAGCTCAACGGCTTTCACGACCACAAACGTCTGGATGAGATAGTGGAGCGTTCGCTGAAACTCTCCGCGTTGTGGGACGAGGTGAAAGACTCGCTTCGCAAGAAGTCCGGTGCCAGCCTATCTGGTGGACAGCAGCAACGGCTTTGCATTGCGCGCGCCCTGGCGGTCGAGCCACAAGTCCTGCTCATGGACGAGCCCTGCTCGGCTCTGGATCCCATTTCTACCGGAAAGATTGAAGAGTTGATCTTCCAGCTCAAGGAAAAGTTTACAATCGTTATTGTCACGCACAATATGCAGCAAGCTTCTCGCGTCGCTGAATTCACTGGTTTTTTCCTTTTGGGGAAGCTGATCGAACTCGACAAGACGGAAAGGATTTTCACGACTCCGTCCGACAAGCGTACGGAAGATTACATTACAGGCAGGTTTGGATAATGCGCACCCGCTTTCAGCAAGGATTGGACGATCTTCGGGCACGATTGCTCCGCATGGGCGGATTGGCCGAGCAGGCCGTAGATCGCGCATGCCAGGCTTACATTGATCGCGACCTGGCACGTTGCCACATGGTGCTCGAAGGCGAATTCCAGATCAACGTCGCCGAGCGGGAAATTGACGAACTGGCGTTCGACCTGCTCGCATTACAACAGCCGATCGCGGTGGACTTGCGTTTCATTCTGGCGGTCACGAAGATCAACTCGGACCTGGAACGGGTGGGCGATCAGGCAGTCAACATCGCCGAACGAGCCATGGATCTGGTGGAACTCCCCAAGGCGGAGCTTCCCGTCGACATCCCGCGCATGGCTGCGGCGGTTTCGGCCATGGTGAGGCGTTCGCTGGAGTCGTTTATCGAAGGCAAAGCAGAGCTAGCTCAGGCTGTGCTCGAAATGGATAACGTCGTCGACCGCATGAAAGATGAAGCTTTCATCACCCTGGTGAAGACCATGAACGAGCGGCCCGAAGTAACCCGCCAGGCCTTGGACGCGCTGCTGGTCGCCCGCAATTTGGAGCGCGTTGCGGATCACGCCACAAATATCGCCGAAGACGTAATTTTCTGGGTGCGTGGAGCGGATGTTCGTCACAACGTTGCGCCCGAAACCCCACTGCATCAGGCCAGCACCGACACTCATTAAATAGCGCATGATTTGTTCGCGTCGCACGTAGGCCGGTCAGCTTGTCTGACCGGTTTTGCTTTTCTGATGATAGGCTAAAACATCTACCGCCCAGGAGGCAGCGCTTGCGCAGGATCCTCGATCTTCTCGGTGTGCTTTCTCTTGTTGCCGCGCTCGGAGTGCTAGCCGCACAAAACCCCAAGGAACCGCTGCAGATCTCGCTTCCCACGAGCAAGAGTTTGATACTTCCTTCGCCCGGTGTGGTCGGCTCGCTGAACGGTTTCGCTGCCGCGATGGCCGTTAGCCCTGACGCGCGTTATGCTGCGATTCTGAACGACGGTTACGGCACGCAGAAAAATCAGGCGCATCAGTCCATCGCGATCCTCGATCTGAACACCAACCAAATTGCCGATTTCCCCGAAGACCGCCTTCCCGAGGAGGCGCATCAGAGCTATTTTGTTGGGTTCGCGTTCAGCTCCGATGGTCAGCACCTTTATGCTTCGATTGGTTCGATTACTGACCCTACTGGAGAGAATCCGGGTTCCACCGGAAATGGGATCGCGGTATATCGCTTCCATGAGGGTAAGGTCAGTTGGGATCGCTTTATAAAGATTCCTGCGCAGAAGGTTGCCGCAGGAAAGAGCGTGGCGCAGGGCGTCCAAAAAACGGACAAAGGAACGGTCTTGCCTTATCCCGCAGGCCTTGCGGTAATCGCGAGCGCTAACGCTCCCGACAAGTTGCTCGTCGCGAACAACCTGTCGGATAACGTTGTTCTGATCGACTCGGCGAGCGGCCAGATTCTCAAGCGGATTGACCTGAGCACCCACGATCTGATTCCGTCTTCGTTTCCTTACACAGTAGTTGCATCGCACGACGGCCGTCGCGCCTGGTGCAGTTTGTGGAATGCCTCGCGCGTGGCTGAACTCGACCTGGGGAAGGGAACTATCGCGCGCTGGACTTCGTTGCTTGAGCCGAAAGATCCGACTTCGGCAGGCTCGCATCCGACGGCGATGCTGTTGAGTCCGGATGAACATCTGCTCTACGTGGCATTGTCGAATTCCGACCAGGTGGGCGTGATCGAAACCGAAACCGGTTTGCTCAAGTGGGTCTTGGCGACTTTGCCCAACGCGGCGATGCCTCACGGAACCTACCCCGTTGCGCTCGCACAATCGAAGGATGGCAAGCGACTCTTTGCCGCTTGCGCATCGCTCGATGCGATTGCCGTGTTCGATAGCTCCCACTTGGGCGTGGGCAATGCCGCTCCTGATTTATTGAATATGACAGGCGCCATCGGCTTTATTCCCACTGACTGGTATCCAAGCGCTCTGGCAACGGTCGGTGACGATCTTCTCATCGCCACTTCCAAAGGGCAGGGAACCGGGCCCAACAGCGGTCCCGACAATCTACAAAACGAGAAAAGACATCGCGAGCATCCGTACATTGCAACTTTGCTCTACGGTTCGATTGCCCGACTCAGAATCCAGGATATCGAAAAGCAACTGCCGGACCTCACGCGCCAGGTGGAAGAAAGCAATCTTCTGCATTCGAGCCCGGGCCAGATCCAATTCGCGCAGAATTCCAATCCGATCCATCACGTGATTTACATCATCAAGGAAAATCGCACATATGATCAGGTGCTCGGAGATTTGAAACCGGGCGACGGCGATCCGTCGTTAACCATGTATGGTGCGGACGTCACTCCCAACCAACACAAGCTCGCGCTGCAGTTCGGAGTGCTCGACAATTTCTATGACAGCGGCGAAGTCTCGGGCGACGGGCATAATTGGTCGACTGCCGCCATTACCAGCGATTACAACGAGCAGACCTGGCAGATCAGTTACCGAAGCAAAGAGCGCACTTATGATTTTCAAGGCAGCGTGGCCGACGAGATTCCGCTCGACAAGAATGAGCCGGACGTCGATGAACCGGCCACAGGTTATATCTGGGACAACGTGGCCAGTCACGGCCTGACCTATCGCGACTACGGAGAGTTCATCTACGGGATGTGGTGTAAGGCAACGGAGAGCAAGGTGACGGTTCACGAAGGCACGCCCGCGCCGAACACATCATGTCCTCAAAACATGGTGAAAAAGGGAGACGCGTTGCCGCCGAACGTTGGCCAGCCTCACGGCTCGGGTAGCCCATGGCCGTGGGAGGTTCCAATGCTAAATGCCACGAAGCCGACCAAAGCCGTGTTGCGCGATCACTTCGACTCTTTATTTCCTGACTTCAACACGGAGTATCCCGACCAGCTTCGCGCCGATGAATTTCTGAATGAGTTTGATGGATTTGTCCGCGCACGCAAGGAAGGTAAAGGAACCAAACTTCCTGCATTCGTTCTGCTTTATTTGCCCAATGACCACACACACGGAACTACTCCGGGAAAGCCCCGGCCAGCTGCGAGCGTCGCTGATAACGATCTCGCGGTCGGCCGGGTGGTAGCCGCGGTCTCGCACAGCCCTTACTGGGACGACACGGCTATTTTCGTTCTCGAAGATGATGCCCAGAATGGCGCGGATCACGTGGATGCACACCGATCCATTGCCTTCGTCATCAGCAAATATTCGCCCGGTTCCGCCGACCATCCATTTTTGGATCACCACTTCTACACCACGGTGAGCCTGATCCATACCATCGAGACATTGCTGGGTTTGCCGCCCATGAATCAGAATGACGGCTACGCCCCGTTGCTGGCCCCGCTGTTTTCAGGAACGGGCAATCAGCCGGCATTCACCGCCGATTGGAGCAATCGCGATAACGGCTTGATCTATCAAATGAACCCGCAAAAAGGACAAGGTGCGAAGGAATCTGCCGAGATGGATTTTTCTCATCCAGACGCGGCGAATGCCGCGGTGCTGAACGCAATCCTGTGGCGCGACCGCAAGGGAGATCAGCCGATGCCCGCGGCGCAGCATAAAGTGTTTCGCGACCAACCCAAACCAGACAACGATTGATCGCATCGACGCGCAACGCGCCGGGCGGCGCAGACGCGCGGCGGTCCGCCCACGAGAGATTTCAACGTTGGGCAGCTACTCCGGCATCGGCATCGGCAAACGAGAACGCGTTCGAGACATTGGGATGTTCTTTTCCGCCAACTTCGACGTACGGGTATACAAAATAATTCAGCGGTTTCCCCTCCTGCTTCGGGCTCAACTCCAGGTCACGTCCCATCGTAAATTCCACACGATTGTCGTCGTGAGCGCCGAAGAAGTAGTCTTTTTTCTCCGGATGCTTCCATGCTTCGGAAATGTCTACTGGAATCCATCCGTGCTGTGGTTCAAAGAACTCTGCCCAGCAGTGGTATCCCGCAACTTCGGCTGAGTGCTTGTCGGGCGGAAGTGGAAACCCTATTTCGAACCGAGCTGGAATTCCCTGCGACCGCGCCATGGCGATAAACAAGGAATGAAAGTCCGTGCAGTTTCCCTTCTTCGCGTCGCAGGCGTAGAGCACGTCGCCGCGTCCCCAGCCGGTGCCCGTTTTGTCGTAACGCATGGTCGTAAATACGTAATCGTAGATGGCGCGTGCCTTCTCGAGAGGCGTGGTCTTGCCTTCGGTAACCTTCATCGCTAGTTCCGCCGGCAATCCGGTGGTGGGCACGAGCGCATCCGGAGCGAGATATTCCTTTCTCTCCCGGTCGCTAAGTTTCACTGCCTCGAGATGTGGAGAATAGATTCCAAACGTGAGCCGCTCGTGACGGACGACATCGTAGACGACCTCGAAATGCAGTTCCTGCTGTTTAGCCTTTGAGGTCTCGACGTAATACATTTCGTTTTCGTACCTCGACTCGTGAGTCTTCTTGAGCGGCAAGTCACCCGTCGCCGAGATGACCTTCACCGTCTGAAAGGCATCCGAGTGCGCTTGCGGAATCCAGATTCGCACTTTGTCACCGGACGTAACATCCTTGACAGTGAACGCATAATGAAAGGTGAAATGGCGGGTATCCTGTGCCGACGCAATCCCGGCAAGTGTGAGCAGCAGCAGGGACACCGACAGCAACACTTTCTTTCGCATGAGCAGCTCCCTTTCACAGTGACGAAACGGTTCAGACGAAAATGACACACGGGTATTTGCACGTCGCGGTGTCAAGTAGGTCCGCGTCGTGGCACTGGCATCGGAAGAATCTCTCAAGTCCGCAGGCAAGACCCATATTCTAAACGAGAGTTGGGATTTTTAGTTGGGCGCTGCAATGCGGCTAACGAAGACGCACCGTTAACAACAATTCACAAAGCCTACGGTAAAATCTTGACGTGCCCGCTGCCATCGAATGCCGTGATTTGCGCAAGACCTACGACGGCACGGTAGAAGCCGTCCGTGGGCTGAGCCTGCGCATTGAAGGTGGAGAATGCTTCGGCCTTTTGGGTCCGAACGGGGCAGGGAAGACCACCACGATCGAAATCCTTGAAGGACTGCTCGATCCCACGTCCGGCGAGGTCACGATTCTCGGTCACACCTGGCAGAAGAATCAGCGGGAGGTTCGCGAGTGGCTGGGTATTTCGTTGCAGGAGACCCGGCTGTCAGAAAAATTGACCGTCCGCGAAACCATTGAACTGTTTGCCAGTTTCTATCGCGAACCTCGTTCCGCCGACGATGTACTCGATGACCTGCAACTCGGAGAAAAGGCAGATGCCTTTGTGGGCAAGCTTTCCGGAGGACAGCGCCAGCGTTTGGCAGTCGCCACGGCGCTGGTGGGAAATCCCAGAATTCTCTTTCTCGACGAACCCACAACTGGACTCGATCCGCAGAGCCGCCGCCAGCTCTGGGACATTATTCGCAGCTTCCAACGAAGTGGCGGGACGGTCCTGTTAACTACGCACTACATGGACGAGGCGGAACGCCTTTGCGATCGTCTGGCGATCGTCGACCATGGCGAGATCATTGCCGAAGGAACGCCTTCGGAATTGATTGAGCGGCTCGGCGGGCATCACGTGGTGGAGTTTGAGGCCAGCGGCAACTGCAGCGACGGTACGGCGCTCAACGCCTGGCAGGCGTTGCCGGGCGTGGAGTCAGTGCGTCACGACAGTGGTCTGGTCAGCCTTACGGTGCGCGAACCGCACCTGACAATTCCTGCGTTGCTTGATGCGGTCGCAAAGCACGGTTCGCAACTTCTGCACCTCACCACGCGACAGGCGAGCCTCGAGGATGTGTTCGTCAACCTGACCGGCCGCCATTTGAGAGAGCAGTGAACGGTGGATTCGTAATGTGTGGCGACGGGCCTCTGACTCGTCCAGCGCGAATATAGAAATCGTTGAATGGTTGAACTCCGAACATGAGCCTCGCTCAAGAAACTCCGGCAACCCCAACTCGGCCTCCCGTACGGCGCAACGGCCGCTGGTCAGCTTTTTCGCACCTCGTAATCGTGCGAATGAAAGAACTCAAGCGCGAGCCTGAGGTTGTGTTCTGGGTGTTCGGCTTTCCCCTGCTGCTTGCATTGGGACTTGGAATTGCTTTTCGCAACAAGCCGGCTGATGTGACCTTCGTCGCCATTGTCCAAGGCTCAGGCGCACAAGATGCCCTATCCCTCATCGACCGTTCGCCGCAGAAGTCTTCCATCCATGCCGAGTTGCTCGACAAGCGGGCTGCACTCAAAGGATTCCGTCTCGGCAAGTACGATCTAGTGGTCGAATCTGACGACAAGGGCGGCTTTCAATATCTCTACGATCCCGCGCGTCCCGAGAGTGTGCTCTCGCGGGCTGAGGTCGACGACGCACTGCAAGTTGCAGCTGGTCGCAAGAACCCACTGCCCACCTCATCCGTCATCTCGAACGAGCCTGGATCGCGCTATATCGACTTCCTCATTCCAGGATTGATCGGGATGAATCTGATGAACTCCGGCATGTGGAGCATTGGATTTGCGCTGGTGGATATGCGCCAGCGCAAACTGCTCAAGCGTTTCGTTGCCACGCCCATGCGGAGAAGCGATTTTCTCCTGGCGTTGGCTGCTGGCCGCTTAGTGCTGATGATTGTGGAGGTCGGACTGCTGCTCGGCTTCGGCGCGCTGGTTTTTCATATACGAGTGGTGGGGTCGTTGCTGTCGATCCTCATACTCAGTGCAATCGGCGCCGTCGGGTTTGCTGGATTGGGCCTGCTCACGGCCAGTCGCGCGCAAAAGATCGAAAGCGTCAGCGGGCTGATCAATTTGATCATGATGCCCATGTGGATATTCTCAGGCGTATTCTTTTCCTACGAGCGTTTTCCATCCGTCATCCAACCCTTCATCAAGGCGCTACCCTTGACCGCGCTCAATGATGCTCTGCGGGCTACGATTCTCGAGGGCGCTCCACTGGCTACGCAGGCCGGGCGGCTTCTTGTCCTTCTCTTGTGGGGAGGGATTTCCTTTCTGCTTGCCTTGCGTTGGTTCCGTTGGACCTAGCGTTCCCTGCGCAGGCGCGAGCGTCAACGCCGTGCGGGCAGAAGCTAATTGTGGCAGGCTCGCGAAAACGTTCCTAGGCAGTCTTCCGCGCGACGAATCTCAATGACGCGGAATTCATGCAATATCGCAGATGCGTTGGCGCTGGGCCATCATCGAATACGTGGCCCAGATGCGCATCGCATTCGGTGCATGACACTGCCGTTCTCGCCATGCCCAGACTGATGTCTCTCGAACTGATGACATTCTCTCGCGCGATCGGCTGCCAGAAACTGGGCCAGCCGGTTCCAGAATCAAACTTCGTGTCTGAGCTGAACAACGCGTTGTCGCAGCAAATGCAGCGGTAGAGGCCCTTGTCGTGCAGGTTCCAGTATTTTCCCGAGTATGCAAGTTCAGTGTCGGCGCGCCGCGTAATGTCGAAAGCGTTGGGAGTCAGCTGCTTCTTCCATTCCGCATCGCTTTTGATCACTTTCGGCACCTGAACCGTTTTGAGCCGCTCACCCGCATCGGAGAACGTAACGATCGTGATTTCCTTAAGCGTTTCCGTTGATGCAGCTTCTGCAAGGCGAGGTTTCCTCAGCGACCACAACGCCAGTCCCGCCAATGCCGAAGCCGAACTCAGCAGGAACCCCCGCCGCTTCAACCTGCCCGATACCTCATCTTCATCTATTTCAGATTCGAACATGCACCACTCCCTTTCGAACGCTACTTGCCGGTGTAAAGCTCGGGAAACTCTTGATGAAGATGAGCGACCTTCGGAGCATCGTTGTAGACGATATAAGGATTGTTTGGATGGTTCGCAGCATAATCCTGGTGGTAAGCCTCGGCTGGATAAAAGGCTTTCAAGGGAACTACCTGAGTCACGATTGGACGCGGGAACACGTGCGACTTATCGAGTTGCGCGATATAAGCTTCCGCAATCCGCTTTTGCTCATCATTGCCGTAGAAAATAACGGACCGATACTGTGTGCCTGAATCAGGGCCCTGCCGGTTCAACTCAGTCGGATCGTGTGCGACAGAGAAAAACACGCGAAGCAGTTCGCCATAGGTAATCTGCGAAGGATCGTAAGTAGTTTTCACCGATTCCGCGTGGCCGGTGTCGCCACTGCTCACCAGTTCGTATTCCGCAGTATTGGAAGCGCCGCCAGAGTATCCCGAAGTCGCGTTGATCACACCCTTAACATGCTGGAACACCGCCTGAATGCCCCAAAAACAACCGCCCGCGATCACTGCAGTCTGCTCGCCTTTGGTCGCAGCGACTGTCGCATCCAGAGTTGGACTCGGGACCGCTGTGGTCGCTTTGTCCCCAGCGTTGCAGGCGATTGCACCCCCAAGCGTTAGTATTAACAGCAGTGCGGACATGCGTGAAAAACCAGTCATAAACTCCTCCAGACCTCGCTGACGTATTGCGCAGGCTCAGGCTTCTTAGAGTCGCGAGACGAATGAAAGTTTCAAGGGGTTCCGAAGTGGGCGAACCGTGTCGAGTAACTTTTGTCGCGCTCGCGCATCCAACAACCGAGGTTGATCAAGAACCACGCCCATGAAGATTCTGCTTATTTCTACCATAGCTTTTTTTCTAGGAGTGTCCACGCCGCCAGCTGAATCGGCTTCGGATGCGCGGACTGCTGTACTCGTCGAATTGTTTACTTCGGAGGGATGCTCGACGTGCCCTCCGGCGGATGCGTTCCTCCAAAAACTAGATGCGCAACCTCTCGCTGGAGAGGAGATGATTGTTCTCAGCGAACACGTGGGCTATTGGAATCACATTGGTTGGAAGGACCCATACTCGTCTCGCTTTTACAGCGATCGGCAGAGTGCTTATGCCAGACGCCTCGGACTGAGCGACGTTTACACGCCTCAAATGATTGTGGACGGAACCACCCAATTTGTGGGCAGTGACGAAGCATTGGCCGACAAGGCCTTCGCCAAAGCGCTGACCAAGCCGAAGATCGCCATGCGCTTAACGTCTGTCTCGAGCAGCGCGACAAACGTTTTACTCGCTCACCTGGAAACGGGTGCGCTTCAGGAGTCCTTCGGGTTACCTATGGCAGACGTCTACGTTGCCGTCGCTCTCAATCGCGCGGAATCACACGTCGCTCGCGGCGAAAATGCCGGGCGCACGCTGGCACATACAGCGGTGGTCCGGAGCATCGTGAAGGTTCGGAGCATTCGGCAGGGCCAAGCTTTTGCGCAGGATATTCAAGTCAAGCTGGACCCAGGCACTGATACTCATAATCTACGGCTGATCGCCTTTGTGCAGGAACCGGGCCAGGGACGTGTAATTGGCGCGGCCATGCACGCAGTCGACGCCGCCACGACCGCCCGCAATTAACACTCGCCGCGCTGCCAGCAAACCGTCAGTTCCGTAACTTTCCTGCTTTTCAGCACATCTCATCGCGGGGATCGAGCTGTGGCGACCCAATTTCAAACCTCAAAACTAGGAGAATCTTATGAAAAAGTTGATGTGCAGTCTGATGGCGATGTGTTTCTTGACAGTATCCCTGGCGGCGTTTGCCCAGTCCGGCGGCGACACCATGAAGCAGGACAACATGAAGCCCGACACGACGAAGCAAGACCAGATGAAGAAAGATGACATGGCGAAAGACAAGAAAGCCAGCAAGACAAAGAAGACCAAGACCGACAAGAGCAAGTCGGATGATATGAAGAAGAACGACAGCATGAAGCACGCTGACAGCATGAAGCAGAATCAGGTTGGCTCATAGGCTTTCGCACTTGGAGGACGGGCGGGGACGCCCGTCCTGCCAGGCAGGGACACCCGGCCTCCATCGACTCATTTTCCCGCGGGGGCCGAACTGGCAAACTCTCCGTCGTCATCATCGTCTGCATCCAGACCCGCGCTCTCATTGAGATACTTCTTCATACATCGAACGCAAGGCGTGTAACCTTCCCGACGCGCCTCGCTCGCGGTCATCGTCCGCAAATGTGCTTTGTCACGGAGCAATGGGCACCCGGCGCCCGCATGAAAAAGTTTCCCGTCTTCCGCAACCACTACCATCATTTCCGCAGGAACACCGGTTCCAGGCTGTGCTTGTTCCGAACGCAGATGGGGTCCGACGAACGCCGACGAATCTCCTAACTCGAAACTGCCGACAATCAAGAGCGCCGCTGCCAGCGCGATCATCCAACCAAAGGCCGTTCCTCGCTGACGCGGCATATTCTCCTCGAGCCTTTTATGCAGACGCTGGCTGAAACCCTGAGGTGGTTCGAACATACTGTCCTCCCCGTAGAGGCCGATCACGTTGCGAGTGCCCTCGAGTACCGCATTGCATTTCTGGCACCCGCGAAGGTGCTCATCCATGGCGGAGCGCAACGCCGGGGCCACCTCGCCGTCGAGATAGTTCGAAAGCTCGCGCCACACCTGCTCGCAGGTCACTACCATGGCTTAGTCCCCTTCACGAACGACAACTTGCTGCTCCAACTGCCGCCGATTCCCGGAGCCAGCAGATCGCGCAGCATGAGTCGCGCCCGTAGCAACCGCGTTTTGACGGACGCCGTGGAAACGCCAAGAGCCTTGGCCGTCTCTTCAATGCTCAAATGCTGCATGTCGCGTAGCACAAAAACTTCGCGGTACTTTTGCCCGAGCGACGCCAATGCCTCTGCCAACTTCTGCCGGACCTCGCTTCGTTCCAGGGTTTCCGATGGAATCTCCCGCCAGTCAGCAAAGTCGTGGGGCACATAGTTGCCTTCGTCGTCCTGATGATCCACGATTGGCTGCATGATCTCGACATGCTCTTTCCTTCTTCGCATGCGCGCTTCATTCACCGTGATCTGAATCAACCAGGTGCTGAATCGCGCTTCCGCCCGAAATTGGCGAATATGTTTGAAAGCTTTCAGGATCGCCTCTTGAGCCACGTCTTCAGCGTCCGCTTCGTTTCGCAAAATCGCGAATGCGGTCGAGTACACGCGTCGTTCGTAGGGCCGAATCAATTCGTAGAAAAGCTCATGCTCGCCGTCCCGAATGCGCCGGATCAGCGTCTCTTCATTGAGCCTGTCGGCCCGATTCTCCAATGAAATCGCCTCTTCCGGCATTACTCCCCACTGTAATAGTGAAATTACGACATCCATGCGACAACTACTTGGACGAGCATTCTGGATCCTTCTTCCATCCCGCCAACATGGAAACGAAGTTACTCCAACCATGCAGGACAACCATCACGAGGTGGCCGACGACGAAGGCCAGGATCGCCCACATGACCAGGAAATGCCACAGCCGTGCCCAATGGAAGCCGCCCATCATCCAGGCCAGCCATGAAAACTGTACTGGCTTCCAAACGGCAAAACCCGTCAAAACTGACAACACGCCCAACCCGATCGCCGATGTGTAAGCGTGCTTCTGTAAAGGGTTGTAGGCCTCTCTGACCGACGGCTTGGGGCCGAAGAAAAAGTAGTAGCGAACCATTGGCCATACTCCGGGCAGGTCTCGCCGCACAAACAGAACTTGTTTATAGTTGCCGCTGAAAATCTGATACCCGATGTACACCAGCCCGGTCGCGATATAGATCCACATGAACGTAAGATGCCATTGCAGCGCGCCGCCAAGCCACCCTCCGATGGCAAATGACTCCGGCCAATTGATCAAGTCCCTTTGTGGAATCTTCGCGCCGAAGCTTGGAAAGGCGCGAAAGATTTGGAGTCCGCTGCCGACCATCACGAACAACGCCACAGCATTCACCCAATGGCAAAGACGAACGATAAACGGATGCTCGTACACCGCACCGCTGACCTCTCCGGTCTTCGCGTTCTCGATCGCGATCACTTGCGTCGACATCTGCCCTCCTCGGCGCTGTTAGAGTCCGTAAAAATATGAGTAACCCTGATCTTCCCAGTACCCCACTTTTTGCAGCACATTCGTCACTTTCAGATCAGTCAGATATTTAGCTTGCTTATAGCCAACTTTGGTGGGGATGGTCAGGCGCAAAGGCGCGCCGTGCTCGCGGGTCAATGGCCGACCGTACATTTCGTAACACAACATCGTTTGGGGATGCAAAGCCGTCTCCATGTCAAGCGTCTCGTAATAATCGTCGGCGCACTCTACGTAAACGAAACGGGCCGTCGTATCGGCGCCAATCATTTTCAAGAAATCGGAAAGATGCACACCGCCAAAATTGCCGATTACGTCCCAGCCCTCCACGCAAACGTGCCGCGTGTTCTGGGTAAACTTCGGCAGAGTTTGAATCTGGGCGAGTATGTAGTCACCGGGTTTCTGTGCTGCGCCCGCGACCGTGAGATTCCATTTGTCGAAATCAACTCCGGGGTCGGCGACGTCGTAACCGTTAATCGGAAATTTAGTAAACGGAGTGAGTTCGGAGTCAGCAAAAGTAGGCGCCAGATGGCCGGTGCGAAACATCTTCGCCGATGCCCAGTCACTGAAGCCTAGTCCGGCCTTCAGAAGCGGTTTCTGCAATGCTGGAATCGCAAATGCACCCAACGCGAGGACAGGCGTCAGCTTTAACAATTCACGCCGGCTCATGCGCTTGAATTGCTTGTCTTGTATTTGCGATTTCATCAATACTCCTCCAGTTCCACTCGGCGGGATAGGATTCGCCAGTCATCGAAAAGTTGCATGCAGAGAAGCAATCATCCGGCCCCGGTGCGGTTTGGACGAACTATCCAATGGCACACGCCATGTGCCAAACGAACATTTCTTGCAAATGAGTTCCATAGGGATGATAATTTGTAGCACCTTCTAAAGGCGCGTTAAAAGGGATACTAGAGTCGGC
>Ga0210393_10000806_pt1 | contig 26916 bp, 39 predicted proteins | sample IncBWC27OmetaG_FD_160068 | JGI IMG/M metagenome (GOLD analysis project Ga0210393, IMG submission 160068) | Forest soil microbial communities from Barre Woods Harvard Forest LTER site, Petersham, Massachusetts, United States - Inc-BW-C-27-O ...
TCAGTGATACTGCCCGCGAGAGCTGCCCCCCAGTGCATCACGTACGCTCCTCCTCAGCTCTTCATGGTCCATACCACTGGCATTTGATTCACGCCCAACTGATGACCCTGGTTGCACGTGTGACGGTGCCGAACTGGCAGGGGGCGCTGGTTCGTCCCCGTCCACGATGTACAAAATCTTCCGCGCGAGCTCCTGAATCTCCCCTTGGCCATCCCCCGTCTCAGTCTCCTGATACGAACGCGCCTGAGACCGATGCGAGTGGGGCGTCCCACCAGCGGACGATGTTGGCGTCACGGAACGGGAGAGCGCTAGGTCGCGTACATTAGGGACAAGCAGACTGGACGAGCGGATATTGCTCATCAGCTGAGGGTCTAAGGGATATATCAGCCAGGCGTTTCAGAGAAAACGGAGGGCCTTATTCTAACCCCCTGATTCCAAAAGTTGCATAATAGTCCAAACGGCAATGTGCTGAAACGTGGCATCGGGGCTGCTCAAAAATCGATGGAGATATTGGTGCATGCCTCCTTCCGGCTTCTCCCACACGTCGTTGAAGGCAGAGTAGTCATCTGAAGCCGCACGACCATCTGAGACAAAGAAATGTCGTTAGGACGGACGAGGATCGGCCTCGTATGTGGAACCCTAACCCTTAGAAGACAAATTTCCAAGCGCCGCTGCGCTGTTCCCCTGAACTTCCGAACTGGGCGAATTCGTGAGTGGTATGAGCACCTCGCAGATTCCCATTTCCAACAGCTGTCCCTTTAAATCATCGCTCAATGCCAGCACTGCGACACATGCCGTCATCTCGCTTTGCACGTTCATCGGCACATCTAAAACAAGCTCCTTGATGGAGTGCACCGCTCCAGCTTTGACAATTGCGAGTTTATTCTTCTCTGAGCTGGCAGCGAGGTTGCGCAACGTTGATATGGCGTGGCATTGCACCTCTTCGTTGTCCTTGAACGAGAGGAGATTAATGAGAGGTTGTAAGAAGCCAGACTCGATGATCGGTGACTCGTTTTGAGGATGAATGGACACATTGCGCACACAGGCGGCGGAGGAAAGGATAAGCGGAAGATAGGTGGACTGCAAAAGGCGAAGAAGAGGATGGAGGCCGTCTGCCTTGACAATTTCGAGCTGGTATTTCTCTACGCAGGCAATTTAGTACTTGGCAAGCACAAGGGTGGACGAAGAAAACACGGACCATCACTCGCGAGATTCCGCAACGCCAGCGCCGCCTGGCATTGTACCTTCAAACTTGTACTGTCCATGAGCTGAACCAAGCTCGTCACTAACTTTGGTTCGCTTTGTGCCAATTTTTTCCGATTTGAGCCTGAAGGAGCCCAATTTGGGTTTATCAGTAAACTCCGCCAGAGCGCCAACCAACACAACAAGCTGGATGCTGAAAGACGGACCATCGACGGCGATATTGCTCAGAGCAGTCGTGCAGTAATATTGCACATCTGTGTCGGGTGAATTGAGCAGGCCGACAAGGACGGGGATGGCACCCGCGTTAACCAGCTGCTGTCTGTTTTCATCTGGAAAATGGCATATGTGTTTTCGTCAATGGCCTGACGGGCGCAATCGGGACATGGAACGGACCTGAATGGGTCATATTGAGTAGCGCACCAGTCGCATTTCGTTGGACCCGCATATCCTTTGATCGGGCCAGCCGAGTAAGGGGGACGAGAGCACCGGACTTGGCAATCTTCGTCTTGTTATCGTCTAAGAAAAGAATCTCAGTTGCCCGAGCATCACGACAGAAAAAATCGAAGGCATACCATGTGTAGCAAGGTTGGTGACACATCCGACAGCATTGCATTGCACCTCCACGTTGGGACTAAGCATCTGACGTATGAGAGGCTCGAGCCCGCCCAGCTTGACAATGAGCAACTTGTTCTCAACTAGTTCAGAATTACCAACCGAAATGAATTAGAAGTCACAACTAAAACCTACTGTTCACAGCCAAGTTGCCGAGAGCAGCACTGGCTGCCCGCTGCACCTCAGTGTCATGGCTGGAGAGGAGAAAAAGGATGGGGTCGAGCGTGTCGCGGCCGACAGGACGGACTTCTTTCTCGGTAATCTCAGCAAAAGCAAGCGCTGCGCTGCGCTGGAGATCGACATTGTCGGAAAAGGAGAGTATGGTCAGCGCAGAGAGTGGAGAGCCGGAGAAAAAGTTGGTTGTCGTCCGGTCTTTGAAAATGGGTTCGGTAAGTGATGAGGACATTAGTTAAGGAGGTACGCACTTTCAAGATACTGAAGAAGGTCAGCCACTGCCTCTCGCTCATTCTCTAGCAGCAAGGGTTCATACGATTGAGAGTTGCGGGACCGGACTGGAACGCCAGGGAGGAGCGCCCAGAGATGAGTATGAGCAGGAAAACTTTAAAGGTATACGCACAACAAGAGTCGCAGCAAGAGAAAAGATTGCCCATTAGGAAAAAAAAGGAAAGTAAGTAAATAGATGGGCGGTGCAGATTTGAAAGGGAGAGACGGTGGCTGAGAGCGGTGGGTTGCGGCAGCGGCAGCAGGAGAGCAGAGTTGTGCGCTGCCAGCCGAATTACCTCATCACATCCCCACGTGGCTTCGTTCTCTCGCTACCCCTAAAGGCATAAACTCCCCGCCTCCGTTGCTTTCACTGAGACCGCAGCCGCGACTGCGCAACGACAAGCAACTCGAACAGTCTCACAACTCTGTGTTCGGGGCTATGTTAGACCCAATGAGACCGAGTCATAAATATATATGCTCGTGCTTGACTGCTGTCAATGGATTTGAACTACTGTGTCTCTAGAACCTCGGGATGATACCCTTGGGCCACCCGTTAAGAATACCCGCCTCGGCTCAACGAACGGCGACGGTAATATTTTTACACGTGCGTTACCCCTTTACTTGAACCCCCCACTCACCTCGCCCGGCTAACACCTACAGTATTCAGGGACTCGGGCAGACCAACACTGCCTGGTATGGAATGATCCAATGGATGGCAGCACAATTGCCAAACGTCGAATGGGTCCTACCTCAGGCGTATGTTTTCCAAACGCATCCTCCTCCGCAGCCTTGACGTTTTAGCCACCGCAGTCCCACTAGGCCTGTCAGTTTAAATGCAGGCCAGCACCGTCCAAGTTGGTTCGATGTTCGATCACTTCCGCCGGCCCACAATGAATGGGACGAGGTCGCGATAGCGTCCTCTATCTCCAGTGTGGAAGCATGGATCCAGGCTGAAGTTCATCGCGGCACCGACCCTCGTCGTATCATCATTATGGGTTTCAGTCAGGGGGCGGCCCTCGGCCTTCTTGTAGCGCTGACGACACTGCACGAGCTTGGGGGTGTAATAAGCCTTGCAGGATGGATACCTCACGGAGGTCGCCAGGTCAGTTCCCGTCAAATGGTACCGATCTGATAGGCGCTTTAACCTCTCCGCAGCAAATTGTCCACACAGAACCATACCTGCCAATTTTCTGTGGGCACGGCAGGAACGATGCAGAGATACCGACGTATTATTCGGAGGAGGCCATGGCATTTCTACGTGATGTTTTGCGCCTTCCGACAGCATTCTTGACCTTCAAACGTTACGAAGGGCTTGGTCATACTGTCAGCAATGCTGAGATGTATGATGTTGTAATCTGGTTACAAAACGTCCTTCGCTTACGGCCAGTCGCCCGCGGGATATGACTTGTCGTTGATACAGTACTCCGTTTCTTTATTTCTTCAGAACGACATAGATTACCTGTAGCTGTTGGTTTATTGTTCTAGTCTTGTATCTCTTCGTGGACTGTATTGTATTGCACATGATAATGACATGGTCGGGGCTCGGGGGTCATCACGAAGGACTCCAATATACGCTAACTACCAAATGGGCCACGGATATTAGTCACCTGGTATTAAAAATGAGACAGCGTACAACTCGATTGCTTAAAATTACGGTGTAAGATTCGGCAGCATTATTCCAATAGTTGGTGGGGGAGTTCAACGTCAGGATTCCAGAGACCTAATACTTGCTCTCCATGCCAATGGCAGATGAAACCACGCGATTGGGCGAGGACTGTTGACACGAGAGGACAGATTATCACAGAAATTGCGGATTGAATACACGCTATCCCCTATAGTTGCGCGCAAAATGGGTCGTCTATGACCCTGAAAAACCTTTCAACACGGAAAAAAATGAGAGTTGGGGAAGAGAAAGCGCGGGTCAGGTTTAGACTTGGACTTGATGACGGGGCTTGACAAGCTTGACCTCGCGCACGCATCCACCCATCTCCGCCAGACTTGTCTCGTGCTGACACAACTTTATGCGCCCAGGCTTGCTGTCCTTTGCCCTGGGCAGACCACAATTACGCACCATGTCTCGCTCGGTCTCCATTAAGCACGCTCGTATCGATCGCAACTCAATCCGTATCCCCGACCGCCTGGAGATCCGTCTTACCGAGGTCGAGTCGCAACTCTGTACCCTCTTGGACGACTGCACCAAGTACCTGGCCGAGAAGGGCACTCGCACATCGTGCCGCATCGCGGGGGGATGGGTCCGGGATAAGGTGCGTCGGTTCCTACTCGGACTGTCGAACCCGCATCGACCACCACTTGCAGCTTTTAGGATCTGAGAGTCATGACATAGACATCGCGCTCGAGAACATGACGGGCCATGCATTCGCTCTCCAGTTTACAGAGTTCGCTCGCAGGCTCAAGCGTCTGCCCGTGAAATCAGTGGCTGTTGTCAAGGGCAATCCCGGACAATCGAAGCATCTAGAAACGGCCAAGACCACCGTTCTGGGCCTTGACCTTGACTTTGTGAATTTACGGGACGAGGCATACGCAGATGACAGTCGCATACCCACGAACGTTGTGAGTTGCCGTCCCAAATTGTTCCTTCTCCGTGTATTCAAAACAGTTCTAGACGTTTGGCACGCCACTCCAAGATGCATTACGTCGGGACACCACGATAAACTCGCTATTTTACAACGTGCATGACAGGTCCGTCGAGGACCATTGCGGCAATGTAGCTCTGTCCTCCGCTCACAGAGACATCGATTGAATGGCGACTTCAGGGCCTCGATGACTTGAAAAATGGTATCATTCGGACACCCCTTCCACCAAAACAGACATTCTTGGATGACCCTTTGCGGGTCATCCGTTGTGTTCGATTTGCCAGTCGGTTCGGCTTTGAGCTTGTGTCTGAGTTGCGGGAGTCAGCCCATGACGGCGAGATCCAAGTGCGCCTTGCGTTTCTGCTGAAAGCTAGATCCGCCTAACGTGACGATCCTTGTGGTGTCCAGGCAGCGCTATTACAAAAGATAACCCGGGAACGGGTAGGCGAAGAGTTAGACAAGATGATGGGAGGTAGGATGCTACATAATTGCATGAATAAGAGCTGAAAATAAAGTCCATCTACTAGGCCGAAATCCCCTCTTGGCGCTCCACCTACTCGAAGACTTATCTTTGTTCCCTCTCGTGTTCCACATCCCGCCAGCCATCGCATCGACCCTCTCTTCCGAGCCCTCATCAACGTCGCTTGCCCTAGCAGCCGCATCTATCCTTCAGACTTTTCTTCGACCCGAAACTGCACTTTTCCAGCATCCACCGATGCACCCACTGATTTTATCCGGACTCTCCTCGTCGACCTCAGTCGTCCCGCGGTTGTACATGGCATGCGCGCTCACCCCTTACAGGGGTGTCACGTACGTCGACGAGAAGGGGAAAAAGCGCCCGGCTGTCGAAGCCGTGATCCGTGAGGGGTTAAAGGTCGGAACAAAGAACCATTATTTGGACGGAGTCCCCGCGCTCTTCTCTGCGTCCGAGCTACTGAAGGCGCCGGATATCGAAGATGACAAGTTCAAGACTTCTTCAGAGCGTGTCGCAATAGGTGCGTGCCGCTACTGGTCTTTGTTGTTCGATGTCAGCTGAGGTGATGGTCCAAGGTCTGCTCCTTCGACACAACGCCGTGCACAATGCCCATATCGACGCCCACTGGACGACATCGCTGCTCTTTTCCCTCATTCAAGAACTCGTAGACTGTTATGATATCTCCGAAGACAAGTTGAACGGTATGGGTCCCTGTGCTTGCCACCGTTCGATACGCTGACAAAGTTTGGTCGCAGTCGACGATGCCAGTAGAGTTGTCGAAAGGTATAATCGTTTCTCGGAGCGCATCGATGAGCTGGGACTACAAGGGGATGTAGATGCGAAGCCGATACTCGACGTAAGTTCTGCCACTGTGGCACGCTGCCGTAGAGAGTTCTAATAATGCTTTGGTCCTCAGGGGCGCGAAATTGTAAGGATTCTCGGCGCGCACAAACCCGGCCAATGGACAGGCAAAGTGCTTGCTGAAGTAATCAAGTGGCAGCTTGACCATCCGAGGGAGACAAAAGAGCTGTGTGGCGAGTGGCTCAGGGAGGAGCTTGCAGCAGGGCGTATCTCGATAGAAGACGTCGCGCCGAGTGCCCAGGCGAAGCGACAAAGGGGTGGCCCTAAGGAGACTACAAAGAAGACCAGAACATGATGCGGATTGGAACACATGTACATTAAATACAGTCCACAGAACAGAAATTATGCGCCCGTGAAAGGAAAGGTTGCGTAATTGCAAGCGATACCAGAGCCAGAGCACGATATTAAATAGACGTATACAGACGACAAACAAGTGCATAAACCTGAGCGGGAATCCTGATTCTACAAATTGGTGACATCAATGCAACAGTCAGTAAGAGGTAATAGTTTGTGTGGCGCGTGCTAGACCTGGCGGAGTCTGGGCTCTGCGGCAGTTCGAAATGTATTAATTGCACCTTTTAGTAACCCCCGCAAGTGATCAGGGCGTCGAAAATTTCGCCATCGTTCGGACCGAACGTGCCAGGTCCGTCCCCCGTGCGATCGGAACCGAGAGTTGGCATGTCGAAGACGGACCAATCAAGGATAGACGATAGCGGCGAATTGAAATCGTCGTCGATGACAGTGTTCGTGGAAGGGCCTGGCGAAAAACACCCTCCGATGGAAGCGGAAGGTCCCCGGATGCCAGCGACGGAGGGCAGCGATCCGAGCTTCACCTCGGGATTACCGGAAATGAAACTGGAATAGTCGATACTCTCGGTACGGAAGGAGATGGAGATCCGCGTGTTATGATCGGCACCATCGAATGGAATCTCTTCGTTGAAAAGGAGCGCGTGAGGTGGCAGGTCGTGGTACGACTCGGCTTGTTCGTATTTCTGGAGAAAGGTCGGTCAGCGTTCCTGTCGGGGAGAGAGAACTGAAGTGGGGGCTCACATCCGGCAACTCGTCCAGGATGGATGGTTCGTCTTTATTGAGCTGGAGAACAGACATCGAAGGGCTGGGAATGACACCCGATATGGTGGGGCGGAAGCAAGGCCTCGGAGGGTAATCTGGGAAATCACCATCCGGGGGATATTCCAGCTGGCGGGAGGGTGGCGACCTCAGCGCCCACTGCCGAGGACTGGGTATGGGCGGGGTGGACGGAGAAGGCGAGGACGGGGGAGGGGAAGGAGACGATTCGGAAGACGCAAAGTAGCAAACATCGGCAGGCGCGACGCTAGGCGTCGGCGTAACATCCTTTGACGGCGACGCCGCGTCGAGGCCTCGGTTGGGCGGCGTGGCCGTCTGTTTGACCCTGGCCTTTCCCTTGGCCCTAGATGCAGGCTTTCGCTGGGACTTTTGCGAGCGCGACGAGGGCGCGTACTTGTAGTCCGGATTGCGCTCCGCGTGTTCGCGCTTGGCGATGTCGGCGACCTGCTTGAAGGGCGACCGGGCCTGGTCGCTCAAGATCCTCCAGCTTCGGCCGGCGAGTCGGCTGACGCAACTGAGATTCGTTTCGTCTTTGTTTTCGAGCTGTTTCGTATACCACACGTAGGAGCGGTAGACCATGAAGGCATTTGGGGGTCGAGCCACGTGCTCCTTGTCGCGGCCGCGGCGAGTGTGAGTAGAGCTGCGGGGGTTATCGTGGTCGAAGATGATGTCCAAAGCGGGGCAGTTCTTGATGATCTCCTGGAGACCCGGGTGGAGTTTCTTAATTGAATTCACGCGACTGTAAGGGGTCTTTACCGGCTTCACCGTCTGACGAGGACGTGCGCGCGGAGTCACAGTAGGTGTGCACGGTGTCTGGACGCGCATAGCAGGTGTACCAGTGGCGAACCAGAGGGGATTGCTGTGGATGGGACAGAAAGAACAGACGATGGTACCGGGACGAACGCCGGAGGGACAAAGGGCTGGTTAAGTACTGTAAGAGGAACGTGGCCAAGGAGGACATGATGACCATTTACAGTACGGATATCCAGTCCATCGCCCATGTTCATCCCAAAAATGGAAGCCCATCTTTGATTAACAGACGCCCACGCTTACCATATCGAGCATCCCACCTACCGCCGTGCTCGTAGCTTAGCTCATTGACCTCCCCCATCGGCACGGTGACCGTCCCTCGGTATAGGGCGTATATAGGTGCCACTAGAATCCAGGATATGTTATGTTGAACATCATGCATGCCCAAATTGGTTCAAGTCATGATGTTGCACTGGTCGCCGCGACCTCTGGTTGTCCTCCTGTGAGCCTCTGTGAGCAAGCAGGGCCTCTCTATAATCACGTGCGTGTACCCTCATGGCCTTCTCTTTGGTAACTCTTCACCTTGCGCGGACATGCATTTTCAGCGCCGCGATCCCTGCCCGCCACCACTTCAGCCACACGTCATCGAGAATGTCGCTTTGCATCGGCTTTGTTCCGATTGGTCTACCATTTGCCGAGACAAAAATGGCGGACAATGGGACGAGCCACGCTAGTGACCGTCTCTCAAGATGTTCTACAGGTTATCTTCCAGATCGATCACTGCATGAGGCAATCAGCTGCGACGGCGTATTTGAATCCAAGTCCACAACACACGGGGGGTGACAACGATTTCGTTACCAATAATACTCATAAAGGCATTTCGCACACCACCGCATTCTACGCCAAGTTGACAGGTGGTGCACGACAATATTAATGCGATGGGTGGATGTGGCACCCTTAAATGCAGCTCTATTTGGCCGGTGTGTCATCGATTGAAGCAGAATAAACGTCCATGAATGGCTATGATGACCCCTCAGCATCGTCTACGGATACATCAGACCTCGGCTGTGTCTCTTCCCGTTCTCGTCGAGCCTTCTCCTTTCGTCGTCGACTACCGGCAATCATGTCACTGGAGCGCCCATCAATTTTCGTAGTCACGAATGAAATAATGTCACCTCACCGTCTTTTGATTGCATCGTTCCTCCCAATTCTGCGTGCGGGATTAACAGCCTCCGCACGCTTCACCTTCCCCATCTCTTTACGCTTCAATTTTGATGGCTTGGGCAACTTCAGTATCCACTCTGGCACAGGTGAACCCGACTGAAGGAGAACGTTCGCGATGCTATTTTTTCACCGCATAAGAGAGTAGTATCACAGAGAAAAACATCTGCTTACGACTTCAGATAGGGCGCGTCCTCATCGGTGAAATAAGTTACTGCCTTCCCTTCTCGACCTGCACGGCCGGTACGACCTGAAATATGTCAGGACATATTCTATGAGAGGACCGAGACGCTATAAGCAGACCGACCTATGCGATGCACATAGCTCTGTACACTTCGAGGGAAATCATAGTTGATGACCTCTCGAACGCCTCTGAAATCCATACCACGTGCCATCACTTCCGTGCTGACCATTACCCAGCTCTCTCCTCGACGCATTCGGCTGACAGCATCATCCCGCTCTTTCCTGGTCATTCCTGCGTGAAGACAGTCGACATTCGGAATTCCATTCAAAACAAGCTCCTCAGCAAGGGAGCTCGCACGCGGTTGCGATGACGTAAATACGAGGACTGGAGGATTGTATGGTTGTGAAAGGTAGGCTCGCAAAGTGGGAAGCTTCGAATAGTCGTCCGCTACGTAGGTGAGGGACTGTGCGATGAGGGGAAGGGGCGTGTCTCTGTAAGAAACCGAGGTTGTGAGAATGAGGGGTGACCAAGATGAAAGAGAAACGCACTTAAGCCCCACCACAACGCGGATAGGATCTCGGAGCATATCTAACGCAACACGTTCCGCCCCCGCTGGAAGCGTGGCACTGAAAACCGCCTTTTGGATGTCCCCATGGGTACACGCCGCTACGATCTCCTGCACCTGGGCAAGAAACTCCTGATCGAGCATCCGGTCGGCTTCGTCCAAGATCAGGTGACGGACACTGCCCAGGTAGTCGTATTAGGGAATGAAAGAACCTGCACAATTGTAGAGGGGTGGACGTACTTGTGTAAAGATAGGTGTCCTGATTGAAGCGATGACACGAGTCGCAGCGGTGTACTAATGACTACGTCTAACCGTGTCGCGTCAACACTGATCCCGTCAAAGCAACCGGAGCGAAACATACCAACTTTGTCCTGTACGCCCTTATCGGCAAGGGTGGCCGCGGTCGCCTTGCTGAAGAGGATAACACGCCACTTCCTTCCCTGAGCAAGCTTTAGGCACTCATTATAGATCTGATGTGCCAACTCGCGCGTCGGAGCCAGAATGACCGCGCGGATGCCTTTCCCTGCGTTTGTCGTAGAGTGCGATATCGGAGCCTTGAGTAGGGTCATGACTGGCAAGAGATAGGATAATGTCTTCCCTGTGCCCGTAGGGGATATAGCGGCCAAATCGCGAGACTGCAATCATCAGCTCGATGTTGTCTCAAACAATCGGACTTCTCACTTCTAGCAGGATCGGACATCCAGTCGACTGAATTCCTGTAGGGTGCTCATAGCCATTCCGCTTTAGGTTGGCCATTAAATGTGAATGTATGCGATATCGGTCACGAAGTTCTTCAAATGTCTCGACACGTTCTGGAGCGTTATTCCCCTTGGTGGTGACCCGTTGTTTGGGCATTCGAGAGTTCGTGCTGTGCTCAGCGGCAATGTCGCTGTCACCGTTTTTCTCATCGTCAGAGTTGGGACTCGAACTGTCAACCATTTCTTCCTTCTTGTGTCTCTTCCTCCTTGCGTGACCTTCACCACTAGACTCAGAGGGTTTGCGTTTCAAGGAACTCGTCATTGCATATTTGAAAAAATCAAGCTCAGGGGGTAGCTCGTTGTTCTTGAGTGCCTTTCTTTCTCTACCCTTGGCATCATTATCAGAAGTTCCCTGCTAAATTTGAGGGGAAGAGATCGACGGTGGGTTGAGCGAGACGCACCCTGAACAGCTTGACCTCGCTTTTGAACCTCTGTTTATCGAAGTTCACGCCTCCACGGGATAGTAGATGGAAAGCTTCCATTGTTGCGTAAATTGATCCTCTGCCAGCGCCGTTGTTCCCGAAGCTTTACGACGCTCTAGCCTGGCCGCTGTCAGCGCCCCGCTCATTCCGCGGTCAGGTGATTCAGATTCAGCCATACGCCGTGCAATCTTGTCACGAGGAAACGAGACGCATCATCCATATAACACTGCGATGATTTTAGATATATATATAAAACTGCAGGACACTCAGTGGAGTGATAAACAATTTTTTGGGATTATCTCTCTGGAAAATTCTAAAAAGGACTGATATTTATTTTCGAGTGGTTACGCATGGCAGATTTTCAAAAAGTTGTTCATCGTGTCGGTCCCAGCAGGGTTTTCAGGATATTATCTCGACATACTGTTGTTGTCCGAAGTGACACTAGTGCAAGAAGGGGGTTGCAAATGCAACGGAAGAGGGAAAAGGTCGAGACAGAACAGACGGCCGGTGGATGGCCGGGCCGGAGCGGAACCGCCGCTTATGGTTGGTTGTGTGGCCTTGTTTCTCTGTCCTGGACACTTTGCGGTTGACTCCCACCTGTCCGACTCCTAGCTTAGCTTTCTTTTTCCCTCCCGACGTTCCAGGAAGTAACAAAAATGAGTTCACATGACAACGACGAGCTCATCGACTACGAGGACGAAAATGACGTCGTCCCGAACGGTGCTACCTTGATTGCTGCGGGTGGCGGCACTATTGCAGACGACGATAAGGACAAGAAGAATTTCTCCGGCATCCACTCGACTGGTTTCCGGTCAGTTTCTCTCTTCTTTGCATATGGTTCTCACTGACAAGAACACAGTGATTTCCTGTTAAAGCCTGAATTGCTTCGCGCTATTAGTGACCTTGGTTTTGAACATCCTTCAGAAGGTGAGTTTTGCCTCTCATTCAATTTTTTTTTGTATATTGACGGTCTCCTTAGTCCAGCAAGAGTGCATTCCTCAGGCTGTCCTGGGAATGGATGTCCTCTGCCAGGCAAAGTCCGGCCATGGCAAAACTGCCGTCTTTGTACTGGCTACACTACAGCAGCTTGAACCAGTCAATGGCGAAGTCTCCGTCATTGTCCTCTGTCACACACGGGAGCTCGCCTACCAGATTAAGAACGAATACACGCGTTTCGCAAAATACATGCCAGACGTCCGTGTCGGAACGTTCTTCGGTGGTACTCCCGTGTCCAAGGATGCGGAGCTACTCAAAGACAAGTCCAAATGTCCTCATATTGTTGTGGCGACTCCCGGTCGTCTGAACGCACTTGTCCGGGACAAAGTTTTGGATGCAAAAAACGTCAAGCATTTCGTCTTGGACGAGTGCGACAAGATGCTCGAACAACTCGGTTAGTCACCCAACTTCAAACTCGTGCCCCTACCTCCACTTTCTATTGGTCCATTCGTCGGTGGAAATATTCTTCTCCGTTATCCGTATTGTCTACCATGCACCTTCGCGCCTCGCCTTCGATTCGGGACTCGGCCGATCGCGTTGGGTCGTTGAACCCTTGGACTTGTGAAGTTGGGATATCTGGGTGAAGGAGTTCAACCTAGGTAGAAGAAGGCACTCGAGGTCGACGACACCGCGCGCACGAGGAACGAGTCTTGTGATTAACAGCATGCGGCGCAAACTGCTACTCCCCTGATTGCCTTTTTTTTCATCGTACCTGATTTATTTGCCCTTATACCTCTCGTTGGCCCGTTCCGTTTCGGCTTTTATCTTACCTCCACATCACCTACCAGACATGCGCCGCGACGTTCAAGAGATCTTCCGTGCGACACCACATCACAAGCAAGTGATGATGTTCAGTGCCACGTTGGCGAAGGACATCCGGGTAACGTGCAAGAAGTTCATGGCAAATGTATGTGGTTCTTTGGCGACTTCGGTCCTCTCTTTTAACGGCCCATACAGCCCCTTGAAATCTTTGTCGATGATGAGACAAAGCTGACTCTTCATGGCCTGCAACAACATTACGTCAAATTGGAGGAAGTTAGCAAGAACAGGAAGTTGAACGATCTGCTCGACACGCTGGAATTTAATCAGGTAAAAGGATTCATTTACTCCCTGCCACCGCTTCTCAACTCTTCCCAAGGTTGTCATCTTCGTGAAGTCGGTCGCACGTGCCATTGAATTGGACAAGCTTCTTGTTTCTTGCAATTTCCCGAGTATAAGTATTCACTCGGGCTTGGCCCAGGAGGAACGGTATGTAACTGATGAGCGAGCTGCCATAGAGTTGCGATGTTCATGCCTCTGTTGATAGTATTAAGCGCTACACTGCCTTCAAGGCATTCGAAAAACGTATCCTCGTCGCTACGGATATCTTCGGTCGGGGGATCGATGTGGAGCGTGTCAACATCGTTGTGAACTACGACTGTCCTCCTGATGCTGACAGTTACCTCCACCGAGTCGGGTAAGTATCGTCCCAGCATTTCTCCATTAAAGTTTAAATAAATGCGCCCAACAGGCGCGCCGGACGTTTCGGGACTAAAGGTCTTGCAATCACATTCGTGTCCTCCGAGGCAGACCAACAAGTGATGGGTGCTATTCAATCGCGATTCGAAGTCGCTGTACCAGAACTCCCTGATCACATTGATCCTGCTAGTTACAGTAAGTCTAACGAGTTGATGCCGGAGACGACAGACACACTAACGCGATGATGCATCTAGTGACGTCATGAAGCTTGTTACTTACCCACGCTACTTGTGCTTTGTTTGTTTGTCTGATAAACTGTATGATGATACAGCACAGCTCTCACCTTGGGTGGCCTTTTCTTGAGATGACATGGAAACCTGTTTGTGGCAGTGGCAAGGGTTATGCCTTATTTTCCTAGGGGACGGTGACGTATTTAGTTGTTAACAACGGGATATGAGTCAGCAAAGGGCCTGACGCAGATCTTGAGCGACGACCTACACGAGGTGTTGAAAAAGATGGCGCGATGCGAAAAAATAAATTCTGAGAGTGACAGGGCGTATCCGTAGGGATATTCGATATTCGTTGGTAGTGCACCAGCCGTCAACAAGCGCGGGCATCTAGACCCGCGCCCGCGCCAAACCTGGCGGGCTTCGACGCCACTCTGGGCAATGGAGGACATACCCGTCGATCATACTCGATCCGTCCCTCCTCCATCCTCCGTACTTAACTATACATTCCGTTCATCCTGCCCCAATCACCCCCCCACCCCCTCCCCTAAGCAAGGGACGGCGTTACCTTCTCTCCTCCTTCCACTTCCCTCGGTCTCGGTCGCCTCTCTGACCACTCCGTCATGGAGAAAAACGGATTTCCTGTTCCCCGCACAGACCCCGCAGTCTTACAAACACGCAGAAAATACATCCCCCCATCGTTCCATACTCTCTATTTCAGAGATTCTATACTTTCTGTGCCAGGATATGTGTTCGAAAAGGTTGGCCTGCCATAGGTGGTTGTATACACAGTGAGGTCTCACCGTTAAGTCAAGGCAGCACCATGGGAAGATACGGGAAGCTTGACCCAACTGGCCGAGGGGAGCAGCTTGAAGGATGGCTCAAATGTCATCGCGAAGATTGCACCCGCACATACAAACGCGGCAGTGTGTCTTCAACGGGAGGCTCACATGTACGTCTCCGTCGTACGAACTCCTTGAGCGTTGCCGACAGACCTGCTACCAGCCTTAATCGCATGCAGACGTCCCCCGAAGCGTTAAGCACCACACTGCGCCTCATCGACATCATAAATATCTCGCGTTCAAATGGGGATTGCGTCGTTTTGCTCCTAGTTCATCCCGGCCCAAATCTGCTTGGTCGCTATCTTCCTTTATACCGGATTAATGCACTCCTACTCGCCGAGCCTCCCTTGTCGCGTCTCTCACCGCACTCACCACAGGGGGATGTTTTCATGAATGAGGTGGGTGAAGGAGGCGCTTTCAGGGACGTCGAAAATACCGACACAATGGATCTTGCAACGTTTCTAGAGTGAGTCCTTTTCCGTGAGCCATCTTTCTGCGAGCCCGACAGGTCACAGATTTGCGATACAAGCGACGCATTGTTTGGAGAATCTGCACAGGTGAGTTGAGGGCTTCTGATTTCCATCTCACTCGGGATAAATGTCGTACATTACCAGGCTGGGCATTGTACATAGAGAGGGTACGCTCGGCACATTTTTCGTATCATGCTTCCCTGCCATGTCTTCACAGTGCGATCCAATGCATACCATATCAATGCCCATACCGGCGTCGTACGTCTCGTTCATTACGGGAATCGCTCCGTCTCCTTGGAGATGTTCGGTGGACCTTCTACCCTGGTCATTCAAGCAGACGGCTTGACGGAGGAGAACAAGTCAAAGGTGAAAGAAGCGCTCTGTTCCATGTCCCCGGAGCAAACAGGCAGCATGGAGACGACCTCGGATGATCATCGAACGGATTTATACTCTCTGGGGGTCATGTTCTGGACCCTGCTTGTAGGGAGAGGCATGTTGCCGTTCGAGGGCGGGCCGTTGGAGATTTTGCACTCGATCGCGCAGAAGCGACCCATGCCAGTGCATGAAGTACGGAGGGACGTACCTCAAGTCTTGGCACAGATTATCGAAAAGGCATGCTATCTTGAATTGTCGGAATTGGATGCTAGTTAATTCGAGACATCCAATCAGCTTCTTTCCAAGAACCCTGACTCACGCTATCAGAGTGCGTATGGCCTGAAAGTGGACCTTTTAGAATGCCAAAAGAGGCTTTCAACCGCCGTGTCTTCCATGTCAGACGTGTCGTCAGAGGTAGGTCAATCATCCCCGGTAGAATGCAGCATCGCTTAACTTGTCGGACCTAGCTCATACCACCATTCGAAATCGCTCAGCAGGATCGATATGCGGTGAGACCCATATCTGCTGTTAGAATGTCCACTTGATATTGCCCCATTTCTCTAGGGTTTCACAAGCCCAAATGTTCTTGTACGTAGATCGCTCCTGGCGGCTCAGTTACACATTGGTTGACTATTCTCATAGTTTGGCAGAGAAAAGGAACTAGAGACAATTCGCAACGTCATACGACACTCCTCTACGAGCTACTCGCGCCACCACGTTCTAAGGGGGACCTCGAATTCCACCCCAGTTGGAAGTCAAAGAGCCATGAGTTCCGAACGTTCTCGGCGAAGCTTATCTCGTTCTTCGTCAAGCAGTTCCTCCGGCAAGCACCCAGCGAGTTGCGATGACCCCGGACAGAAGAAGTTGGGGGAGCCCAGTTCAGCGCCGACATCTTCCGTCAACACTGTCAGCGATGGTATTCGTAGAATCACGTTAAGTCCTCCGCGCGGTCGGGGTCCGCGTGCGCACGGCGTGGTTGTAGTTGGACCGGCTGGGTGAGTATTTTCGGCGAATGGAACATGTGCACGCCAACCATGGGCTTCTAGCGTCGGCAAGAGTTCATTGATTCTTGCCAATCAGGCAAAATGGCGAGCGTATGGCCTCTGGGGACATGCGAAATTCCAGGGAACTATATCGGCCCCCTTTGTTGCCTTGGTACGTCCATCCGTTGAACAGTCTTCGGAGGCCTTGATGTTGTTTCGATTAGCTATCATGCCTGTCTTCGGTCCTTCGGCAGTTGATGATTTTCCATACGGATCTCCACCGGTTTGTCACTACGCTCAAGTCGCGTCTAGGGCCACAACTGCGTATTATCCCTCTGCTATATGAAGGTGTCCCCGAACTACGGGATATTCTAAATCATTTCGAAATTAGCCTTGACATTCCACAGGAGACGCTTACAACACGCGAGTTACGTGCTCGATTTCAGTCTCTCGTTGAGAATGTGTTTTCAGTTCTCACTGAGATCCGATTGTTTGCTCTCTTTCTCGACGACCTTCACGAGGCCGACGAGTCGTACGTCCCATTTCCCGAGTCTGATTCATGAAAGCGCTCAAACATACTAGATCACTCGATCTTATCAACACCCTTGCTTGTTCTCGAAGTCATATCGTAAGGTCCTTTCCCATGTTTGTTTTATACGTGCTCAACCTCCAAAGCTCATATTCATCACGTTGCGGGAGGATAAGCCGTGGGCACCATCCTTTATGTTCCCATTACGACCACTGACAGAAACATAGCGAGATCGTCTCACGGGTCAGGGCTATGTTTTCAGGCCGGTCGAGGGCGACGTGGATCCAACTTGACCCCCTGACATACTCTTCTGTGGCCTCGTTGGTCTCACGCACTCTTCGCCAGAGCAAAGACAATGTAGCGCCGCTTGCTCGTCTCATTCACAGCATTTCTGCTGGAAATGCCTTCTCTGTTCGCAATCTCCTTACGACGTTGCAGCGGCAACTCTTGGTCAGTTCCGAGCGCGCTGCGGCGATGGCGTTCGCTGAGTTACGAGGCAGATAACCTTCGATTGGGATCGAAACTGTTGGCAGTCAGTTCCAATCATTTAGCCCTTTTGCAACTGGCGCCAAACTAGCCCATTGTTAGATACAACCTCCCGGAAATCGAGAAAACCCTCCTATCCCAGAAGCTTGTGGTGGACCCTAATGATATATCATATCTAACGTCACACTTGAAGAAGCTTCCTGGTGATGCCCGGAAGTACCTTATGTGGGCTTCGTGCTTCGGTGCGACGTGAGTACTCAAGAACCATGTCACTTTGCGCTCTCGCTATACCTCCTTTGAACTTTCTACTTCGTAGGTTCAAGACAACAGACGTCGCTGCAGTGATGGACTACGACAGCCCATCAAATAGCAGCAGCAGTGATTTGGATACGGAGGACGATCGGAGCTCGACGATTAATCCCATGCCCACGGCAAGGGAGAAATCAACGAGCGTCACCCGCCGTTCCATGCGAGGTCTGCAGATTGCTATTTCGGAAGGCTGGCTAGTACAGCGGGCAAGGGATATGTGTAGTTTCGCCCATGACCGATATCGACAAGCTGCAGAAGCTGAGGCATTGAGCCTCCCTGACGACCTTATTACGAAGATGTCTTTTCGCGTGCGCATTTTTCCGTCTTGCGTATAGACGGTAATGGAGTTGTGTTCCAGATCATTTCGATGATGCTCCTCGAACCCTCTCCAGATGTCTACCAAATTGCTGAGCGTGCTCAGCGGTATGTCGTCATCTGAGATTTGGGTTCTTTTCTTACCGTAAACAGGTGTCTTCCCCTTCTCCGTGAACACAACAGACGTGGGGAACTGGTATCTCTTCTCATCGATGCAGGAGATTCTGCTTGGGCACGAGGCGCTCACGAGGTTCGATTCGAATTCTTGAGATATCTCTCTTGGCTTAATGCGGAGCTTCGTAGATGGCATATCAATCCCTGATCAACGCTCAATCTCTTCTCGAACAAGAGGTCTGGAACAACAATCCCGCTCGCGCGTTCTCTCTTTTCACGAAGTTGGCTGAGTAAGTATGCCGCTCTCTGCACCTTACTTTGCTTCATTGACATGGTATTAGATTGTCGACTTGGAGAGGTACTCCTGCATAACCTTGCAAGTATACATGACCGCCTAATATCCCCCAACGACAGGTGACTATAAAGAATCCGATAGATACATTGAGGCCTGTTACGAAAGGGCGAACAATTCTGAAGAGAGGGCCTTTCTCCTCCGCTTGCGTTCCCAAAATCATTGGATGCGGAATGACTTCAGTGCTGCCCTGAAGGACACCCTACTGGCTTTACACATTCTTGGAGTTGATCTAGATCCCGTTCCTACTCTGGAAGTAGCCGATACTATGTTCGAGCAGCTCAAGAATGAAATTCTTGCTGTTGGGTTTGACGCTATTCTGGCAATTCCTCGAACCACCGAACCACGGACAGACCTTGCAGTAGCTTTACTTGGAGATGCTGGTACCCATGCTTACTGGAGTACAGGGGAAGGGTTTACAGATGTTATCGGTTTAACGGTAAGGTTTATGTCCCATTTCATCGCCGTCCTCGTTTCACGTGTTGCAATTAGACGGTTCAATTGGCTCTACGGTAGGTATCCCGGACATTTTATTCATAGAAAATCTTTTCGTTTACTCTTCGTGGTCTAGCTCTGGAATGTCCCCTGGTACGGCGTTAGGATTCTTCTGGGCACTGGCAGGTGTGCATCGTAAATGTTTATCTGCTTTCGCACCTCTCGTAACTTCTGTAAGCCGCTGCGGAACGAAAGGAACTGTATCGGTTTTCTGTGGATCTCGGAAAGCTGGCATTACGTATTTCTGAGCGTCATGGAACAAATGGAGATAGATGGTATGTGCCTATTACTTGATGAGCGTCAATCCTTAATCCATCCTCCAGTCGCTCGTTGGTTATGTATTGTTCTATGGTCTCCGCCTATGATAACGTCCACATCCGGTCAAATCTCACACGGCTGGAGGAAGCCACCAAATATGCCAATAGCGCTGGTGATCGGTGCGTTATTCGCTATGTAATGCTTTTTTTTACCAAGTAAGGTATTTGTAGGGTGTATGCGAGCCTCGCAAACTTCTACTCTGTCCAAACCAAACTATTCATAGGTCAACCATGTGTGTCATGTCTACATTTCATTTTGATTGGCCATAACGAGTCTAATGAACGGCACAGTGGACGAGCTGGTTAGCGCTGCAGAAGAGGTGGGGGAGTTCTCTATGTCATTCTTTTTTCTCATGCTAATGGCCCTTCGTACCAAAGACCTACAATGATATATTACAATGGCCTCAAGGGGATTTCGCTATTTGTGCTCAGGGTGGGCTATGTTAGCAATCTCATGGTTGTATGATGCCAACTAACGAAGCAAGGTTTGTTGAATTGTATTCGTGCATTGGGTGGGTACACGGTCAACACCTCGGCAAAGACCATTTACACGACGAACACATTCAACGAGGATCAGTACCTGGAGTCCATACCTGACAGTGGTGGAAGTACACTCATTGGGCTTACCTCGTGGGTCAACGACCTTTCGCTCAGTTTCTAGCGACTTACTCGGTGTTCCCAGTTACAATGCATATAAGGCAAGTCTATCTCGAATCTCATTAATCCTGAGCTGAACTCGTCGAAGGTCGTCGCGCTATTCAACTTGGGCTATATTCAGGAGGCAGCTGAACTCGGGTTTTCAATATATGACACCCGAGATCGTCACCCAAAGTCAGTCTCTCTCTTGCTGCCCGTACTGTGTCCAATCTTTTAGAAATAGCCATCGCCATACACGATACGCTCTCTTTTTCCACAGTCTAGCCTTGGTCGCCTGTATTCGAGAAGAAATGGTCACGGAGGACGAATGCAGGCGATACCTGGAGCAGGTTGTGGCCAACCAAGCCTACATCCGCCGGTATGTGACACCCTCGTCAGTTACATCAAGTATCTACACTTTCTGGTTTCCCAGGTGGTTCTCGGCCAGCCCAGTCAACACGAGTTCTTGGGTAACTCTCGTTGTAAGTTAGATAGGGCATTAACGACGTTACGTACTAATTTTAGCGACGCAGGATGCCGAGCTCTCATCCCTCGAAGACAGTCGAGATGCATTTCAGTTATATGACGCTGCGGTTATGTGAGCCCCTTCATGTTATCGAAGAGTTGTTAGATAACGAACTGTCTCCATAGATCAGCCACGAACAATGATTGGCCGCTCGAAGAAGGTTGGGCGTTGTATCTGGTCCGTCTAGCCTCATGAAAACTGCTCTTCGGGAAAATAACTCCATATATAGCAAGGCTCTCATTTCGTTCGCTGCGGTGTGCATGGTCTAGGCAACGAATTACAGCGCCGTGGCGTGTCCCGGCAGCGACAATGGGGAGCACGGGGCGTTGTGTCAGTCTGTTATATCTGCGATCCAAGGATGCTTATCGTATAATCATCATAGGGCTTTGCTATTCTCTGACCCGAACATACAGCTTCTGAACTTCACTAAGAAAAATACCGTCACTATGGATGTCGGCGTTCAGACAGATAGCATCATGGTAGGCATCAATGGCCACAAGTCTCTGCACGAAGACGTAGGGACGAATATCACGGAGGAGGAAGCTGTTACCAGCCTGCCTGCCTCTGCTCTTGCATCCGTATTAAAGTGGAGTAAGGATATTGCCACGGACATCCATTTATATTCAGGTACGCCCGTCGACTTGCTGTCATCCGTCACTGATTTTTCAAATCAATATTAGCCCTTCAACGCCTGACTGAAATCGCTATTGGTGAGCGAAGGTGGCATTTATCATGGTACCAATGAGTTGATATGTCCATAGAGACATCTGGAGCACAGTGTGCCTGCATCGCAATCGCGGGGACAGGTGGAGAGTACACAATGGCTACCAGCATGAGCGGCGAGGTTCCCTGCAAGGTCCACGAGTGCGTACCTTGAAATCGCATCTTCGGGCCTTCCTAAGGGCCACACAGGCATCCCATATCCGTCCGGGAAATCAGCGATCCGTTACAAAGGGCCGTTATCTTGCACTGTCCGTGATTACCATCAAACCATTTGCTTACATTCTGACAAATGCCTGGTAGCATTGAATACGAAAGAACGCATCGCCTATGATGATATATCGTTGGACTCACGATTCTCATCCGAGGCTCGACAGAGCCCTTATCAAGCTGTAGTATGCTTGCCGATCTTTAGTAATCGAGGGCAGACGTTCGGTGCCCTGTATCTGGCATCTAAATATGCCTTCTCACAGAACACAATTACTCTCCTCACGCTTCTATGTCAACAAGCAAATATTAGTGTGGCTAATGCTCTTCTCTTTCGCTCGGTTCAGGCCGGAACGAAGGAGAACCTCAGAATGATATCGGCACAAAAAGAGGCGCTTGAAGATGCTCGACAAAGTCGCGAAGATGCCTTGAAAGCCACCAGGGTCCTCCATCTACCTTCTCGAATAATTAGGCTGCTCTTACATGTACCTTACAGATCAAAAGTAACTTCTTGGCTTCGATGTCCCACGAGCTTCGAACACCCTTTAGGTAATTCCATCAGAACATTCTATATCCCGAACTTATTTTTTCTCCAGTTCTTTCTATGGTCTCCTAGATATTCTAAGCGGGACAGAATTGAATAATGGACAACGCGAAATTGGTCTGGGCCTTCTAGCTCGCATTTTTCTGTTCGACACTAAGTATGTCACCACAGTGCAAACAGCGAAACAGTCCTGCGAACTCCTGCTCAAGGTACATTCCGTTCTAGAGACCGGTGCTTAAGTACTAACCTGTGTCCCCTGAAGATCATCGACTCCATCCTCGATTACAGTAAACTTGAGGCCTCCGGTAATTGCTCCTCGTCACTGCATACAAATACAGAACAACGTACTCATATTCCACGAATTAGCCCTCAAGCTTGAGTTCACAGGCTTCTCTGTCGAAGACATCATAGCTGTGAGTTTCTATCCCCTTCAACATCCTGCGAGAGACATACTAGGACCTCATAGGACTGCATGGAACTACTCCTGCCAATGGCCGCGAAAAAGCTGGATCTCTCTTTCAACATAGATCGAGACGTACCCCCATGTATGCGTTCACTTTCTTTTGCTTGCACGCTGCCCCTGACCCTGCACTTCAGGGGTGCAAGCCGATTATACTCGCATCCGTCAAGGTAGATACTTTTCAGCTGTGACTGCGGCAGTTTCTAAGATTTTTTAGTTTTGATGAATCTCATTGGAAACGCCGTCAAGTTCACTTCCCGTGGGTCAGTGAAGGTTCTCTGTTCCCTTGATCATGAGAAGTCCACCAAGCCAGGGGACGTGAGCCTGAAGTTTGTGATCGAGTACGTGTCGTATCCTAATAACAAATGCGAATACGAAGAGCCTGAAAGGAACTCCCAGGGATACCGGAATCGGTCTATCGTCGAGCGACGTCGATCTCCTATTCGTACCTTTCCAGCAGGCTGACAATTCCTCCACTCGTCGCTTTGGTGGCACTGGACTCGGCCTCTCGATCTGTCGGCAGCTGGTGAAACTCATGGGTGGCGTCATCGGGGTTCATTCCGAGCTTGGAAAAGGTTCTGTTTTCTGGTTCATAATCCCTGTAAAGATCTTCAGCTCGGAAGACTCAGAGAAGGCATGTCTGGCATTTATGAGACTTCTGTGTAAACGCTGACCACAACTAGGCCATGCTGACCATTCAACAAGTTCGGGCTCGTCTTATGGAACCACGTCCCCCGCGAGTTCTGATTAGCTCCCCGTCCGACGCTGCGAGGTCCTTACTTTGCTTCATGCTTGACGGGTTTGATGTTTCTGCGGTCTATAGCGTGGAAGAACTTGAACAATCCCTTCGCTCTGCAAAGCCGTCTGATACACCTCTGGATTGCATTATTCTCGACCACCAAGCCGAGGCAACCGCTGATGGCATAGCCCGACTACTGGAATCTCTTCATTCGCCCGTTCTGAAGGACACAAAGCTCATTCATCTATATACGCCCGTTACTGACACAATTTCGAGTAATCCGGTGTTTGGAAACAGTACATCTGGTATCATCCGCATGACAAAGCCGCCTCGCAAAGCCCGGATACTTCAGGCTCTAGCCAAACTGAGGAAGCTGCCCCCAGAAACGTACGCTGACCTGAGATCTACGGCAACCTCGACTGTTGAGGAGCCCTCAGAATCTCAACGTACTCTGTTTGGCAACGTTCTCATAGCTGAGGGTGAGTGCGCGAGCGACTGTCGTTCGGAGTTGAGTTCACGAACGGCTGTGCAGACAACCCAGTTGCCCAAAAATTGCTTGTCAAGCAGTTACAACGCTATGACCTGAATGTGATTGCCACATCAAATGGGGAAGAAGCCATCGCAGGTAACTGACTCGTGTTACAAGCCTTCACATGGCTTACTGCCTCATTTTTAGAATGGGAACGACATGACCCTGGTTATTTCAGCCTTGCGATGTTCGACCACCGTATGGTTATCTCTTGCGCGCTCCTAATTGATCTGACGCCCCGTATCAGACATGCCAATCTGTGATGGAGTAGAAGCCGCTAAGAGGTTGCGATCGCTTGAAAACCGGCGTAAAGTGTCGGAGTTCCTTCCGGGTAAGCACCCCTAATAAATCTTACAATCAATGCGTTTCATGACGTTGCCAACGAAGTCGTCGCGTTAAGCGCTGATTGTCAAGAGTCCACAAAAATGCTCTGCCTCAGCGCTGGAATGAACTCGTTCCTGAGCAAGCCTTTGAAGAAGAGTGAGTTCGGACGACCATGTTACGCAAAAACTTACTAACACGCCGATAGGCGACCTCGCTTCTCTTCTCACGACGTTTGGTACATCCAGTAACGCAAGGTAGCCACAGCCAGTCATCTACGAGTCGCATGGACCATTTAATAATATTATCGTTTCCATTGAATTCGTGGTTTTGTTACTTACATTGCTGTCAGTTTTGCTATCCATCGTCTGTGCTCATTCTCTCCTGTGGTATCAACATCTCAGCCATATATTATCATTATCCCACCACTCCGATCACTATATACACGCGATATATCCCCATCGAATGTGATGTACTCTATCTTACGCAGAAAACGTTCTGGTACTCTACACCTATACTGCAAGAGCTCAATGTAAACCTGCTCGAACTAGAAACTTTCCATTTCATTTGCCTCGAAACGTCGGGCGCCATAGCAAAAAAAAAGGATGGAGGGCAATGAGCGCAGCGATATATTATAAAGGCCCAAGCGGGCATTCGTGCAAATCCAATAATATACGCATGGTGTCGTTCGCTGGCTCCCACCCTACGACGACGCCAAGTCGATTTTATAGGAGCGACTTATTCACTCTCGCTCTCCTCGCCTTCCTCTGCCTCCTCTGCCTCGTCGTCTATGAACACGTCAAGCCATGGGCCCTCATCTCCTTCGTTGTCCCCCTCACTGTCTTCGCTGTCGTCTTCGTCTTGTCCCTCTTCGCTTTCCTCGTTCTCGTCCTCATCCCCAGATCCGTCCATATCTCCGTCGCCATCGGCCTCAGACCCGCTCTCAGCGCCGAGCTCGATGTCTTCGATGCTCCCACCGTCGCTCCCTTCCTCCAGTTCAACCTCCATAGCCTCCGCCTCCTCCTCCTGCTCGCTCTCGCCTTCCACATACCGCCGCGCTTCACGCGTGCCCGCGGCGCCAGGGGGCGCCTTGCCCTTTTTGCCACCGTGAGATAATGGCGCGGGCGCTGCGGAAGCGCGCAAATTGACCTGCTGTAGTACCATATCGAGCCTGCCGGAAAGCGAGAGGAGCGACTCGCGCAACGCGAGGCGCGATGTCAGCGTCGCATGTAATCCGGCGAGCCGAGCGACAAGGTCTGACATCTGTCCGGCAGCACCAGTCGCAACAGTCAACGCTGACAATACAAACAGGGGAAGAGCGCTGGGGCGCACCGTCAAGAGATGTCCGCTGTGGACGACGAGTACTGTTCGTACCCAGCGCACGAGTACCGTTGCACGTTGGCTGCCTGGCGCGGCTGTGCGGCCTAGCCGCTGGACACATGCGCCGAGCAGCGGCACGGCCAACTGCGGTGGCAGGCGTTGGACTGTCTGCGTGATGAGCGTAGGATCGCTGTACGTCAGGCACATCTCGAGCAGGTTTGTGTCCGTCGAGTGCAGTGCCTGGATCAGCGTCCGCGTGAGTGTGATGGAATTGGGCCGCTCCGTACGCGAAGCTGGGGCCGCCGCGCGTTCTGGGTCGTCGGAATCTGATCGCTCAGCCTCTGCGACTCGAGATGCGGGCGGCTCGAGGGCGGTTAGGCGCTGGCCGAGGGAAAGTTCAGCAAGGTCGACATCCAAATGGCCCTCCAAATCGGCGAGGTCATCTGCAGAGACGTCGTGTGCTATTTCTGTGCCACTTCGGACGGCAAGGAACGACGGTTCCACGTAACGCTTGTTCGGGGTAACCTAGAGTACGGTCGTCGGGGTGAATGGCGCACACATATAGGAACGGCGTACAGTCGCATCGTTGTCTACATTCACAAGACCGGCACTCGCGTCTTCGTGTACAATATTAACATCCTGGATGAAATTTCCGGAATCGTCCAGATATCGCTGATGTGCGCGTGGTCACGTCGAGTTGACAGACCCATATGAACCAGACAAACTCACAACGACGTTGAATATCGGTCGTACGCCGCCAGCCAGCCACGCTACCCGTATCTGACCATCTTGGTCAAACGCAGCATTGACCACCTGCACGGCTGTGTTGCCCCGTTTGAGGGAGATTGTCACTGATGACCTTGGTGAAAGGGTAGTGACTTTCTCCTTTGTCTTTTTAGGTGTGACTGTGGTCACTTGGTCGTTCGTCGTTGTGAAAATTGAAACGCGGCCAGACGCAGATAGAACAAGTAAACTAGGGTGAATAGTTGACTGAGAAAAAGATATGTGCCTCGCATCAGAGTCAAGCGGCGCTGAAGCGACAAGCTTGCCCTCGCTTCCTGAAACGCGGGGCACCTCCCATATATGGACATGGCGATCCGATTCAGCGACTGAGGCAAATATTCGTGGGGACTGGCTGTCACGTTCGAAAGGCTGCCATCGTAACATGGTGACGTTGGAGGCGTGCCCAATGAAATGCGCCTCTTCCGTAAGCTTTTGTGGGGAAGTAAGCAAAGAGGAGGAAGCAGACAGTAGGCGGATGCTATGATGTGCAAGCAGGAAGGAAGGGTGATCCGATTCAAGGCCCGGGGGGAGGGAGAGCGAGGTGCCAGGTAAACGGTCATCAGTTTTGTTGCTTGAAAGGAGTTCGCCCGTTTGCACGTTCCAGGTGCGGATGAAACCATCCGCACATGACGTCAGAAGTATCGACGCGACGCCCGGGACGTCAGTGTGAACATCAAAAGCGAGAACA
>Ga0210393_10000810_pt1 | contig 26844 bp, 16 predicted proteins | sample IncBWC27OmetaG_FD_160068 | JGI IMG/M metagenome (GOLD analysis project Ga0210393, IMG submission 160068) | Forest soil microbial communities from Barre Woods Harvard Forest LTER site, Petersham, Massachusetts, United States - Inc-BW-C-27-O ...
CGAACGTCCCGACCACGCACACCGGGACAGCCACGCTCGGAATCAGCGTCGCCCGCCAGTTCCGCAAAAACACGAATACAACGAGGATGACCAGGATCACCGACAGAATGAGCGATCGCTCGACGTCGTTCACCGACGCGCGAATCGTCGTCGTGCGATCCAGCACAATCTCTGAATCGATGCCCTGCGGAATCGTCGCCTTGATATACGGCAGCGCTTCGCGAATCCGATTCACCGTCGCAATGATGTTCGCGCCCGGCTGTCGAGAAATAATGATCGGGATCGACCGCTTCCCATTCAAATAGCCCGCCGCGCGAATGTTCTGCACCGAATTCGTTACATCCGCCACATCGGCCAGCCGCACCGCCGCGCCCTTGTTGTAGCCGATGACCAGATTTTTGTAGTCGTCCGCGTCCGAAATCTGCCCGTTCGTGACGATGTCCGCTGTCACAAACCCGTTCGCTATCTGCCCGCGCGGCCGATCCGAATTCTGCAGCCCGAGCGCCGACTGCACCGCCGGCAACGTCAGCCCATACGAGTTGAGCTGTGACGGAATCACATCGACACGCACCGACGGCAACGCCCCGCCGCCCACCGACACCTGCCCGACGCCTTGGATCTGCGACAGCTTCTGCTCGATCACCGTCGACGCCACGTCGTACAGCTTCCCCGGATCGTAGATATTCGACGTCAGCGCCAAAATCATGATCGGCGCATCCGCCGGATTCACCTTGCGATACGTCGGATTCGCCGGCAGGTTCGCCGGCAGATACGTCCGCGCCGCGTTGATCGCCGCTTCCACGTCGCGCGCCGCACCGTCGATGTCGCGATTCAAATCAAATTGCAACGTGACCGATGTCGTCCCCAGCGAACTCGCCGAGGTCATCTCGCTCACGCCCGCGATGTGACCGAACTGCCGCTCCAGCGGCGTCGCAATCGACGACGCCATAATTTCCGCACTTGCTCCCGGCAAACTCGCGCCGACCGCAATCGTCGGAAAGTCCACCTGCGGCAGCGGCGACACCGGCAACACCACGAACGCAATCGCTCCGGCGACCGCCACCGCGATCGTCAGCAGCGTCGTCGCCACTGGCCGCTCGATAAATGTCGACGAAAGGCTCATATTCCAGGTGCCGGATTCGCCTCAGAAATATCCGGCGATTCCGATTCTTCGCTCTTCTTTTTCCGAGAGAATCGCTGCGCCAACTGATCAAAGAAGATGTAAATCACCGGCGTCGTATACAGCGTTAAAATTTGGCTCAACAACAGTCCGCCGACCATCGCGATACCCAGCGGCCGCCGTAGTTCCGAACCGTATCCGGTACCGAGCGCCAGCGGAATGCCGCCCAGCAGCGCTGCCATCGTTGTCATCATGATTGGCCGGAACCGCAGCATGCTGGCTTCAAAGATGGCGTCGCGCGAACTCTTTCCGTGATGACGCTCCGCCTCGAGCGCGAAGTCCACGATCATGATTCCGTTTTTCTTCACGATGCCGATCAGCAGGATGATGCCGATGATCGCCACGACACTAAGATCCTGCCGGAACAAAATCAGCGCGAGCAAAGCGCCGACACCCGCCGAAGGCAGCGTCGACAAAATCGTAATCGGATGAATGAAGCTCTCGTACAGCACGCCCAGCACGATATAAACCGTGACCAGCGCGGCCAAAATCAGCAGAGCCTCATTCGACAGCGAATTCCGGAACGACGCGGCTGTGCCCTGGAAATCGCCCGCCACAGTCGCCGGCATGTGCAAATCTTCGACCGCCTTGTCGATCTGTTCGATCGCATTTCCCAGCGCTGCGCGTGGCGCCAAATTGAACGAGATCGTCACAGCAGGGAACTGCCCCTGCCGGTTGATCGAAAGCGGCGCCGTCGTGTTTTGAATATGCACGAACGCGTTCAGCGGCACGGCGCCCCCGTATGCCGAGCTCGATTGAGAAATCGACGAAGTCGTCGAACTGTTCTGCGCATTTCCAACGGCCTTGATTCCACTCGTCTGCGCGCCCAGCGTATTCGCCGACGGCGTGTACAAAACCGAAGTCGTCGTCGCGCTCGACCCTGCCGACTGCGAACCCGACGCTGCAAACGTATTTGTTGCGCCTGACCCGGTCGCGCCCGAAGACGCATTCGATTGAATGTAAATGCTCGCCAGATTCGAAGGATCGAGCTGGAACTGCGGCAGCGCTTCCAGAATCACGTGATACTGGTTGAGCTGCGTGTACATCGTGCTGATCTGCCGTTGCCCAAATGCATCGTAGAGCGTGCTGTCGATCGTGGAAGGCGCGATGCCGAGCCGCGAAGCCGTCACGCGATCGATCAGGAGCGATACCGCTCGCCCGCCCATCTGCTGGTCCGTCGCCACGTCTTCCAGTTGCGACAGCGTCTTCATCTTCGCCACCAGCTTGTTCGCCCACTCATCCAGCTCGTTCGCGTCCGGATCCTCCAGCGTGTACTGATATTGCGTCCGGCTCACACGGTCATCCACCGTGATGTCCTGCACCGGCTGCATGAACATCTGAATTCCTTGAACGTTCCCCAGCTTCGATTGCAGCCGCCGAATTACGTCCGACGCATTCACGTTGCGATCGTCCAGGCCCTTGAGGTTGATCGAAATGCGCCCGCTGTTGAGCGTGGTGTTTGTTCCGTCGGCGCCGATAAACGACGACAGGCTGGCCACCGATGGATCTTGCAAAATCACATCGGCCATCTGCTGTTGCTTCTGCGCCATCGCGTCGAACGAGATCGACTGCGGCGCCTGTGTTATTCCTTGAATCACGCCGGTGTCTTGAACAGGGAAGAAGCCCTTCGGAATCCAGATGTACAGCAAAACAGTCAGCACCAGGGTCGCGACCGCCACAAGCAACGTAATCGTCTGATATTCCAGCACTACGTTCAGCGTGCGCCCGTAAAACGCGATCATCCGCTCAAACATGTGCTCCGACGCTCGATAAAACCGACCCTGCTGATCCGCCGGCTTGTGTTTCAAAATCCGCGAGCACATCATCGGCGTCAGCGTCAGCGACACCGCCGCCGAAATAATGATCGTCACCGCCAGCGTCACCGCAAATTCGCGGAACAGCCGCCCCACGACATCTCCCATGAACAGCAGCGGAATCAGCACGGCGATCAACGAAACCGTCAGCGACAAAATCGTGAATCCGATCTGCTCCGCGCCTTTCAGCGCCGCTTCCATCGGTGGATCGCCTTCTTCCAGATAGCGCGAAATGTTTTCGATCATCACGATCGCGTCATCGACGACGAATCCCGTCGAAATCGTCAGCGCCATCAACGACAAGTTGTCGAGGCTGTAGCCCAGCCCGTACATCGCCCCGAACGTGCCCACCAGCGACAGCGGCACCGCGACGCTCGGGATGATCGTCGCCGACAGATTCCGCAAAAACAGGAAGATGACCAGTACGACCAGGCCGACGGTCAGCATCAACTCGAACTCGACGTCGTCTACCGACGACTGAATATTTGTCGTCAGGTCCGTCAGAATCGTCAGGTTCACCGCTGCCGGCAAATTCGTTTGAATCTGAGGCAACAGCGTCTTGATCGACTTCACTACGCGAATCGTGTTCGCGCCCGGCTGCCGTTGCACGTTCAGAATCACCGCGGGCGTCTTGTTCATCCACGCCGCTTGCTTCTCGTTCTCTACCGAATCGATGATCGTCGCGACGTCCTTGAGAAAAACGGGCGACCCGTTGCGGTACGCCACCACTACGTTCCGATAATCACCGCTCGTTGAGAGCTGGTCGTTCGCGTCGATCTGATAACCTTGCTGCGGACCGTCAAAATTTCCCTTCGCCGAATTCACGCTCGTTTGCGTGAGCGCCGTGCGCACTGCCTCCAGCGTGACGCCATACGATGACAGCGCGATCGGATTCGCCTGAATTCGCACCGCCGGCTTCTGTCCGCCGCTGATGCTCACCAACCCGACGCCGGTCAGCTGCGAGATCTTCGGAGCCAGCCGCGTATCCACCAGATCTTCCACTTGCGACAGCGGCATCGAACTCGACGTAATTCCCAGCGTCAGAATCGGCGCGTCCGCTGGATTCGTCTTGTTATAAACAGGTGGCGTGGGCAAATCCGACGGCAGATAACTCTGCGACGCATTGATCGCCGACTGTACTTCTTCTTCCGCAATATCGATGTTCAACGTCAACGCGAACTGCAGCACGATTACCGACGTCGCACCCGAGCTCGTCGACGTCATTTGGTTCAATCCCTGCAACTGCCCAAACTGCCGCTCCAGTGGCGCCGTCACCGTCGTCGCCATCACGTCGGGGCTCGCCCCGGGATAGAACGTCAGCACCTGGATGGTCGGATAGTCGACCTGCGGCAGCGCCGAAACCGGCAGCTGTGTATACGCCACCAGCCCGACCAGCAGGATCGCCGCCATCAGCAGCGACGTTGCGACCGGTCGTTCGATAAATGGTCGTGATGGGCTCACGGAGCGTTGGTCTCGGAGTTCCCGGCTGGCTGGGGAGTGTTGGTGACCTTTACCTGCGCTTTGTCCTGCAATCTCTCAAAGCTGCTATTTGCCAGCACGTCGTTCGGATTGATCCCCGTAACCGCGGTCATCCCGTTGTCTTCCGTGCCCGGCTTGATGTTTTGCAGGTGCGCGGTGTTGTCCTGGATCACGTACACGAACGCCACGCTTCCGTTGTGCTGGATCACCGATGTCGGCACCAGCGTGACGTTGTGCTGCGTATTCACCAGCAGTCGCGTATTCACGAACTGATTCGGAAACAACTCGTTCTTCCTATTATCGAACTGCGCGCGCAGCCGCACCGTTCCCGTCGTGGTATCGATTTGGTTGTCTACGGCGAGCAGTTTTCCGCTCGTAATCTTTTTCAGTTGCGCACGATCGAAGATATCAACCCCGAGTGGTGTACCACCCTGGATGTGCGGCTGAATCTCGCCGAGATAATCTTCCGCCACTGTGAACACCACCGTGATCGGCTGCAATTGCGTCACGACCACCAGCGGCGTCGTGCTGTTCGCTTGCACCACGTTTCCCGGATCGACAAGCCGTAATCCGACGCGGCCGTCGAACGGCGAAGTGATGTGGCAATAACTGAGCGTCACGCGGTCCTGATCCACGACGCCCTGGTCGTTCTTCACCGTGCCTTCGTCTTGCAGTGCCAGTTTTTCCTGGTCGTCCAAAATCTGTTTCGCGATCGCGTTGCGCGCCCACGCCTTCTGGTAGCGATCCAGATCCATGCGTGCTTGCTCGAGAATGTGCGTATCCTTTTCGAGCGTGCCTTCCGCCTGTAACAGTTGTGCCTGGTAAATCCGCGGATCGATGTCGATCAGCGCGTCGCCCTTGTGTACGACCTGCGCTTCCTTGTAATGCACCGTATTGATGATTCCGTTGACCTGGCTCGTGATCACGCTGGTGTACACGGGCGTAACCGTCCCGATCGCCGTCAGATAGACGCCGATGTCGCCCTGTTTCGCGCTCGCCGTGTTGATCGTTACCGGTCCGCCGAATCCCTTTTTCCCGCCCTTGGGCGCGGCGGCCTGCGTCTCGTTATCGTGGTGACGGAATGCGAGGTAGAACACCAACACGAGCACGACGCCCATGATGATCCACACCCACGTGCGCCCCTTCGACTTCTGGGGCGGAGGTGGCGCGTAATGATCCGCGTACTGACCAGACCGGGTTCCGCGCGCGTCTGTCTTCGGATATGAGGAATCTGAAGAGAAAGAATCGTCCATATTCTTGATCTTTGCCGGCTAAGCCCTGTTGGCAAACACAATCTCTCAAGTTGGGCTGGCGCCGAGTGAAATCCTTGTCTTGGTCCGACCTAGGTTATAGGCCTGAACCGCGTTAGGGTAAGGATGCCTGAGTCGACCTTAAGGTTCCACCATCGGAACGAATGTACGACGTTTAACGCCTCCGTCGCGTTTCGTCGGGGGGCGGCTCCCCCGTCCGTATTTAGCTGTAGGTAAAGAGGAAGAGCCCCGTACCGCAATACGTGCGACTTTCGCCCATTTGCGCCCGGCGCCATCCCTCAGCCCATCCCCCACAAAGGAGCTACGCGCACGGCCTTCCGGGAATTACGCAGTCCCGATGCCCCGCCCAACGTGTAGGGGCGTAGCACGCTGCGCCCCATCTCGGCAAATTCTCAACCCTGCCGGCCAAACCAAACGCCTGTTCCCGTAGCGCCGGCATCCTGCCGGCGTTTTTGTCCTGCGCCTGCCGCAAACGATTGAGCCACCGTTGCGCTAACTTCAAACTCGCCAACATCAGACCGTCAGTCTCAAACTCGGTGTCAGGACCTCAACCGATCCGATTTGCGATCATCAAACAGCGCGATTACGCACTCACCGCCGTACAAAACTTGCACCGCTTCGCCTGCAACGGTATGTCGCTCAAACATTCCGGGCACTTCCGCGTGGTCGGATCCGGAATCTTCTTCACCTTCGCCATTAAATGATTCATCGGCACTACCACGAGAAAATAAACCGACATTGCCGCGATCAAAAACGCCAGCAACACATTTAAAAAATCGCCGTAAAGAAATTTGCTCTCATTGATCGTGAAATAAAGCCCCGAAAAATCCGGCAGCTTTGCAATCGCCGACACCAGCGGCGTCAACAAATCCTTGACGATCGCTCCAACAAGCCCCGCAAACGCCGCCCCGATCACCACACCCACCGCTAGATCAACCACATTTCCACGCAGCAAAAACGCCTTAAATCCTCGCATGACTCTCCTCCCAAGAATCCTGCGAGTGTATCCCAAAAGCCCATGCTCCGTTTCCGTTCGCCCGTACTGCAAATTGGCATTTTGAGCGGAGCCAGCCGATGCCGTTTCTTTGGCTGGGGCGGAGAGGAGTCTCTCTCTTCGATCACCTGTGCGAAGCGCAGTCTCCGTTTTTTTTCTCTCTCTCTTTCTCTCCTTCTCTCTTTCGTTCTCTTCTTTCTTCTGTTTCTTTCGACGCGATCAGCCACTCCAACAACCTCTCCTGCCCCCTCGCGTCCTTTCCTCCACCGCCGTCATCAAAACCTATGACCAGGGACCCAAGGCGGAGACATGCCCAGTTGGATGTTGCGGTGCCCCAAATGCAGTTTCAAATTTCCTCATAGCACCATCGCCTCAGAAATTCTCGAACAAGCCTTTCGCGATCCCTTCCGTGTAGTCTCGCGTCCCACGATGCCAGCCGACGGCGAAACTCGCCGCTGCCCCTCCTGCAAAAAAGACTCGGTCTTCAAGCCCTTCGAACTCTTCTACATCGACGACCGGTCCCAAGGCGCGTAAGTGCCATAGTCCGTCCGAATGGTCAGGGCTGCCTGCACCGAGCACGAATCCTTTCTATCCTCTGTATCCTCTCTGAACTCTGTGTGCGTCTGCCTTTCCCGGCTTCCCACAGACCGTACTTGCGCAGTTCTATTCGCTTGTGGTAAACTCCTCCAGTAGACAATTCCGCCCACCGGTTTTCACCAATCCGCTAAATCAAAGCCAGTCAAGACAACTTGTAAGTCAGAGAGCTACGCGCTCTTTCTTCCACACCAATTCCCGCAAGTCACTGAGTGTGAGTGACATCGGTGCTCCGGCGGAACATCCTGGGGTATGCCCCTCCGTCCTGGATCGGATCAGGGCTTGGCGGCTGGCAGGTGAGCTAACGCCGTCCGGCGACGGCGCGATTCGACAACCCTTTTAGAATCACATTCTTACACAAATTGCGCAAACAACACCTTTAGAATCACATTCTTGCGAAAAATACCCGGGGGGGTGGGTCGTGACGCTACCTCGCAGCCCGGCGAACCAGCGTATTCTCCAGGAACAGGAACTCGATCCCGGTTCCCAGGAAGGTATCGATCGCTTCTCGCGGCGTATTCACGATCGGCTGTCCCTTCACATTGAAGCTCGTATTGAGCACCATCTCGCGCCCGGTCAGCTTGCCGACCGCCTTAAGCAACGTGTGAAACTCGAGATTGTCCTTCGGCGATACCGTCTGCACGCGCGCCGAGCCGTTCACGTGCGTAATCGCCGGTAGTTGCGCCCGGAACTGCGGACGAACATCGGCCACCATGATCATGTACGGCAATTCAAAACCCTTCGGCACCTCAAACCAGTCCTGCACCTGTTCGAGCGAAACTGCAGGTGCAAACGGGCGGAACGCCTCGCGCATCTTCACCATGGCGTTGATGCGGTCGCGCATCTCCGGATGTCCCGGATCGGCGACGATGCTGCGATGTCCCAACGCACGCGGGCCAAACTCCATCCGTGAGCGATACCAGCCAAGCACGCGGCCGTCTTTGATGAGCCTTGCGCCTTCCGCGCAAGCATCCGCGAGATTCGCAAAGCGGCTCACTTCAATGCGATTGCCCGTCTCCGCAATCGCCTTGTCGATTTCCGCCTGTGTCGCCGCCGGACCGAAAAAGGGAACAGGGAAGCGGTAGTTCCGCACGCCGCCGTTGCGCGAACCGCGCCACAGCGCCGCACCGAGCGCCGTGCCATCATCACCAGCCGCAGGCTGCACGTAGATGTCGTCAAAGATTCCCGATTGCAACAACCGCCCGTTCGCCGTGCAATTCAGTGCCACGCCGCCCGCCATCGCCAGCTTCCGCAACCCAGTCTCCCGGCCAAAGTGCCCGCAGATGTGCAACATCACTTTGTCCAGGCATTCCTGAAGAGCCGCCGCGATGTCGCGATGATCGTCGGTGATGTCTGAATCCGGCGTCCGCTTCGGGATCAAATGCTCTTCCAGATACCGCCGCGTCGCTCCGTAATTCTCGCGATCGTCGCGCGCTTCATTCAGCCGCAAAATCGGAATCTTGATCGTGCCGTTCGGCAACAACTCGACAGCCTGCTCGAAGAAATGCCGATAGCGCGACGGATCGCCGTACGGCGCCAATCCCATGATTTTGTATTCGTCGGAATTGAAATCGAACCCGAGATGCAGCGTAATCACCGAATACAAAATTCCAATCGAATCCTTCGCAGTGATCTCCGCCAGTTTATCGATCTGATTGCCCTTGGCGCGATACGCAGTCACGCTGTGCGCCTCGCCCATCCCGTCGAGCACCACGATCAGGCACTCATCCCAGCCCGACGTGTAAAACGCACTCGCCGCATGCGCCAGGTGATGATTTACCTGATGCACTTTGTCCGCGGAAAAAGTCGGCAAATGCTGCTTCACTTCTGCCAGTAATTTTTCGCGAGAAAAAACTTCCTCATACTGTTGTTTGCTCGTCTTGTCGAGCATGAACGCCGCGCGATACGGCGAATAGTCGAATCCGTGCGCGATCTCATCCACGTCGCCGATCTTGATTCCCGCCGCGTCGAGGCAATACTGAATCGCGCCGATCGGAAAATCGCCCGTGTGCTTTTTCCGGCTGAACCGCTCTTCCGCAGCCCCCGCTACAACCTCACCATCCACCAATAAAACCGCAGCCGAATCGTGACCCTGCGAAATTCGATACTCGCGCTCTTCCAATCCCGGCCAATGCGCCTTCTTGAACGGAATCGAGTTCTCGAATCCGCTGATGCCCAACACTTTCGCCATGACCCGAAGGTCCTTTCCAACCTGAATACCGCACACCGCACACATAGTGACCCTATCGTATGTGGACAGGGATCCGCCAAATCCAACGATGAAAGCAATTCCGTTGCCGACTATTTTGCCTGAAAAGTCGTCACGCTGCAGAATGGAACGCCGCTGATGTTACGTCGTAGGTATTGCAGAAGCGTATTGCAGAACAAGGAGTTGCCTTCGCGATGCCCTGTGGAAAACACAACTGATTCGCGGCGCCAATCATTTTACCGGCTTCGCCGGCTGATTTAACGTGAGGAATTGATTGCAACATGCGCTATCACGTAGCCGAAAGGTGACGCGTTTCGCGTCGAATTCCGGATCTGTTGCACAATTTCGGCAGAAGATGTCCTTAGAAGGATACGGTAAGTTTTGGGACTAAGAGGCGTTGCAAAAGCAACGCTCTAAGCATCCTGTTTTCTGCACTATGCAGCACTCAAACTTGTAAAATGCCTTGGCATCCCGCATGCTCTCAATGGCTACAGTGGGGGAAGTCCGTTCTTTTTACGGCATTTTGACGCCGTTCTCTCCACGAACGTAGTAAAGTTATCGCTCAAACATTATGACCGCACCGGCGCTTGCGAAAGATCCGTCCGTCGATAACCGCACCTCGGTTCTCGTCACCGAAGCCAGCAAAATGTACTGCGATTTGTTGAGCATGGCGTTCTCCGGCGTTCCGGACCGCTTTCATGTGGTTGCCACCGCTTTTACCGCTGCCGACATTTTGGCGCAGGTTCGTGAGCACCGCCCGAGTGTTGCAATCATCAGCGACACGCTCGCGGATGGCCCGCTTTCCGGTCTTCGGATTCTGCCTGAGGTTCGCAAAGCCAACCCCGAGACGCGAATTCTGCTCGCGATGAGCTCTTCCGATCGCGAGCTGGTGATCGAGGCATTTCGCTTCGGCGCCGATGGCGTTTTTTGCCGCAACAGCCCCTTCGACATGCTGTGCAAATCGGTCGACGCCCTCGCTAAGGGCCAGATCTGGGCAAACTCGAAAGAGCTGCGCTACGTCATGGAAGAGTTCATGCGCGCTCCCAAGCAGCGCAAGGTCGATCCGACCGTCGAAAATCGCATGACCAAGCGCGAAGGCGACGTTGTTCGCCTGGCCGTCGAAGGCCTGTCGAATCGCGAAATCGCCGCGCAGCTTGGCCTGACCGAGCACACGGTAAAGAATTATCTGTTCCGGGTTTTTGACAAGCTGGGCGTGTCCAACCGCGTCGAGCTTGTTTTGTCGTGCCTGCGGCAAGAGGAAACTGCGCGCGAGGAAGCGCCGGTCGAGTCGTAGGACGACGAGTCGTAGTCAACTTCGGCGGCGGCGCGATTACCCCGAGTCGCGAAGCCGCAATCCAAGGGAACGCAAGCGATGAATCAGGATCAATTCGTGGAGTTGCTGGCAAGCTGGTTTCGGGCGAACAAACAAACATCCAGCGATCTTAAAATTACGGCCGACACCGAACTGCTCGGGTCAGGTCTACTCGATTCGTTCGATTTTCTAGATGTAATCGTATTCATTGAGAATAAGACCGGCAGAAAGATTGATCTGTCCGTCGCAGACCCGAATCAGTTCTCGCTCGTCAGCGGGCTGTATCAGCTCGCGATGGGCGGAGATGAAGGCGCGTCGCCGAGCGGCGCCAACGGTAATCCTGTTTCAGCGAGCGCACTCTAACTGAGCGCGAAAACCCGCACAGGCAGGAGTGCCTGTGCCACAAGGCTGGTTCTCACGGCTCCCGACTTTGGGAGCCGTTTCTGTTTTCAAGCTACGAGGCGCGACGCATCCGGGGAAAGATAACGCAGAGACGTAGGGAACGCTGAGATCCTCTCTGGGCGCCCTGAAGGGACGCCCCTACAAAACCAAATTCAGGGCACGATTCTGCAAGTCGGCGTAGGGTACAACAGAACGATTGCGGTGAATTAGTCGGCGGCGCGGCAGGCGGCGCGCACGAGGTTCAATTCGGCGTTGATCTCGATTTCCGCCTGGTGAATCATGCGCATGCGATCGATCGAGCGCGCGACCGCATCCGAAAGCGCGGCGCGAAATTCATCCGCCACCGATTCCGCACGCGCACGACGATCTTCGCTCGTGGACATGTGGAAGAACGATGCATACCCAAGCGAGCCCTGCGAATTCTTCTCGAACTGGAAGGAGTACTCCCAAGGCGCGTCGTCGGTCTTGCGCTCGGACCACTCGAAGAACCACTTGCCTTCCCAGTCGCAGTGGAGCGTATGGAAGAGGGCGATCGGGTAACCGTCCTTGCCCAAATTCTTCAAGCGCAGACCCTCAAAGCCGTCGGGCTGCAGCGATTCCTGCAACACCTGACAAATCGAGCGGAAATCCGAGCAAGTGTAGAGGCCTTCGCTCGCACGCCGAATGCTCGCTTCGGTCGTGACGATTTGGCGCCGCCGGGCGGTCGACTTGAACAGATTCACAAACTCCGGATAGCGCAGCCAGGCCACGCCGATGCAAGCCGCGAGCACGACCGCGAAGAACATGGGCACGAGCAGTTTTACGTCGAGCAGGATCGCGAGGCTCGCGCAGACGAATGCAGCGGTTACCGCGTACAACGCCATCACAGCTTGGCGATGCGAAAGGCCCTGTCGCTGCAACTTGTGGTGGATGTGATCGGTATCGCCACGGAACAGCGGATGGCCGCGCAGCGAGCGCCGCATGACTGCAAGCGTAACGTCGAGAATCGGCAGGCCGAACGCGAAGATCGGTACCGCGGCACCGGTGGTGGCGTCGATATTGCGGCCGGCGCCCATGGCCAGCGCACTGAGCAGGAAGCCGATAAACAAGCTCCCAGAGTCACCCATGAAGATGCTGGCAGGGAATGAATTGAAAGGCAGGAAGCCGCAGATCGCCCCGATCAGGACGACGACGAGATAAATCATCAGCTCGTGATGACCGACGAGGGCCACGGCAAGAATCGAAATCGCCGAGATCAGAGCCGAGCCAGCGGCCAGGCCGTCCAATCCGTCAATCAGGTTGAAGGCATTGGTAATCAGCAGCACCCAGAAAATCGTAAGTGGCAGGTCGATCAGTCTGCCGGCGTTTCTCGCGCCAAACAGAGCCTGGAAGTAATGAATTCCGAAACCTGAGAAATAGAGAAGGATCGCGGCCGTCGCTTCGACCGCTACTTTCGATTTCGGCTTGAGCGGGCGGATATCGTCATACGCGCCCATCAAGAAAATCATGACGACGGGAATGAGGATGCCGAGATAATTTCGGACCGAAATCTCAACATGCATGAAGCGCGCGATCGGAATATACGCGAGCGCCGCGGTCATGAACGTGACGCAAATAGCGATGCCGCCAAGGCGCGGCAGCGGCTTGGTGTGGGTGTGGCGCCCGTAAACAGGCGTGGCTTTCAGCCCATAGGCGACCGCCGTCGAGCGCACCCATGCGGTCAAGAGCGCCGAGAGGACGACGGAACCCAGAAGAAGAATTGCGTATAAAAGCATAGTCAAACGGTCAGTCGAATTCCCACAGAATACTCACAGGTCCGAGCTGGGCACGGGCACTAACTTGGATGCTCGAAGCATACCCGGATGCAACACCGGGGAATGTGAAAATTCGCGCACCACTATACCTGCGAACCGCGGTCCCCGGGCAGAAAAGACGACCCGGTTGAAGGCGTAGACGTACTAGGACTGGTAGAGCTCGTAGGCTGCGCCCCTGCCGATGATTCCGGCTGTCCTTCGTTTTCGTTCCGTGCGAACGCATCTTTCAGGCGCGGACGGTCGATTTTTCCGTTCGCGTTCTTCGGCAGCGATTCGTAGGCGGTCCATCGCGCGGGCATCATGTAGTTTGGCACCAGTTTTTTCAGGTGCTCGCGCAGATCCGCCAAGGTCACTTGCTCGCCGGCGCGCACGACGTAAGCGGCGCAGATCATGTAGCCGCCGAAATTGTCTGTGGGAATCGCGACGACGGCGCATTCCTGCAGTTTAGCCATCGAATTGAGGGCGGTTTCGATTTCGCCAAGCTCGATGCGGTATCCACGGACTTTTATTTGGGTGTCAGCGCGACCAACGAACCAGACGAGCCCCTGCTCGTCGCGATAGGCGAGATCGCCGGTGCGATAGAGGCGGCGCGTCGGGTCATTTTTGTCCTGAAGAAAGGCGGCGGCCGTTTTTGCCGGATCGCGCCAGTAGCCTGGGCTCAAGCCGACGCCTGTGATGAAGAGGTCGCCGATCTCGCGAACAGGAACGGGCTCGAACTTCTCGTTCAGGACGAGCAGGCCTTCGCCGCCGCACGGCGTGCCGATGGGAATTTGCGATTTCGGATCGGTCGGGCACGTTGTGACGTCGTAATAGCTGCTGGCGATGGTCGCTTCGGTCGGCCCGTAGAGATTGGAAAAGTGGACTTTGGGCAGACGCTCCATCCAGTAGATCAGAGCGGGAGTGGGAAGAACTTCGCCGCACCAGAGGACGCGGCGCAAGTCGGGGAAGTCGTTTTGTTGTACGGAGTTGAACTTCGCCATGTAGTTCAGTACAGACGGCACGGAGAACCACTGTGTCAGCTTCGAGTTGCGAATGAACTCGGCAAGTTTCGGAGGGAGCAGTGCGGTTTCGCTGGGAACGAGATGCAACTGTGCGCCGGCAGTGATGCTTCCGAAAATATCGAAGGTCGAAAGATCGAAGTGGAACGGCGTGTGTCCTGAAAAACGGTCCGTGTGGTCGATGCCGTAGTGTTTCAGAGCCCAACCGACGAAGGTGGAGACGTTGGAGTGGGTGATGACGACGCCCTTGGGCACGCCTGTCGAGCCGGATGTGAACAGAATGTGAGAACCGTCGTTTGCGGTCCTATTTTGAGGAAGTGGAGCTGAAGGTGCCGATTTCAAGTCTCGCGTAGAGAACGCCGTCTTGAAGTTTTTCGCTTCAGGTGCGGACGTGCCGGTCGCGGCGCTTAAATTTTCGAGCCAGACAATAGTTGTGCGAAAGCGGAGCGCTTCGTCGGCCATCAATTCATCGAGCAGCGGAACCACGCGGCCGCCGGCGACGATGACGCGATTCTCGCAGGAATCGAAAATGTGACGGATGCGCGCTGCGGGCGTCGCAACGTCGATAGGAACGTGCATGCATCCGGCCTTGAGAATGCCGATCATGCTGACGATGGCCTCGGTCGACTTTGGCATGAGGATGCAAACACGGTCGCCGTTCTGACAGCCTGCATCTTGCAGAAGATGCGCGAGTTGATTGCTGGCGGTTTCGAGTTGGCCGTACGTCAATGAGTCGGCGCCCGAAACAATCGCGACGTCATTGGGCCTGACTTCGGCCTGCTGCGTTACCCAACTTTGGAGAAGACGATCCATGATCAGGCAGTCCTCGAGAGAAACGTAAGCTTACGAAGAGAACACTCTATTTTGCTTGAAGTTGCTGAGTTTAGCCCGCGCAGGCCGGAATTAGTCGATCGGCTGGCGGTGACCGATGCGGCCATTCTGCTCGCCGGCGGAAAGCGGTCGTATCGCGAGTTTGGTCAAGTCGGATTCGTCGGGCTGGTAGATCTGATAGAGCGGAAGATCCTGTTCGCGAACGACGTATGATCCATGTTCGAGATCGAAGCCCGATGCGGAGACGATGCTGCTTCCGGTCGGTGAAAGACGTACACGGAACTGCTTTGAGCCCGGTTCGTAGTTGGAATAGGCGAAGCAGTGGCCGATGCAGGCGCGATCAACGAGGTGTCGCGAATTGACGCGACTCGACTCGCCGAAGTCGATGGTATAGCTCACCTTGCTACCGTAGGGTAAGTTTGCGACGAGATTCTCGGTTTGCCGCTCCATCGCGTTCAGGACTGCGGTATCGCGATATTGCAGCCCAAAGAAAATCAGTGTGAGGACGGATAGCCCGCCAAGAATCCACTTTCGCGGCGCAACCGCGCCCAAGATACAGAGGCCCAGAATTGCGGTAAGCGAGGTGAGACGGGTGCTAATCGCGCTCACTGCCGCGGTGTATTCGGGAAGCCAAATCGCGGCGGGTACCAAAGGCGCTGCGATCAGCAAGATGGTCCAGAGTTCGAGGGGCGTACGAATGCGCTCGGCGAGACCTTGTCGGTTCTTATCAAGGGCGGCGGAAATCACAAAGGCAAAGGACCCAAATGCAATCGTAGCGAGGGCCAAGAATATGTAGGCGCGGCCAAAGAGAACCAACTGATCCGCACCGTTCATCGCCAGAGGATTTCTTCCTCGCCAGTTCTCCGTGTGAAAGAAGTGGGGTAGTGCGAAGTGAACACCCACAACGAAAAGGAGTGTCGCAATTAGGACGAGCCAGCGGTAACGACCGACGACGGCCTCTGCCAAGTGAATGTAAGCAACAAGAGCCAGAAGCAACGCGAATCCCAGCGGGTGGGCGATGAGCGTCAGAAGGGCGAAAACAGCACCGAGCATCCAGTCCGTTGGTTTTCCACGCCATGTGACCGCGGCCGCGAAAAGCGCCAATCCCAGTGAGAGATAAAAATTGAGGAAGCCGGCATAGAACGTGAAGCCGTACGCGATCATCGCGATCGCGGGAGCCACGGTCCATGGAACGCGGCGCGCCGAGGCTGCGATAAATGCGAACGCGCCCCAGAAAAATGTCAGCAAACAAACCGAGACGACAATCTTGTCGGCGGTGTTGAAGCCGAGACGCGGCCCAAGCCAACTCAGTCCCAAATCAACGGGAATATTGTTCCACTGGTGCGCGATGAAAAGGCCGGGTACGCGACCTTGCTCGACGAGGTTGGCGAGCCATGCGATGTAAGTGTGGCTTCCGAGATCTCCGGCTTCGATGTGGCGGTGCCAAAAGCAGGGAATCAGAACAAGCCCGGAAACGAGAACGAGGGTCCCCCAATTTTTGTGAACAAAATTTATTGCGTGAGCAGCCTCGGACGGCTGCTGCTCCACACTTGCAACTCCGAGTTCTAATACAGGATCGAGTGTCGCCAGACTCACGTAGCCGCGCCCTTCAGGGCGTGGTCAAAAACGGCTTGTGAATGTAAGAGTTCGTCCTGATTCGGTGGGATATCGAGGATGAACGATTTGAAGCCATTGCGCATATAGCGCGCGACTTCGTCCGCAACCTGTTCGTAGCTGCCTACCAGGTAGGGACAGAAAGTCTGATAGTTTTGAAATGGCCACATCCAGTAGACGCCTTGAACCTCGCCTGTTTCTTTGATCATCTCCGAAAGCTGCTTGTGCCAAACAGAATCGGAAACACGCATAGCCATTTGATGCGCGAGCTGGCCTTTGCGGTCGCCGGGGAAACGCTCGTTCGCAACGCGCCAGGCTTCTTCGCTCGTGGGGCGCGCGACTATGCCGACGCGGACGCCGGATTTTTCGTTTTCGGATTCGATGTTGGACTCAGTGTCTTTTGCCGGCTTGGGATATTTCACGGCGGTGGCTCCGACGGCACGCGCTGCGGCCAGGCCTGCATCGGATGAGCCCGACATCAGAATTCCGGGAAATAGTTCGGGCGGCAGCGGCGGCGTCATACGCAGATTATCGATTTTGTAGAACTTGCCCTCGAAGCTGACCGGCGCAGCGGTCGAAAGAAGAAGCTTGATGATGGTGGTGTATTCGATCAGGCGCGTGTAGCGCTCGTCGTGCGGCGTCGCGTCGTTGAGCGCCGCGAGATCGTTCTTGAATCCGCCAGCCACCATGTTGAGGTACATGCGACGACCATAGAGGTGCGCGAAGCTGGCCACCATTTTCGCGACCGAGTACGGATGCATGTACACGGGCTGAATGGCGACAAGCGGGCAGAGCGACTTCGTGTTTTGGAGAATTATATTCGATACGAGCCAAGGGTCAACAATGGAATTGTCGGTGTAGACAAGTATCGCGGTGCAACCCGCTTGTTCGCTCCAGCGCGCGACGTTAATGACTTGCTGGACGTAGACCTCACGCGGGAAGTCTTTGGACTGCGGAGTGGTCGAGAAAATTTCGAGTTGTGAGCGGTCGAATGTAGGCATGGCTTACTACTCTCCCACTTAAGACAAAGTTGTAATGCAAAATACCCAAAAACCCCTAGTGGCCCTTAGTACAAGTCGGGTACAGGGTCTGTACCAGTACCGAACGGTCTTGCACACCCGTACTTAATCTGAACTGCGCGACGGTTGGCGGCATCGAGTACCAAAACTACGATGGAACCAGCCTGATGTCCCCCTCACTCAGGTCGCAGAAAACGGTGGATTGACAACAAAAAACTGAACTTGCAGTAGGGAGACCGGATCGACATGAAAGTGTTCCGTGAGAATCGAGTTCTAGTACTTTCGAGCCTCCTAGCCCTCGGTGTGGCTTGGATGGCGGGATGCGCGGGGATGGCCGAGCCAGCCTCCACGCTCTCTGTGGCCCCATCGACGTTATCCGTGAGCACGAAGGTCGGATCGTCGAATACGGTGCCAGTCTCGGTGATCAATACGGGGACCACCGCAGTCACGGTTAGTCAGGTGGTCGTGAGCGGGAAGGGGTTCGCCCTTTCCGGCGCGACGACGCCCATGACGCTGGCGACCAATAAGTCGGCCAGTTTCAACATCATATTCGCTCCAACCGATGCGAGCAGCGTGTCGGGCTCGGTGGCCATCGTGACCGGCGCGGGGCATCGGCCGGCGATGTTGCCGCTCAATGGCTCCGGCTCGACTACGGCGCCGATGGTGAGCACGGTGCAGGTCTCGCCAGAGGTCTCAACGCCCGCTCCCGGCGGCACGATCAAGTTCGCGGCTTTGATTCAGGGCGCGACGGGCAACGATGCGGTTACGTGGTCCACGACGATCGGCACGATTACGCCGACGGGCGTATTTACAGCGCCGATGACCGCTGGAGTGGGCCGAGTTACTGCACAGAGTGTCGCGGATCCTACTTTTTCGGCCAGCGCGACGGTGGCAGTTGCCGGAAACAACATCGGCAGCACCTCGCCTTTGGGTAGTAGCGGCACCAGCGGCGCGGTGACGGCGGTTGTCGTAACCCCGTCGTCAGCGGCCTCGGTGACCAGCGGAACGCTGCCATTCGCGGCGACGGTGCAAGGCACGACGACGAATACGAACGTCACCTGGAAGGCTCAGCTTGGCACGATTACGTCGGCTGGCCAATACACCGCTCCTGCGAAGGTAGGCACGGATACGGTTACGGCGACCAGCGTTGCAGACACGACGAAATCGGCGTCGGCAACGGTGAAGGTTACGGCCGCGGGGGCTACGTCGACAGTTACAAGTGTGACTGTTTCACCAGCGACGACTTCGGCGCAGACCAGCGGCAAAGTGCAATTCTCAGCAACGGTGCAGGGGAGCGCCAGCAATAAGGCGGTCAACTGGACGGCGGCTTTCGGCACGATCACTTCGTCGGGTGCTTATACGGCACCGTCGAAGGCAGAGACGGACACGATTACGGCTACAAGCCAGGCTGATGCGAGCATGGCGGCGACAGCGAAGGTTACGGTATCGGCAGCATCCTCGCCAGCGCCACCGTCGACTCCGTCGTCGAGTTCGTCATCGGCTACCTGCAGCGGCTCGGGCTGCCCGGCCTTTCCAGGCGCGCAAGGAGGCGGCGCGGCTGCGATTGGAGGCAGGGGCGGTGTGGTTATGGAGGTCACGAATAACAATGATTCCGGCGCAGGGTCTTTGCGAGCCTGCGTCATGGCGACCGGTCCGCGGACGTGCGTGTTTCGCGTAGCCGGCTTGTTCCCAATCACATCGGCGGATCTGCGATTCACCAGTCCGTATCTGACAGTCGCGGGCCAAACCGCTCCGGGAGAAGTCATCCTGGGTGGTCCAAATACTGGAGGCGCGCTCTTCGGTGTCTCAACACATGACGTGATCCTGCGCTATGTGACCATGAGCCCCGATAATTTCAATACGGCGTCGGGACCTGACACGGGAACAACGAGCATTTGGATCGTCAACTGCGGCTCAATCATGTGGCCGCCGACGGCGGATACCGGGTGCTACAACGTCATCGTGGATCACGTGACGACTCGCTGGTCTGGAAACAAGAGCTGGATTACGACCAGCAACTTCACGCCAACTTCGTCACAACTCGGCGTCGGCCCGAATCACAACATTACGACATCGTGGACGCTAGATTACGAGCCGCATGAAGGGCATCCCGTAGGTTACGGTACGGCGACGGATGAGAGCTGCGTGAGTACTCTGTCTGCGGCTACGTGCTTATTCGCGTACGAAGTGAACATCGACTACCACCATGACATGTTCGTCAACGTCGGTCATCGAATTCCAGAGAACGGCAACCGTTCGACGCGATGGGTAAACAACATTATCTATAACTGGAACTACTACGCGAACGAATGGCTTGGAGCGATGAGCGTCGACGACATAAACAACAAATTCATCACCGGAAATATGAACGCGATGGGTGCACAAACCTACCCCATCCATTTCACGACGAACAGCCAGGAAATGAGTGGCAATCCATCGGTTTACGTCGCGGGAAATATCTTCGGGCCGCCGGGGACAAATACTGTGAATTCGGATCAGTACGGCGATCTGGTCAATGAAATCACCGGAGAGAATGGAGACGAAACCGGACCAATTCCATCTAGCTGGCAGCGCGGGAGCCCGATGGCAGCCAGCAACGCGTTCCCGATCGTTCCGGACCCGGCCACCAGCTTGGACGAGATCATGCTTGCGACTGTGGGCAATTCGCAGCACCTAGACTGCAGTGGTCACTGGGTAACGCACCGCGATGCGGCCGATCAACGCATCGTCAGCCAGTACCAAAACGGTGGCAGTGGAGGTTTTTGGCCGAACGGAGTGACGTTCTCGGGTGTGTCGAATATCCCGACCCCAACTGCTAACTGGCAGGACTCTCCGGTTGTGAATGGAACGGCTTGCGTCGAGTCAATGCATGATGGGATCCCAGACGCATGGAAGCAGGCCAAGGGACTCAGCACCACCGACGCGAACCTGCATAATGAGATCGCGCCAAACGGATACACCTGGCTCGAGAACTATCTCAACGGGCAGTAGCACCAAGTAAGTTCAAGCAACCGGCCCGGCTGAAGTGACCCTTTGAGGGCCGCTTTTGTCGGGCCGCTTTTTTTTGCTCCGGCAGTCATTCGAATTGACGATGAAGTGGCAGAGCCGGATACCGGCGAGTCAATCACCGCGATCGGATGGGGATGCCATTCAGATAATGCTCCAAGATCGTGTAGCCATCCGGCGTCAGCGTTTTGAAGAGATCTCGGTTGGTAGTACTCAGACCGTTACGCTTTTTCCACTGATCCGGAATGCCGTCGTGGAGCGACTCGGCACAAGCCGTTCCGGTCATGATCGGTTTATCCTTCCAGTTCGAATCCGGGGTGGGAAGAGGCAGTGCTGCAACACCGGTGGTTGTGATGCCGTTCGGCCAAAATCCACCGGGTCCTTTCGATTTGTATTGTTCGATGATTCTGGTATCAGCCTCATCACGCCGGCTGACCCACCCGCCGTCACAATCCAGTTGCCGCGAATTCCCAACTGCCGGCAGCAGAATAGAATCCAACGTGTCTACAGGATCGGCGACGATCGGAAACTTTGTAGCTGGCATCGGCGTCGTGCGCTTCCAACCGTCCGGTATGGGGCCGTTTTCGCGTCCATTTTCTCCCGTAATGTGCGAGACCATCAAATATTGATCGCCCTTAGGATCAGGTTGATTTGGACCTATGTTGCCCTGGACGAATACAGACGGGTTGCCGCGAATTGCCGGACTTTTCTCAGTCATGTGAATTTCGTGAGCCTGTGACCAGGAATTTAGATTGCCGCGAACCCATTTATTTCCGATGACGTCCACTGCTTGAGCGCCGAGAGTAGCCATTGCATAAAACGCCCAATTGAATGTCAGGTTGTTTACCCAGCGCAGCGATCTGTTGCCCGCCTCCGGAATTCTGTGACTGATGTTTACAAACATGTTGTGATGGAAATCTATGTCCAACTCTTGAGAGCTGAAACACGGGTTCTCAAGCGCCGGGTCCGGCGCGGCGTCTGGGCAGCCGTTCGGGTTACCTGTGGTTCCGGGGCCCACCGGATGCCCGGCGTGCGGTTCGTAGAACAGGCTCCAGGACGTGGTGATTTGACGATTTGGCCCAACATAATTGCTTGTTGTAACCCACATCTTGTTCCCGGCCCAGCGAGCGGTGACGTGGTCCAGGATGATGTTGTAGTTATTTCCATTCACGATCGCAAAGGCTACGGTTCCTGTCGCGGGCCCGGATGTCGTGTCGAAATCATCTGGACTGATCGTTACATAACGAATAATCACGTCATGCGTAGATACTCGGAGCGAGTATCCTTTGTTTCCGGGTCCGCCGAGAATGATCTGACCTGGCGCCGTCTGGCCGGCAATCGTCAAGAATGGATGATTGACTGTAAGATCTTTGTGCTGGGTTATCAGGCCGGCGACTCTGAAAACGCACGTCCGTGGACCCGAATCGTCTACGCACGCCCGCAGACTACCCTCGCCCGAATCATCCAAGTTCGTTACTTCGCGGACAACGCCGCCGCGCCCCCCGACCGAACCGGCACCGCCCCCTTGAGCCTCGGGAAAGGCTGGTTGCTGCGCGTGGGAGCGAGGACTCAACGCAAACAGACTCATGATGAAGAATGCAAACCGGCATTTCTTTCTCAAAACTCGTAGCCTCAAGCCCAAGATCATCTCCAGACTTCGTACTTTCAGACTAATAGATGCGCGATTGCCCAATCTGGAATCGGGGACGCAGCGGGCCACGCACCGTTCGATGGTCAGAGCGGTTGTCCATTGAGGCTGTCCATAACTTCAGCGAATCCGAATTCGAACGAAATTCGAATGGATAGAGTCAGCGTACTTTCGACAGTTAGATCAGCGTTGCGCCCAAAGGTTGCAGAACGCGGGAGGTGCCTCTTCCGCGGAGAGCTTTGAGCCTTCAATCACTTCGATCGAGGAAAAATATGAGCGAATGAGGGAAAGGAGGTTTTGTGAATCTCCACCCGCCTCTAAAAAGTGACTCTGCGAGTCCGAATTCCATTCGATCAGCAGTTTTAGCTTCGGAGACCGGGCGATGGTATCGCGCATGCCGTTCAGCGCGATTGGCTCGGCTCCTTCGACATCCATCTTGCACACATCAATTGGTGGCAAGTTAAGAGAGTCAATCGTTCGACCCTCAACGCTAACTTCAGCGAGCCCCTGCTTGCTGCCAAACAGGGTTGAGCCGCCCGAATTCCGTGGACTGCGATAGAGCTTAAGGGTTTGTGCGCGGTCGGTCGCGGCCATTTCAAAAACGGTCACGCGATCCGCAAAACCATTAATTTCGACGTGGCGGCGCAGGTCTCGCGCATTCACAGGATCCGCTTCAATCGCGAAGACTCTGGCTCCGCGTTTGGCTGCGAGCAGAGTGTAGATGCCGATATTCGCGCCTACATCCAGCACGACGGTCCCTTCACCAATCGCAGAGCAAAAGATCTCTCGTTCTTTTTTTTCGAAAAGGCGCGGTGTATGCCAAACATTGATCCCAATGGTGTCACAGACGCTTACATCGAGCTTCAGGCGCCCATCGAAATCGTCAACACGGTATCGAGCACCATCGGGGAGGAAACCTCGATAGACGCTAAGCAATTTACTCAGTCCTCGAAATGCAGGAAGGTATCGAGTCACCCGGGCAACGCGGAGTGGAAGAGGTGTACGCACCGGCAATAAGCTAGATTCTTACCTGTGGGCTGTCAATTGAAATTCACAGCGTTACATCAGAGTTAAAAGACAGGAAATATTGCGAAAGCGATGCGGTTCTATGAGCGAACGAGATCTGTAAATTGGAATCTTGGGCTGAGGTGTTTTAGCAAGCGATTCTGAACTACGCTCTTTGCCGGTCTCGAAGCGACAACAGGAAACCCACGGGGAGCGAGGTGGCTACCAGGAGTCTCGCGGTCGTCGAGTGGAGTTCTTTCAGTTGCGACGATGGGCCGATGCCCAAGCCGAATGAGTAACGGCTGAAATTGATGGCCGACTTGAAGATACTGGCCGGGGCGACGCGCAGCCACGAGATCAACTCGTTCAATACATATCTGTGAAAGATGAGCCGGCCGGATAACGTCTTCGCATTGAGATGGGACAAGTGTTCGCCGCTGGCTTCATCGAAGTAGATGATCAGCAAAATTTCGTTCACGTAGCGTGTCTTGTATTTGCGGGACAGAGCGAACCAGGTGAGGCTCTCTGGAATGAATTTCCCGTCGTGATCGGTGGCAAAAGGGAATTGCTTCAGGACGCTGGTTCGCTGGAAGCCCCACTTATCACCCCAGACCTTGAATTTTAGAGTGACCTCGATGGTGTCGGAATCCATGATGTCGCGCGGGAATTTATTGCCAGCGAGCTTGCCGTCCGCGTAGCGGCATAAGGCCGTGACAGCCGAAAACTGGTCCTTTACCTTCGGGTCGATGCTGTTCCAGTGAAAGAGAAATCGCTCCAGCGAATTCGGCACGAAAGCGTCGTCAGAATCGACGGTTAGAAACAATTCTCCCTGAGCTTCCTGCACGCCCCGATTGAAGGCGGTATGTTTGCCCTGGTTTTGTTGATAAATGTAGCGGATCGGAAATTTGGACTCCGCTTGCCAGCCTTCCACCAACTGCTTCGTATCGTCACTTGAGCCATCGTCGACGATAAGCCATTCAAAATCGCGATAGGTTTGCGCGAGGAGACTCTCGTAGACGCGAGGAAGGGTGCGCGCGCGATTGTACGTGGACGTAAAAACCGTAAAGGTATATCGATAGCTCATATCGCGGTTGACAAGCGCGAGCGGCCCTCGAGCGGCTCCCTGAAGGAACCGGAAAGCGCCAGCGTGGATCGGTAAACGCCGATGATCAGGGCCACGGGAATGAGGACGAAGAGTACCGCGGTGTAGCGTTGATCGCCATTCGGGTAGAGGAAGTAGCAGATGACGCGGGTGGCGAGAGTGGCGACGACCATGTCGGAGTAAACGGAAGTACGATTCAGCCAGACAGCGAGGCCGCCGAGTAGAAGGTAGAGAGCAAAGCTGCCGCCGATAAGCCACATGAATGCGCCGCGCACGACCTGGTGAATGTAGAGGGATTTGGAGACGTGGAGGATGACCTCGCCGGGCGCGGTGACGCCGCCCAGGAACGAATTGAAGAAGAGGACCGGCCAGCCGTAGTTGCCGGCGAAGTGGTTGATGGCGAAGTAGCTGCCGAGGCTGAGCACGCATAACGATGCGAATTGTGTGAAGTCGAGCTTCCCGCGGACCCAGAGGACGAAGAAGATCACGCCGGCGAGGACGAGCGCATCGGTGCGGACCCAGATGTCACACAGGAGCACAGCACAGCCCCAGAAAGATAGTTTGCGCTCGAGGATGAGGTAGAAAGCGAGCGCGGCGATGAAGGTTGCGAGGCAATCGGGTGTGGCCCAGCGGACGAGTGCAAGGATGTTGGGCGAGAGCAAGATCATGGTGCAGCAAGCGACGAGCGGAAGACCCGCAAGATAAGGCGACAGCCAAAACCACAAAAGGATGGCGAGAGCGAAGCTGGAGACTGCCGAGATCGCCACGGCGGATTTCGGATAAGAGAGACCGGAGCGATGAACACCGCGGATCAGATCGATGTAGATCGGCTTGATGGAATAAAAGGGTATTTGTTCGGCGAAATGGTAAGGATTCTTGACGACGTCCGCGCGGTAAGGATTGTCGGGCTGCACTTCCGCATTCGCTGCGTTGGCGAGGATCGGCTTCATCTCCGCGAATGTGAGGCGGTGAGTCAACTCAGGGTTGCTGTTGGCGATGGAAGCGCCGACGTAACCGACGACGTCCCAGGTGTATTGGGGCTGGAGGACGGCCCATACGGATAAAAGCGCAAAGAACGCGAGATAGGGGATGGTTGTAAGTGGGGAGAGTTTTTTCGGTTTCGGCATGTCGAGTGTCGGAATGAGAGTCCGTCGGCCTTAGTGAGCTGCGGGTGGTGCTGACGCAGAATCCGTTACCTGGAAGACGTAGAGCGAGTGATCGAGGATCCTGGCAGGATATTGCAAGAGCCAGTGGTAACCGTTCGGGTCGTCGAGCAGTTGGCCGGAGAGATTGGTGGCGCTGACGACGACAGTGCCGGTCACGCGTTGGTTCGGTTGGAGCTGCGTGTAGCGGATGCCGTAGATCTTGGGATCGATCGTGCCGAAATAGTCGAGATACATCGGGTCGTTTGGATGCTGCGCTTGATAATCGCGCAGCGCGAGAAGGCCTTGGCCCCAATCGAGGTTGCTGTCACTCAGAAGCTTCCAGCTTGTGGCCGGGTTCACGAAGGGAGTGAAGTAAGAGAGGTAGCCGGGAGCGTAGCGGAGAACGTCGGCTGCGTTGACGACAAGGAGCGCGACGAACAGAGCGAAGATCGCGCGATTGCGCTGCGCGTATTTCCAGAGGGAGGCGATGAAGAGGAGCGCGAACGGATAGACGAGGAGGATATGGCGCTCGCCGAGGTCGACCTTGGAAAAAATGGCGATGAAGAAGTAGACCGCCGGGAAGATCGCGTAGATCAGCAGGTCGGTTGGGAGCTTGATGCGCCCTGCAAGGGCGAGCGCAATGGCGGCGAGAAACAGAGCGAGCACGACCGGCGGCCACTTCAGGGCGATAACGGTCGGGAAATACATCTTCCAGCCTTTGTTGAACGAGACTTGACCGAGGAAATACGTCGGGTGGCCGAGGTTGAGGTGGTTGGCGACGCGGCCCATGCCCTCGAGGTATTCGCCTGCCGGAATGTAGGCGGTCAGATTGAAATGCTTGTGGGTGTCGCCAGTTGTAGCCTTGGTGCGATTCGGCGAGGTGACGGTGACGAAGCCGTTCTTCACATCGACCTTGGTCATGTGGAAGAAGTATGTGCCCCACACGAAGAAAGAAGCGATTGCGACCATCGCAATTGCCTGGCGCCAATTCCAATCCTTCGGATTCCAGGCGATCGACGTGGGTTTGAGAATCAGGACGAGGCCGAGCGCGAGGGTAAACATCGCGGGCAGGCTGAATTTGGTGGACAGCATCGTGCCGAGCAGCAGGCCGAGGCCGATTGCGCGTCCCCAGGACTGCGTACGGCGCCAGTAGACCAACTGCATCGCGACTGCGAACGTTACGAGAGCGGTTGCGCCGTCGTTACAACTAATCGAGAAGTTGGCGATCAGAGCCGGCGAGAATGCGAAGAGCGCGAGAGCAAAATTGGCAGCGGCTTCGGAGAACATCCTGCGCGCAGCGAGCCACACCAAAATTCCGAGAAGGAGTCCAAGACCGACAATTACGATGCGGCCATACCATGCGACGACTTCCGGGCTCGGATAAATACCATCGGCATAACGAACGACGTAGCCGATGCTGCTCGTGCA
>Ga0210393_10000811_pt1 | contig 26841 bp, 16 predicted proteins | sample IncBWC27OmetaG_FD_160068 | JGI IMG/M metagenome (GOLD analysis project Ga0210393, IMG submission 160068) | Forest soil microbial communities from Barre Woods Harvard Forest LTER site, Petersham, Massachusetts, United States - Inc-BW-C-27-O ...
AGGCGTTCACGCGAGATTCGTTCGGCGCTGGGGGAATCGAAAGCGTTCACGACGATGGTGCGGTGGCTTGCGATTGGTCCGACGCCGGGACAACCGGCCGAAGCGCGGGCGCCTGCGGAAGATTCGTCGTATCAAAAAGGCATTGTGTTGTGCGTGGGATTGACGGACACGCGCGAGTCGGCGCTGGCGATCGGCGAGTTTGGGCTGGCGTGCCTGCGCAAAATTCCAAACATCGGAGCGGTATCGCAAAAAGTGGGATTCGCGTGCGTGCAGGCGCTGGGCGCGATGGAGAACAAGGAAGCGATCACGCAACTGACGAAATTGCGGACGAAGGTGAAGAATTCGGTGGCGAGGCGGCTGATCGAAAAATCGCTGAGCATGGTCGCGGAACGCGCGGGCATGACGGTGGATGAGTTGGAAGATGTTTCGATCCCGCAATATCCGCTGGATGTCAATGGCGCGCTCGAGGTTAAGGTCGGAGATTGCAGGGCGACGGTTCGCTTGATCGAAGATGGGCGCATCGTGGTGTTGTGGGAAAACGCCGAGGGGAAGCGGATCAAGGCGGCGCCGGCGCATGCGCGCAAGGCCGCGCCGAAGAAGGTTCGCGCGATTGCGGCGCTGGTGAAGGATCTGGAGCAATCGTATGCGGTGCAGCGTGCGCGGCTGGAGGCGTCGTTTCTTGGTACGCGGCGGATTCCGCTGACGCATTGGCGGCGGTACTACATCGATCATCCGCTCCTGGGATTTTTGGGGCGCAAGCTGGTTTGGGTCTTCAGCAACAGTCAGGGATGGGAGCGATCAGGGCTTTGGTCGGATGGCGAGCTGCGCGATTCGTCGAACAAGCTTGTCGATTTGGTGCGCGCGGAGAAGGTGCGACTGTGGCATCCGCTGTCTTATAGCGCTGCTGAAGTACAGCGCTGGCGAGCGCGGATTTTTACGGCGGGATTGCGGCAGCCGTTTCGGCAGGCGTTTCGCGAGTTCTATCAAGTGACCGACGACGAGAGAAAGACTCGGCTCTACTCCAATCGATTTGCGGGTATATTGCTGCGGCAGCACCAGTTTGCGAATTTGGCGCGTTCGCGCGGGTGGAGCTATCAGCTGATGGGCGTCGGATTCGACGGCGTCAACGTGCCGACGAAGAAGCTTGAACACTGGAACATGAATGTTGAGTTTTATGTCGATCTGCCGCCGGATCGCGACCATTCCGTGCGGCGTTCGTCGCTTGGGGAACAGGCGGGACCGGGAGTGAATGTTTTCATTGGATCGGATCAGGTGAGGTTTTATCGCGATTTGCGCGAGATTCCGGTGGACGACATACCGGCGATCGTTTATTCCGAAGTGATGCGCGACGTGGATTTGTTTACGACGGTTGCGGCCGTCGGTGATGATTCGACGTGGTCGGATCAAGGGCATCGCGGAACGGGCGTGTTTAGCGAGCGGTTCGACGTCAACGATTTTTCGGCGACGACGGCGTTGCGGGCGGAAGTGCTGTCGCGCGTGCTGCCGGCAACGCCGATCGCGGACCGTTGCACGATCGATAAAGCGTGGCTCGAAGTGCGCGGGCAACTCGGGACGTATCGGATTCAGCTGGGATGGGGCGGCGCGATGCTGCAGACCGAGAGCATCACGCGCTGGCTGAAGATTCCGCAGAACATTGTGGATGCGGTGCCACTCGATCTGAGCGGGATTCCGATCGACATCGATCCGCGGACGGAGATGATTTTGCGCAAGGCGTTCATTCTGGCGGATGATTGGCGGATCGATGCACCGGAGCTGGTGCGGCAGCTCATGCCGGAGTGAGCTGCTCGAATTTGCTGAAAGGCCCGCGAGGCATGCTTATCGGCACACCTCGCGGCTCGTCTCCCGAGACTTACCTACCCGTCGCGCCTTTTGCACCGCCCGAACTCTTCGATGCCAGAATCTCCGGCTTGTGGATCTGCGGATCATTCGCGAATAGATCCTTCGCCTTTGCGAAGAGCGCCTTGGCGATATCGCCGCTGATGTGAGCGTTGCGTCCGGCTTCATCCGCGAACGTGTCGAAGATTCCGTAGTGCGACGCGTCGATTTTCACGGCATACCACGCGACCGTTCCGGATTCTTTTTCCGCCAGCGGCTGAGCGGACTTCAGAAATTCTTCGACTTCTTTCTCTTTGCCCGGCTTTGCTTCCAGATAAGCCCAGATTGCGAGTTTTTCCATGGTCGTTCCTCCAGAGGATACGATGCACGGCCGGGGCCTGCGGTGCATGGGAGACTTAAAATTGACATTACAAATTTCAAAAGAATTGCGTAGAGGACCGCGAGAGGTCGGATTTGTGACCCGCCACCGGCGAGGTAGATTCGGCGACTTTCGATTGGACTGGCGCTATTTCAGCTTGTCTTCGAGCTCGACCCAGCGTGTGTAAAGGTCGTCGATCCGCTTTTGCGCAGCTTCCAGCTCCAGGGAAACTGCGTGTAGACGCACACCGTCGCTCATGATCGCCGGGTCGAGCAACGCATCATGCTTCGACTGGAGGTCGGCCTCGGCCTCGGCAACGCGTTGTTCGATCGTTTCCAGCTCGCGATTCTCTTTGTAGGATAGCTTTTTCTTCGCGGTCGCCAGTCGCGCGACAGTAGCGGCTGTCGCCGCGCTGGATCCGCCTTCGTTCGCAACTGCGCTCTTCGTTGCTGCTGATTCCTGCTTACGGACAGCGACCTTCCTCTCGCGCGACCACTCGTCCCACTGCGAGTAGTCCGCGAAGCGTTCCGCGCCTCCCGTGCCGTCGAGTCCGAGCACTACTGTAGAAACGCGGTCGAGCATGTAGCGGTCGTGCGTCACGAGCACGAGGGCGCCAGAGTACTCGAGCAGGCTTTCTTCAAGAATTTCCAGCGTTGGAATATCGAGATCGTTTGTTGGCTCGTCGAGCAGCAAAACATCCGCGGGCTGCAGCATGAGCTGTGCAATCAGAACTCTTGCTCGCTCACCGCCCGAAAGGCGGCCGACTTTCTGATTCAATTGCTCCGCGGTGAATAAAAAGCGCGCGGCCCAACCGCCGACGTGGATGACTTGGTCGCGATAAATCACGGAATCGCTGTCGGGCGCGAGCGCCCGGCGCAGAGTCACATCGGGATCGAGTTCGCGATTCTGATCGAAGTAGACGATGCGCAAATTGTCGGCCTGACGCATCACGCCGCCAATCGCTTTGATGTCTCCGCGCAGCAGTCGCAGCAGCGTCGTCTTGCCGCTTCCGTTTGGGCCGACCAGGCCGACGCGCATTCCTGACGTCACGATGAAGTGAAGATTGTCGAACAGCGCGCGATCGCCGATGGAATAGCTGATGCCGTCGAGCGTAATCAGTTGCTTCGTCTTGCGGTCCGAGGCCGAAAAATCGATTGTTGCGTTCGTGCTTTTGGTTCGTGCGCTCATTTCCGCCAGGTCGCGGATCATTTCGTGCGCTTTGTCGATGCGCGCTTTCGATTTCGTCGTGCGCGCTTTCGGGCCGCGGCGGAGCCACTCGATTTCGGTGTGTACGCGATTTTCGAGCGCTTCCTGGCGGTTACGTTGCGCGTGCAGGTACTCCTCTTTCTTCTCGAGGAAGGTGCTGTAGTTGCCCGACACGCGCAGTGAACCGTCTTCATAAGCTGGATTCAGCTCGACGATTTCGTTTGCGACGTTCTCGAGGAAGTAGCGGTCGTGGCTCACCACGACGCACGCAAAGGCGCCGTTCTGCAACACGCTTTCGAGCCACTGAATTCCTGCGAGGTCGAGGTGGTTGGTCGGCTCGTCGAGCAGCAAAATGTCGGGGGCCTGCACGAGCGCTTCGACGATCGCAAGCCGTTTACGCCATCCGCCCGACATTCGCGAAGCGTCTGCATCCAGATCGTCGAAGCCCGCGCGGCCAAGTATCTCTGCCATTCGGCCAGCGCGATCGCTTTCGGGCACGTGCGCATCGTCGAGTGCGCGCGCAACGACCGAGCGCACGGTCGCACCCTCGGCGAAATCTGAAATCTGCAGCACGCTGCCAAGGCGAATGCCTTTGCGAATTGCGACGTCGCCGCTGTCGGGCGCCACGCTGCCCTGCAAAATCGCGAGCAGCGTCGATTTTCCGGAGCCGTTCGGGCCGATGATGCCGATGCGCTCGCCCTCCGAAACCGTAAACGAAATGCTGCGAAACAGCGGCGCCACGCCGAACCGCTTCGCTAATCCCCGCGCGCTTATGATCGGTGCCAAAAGACATTGTCCTCTTCCTCAATTTTATGTGGTTCTGCTCCTGCCTCCTAACTTTCGCGACCACCTTTCGCGGACAACTTTGAGGCTCGAACGCCCGCGTCTTCTGCTATCCTCGCGCCCTTGGCCACGCCAACCCCACCGCGAAGCCTGAACACGTTCGACGCCACGATGATCGTGATGGGCGGCATCGTCGGTTCGGGCATTTTTATCAATCCTTACGTCGTTGCGCTGCATGTACACACGCCGTTTCTGATTCTCGGCGTGTGGGTTCTTGGCGGCGTGCTGGCGCTGCTCGGTGGATTCATCTGGGCGGAACTCGCGACGCGATTGCCGCAGGCAGGCGGACAATACCTGTATCTGCGCGAGGCGTACCATCCCTCGGTTGCGTTTCTGTATGGCTGGGTGCTGCTGCTTGTGACGCAGACCGGAGGCATGGCTGCGGTCGCGGTGACGTTCGCGAAATACTTTCGCGAAATCAGCGGAGTGACGACCGGCGACGGGGCGATTGCCGCCATCATTCTGCTCGGACTGACTGCGATCAATTGTTTCGGCGCACGCGCTGGCAGCAACGTACAGAGCTTGCTGATGCTATTGAAATCTGCCGCGATCATCGCCATGGTCGTGCTTGGTCTCGCTCTCGGTGGCGGACACATTCACGTGCGACCGTTGCTCGACCGGCCTGTTTCACTGTCGCTCGTCGGAGCCATCGGCGCGGCGATGATCCCCATCGCGTTCGCCTATGGAGGTTGGCAGACAGCAACGTTTGTCGCCGGTGAGATGCGCGATCCACGCCGTGAACTTTCGCGCGGATTGATCGCCGGAGTGCTGGGCGTCGTAGTTCTTTATTTGTCCGTGAATTTCGTTTGCTTGCGTGTGCTCGGCCCAGCGGGACTCGCCGAAACGCGAACGCCAGCAACTGCCGTGATGCGCGCCGCACTCGGAGACCGCGGTGCATTCTGGATCGCTGTGGGAATCGCGATCTCAACGCTTGGATTTCTGAGTCAAGGCATTCTCACAGCGCCGCGCGTGTATTACGAGATGGCGCGGGACGGATTATTTTTCAAGAGTGTCGGCCGGATCTCGCCGAAAACGGGCGCACCGGTCGTGGCTATCGTTGTTCAGGGAATCGCCGCGACGATCATCGCCCTCTCGGGTCGCTACGAACAAATTCTGAACTATGTCGTCTCGATCGATTTTATCTCGTTCGCGTTGACCGCTGCTTCCCTTTTCGTATTTCGCCGCCGTGAGAAGAACGAGCCTACCGATACCGAGACAAAGATCTATCGCGTCCCTGGCCATCCTTACACGACGGCGCTATTCGTCCTGACATGCGTGGCCATCGTTACGAGCACGATCGTTACGTATCCGACGAACAGCGTTTTCGGCTTCATCATTCTCGCGGCGGGAATTCCCGTATATTTGTACTGGAGCCGCAAATTAAGGACTGCGACGTCAACTTCTTAATGACGATTTCGACGCCGCTTTCGATGGACGCATGACACGCCTTCAACGCTATTCCGAATACATGCAGTGGGCGAAGCTGCACAGCAAGGCGCGCTTCACTCTCGCCACGAGCGGAGTCGGCGCGTTTCCTCTGCGCGAGTTAAACGTCTCGATCGATCAACTCGAAATCAATGGCGACAATTCCTACGGCTTCGCGCCGCTGCAACACGCGATCGCGACGAAACACGGCGTCGATCCCGCGTGCGTGGTCGAAGCCGCCGGAACGTCGATGGCGAATCATCTCGCTCTTGCGGCACTGATCGATCCCGGCGATGAAGTCTTGATCGAGAGCCCGACCTACGAACTCGTCGTCTCCACAGCACAATATCTACAGGCGAACATTGTTCGATTCCCTCGCCGCGAGGAAAACGGATTCGCTGTCGAGCCTCAGGAAATTCGCAAAGCGATCACACCGAAGACAAAGCTCATTTTTCTCACGAATCTTCACAACCCGAGCAGCGTCCTGACGCGTGACGACATTCTGCGCGAGGTCGGAGACATCGCATCCAGCGTCGGTGCGCGCGTCGTTGTCGACGAGGTCTATCTCGACGCTGTCTACGACAACACACCGCGCTCTTCTTTTCATCTCGGCAAGAATTTTGTAGTGACGAGCAGCCTTACGAAGGTCTACGGCCTCAGCGGACTTCGCTGCGGCTGGATTCTCGCGCAGCCGGACCTGGCCCGCGCAATATATGAACTCAACGATCTGTTTGCCGCGACTCCGGTGCATCCCACCGAGATTCTCAGTATCATTGCATTGCAGAATCTCGACACAATTCGTGACCGCGCGCGAAAAATCGTCCAAGCCGATCGGACCGATCTTAAACATTTCCTGGACACGAACGCATCTCACGTCGCCGCCGTTCGCAGCCCTTACGGGACAACTTCGTTCCCAAAACTGTTGCACGGCGATGTTGCCGAACTATTGGAACGCCTCCGAACCGCGTTCGAGACGACCGTCGTCCCCGGCAAATTTTTCGAGATGCCCGATCATTTCCGCATCGGGATGGGCGTGAATCACGCGATGTTCGCAGAAGGCCTTCGGCGACTCTCGCAAGCGCTGGCAAATGACCTGAATCGCAACGACCGGAACAGCATCTAAGCTCGCTACGATGAAGATTATCTCGCTAAACGTCGGCCTGCCTCGCGAGGTCCAGTGGCATGGCCACGCAGTCACCACGGGCATTTTCAAATCGCCCACCGCCGCACGCATTCGTCTCCGCAAATTAAATTTCGATGGCGATCGGCAGGCTGACCTCACCGTTCACGGCGGCGAATACAAAGCCGTCTACTGCTACCCTGCGGAGCACTACGCCTACTGGAAAAAGAAACTGCCGGGCCGTGACCTTCCCTTCGGCTCCTTCGGCGAGAACCTCACGACTGAAGGCCTGCTAGAAGAGAATGTCCGCGTGGGGGATCGCTTCACGATCAACGACGCGGAAGTCGTCGTGACTCAGCCACGGCTGCCCTGCTTCAAACTCGGCATTCGTTTCCAAGCCGACGACATGGTGAAGAAATTTCTTGCGAGCCGGAGGATCGGTTTCTACGTCGCTGTAACGCGCGAGGGCGAAGTCGCGGCCTTCGACGAGATCATTCCTGTCATGCGGAACGCCAGTGGCGTCTCGATCGCCGATTTTCTGCGATTGTTCCTGACGAGGCAATTTACGAAAGCCGACGCCGCAGCGATCCATCAACTCTACGAGCTGCCGTCGGTCCCTGAGGATTGGAAATCATACTTCCGCGATCGATTGCACACCGCGGGCATCGGGTCTTAGCCGAACGCGCAGAGATTTATTGCGCTCCCACTACGGGCAAGTCAATGAAGGTCGCCGCGCCCTGCGCGTGATAAACGCGCTGCGTCGCTTTTACGTAGTCCGACGGCTTCGCGAAAAAAATGTTGGGCACGAAGGTCTGCGGATTGCGGTCGTACAGCGGGAACCAGCTCGACTGCACTTGCACCATGATGCGATGTCCCGGCAGAAATACGTGATCAACCGTCGGCAAGATAAATTTGTAGGTCAGCGGAGTGTTCGGCGTGATCGCTTTCGCAGTCTCAAAACTTTCGCGATAGCGCCCGCGGAAAATATCCATCGCAATGTTGAGCTCGTAGCCGCCCATCTCGGGCCTGCTGGCGATTTCGTCGGGATAGACGTCGATCAGTTTGACCACCCAATCGCTGTCGGTGCCGCTGGTGGAGGCAACGAGGTTCACGACGGGCGCGCCGCCGACGCGAACGGGATCCTTCAGCACAGGCGTTTCGTACGTCAAAATGTCGGTGCGGCCGTCAACAAAGCGCTGATCGATCAGCAGCCATCGCTTCCACGTATCGCCATCTGAGGCAACCACAGGACGCGGAACGTAAGGCACCGGACGCGCTGGATCGGAAATATATTCGTCCGAACCCGCCGCCGATTTCGGATCGGTCGCGCTCGGAGCGTCGAACGACAAACCAAAATTCGCTGTCAGATACAGCGGCTTCGATTTCACCGCGCAAGTCGGGCACGCAAGCGGCCACGATTTCAGCCGGTCCCAATGATTTTCGCCAGTGTTGTAGATAAACACAGGCGGCGTGTTGGCTTTCGGCGCGCCATCGCGCAAATACTGATCGAAAAACGGACGCAGCACATCGCGGCGAAATTGCAGCGCGGTGTCGCCATCGAGACGCAACGGGCCGAGCGTCGAGCCTTCGTAGTTCACGCCGCTATGACGCCACGGGCCCATCACCAGATAATTCTTGTCGTTGTTGGTGTCCTTCGATTCGACTGCGAGGTAGCAATGAATCGCGCCCCACATATCTTCTTGGTCCCACAAGCCTTGAATCCACATGACCGGCACGGTCAACGGCTGCTCTCCCATGACTTTATCGAGCGCCTGATTCTGCCAGAACGAATCGTACGCGGGGTGCTCTGAGATTTTCTTCCAGAATGGCAACTGATCCATTCCCGCCGCTTTTGCAAAATCTCCGAGCGATCCGGCGCGCAAATAGTTGTCGTAATCGTCGAGCCCGTGACGCGTGATTGTCTTGCCTCCGGCGCGCGCTTCTGTCTGTTCCGCGATGTAGTCGAGATTGTTCTGTCGAAACGCGCCGAAGTGAAACCAGTCGTCGCCCATCCAGCCATCGACCATCGGGCTCATCGGTGCGGCAACTTTCAGCGCCGGATGTGGATGCACGAGCGCCATGACGACGGTGAATCCCTCGTAGGAGCTGCCGAGCATCCCGACTTTGCCGTTGGATTCGGGCACATTTTTCACGAGCCAGTCGATCGTGTCGTAGGCGTCGGTCGAGTGATCGACCTCGCTCGAATTCAGCGGGCCGCGCAACGGCCGCGTCATCACGTAATCGCCCTCGGAGTGATATTTCCCGCGCACGTCCTGAAACACACGGATGTATCCCTCTTTGACGAAGACTTCGTCGCCCTGCGGCAGTTCGTTCACCATCTGGAACGAATCGGAACGCATCGCGCGATGTTCGGCGTCGTAAGGAGTGCGCGTAAGCAGGATCGGCGCGTTCTTGGCGCCATTGGGTATCGTGATCACCGTGTACAACTTCACGCCGTCGCGCATCGGGATCATTACTTCGCGCTTGGTGTAGTCATACCCCGCCGCCGGCTGCTCAAATTTCGGCGGAATATCCGGCGTCAACGGCGGCGTTTGCGCGAGCAGACTCGAGGCGTTTGCGGCAAGCGCGATCAACAACATTGGCAGGTAGCAGCGTTTCACAGTGCGGTCTCCCTAGAAGTTTCGCGCACGAGCATAAGCGAAATCAGGTGCCCTGCGCGAATGATTTGGTCTGACGTCGCTCTGAACAAATGTTTAGGATTCGACCGGTTGTAGCACGCGTTCCCAGTTTTCGATATTTTCGACAATGAAGGCGGCGCGTTGAGGATCGAGATCCTTATCCTCTTGATCGACGGTGAGTTCCATTTTCTCGGGAGCGATATTCGGCCGAACGAGATAAAATTTGCGGTCTTCGCGGCGGTAGTAATGCATTCGCGGAACCCAGCGCGGCAACCCGTCGACGCTCCAGGAACCGACTAACCAGTCTCCCGCGCCGACCGCATCAACGGCTATCTTTCCCCACATGCGGAGGTCGTCCCGGGATGCCTCTCGGCTGAGAAGCTGCTCACTCTCCGCTTTGTCCTTCGACGTGACCAGACTCAAGAGACGCCCGTACTTTTCCTTCTCCATTGTGCCTCCGGCACGCCCAACCCACAGCGAACTGATGCATCAATTCGCGCGCACGTTATTTCATGCCGGAAGGCCGAAAATTTTCGAGAGGGTGCCGCCCAGGACAAGCTTGCGTGTGGAGTCCGGGACGTTGTTTGCGTCGAACATGGCGTTGTACTGTGACAGAACATGCTCCGCGCCTGCGGGAGCCGTGTCGGTGCCGAAGACGATTTTGCTGAAGGCGCTGGAATTGTTTTCGGGCGTTGCCGTGCCTTCTCCTGTTTTTGACCACCAGAAAAATTCTGAAAACTTCTCCAGGCGGCCTTGCAATTTTGTGAGCGTCGAACCGCTGAGATCGTAAAAGACGTTGGGATTCCAGCGAGCGATTTCGGCGGACCACTGATAGTCGGGATTGCCACAGTGCGCGCCAATGACTGTGATCTGCGGAAATCGGCGGGCGATCTCTTCGATATATTGCGTGCTCATGCGGTAAGACGCGACGTCTTCGGGTTCGGTGAATTTGGCGCGTAGCACGATGCCCGTGTGAAACAGAACGACCCATTTGTAGCGATTCGCGAGCTCATAGACTTTTGTGTAAGACGGGTCGACATAGGTTTTCTTTGGAAATTCCATTTCGCCGAGGCCGCGATAGCCGAGGTCGTGAAGCTCTTCGATCTGTTGCGTAACATCGGGCGCGTCGAGAAGAACGGAACCCATGGGAATAATGCGCGTCGGATGATTCTTCGCGGCTTCGGCGACTTCTTTGCGATCTTCAAATGGCGTGAGAATGCAGCCCGTGATGTTCAGATGCTCGGTGGTCCGAAGAAAGTCGTCGATGAAGCCCGGTTTTTTCTGATAGTGAATGTGAATATCAACAATCCGACCTCCTTCGGCGGCAGAGGCGGCGGGAGGATTCTGCGGCGCAGCAACAGAGTTCGCTTGCTCTGCGCCAGAAAGAGCCAACGTCGCGGCGGCAGCCGTCTTGATCGTGCTGGTCATAAACGACCGTCGTGAGAGTTCATTCGTCATCGCATCTCCGGGAACCTACAAAAGTGGCGTCACAGTCTACCCTTCTTCGCGCGATGCACAGCCCATCGCTTAAATCACGAATTCGAAGACAGCAGCGCGTCTCCAAATAGTCACCGTAATTAATTGTCATTCAGTGGCCAATAGGACAGTTTCTGCACTCATCACTTCCCATTTACGCTGATAGTCAACGCAACTACCAACCACGTACGAAGCTTTTAAGGAGGGTCGACGTGTTTCTTCCACTAGGTCACGAAAATATGCAGAGCCGTCGCTGGCCCATTGTCACCATCGGGCTGATCGCGCTCAACGTTTTGGCTTTTCTCGGCACGCACTGGACCATGGAGCAGCAAGATCCACAGGTCGCTGCGGTCAGGGCGCACGTTCTGATGCTTGCAGCGATGCATCCGGAAGTAACGCTTCCTGCCAACGTGAAGGATTTCGTCGAGACCTACAAACAAAAGCATCCAGGCATCTGGAAGCAGGTGTCCAATCCCAATCGCGAAGTCGAGGATGCGTGGGACGCCAAGATGCGCCTGATGGAGGAACCGCAGCAGTTTCAGCGCGAAATGGATTCTTTGGCGCTGCAATTTCAAAACGAGACCGAAGAGTCCGTGGTCGGGAAATATGCGTTCACGCCGGCTCATCCTCAGGCCATGTCCTTTTTGAGCGCCAACTTCCTCCATGCAGGATGGCTCCATCTGATCGGTAATATGTGGTTTCTCTGGCTCGCCGGTTTGATCCTGGAGGACACCTGGGGGCGAGCCGTCTACATTATTTTCTATCTCGTCGCCGGCGCATTCGCACTTGAAGTGCATGCTTTCGCGAATCCAGAGAGCATGGTGCCTACCATCGGCGCTTCCGGAGCCGTCGCCGCTTTGATGGGCGCGTTCCTGGTTCGATTTCCGAAAACAAAAGTACAGATGCTATGGCTGGGCGGGCTTCTTCGATTCTATCGAGCGAAGAAATTCACCGCGTACGCATACTGGCTGCTTCCGATCTGGTTGCTGATGGAAGTATTCTCTGGCGCATTGTTTGGACAGGGCTCATCGGTCGCACACTGGGCGCACGTCGGGGGATTCGTGTTCGGTATGTGCATAGCACTTGGTTTGCGCTATTCCGGACTGGAGCAACACACCACGAACGCAATCGAGTCGGCGGATTCCAGTTGGAAGGCGGATCCCGGAATCGAACAGGCCGCGGAGTTCATGGACCAAGGCAAATTGGACGACGCGCTGTCGGCGTTACAGTCAACCATTGCCGCAAAGCCGGATTCGCTCGACGCGTACACTTTGCTTCAGCAAATTTACTGGCGAAAGAACAACCTGCCTGCGTACCACGACGCAATGGTCAAAGTGTGCCAACTTCAAATCAAGGCGCAGGAACCCGAATTGGCGTGGAGCAGCTATGGCGAGTACACCAACTCGGGCGGGGACGCCATGCCCGCAGCGACGCTGCTCGAACTTTGTAGGATTGCCGAAAACCGCCAGGAATTTTCGACAGCAGTCGCCGAGTACGAGAAATTAGCGGCGAAGTATCCATCCGAGCGCCCCGGACTGCTCGCTCTAATTGCCGCAGGCAGAATCAGCTTGAAGAAGCTGAACAGACCCAGTGACGCTTTGAAATTTTATAAGAGTGCCGCTTCCTCTTCGGTGCCGCACCTCGACTGGGACGTGAACATCCAGAACGGAATCCAGGAAGCCACAAAAGCCCTCAGCGGTGACGCCGTTCCGCAGCTACAAAGCAGATAGTGACCGAATGGGAGGCCTCGAATCGACGCCTCCCAGCAGTTTCCCGCTCAGTTGACCGTGAGATTCAGCGTCGCCTTCCGTGTCAGGCCCCCCGAGACGCCTTGCAACGTCAGCGTATGGTTGCCGGTGGCGGCGTTGCTTGCGACCGTGATCGTCACCGTTGCCGATTGCGGATTGACGCCATCGAGCGTCACGGATGACGTCGACACAGTGCAGCTGATCTTCGCGGTTCCGCCAGTGCAAGACAGCGCTGCGTCGCCGGTAAACCCTTCGATCGACGTGACCGTAACCGTCGTCGAGCCGGATTGCAATCTGGCTACTGTGATCGACGAAGGCGAAACCGCAACCGCGAAGTCGGAAATCGCCTGCGTCAGCGTCGTCGACGTGCTGCCGAGGAAGTTGCCGTTGCTCGATGTGAACGTAGCAACGACCGTGTGTGTGCCATCGGCCAGCGAGCTGGTGGAAAACGCTGCCGACCCGCCAGAAAGGCTCTTGGAGGCAGACGCCGTCGAGCTGCCATCGACGAAGAATTTGACCGTTCCGGCAATCGTCCCAGTAGAAGTGGAAGAAACCGTCGCTGTGAAGGTGACGGACTTCCCGACGACCGACGGACTCGCGCTGGACGCGAGCGATGTCGTAGTGGACGCTGCAGTGACGCTTTCACTCAGCACGGACGACGTGCTGGCCAGAAAGTTTGAATCGCCGGAATATTTCGCCGTGAGCGAATGCGTTCCTAGTGTCAGGACACCGGCACTCACAACCAACTGAGCAACGTTGCCCGACACCGAAGCGCTGCCGAGAGTTGCACTGCCGTTGAGGAAAGTGACCGTGCCGGTTGCAGCGCCGCCATTCGCGGGTGCAACCGTAGCAGTCAGTGTGACGCTCTGCCCGTAACTCGCGGGATTCGAGCTCGCGCTCAGCGAGGTGGCCGTAGCCGCTTGATTGACGCGCTGCGTCAAAGCGCCCGACGAGCTCGGCGCGAGGTTGGCGTTTCCGGAGTACGTCGCGGTCAGCGAATGCGATCCGGTCGCAAGCGCGGATACTGCGAGCTGCGCCGCGTTACCCGCGACACCCGCGGTGCCAAGGACGTTGGAGCCATCCATGAACGTGACGGTGCCCGTCGCAGAAACTCCGCTCGGAGCCCCAATTGACGCGGTCAGAACGATCGCCTGCCCGAATGTCGATGGATTCACGCTCGACGAAATCGCCGTGGTCGTGGCCGCGGGCGTGACCGATTCGCTGATCGTACTGGACGAGCTGCCGGCGAAATTTGCGTCGCCGCTGTACCGCGCGGTGATCGAATGCGTGCCGCCATTCAAATTGGAAACTGTGAGTTGGACGGTCTCCGTCGAAAGCGGCACCGTGCCCAGAGTCGCGCCGCCATCGAGGAACGTAACCGTGCCGCCGGCGAAGTCACCTGCGATCGACGGTGTGACAGTGGCCGTAAACGTTACCGATTGCGCGAAAACCACAGGATTCACGCTCGCGGCCAAAGACACCGAGGACGACACCGGAGTGACCGTTTCGGTCAGCGGCGCCGAAGTGCTGCCAGTGAAATTGCTGTCGCCGCCGTAGGTGGCTGTGATGGTATGCGCGCCGCCCTGGAAGCCGGCGTACGTCAACGTAGCGGTGTTGTGCTGTGTGCCGTTATTCGTGACGATCGCGGACCCTAGGGATGTAGTGCCGTCGGAAAACGACACGCTGCCAGTTGCCGCAGTTCCACCAGGCGTCTGTACCGTCGCAGTGAATTGAACCGCCTGACCGAACGGCGCAGGATTCAAATTCGAAACATTGGTGACGGTCGTCGACGCTTGCGAAATATTTTCGACCACCGCGCTCGATGTGCTCGTCGCCAGAGTCGCGCTCCCCGAGTATATGGCCGTCAGCGAGTGCGATCCCAAAGCAAGAGTCGTGACGGAAAGCTGCGCGACGTTGTTGCTGATCGTCGCAGTGCCGAGTGACGTTGTACCGTCCATGAAATTGATAGTGCCGGACGCCGAGAGTCCTGTCGGTGGCGTGACCGTCCCCGTAAGCGTGACCGACTGAGCGTACGTTGCCGGATTCGGCGAAACGGTGAGCGCCGTGGTCGTGGCGCCAATCGTGATGGTTTCACCGATCGCGCTACTCGTGCTCCCGCTGAAATTCGGATCACCAGAGTATTGCGCCGTGATGGGGTGCGTGCCAACTGCCAGTGTGGTCGTGGAAAAGTGAGCGGTGTTGCCGCTGACTGCACCGGAACCGATCGCGACGCCGGCGTCGAGGAAACTGACGGTCCCCGTCACAGGATTGCTCGGAGAAGGCGTCACTGTGGCAGTGAAGGTGACGGTTTGGCCCGCGGAAGCGGTGCTCGGGCTGCCGGCAACAGTAGTCGTCGTCGTTGCTTGAATCGCAGTGACAGTGACGCTGCTCGACTGGCTCGTATTGAAATTGGTATCGCCTTGATACACGGCGATGATGACGTGCGGACCAGCCGACAATTTTGACAGCGTCAGTTGTGCCTGATTGTTTGTTGGCGTGACGTCGCCGAGATCGGTCGAAGTCGTTTCGTCGAAAAAGCTGACGAGGCCGGTGACTGAAGTCCCGGAGTTTTGCTGAACGTTCGCGGTCAATGTGAACGGCAGCCCGTATGGAACGTTCAGGACGTTGGAAGACAAGGTCGTCGTTGTCTGCGCTTGGGAAACATATACAGAAACTGAGTTCGACGTGGCGGGAGTGAAATTGGAATCGCCATTAAACACGGCGCTGACCTGATGGGTTCCAACACCCAGCGTGTTGTATTGCAACACGACCTGGTATTGAGTCATCGGGATCGTTTTGAACGGCGTCGAGCCGTCGTAGAAAGTGACAGTGCTGGACGGAGTAGGTTGTGCGAAAGGCGGAGTGAGATTCACGGTGTAATTCACGAAAAACCCGTAGGTTGGCGAGGCGTTGCTGGTGGTCAACGAAAGCTGCGGAACCGCCGCCTGTCGCAGGTACGTGTAACTGCTCGATGCATTGGTCGTCACGATGTCGAGCCGGCCATCGGAATTGAAATCCGCGAGAACGATGCCTTCCGGAGTCGTACCAGTCGAATAATTCGGACCGGTGGCGGGAACCGCTACCGTAAACGCACCGGTGCCGTTACCGAGCAAGATGGTTACAGAATTCGACGAGGCATTCGTGACTGCCAAATCAAGGAAGCCGTCGGCGTTGAGATCGCCGGCCGCGATAGCAGACGGCGCGCCGCCAACAGCGGGACTCACCGCAGCGGGAGCGAACGTGCACGCGGTGGGCGATCCGCCCGAGCAATTTTGATTGAGCAGGATGGAAACGGTGTTGTCGCTGGAATTGGTAACCGCGAGGTCGAGGTTGCCGTCGCCATTGAAATCGCCAACTGCAAGCGCAGATGGAGCGTTACCGGTCGCAGTAGCCGTGGTGGCGGGCGTGAACGTGCCGTCGCCGTTCCCCATCAGCAAAGTCACTGTGTTGTCGCCAGAGTTGGCGACTGCCAGATCGAGAATGCCGTCTCCGTTGAAGTCCGCGGCGGCCATGGCGTACGGAACAAGTCCGGTGATCGGCGCCGAAGGAGAAGCGGTGAAGTTGCCTGTGGCGTCGCCGAAGAGAATGGTGATCGTGCCCGGACCATTTGGCACAGCGCGAGGGTAACAGCTGCTTTGGTTGGTCCCGCACGTGTCGAGAACCGCGAGATCCATCTTTCCGTCGCCGTTGAAATCGCCGGCAACGATTGCCGTCGGAAAGACTCCGGGTAGCGTGATGAGATTTCCGGCGCGGTAGGTACCGCCCCCGTTGGGGAACAGGATGCTGACGGTGTTATCCATCGAATTGGTTATGGCGAAGCCGAGTTGGCCGCTGTTGAAGATGTCGAAGGCGACGATTCCCCAAGGTTGATTGCCGGTGGGATAGGACGGACCTGCCTGGAAAGGACCACTGATATTGCTGGTTTCAATGGAGACGGTGTTGGAAATTTGCGAGATCGCGGCAAACGCGAGAAACGAGGTCGATCCGAATGGACCCGCGACGATCGCCTTGGGGCTGCCGGTGAGAAATGGCGTGGTGCTCTGATTCAGCGTGACGCCTGGCTGAGACGGAGTGTTGGGCAGATACCATGCGTTCGACGTTGAGGAAGGAGTGCCAGCGGGGTTGGCGACGGTGACCGCGAACGTACCTGGTGAGACGGGAGAGTTGTTGAAGACGGCAGTGATTTGTGAGCCAGTCGTATTGACTGTGGTGCTGACGGGGTGGATGGGCGAGCCTCCACCGACGAGACTGAGACTAACGAGATCGTTGGCCGTGAAATTGGCGCCGAGAATCTCCAACGTGAACGTGCCCGGCGGACTGCTGATGAGCAGCCCTGGCGGAGTCACCTCGCTGATATAGGGCACGGCGTTCGCGGGCACGCTCTGCGCGAGCGATGTCTGCGCGGCGAACAATTGCATACCGAAGATAGAAACGAGGATGAAGGAAGCTGTCGCTACGATCTTTGTGAGTCGCACGAGGGTCTCCGTTCCATGCGTGATGGACGCGCTTTTGGCTCTTCGCAACGAGCTCTCGCTCGTTGTTGCCGATTGGAAATGGGGAGAACGACCACTCTCCGGCCGACCTGGACGATGGAGAGATGCAGCATCGTTTTTGGTGCAGACAGATTGAGGTCTAGGGAGTTGCCGAGCAACGCACTTGAAGAACTGTTGACCCTAACGCGTTAACTGAACGCACGTACGGGGGGAGTTGGTCTCGCGACCAGCGAAGGTTTTGTTACAAATTTATTTTATTGGCTGGGAGGCCTGGACTCGAACCAGGATAGCCAGAGTCAGAGTCTGGAGTCCTACCAATTGGACGACCTCCCAGCGGGGAGGAACAAAAAGGAATCGCGGCGCGTCCGGCTGTCCCGGCGGCTACGATTCAACCTTTCTAATTTAATAGGGAAAGCGAGACGCGTCAACCAAACGGGCCGCAATTTTTGTTAGGTGCAGCTTGTTTGAAAAGCCAGATTTGCGTTAGTCCGGGAACTGGAACGTGGAAGTCTGGCCGTTCAGATTCTCGATGACCAGGCCTTCGGAATTCGTCACGGTGTTGATCGCGTTCTGCTGGATGTAGTCGACGATGCCCTGCAACGTTGCGATTCCCGCGGGATGACCTGCGGCGGCGGCGGCATCCGGAGTCGAGTCGATGCTGATCGCGACGGAGTTCGGGTCGTTTTCGTCGACGCGATGCAGAAGAATGATCAGCCAAACTTTGTTGTCGTGCGCGTATTGAATCCACCCATTGAGTTGCGTCTGCGTCGTACCCAGGTCGAACTCGGCGCCCTGGCTCCAAAGGTAGAAGGGATATAGGTGGTTGCAGTTGTTCACCGTTCTTCCCGGCGAGCACGCAGGGAGCCCGTTGTAGCCGTTGTCGGAGTCGCGCGACCCAAGATAGCCCGCGGCCTGAACGGCTTGACCAACCGTAGGACTCGGATAGCCATAGTCTCCGTAAGGATATGCGAGGGTCAGCGGATTGAATCCTTGCCCGATCAAATCGGATTTTGAGCCGCCAATTTCCTGATCCAACGTGTCCGTCAGGTTGGTCTGGTTCCAGTTGGCATCGATGCACGGAGTCATTGCCGGTCCACCGGGTTGCGTGACACCGCAAAGCGTCGAAAGGCTTTGATGCGTGCGGGTGTGCGCGCCGATTTCGTGGCCGTTTGCCGCCATGGTATGGACTTCGGCCCACGTCATGTACTCCGGATTGCCGGAGACATCCGCAATGCCGACCGGACCGGCATCGGGATTGACGATCGCGTTGTTGGGACTTCCCGTGATGATGTATTGCGTCGTGCGAATTCCGGCGGCGTCAAAAATCGGGAGGCCGTTGTCGTACGTCGATTGATACGAGTCGTCGAAATCGATAGAAACGAAACCGTAGTCGCTCACAACAAAGTTGAGCGGGTTCGATGTCGCCGGAGTCGCGCCGGTATTGGTGACAGTGACGGGCAAAGTTGCTGCAACCGCTAAATCTCGAGCGGGAACTTGTACCGTGAGCGAATTTGCGGTGACGGTAGCCGGGGTCAAAACATCGGAGCCGAAATTCACGACAGCATTCGCGCCGAAGTTTGCTCCATTAATCGTCAGATATTTCAAACTGGCGCTGCCGCTCAGGGCAATCGGCGGAGACAACTGAGAAATCGTCGGCGGAACTGGTGGAGGAGGCGGTGGTGTTATAAGCGTGAAGAACACCGTGCCGCTGATAGTTCCGACGGTTGCGGTCGCAGAGGAGGGGCCGGCAACGAGACCCGTCACCAAGCCAGTCGGAGAAACGCTCGACGTTCCATCGGTCGTGGATGTCCAAACAATTGGAGCGGTGATGGCGAAGGCGTTGCCGTATTGATCTTTGCCGTGCGCGGTGAATTGCTGGGTGGCGCCGACGTCGAACGTCGCATGAGCCGGCGTGATATGGATCATCGTCAGGACCGGAGGCGGCGGATTGCCGATGGTCACTTTAAAAGATGGAATCGAGAACGCGGGAACGGTTGGGACCGTGACCGAAATGGTGACGGGCCCGGGCGTTACTCCAGTGACCGTGCCGCTGATGGCGCCTTCGGAATTGCTGGCTATCACTGTCGCGTTGCCATTGCTGGCCGACCAGGCGAGTGGAATCGAGAGTGGGTTGCCAAACTGATCGTATTCGTTAGCTATGAATTTGAATGAGGTGAGCGCCGGAACCACAGGAATAGCCGGATCGGAAGAAGCGTTCGGCGTGATCACGACGGCGTAGAGAACAGAGGGCGCGGGATTCACGACGAGGGTGCTCGTCTTGGTCGGTACGCCGCCAACTGTCGCGGAAATCACGGTTGTTCCGGGATTTGTGACCGATGCGGTGGCTTTGCCGTTGGCGTCGATTGTCGCGACGGTTTGATCGCTTGATGAGTAAGAGACCGGAAGTCCCTGCATCGTGTTGCCGAACTGATCGATACCGATTGCGGAGAATTGCTGCGTCTGTCCGGTGAGGATTGCCGTGGGATTCAACGGAGTGAGGTTGGCGGAAGTCAGGATCGATGGAGCACCGGTTACGGTGAGAACCGCGGCGGAGCTGGTCACATTTCCCGAGACGGCGCGAATGTGAGAAATGGCCGGGCTTTGGGTGGCGTTCTGGGAGGTGCCAGTGCCATTCGATACCGGGTTGCCGTCGGAAGTCCAGGTAATGGTCGCGGTGAACGGGTTGTTGTACTGGTCGAAGGCGGTCGCGGTGAAGTTGAAGGATGCGCCGGGGGCTACGGTCAGGGAGGGCGGCGCGATGGCAATGTGATCGAGCTGTGGGGCTGGGGGAGTTGGCGGCGGAGTCGGGTTCGTTGGCGTCGTCGGATTCGTAGGCGTGGTCGGATTGGTAGGAGTTGTCGGTGTGGTGGGCGTCGTCGGTGTGGTCGGCGAAGTCGGCGGAGTTGTTGAGCCTGTAGGAGAGGTGGAAACGGTAGTGGTGCGCGTACCGCATCCGGCGAAGAACGCCGTGGCAAGGAGAAGCGAGCCGATTGTAAGTCGTAGGTGATTCAGCATTTAGAGCCCTAGCGTCCTCAGACGGAAGTTGTTCCAATTTGAGTGTAGGGAAGTCTTGAGCCCTGGTCATTGGTACAGGGGTCTCAATGGGGGTAGGGCAACCGTTCGCGAAAAAGGTAGTACCGGCGATTGGCACCGGGTCCGGCCCGGATGCGGCACTACACTGCAATAACTATATTATTTTCAGCCAGATACGGTGCCTTGTTCGCAGCGGGCCTATTAGGGCGGTGGTTATGGGACTACGTTTGGGCCAGTTCAAGGGCGGGGGATGGGGATCATACGGCCTTCGCGCATGGTGAACTGTTCCTCGCCCCAGCTGATCTTGTTGGAGGCGAAGCTGGCCAGCCAGACGATGAAATGGATGGCATCCCGCAATGGGATCAGCCAGAGCTTTTTGCGAACGGTTTCGTCGCCGGAGACGCGGACGCCGACGGTCCACGCAGCGAGGAGGCGCAGGATCAGGTAGGCCGCGAGGTACCCGAGTGCGATCGATGCAGTGGGGGCTACTAAGGCTGCGGCGATTGCCCAGGGCAGACCATGGGTGAAGATCAGGCCGATGAAGGAGAGCGGGCGGCAAAGGCGGACGGTGCGGGACCAGCGGACCTGGTGATTCCAGAAGCCGCTGGCGGACTGGGCCGGGTACATGGTCCAGACGAGTTCGTGAGAAAGCACGATCCTGCCGCCGGATTTGGCGATGCGATGGCCGAGTTCGTAGTCGTCGGAGTGCATGTCGGCGATGGCTTCGAAGCCGCCAATTTTGGCGACCCAGCTTTTGGTCGTCGCGATGGAGGCGCCGAGCGCGAACGAAATTCCTTCCATCCATTCGGCAACGAGGACGCCGGCGAAGAAATCGCTGGCGGCGCCGATGGCTTCGAGTTCGGCGGCGAGATTTTTCTGCGTGATGCCGCGGTAGAACGAAGTTACGCCGCCGATTTTTGGATCGGCGAATGGCGCTACGACTTCACGCAGATAATTTGGTAAGACGCGGACGTCGCCGTCGGTCAGGATGATGATTTCGTGGCGGGCGGCGCGGGCGAGCTCGATCAGGTTGTTTACTTTCTTATTGGCGCCGAGTTGTGGAGCACCGGAGATGAGACGGATGTTGCGTTCTGGAAATCGCGCAATCACGTCACGAATTAACGGGACGGCGGGATCGGAGTCATCGTTGACGGCGAAGATGATTTCGTAGTCGGGATAGTTCTGGCGGCAGAAGCTCTCGAAATTTTCTACGGAACCGAAATCCACGCCATGGACTGGCTTGAGCAGGCTGACCGGCGGCGTGAAACTTTTTGATGATGCTGGGCCGGATGCGTTTTCGGATTTGCGATTGAGAAAACGAAGAGCAGCGATCGTCGCAAAGATGTAGTAGGTGAGAGGCGCCAATGCGATCAACAGGATCGCGTCTCGCCACAAAGAATGCATCGAGACGATCGATTGCCATGCAGAAAGCATCGGGCTCCCGGCGATTTCATCGCGCTGCGCGAATTATTTTAACGACGCAGCGATCTTGCACAGGCAAGAGTGCCTGTGCCATTCGGACCACGCAACTCAAGTCGCTCGTCCCTCCTGGCGGTCGGCGCAGAGGGGGCGCGCTTGATCGAGATTATTTCGACGTTTGGCCCTGGGGCTGGCCATCGCGCAAGGCAATGCGGCCGTCGGCGGTCAGATCATACGGAATATTGCGCCAGACGGTGCGATATCGGCCCAGATAGCTTGCACACCAGATAAAGAAGCCGAGGAGATCGCGAAGCGGGTAGAGCCAGAGCGAACGCGCCGCCTTGTCGCGCGTGATGCCCCAGCCGATCACCCAGCTCTCGATCACGCGATTGGCGACCGCCGCGACCAGCAGCGCGAGTCCCAGCCATGTGTATCCCATAGCTGCGGCTGCCAGAAAGCCGAGGATTCCGTAGGGCATCGCGTAGATGAGGCCGGAGAAAAGATGGCCCCAGGGGCGAGATGCGCGCGTGGATCTGGCCCAGCGAATTTCATGCTCCCAAACGCGGCGAAAGCTGAGCGGCGACACGACGTGGTCGATGATGTGGCGCGAGAGCACGACGTTGTAGTCGTTTTTCTCGATCATGTTGCCGATGACGAAATCGTTTGCGAAGTAGTCGGCGAGCACGGCGAAGCCGCCGATCTTGTCGAGAGCATCGCGGCGAACGACGATGGTCGGGCCAAGGCCGAACTTCATTCCTTCGAGTAAATTCGCGGTGACAACGCCGGCGGTCATTTCGACGGACATGCCGATGGCGTGAACACCGGACCAGAATCCGCCGGCGTTTTTCCCGCGATAGACACAGGTGAGCATGCCGTTTTTCGGATCGAGCATCGGGGGCACGACTTCGCGCAGATAGGAAGGATCGACCAGAACGTCGCTGTCGCTCGTGACGAGAATGTTGTTCGCGGCGTGCTCGGCCATGCGGAAGAAGGCGTAGGCCGGGGGATTCGGCCAGGGCGGACGACCGGTGACGACGATGTGGGTGGGGATTTGCGGATAACGCGCGCAAATTTCACGAACGACCGCGAGTGCTGCGTTGTCTTCGAGATCGGCAGCGAAAATGATTTCGTAATTGGGATAGTCGAGATGGAAAAAGCTTTCGATGTTTTCTCTGAGGCGCGACTCCAAACCGTGAACGGGCTTGAGTAAGGAGACGGGTGGGAGCGAGCCGTCAGGAATGGACTGCGCGTGTCGGCGCTGTGCATTCGCGTCACGATGGAATTTCACGGCGCCAGCGACGGAGAGCGCCAGAAAAACCCAGCAAGACAAACTACCGGCGACAGCTACCAGCAACAGGATGTAGACAACCAGCACGCTGCTCAGGCCCCACTATGCGTACGCGGGCGCGACGTAGCGACCGCGAAGAGATTGGCTTCCATCATTTCGGAATTCCGAGCCCGGTTTACTTCGATTCCCTTCCTTAGATGATAGTCGATGGGGGGAGAGCAGTCGACAGTCGACAGTTGAATGTCGAAAGCAAAACCTAAACCCCATCGACGACTGCTCTTCCCAGGCGGACGCTGACGACAATCGATGGTTGAGAGTCTGAAAATAAACCCCGTTGGCGGATCTGAGTTTCATTTTGGGACGGAGAGGGTATACCCCCCATTGTTTTGCAAAGAGTGCGTAAGATGCTGATTTCGGGACGCTTGGCGGCCTATGATTTTTAGGAGTGCGCAAGTCATTGTAGACACGACGGTTACGGGGCCGTTAAGTTTTGCTGGAGATTCGCTTTTCTGGGATTGGAGTTGCTGGACGGGATTTTGAACAGGGATAGTGTACCACATTATTATGTTATGTCAAGGGCAGAGGCGAGGGATGCCGGACGGGATTGAGGATGGGGCTGAGGTTGAGATCCTTCGGCTCCCTTCGGGCGCCTCAGGATGACAGCGCTTGGGAGAAATGGACGGCTCGCATCGGCGATGGGTTCGGAAAAACGCCGGCAGGATGGCGGCGCTACCGGCCAGCCGCTGTGTTCAGCGCGGTGGCGTGGGTGTGACGGGGTGGTTGGTGTAGACGGTTTTGCCGCCGGAGTGGGCGAGTTCGTAGATTGGGCCGAGCTTTTGGAGCATGGGCTGTTTTTTGTCGTCGCCCGTGACGAAGTAGAGGCGTGTGGGGCCGGGCCAGCGGGCGGCGAGATCGGCGGCGTCGAGAAAGATGTGCGGGGCGTCGGGGAAGAGGGAGCCGAACCAGAGGCCGTTGATGCGGCCGTCGAAAATCAGGAGTTGGCGGCGGGTGTAGAAGGCGATGGAAGAGGTGTTTGAGAATTCGCCGTCGGAGATGATCTCGTCGGAAGGCTGGAGTTGGCGGTTGATGGCTTCAGCGAGTGGCTTGGAGCCGAGGACGGGAGCGAAGACGCCGAGTGCTACGTGGGCACATTCGATGAAGAGGCACATCGACAAAGCGAGGACGACGTTTGCGGCGACGATAGAGCCGCGGCGGCGCAGGAGCCAGTTGAAGCCGGCGCCGAATCCAAAGGCGATGGCGGTGCCGATCAGGGGCCAGCGGAAGAGGCTCATGGCGGCGCCGGTGAGATCGAGGAAGTGGCCGAGGGAGAGGACGTAGGCGTCGGGATTTTTGTTGAGGAGGTCGGCGAGTTCCATATTGGGATCGGGGGCGTGGGAGATGATCGCGAGCGTGAGCGTGACGGCGGAGATGAGAACGCCGACGACAAGGTAGACCGTGGAAGAGACGCGGCCGGAGTGGGCGATGTCGCTGCCGTAGGCGGATTCGGATTCGCGTGCGAGCCAACTGCCGAGGAGGAGCGCGATGCCGGGTAATGCGGGGGCGAGGTAATACTCCTGGCGCGTGGAGAAGCTGAAGAAGAGCAGGATCACGATCGCCCAGACGAAGAAGAGGAGCACGGCGGCTTCCTGGGAAGTGCGCATATCGGCGGTGCGCAGGAGGCGGAGTCGCACCTGACGGATGGCTTGAGGGAGAAAGGAACTCCAGGGCATGAGCCAGACGAGGATCATTCCCCAGAAGAGAAGGAGCGGGAATGTGCCGTAGTCGACGGGATAGCGCTTGCCGATGTAGCGGAGGAAATGTTCGTTGACGAAATAGAACCAGAGGAAGCCTTTGGCCTGGCCTGCGGGCGGATTTTTAATGGCCGCGAGGATGTGCCACGGGGCGGCGACGATCAGCAGGACGATCGTGCTGGAGATGAGGCGCATTTTCAGCAAGTGGCGGAGGTCGCCGACCAACAAGAGGAAGACAAAAATAATTGCGGCGGGGAAGACGATGCCGATGAGGCCTTTGGTGAGGACATTGAGCGCGACGGTGAAGGCAAGAGCCCAGCAGGAGAAAACGGATGGGTTGCCGGATTGCCAGCCGTCGAAGAAAAAGTAGAGTGCGAGGCCGATCCAGAGGCCGATGAGAAGGTCGGGGATGGTGATGCGCGTGAAGAGATAGGGGCCGAATGATGTGACGAGGACTACGGCGGACCAGAATCCGGCGGAGGGCGTGAGGAAGCGGCGGCCGATTTTTAGCAGGAAGAAGGCGAGAGCGAGAACGCCGAGACCTTGCGCGAGGCGGGCGGTCCATTCGGTGACGCCGAAGAGGGAGAAGCTGACGGCCATCGCCCAGTATGGAAGAGGGGCTTTTTCGAGGTAGCGGATGCCGTTTTCGTGGAGCGTGACCCAGTCGTGGAGGGTGAGCATTTCGCGGCCGGCTTCGGCGTGGGCGCCGTCGGCGTCGTCGAAGAGCGCGGGATGGAACAGGCCGGGGACAAAGATGGCGAGCCAGAGGAGAAAAATCGCGAGAAAGGAAGGCCAGCGACCGGAGGTGAGGGTCATGCGCGAATGCTGGTCGAGACGTGGCTCGATCGGGTGGGCTTGAGTGATTCGGGCATGTTTTGGAAGTTTAGCATGGGGCGTTGTTGTCGCTGCGCCCAGCGATTGAGTGGACGAGATGCGGGGAGGAGATGGGCCGAATTCGTGGCTAGAGATGACGGGTGGGCGAATTTGAATTTAAACCCCGCGATCTGGGAAGCGATCGCGGCTACAGGGTGGTCGTTCGATGTGAGTGCGGTCGTATGCGGAGGCGCAGGAGGTGCTGAGTTTAGGGTGAACCGCCACGGAAGCGACTAGCCGATGGCGACGAGGGCTACGCCGGCGCAGACGAGGGCGACGCCGGCCCAGCGGCCGGGGCTGATTTTTTCACCGAGGAAATATTTGGCGGCGAGGGTGCCGAAGACGTAGGGATTGAGTGCGGATGCGGGGATGACGAGGCTGATGGGCTCCCAGGAAAGGAGCAAGAGCAGAGTGTAGAAGCTGGCGGCGAGCAAGGGGACGCCTGTCCAGAACCAGGGATTGCGGAGGGCGCGGCCGAGGAATTCGAAAATCTCGCGGGGGCGGAAGCGTGTGGGTTCGCCGGTGATTTTCATGGCGTGAGTGATGATGATTTCGCCGGCGGTGCTGCAGAAGATGAAGGCGCTGAACATGGCGATGCTGCGAATCATGCGGCGACTTTCTGTTCGTTGATGACGTCGGTGGTGCGGGGCTTGGTGAGGCCGACGGTGAGGACGCCTGCGCAGATGAGGGCGACGCCGATCCAGCGGCGCGGGGAGACGGATTCGTGGAGGACGGTGACGGCGAGAAGAGTGACGAGAGCGTAGCCGAAGGCGCCTGCGGGCATGACGTAGCTGTAGTCGGCCCAGCTCATGAGGAGCATGTAGCTGGTGGTGAAGCCGATGAGGAAGAGGATGGCGAGCCAGATGGTGGGGCTGGTGACGGTGGCGAGAAATGCGTGTTGGAGGCCGGAGGCGGTGAGAGGGACGTTGCCGATTCGGGTCATGCCGCGCTTGAGGAAGAGATCGCCGGCGTTGGCGCACGCCACCATGATGAGGATCATGAAGAAGGTTTTGAGGCGGAGGCGGTGGTCGCGGTGCATTTCTTTATTGTACGGGAAAGAGAGTTGGCGGGTTGCGGGCGGCGCAGCAAAAAACCAAAACAAATTGCTCTCCGCGGATGAATCGAAGAGAGATTCATCGCACAAACCGCGATGGCGCAGAGTACCTCTCTGCGTGAGCCGACACGTTCGCGCAGACGCGAACGCGAAGAAGAGGCGTCGGCTCACTCCGCTCGGATTGACAAATTTTGGTGAGGCTACAGAAAAACCGCACCCTCCTAAAAAAAGGAGGAGCGGCAGCCAGGATCAGTTTGC
>Ga0210393_10000812_pt1 | contig 26807 bp, 33 predicted proteins | sample IncBWC27OmetaG_FD_160068 | JGI IMG/M metagenome (GOLD analysis project Ga0210393, IMG submission 160068) | Forest soil microbial communities from Barre Woods Harvard Forest LTER site, Petersham, Massachusetts, United States - Inc-BW-C-27-O ...
TCGGTCGATCTGCGTGTGGCACAGCCCACACATCTCGGCGTGCACAAGATACTCGCCACGGTGAAGCAGATCGACCCGCTGCCCAGGCCCGTCGAGTCGACCTCCTGGTTGCCACGGCGCTACACGTGCAAGGGATTGCACGTAGCTGACGAGATCCCAGCGCTGGCTGGGCGTGAGCCCTTGTTCGTAGGAGGGCATGGAATTGCCAATGCCGGTGGTCAGACGGAGCCATATCTGATTCGCATCGCTGCCTCCCCGGAAGGTCCACGGCGCAGAAAGATCGCGAATCGGCGTCGGGTGATTCGTACTTGAATCCACCAGGAAGCCGCCCTTCCGGCCATCGGGACCGTGGCAACCGGCGCAGTCCTGGGCGATGTAGAGCGCACGGCCACGCTCGACACTCCCTGCTGTCGTCGCCCGGCGCGGCGGAACGATGATCCCCTGAGGCGATGGCCCGCTGAATGCGCTGGAGAATTGCTTGACTTGTGCGACGACCGCATCGATCTCGGTGTCACTCAGCAGGTCGCGGAAGTACGGCATTGCGCTCGCTGGAAGTCCGTTCGCGACGATCTGCTTCAGGTCGTCGTCGGTCGGCGGCTGCCCGTGTGGTGTTGACTTAAACTTGAACAGCCCCAGCGTGAAATCGCGCGGCCGGGGGATAAGGGACGGCGCCGCGGGTCCGTTTCCGCGTCCGTCAGGTCCGTGGCAAACGGCACATCTGCGCGCAAAGACACGTGCGCCCTGAGGCATGTTAGGCCCCAGGTCCGCTCCGGGAGGCCACGTTAGATCCGCATAGTTGGACGGATTAGGCTGCCACTTCGATGCAGGGGCGGCATAGCCGACGCGTGCATTGATGGAACGCCCAACGTCGAGTATCAGGAACAACGCAATTGTTGCCAGTGCGACATGACTGCGCTTGAGCCAAGCAAAGCTAAATCGTGCCGGGGGTATTGCCGATTCCATAGGGTCGCTCCACGTGGTCCAGAAAGTTTGTGGCGCCCAGTGATCTCGCCGGCGAATCAGCACGCCTTCCCCACGAGTAGGAATCCCATGCGATGCCGACCACCAGTTCTTGCCGATTTCTGCGGATACTAGCACATGTCGAAGGATCGCGGCATCGATGTGATCGTGTACCAAGACGTCGTGCAGTGTTCTTACGTCGGCAGTAAAACGGGCTTCGCCGAGATCAGCAGCAATGTCCTCGAAGCCGACTTATATCACTCATTGACCTGGGTCGTTGGCAACAAGACCATTCTCTTCCCCGAGAAAAAGCGTCCCAGACTCAACTTCGGTCGTGGGACGCAAGTTTGAAGCTTAACCGTGAAAAACAGCGGCTCTGAGCAACCCCCATTGTTCGCCCGCTGTTCAACAACAGCCTAGATTCAGCGGAAGGCACAGGTAAATGGCACTTGCGTGCTGAACGCATTCACTACCGGGCTATTCCGCAAGGGTTAGCAGCGTCTTAACTTGTACTTGCTGGCGGCATGGCACCCTAGAGAGGGCGACGGTGCGACAAATCACTGTTGATGCCTTCGCCGCCAGCAAGTTCAACTGCGCTGATTTGCTGGCCACAACCTCGCCCAGCAATTCCGGTCTGGAATCACGGCACCTTGATTTGGGCTGGGTCGTTAGCCACCACTTCCGGCACGCCCTTGAAAGCGCTGATCTTGCCGGCCACGCACACGCGCTTTCCGCGGTAGGTCGTTTTCGGGTTATCAAACTTTGAGCGATCATTGCCCCAGATGACCAGCATAAAAGACGCGGCCCATTTCCGTTTACGGAAGTACGATGTCAAGCAGCGAAAAGTGGGCTAGCCCACTACGAAATAAACAGGTGGGCGTCGCGTGGTGGCCCAGATTTTCCTGGAGCACACGCGCAATGCGGAGTTCATCGCGCCTGTAGTCGCGGAATATCGCCATCGCACTCATCCGCGGGTCGATGAGTATAATCGCCTGCTATCAACAGCTACAGTCACACACAACCTTACAAACGTCGCTCGGTGTCCTGCGCGCGTGCTTTGTATAACGCCTGAACCTGTTTCAAAGTCTCTGGGAAGCTGCCGTAGATACTTTCATCAGCGTCGAAGACGGCTTGATTGTGTGCTACACACTCCACCGCTGAAAGCAGCTCAGGCATGATCGGTAGGATTTGTCGCGGCTGGGATTCGAGCTTTTCAACCACCAAGTGAAGAAAACAGCTCGCGGCATCGGAACCGTGGCAGGGTTCGAATCCACCAGACATTACGCAGTCCCGGAACCCGAGCATGTAATAGCGGAAAGGAATCTCGGGCATGAATCTCAGGTCCCCAGCCGCTTCGATCGGTATTTCGCGAAAGTACTGTTGCATCTCGTCATTCGATTTTCCGGCAAACTTCCGATGCGCGTCTTCTTGGTCGAGGTCGCTTCGATAATCGCCCCAATCCACCTCGGTAGGGATGGATAACATCGGGTGCATACCGTGTTCGCACCTCAGGCCTCTCCGGCGATTCACTTTCACGTAGCCTTCAGGTAACACCAGTATATTGCTTGTGTGCCACTATTCCTGATCGTCTCCGCAGACTCAGTTCTGCGAGAGCCGATTCATTGTCAAGTACACTTAATTCTTGCAACGGCGCGTGGGGAGGCATCGGAACGGTAAACTACGGGGCGCTCTTTCGATCTGCATTGGTTGCGTTGCTCAGAAACAAGATGCGAAGCATCCTGACGGTTCTGGGAATCACCATCGGGATTGCGGCGGTCATCTGTGTCGTGGCAATCGGCGACGCGGGACAGGCGCGAGTCCAGCAACAACTGAACAACCTCGGAGACAACTTCGTGTGGATCGAAGCTGGGGGCCGGGCGGTGAACGGAGTGCGCACGGGGACGCATGATACGAGCACGCTGGTGATGGCCGATGCCATTGCGATCAAGAACCAGATTTCTCTTATTAAGAGTGTTTCGCCGAATGTAGACGACCCAGTGCAGGTGGTCTACGGCAATCAGAATTGGCATACCTCCTACCGTGGTGTTTCGCCAGAGTACTTCGACATCAAACGATGGTACGTGGATCAGGGGGCGATCTTTTCGCAGGAAGATACGGATCGCGCGGCCGACGTTTGCGTGATTGGGCGAACGGTTCGCGATCAGTTGTTCGGCGTTGAGAGTCCGATCGGAAGAGTGATGCGAGTGAGTAATCTTCCCTGCAAAGTCGTGGCGACCCTTCATCCGAAGGGGCTTTCGCTTTCAGGGCAGGATCAGGACGATACGATCATCCTGCCCTACACAACCGCGATGAAGAAGATCAAGGGCATTACGTGGCTGGACGACATTCTTTGCTCGGCAGTGTCAGCCGACGTAGTCAAGATGGCCGGACAGGAAGCAACTGCTGTACTTCGGGATCGACACCACCTGCGTCCTGAGGAGGAGGACGACTTTAATATCCGGAACCCGGAGGACATCATTCAAGCGCAGCTCGATGCGAGCAAGACTCTCACCATTCTCCTGATCGCAATCGCATCCGTTTCCTTGATCGTGGGAGGAATTGGGATCATGAACGTGATGCTGGTTTCCGTGACCGAGCGCACGCGCGAGATCGGAGTGCGAGTGGCGGTGGGAGCAACCGAGGCGGCCATCCAGCTCCAGTTCCTGGGAGAATCGATCATGCTGAGCCTCGTCGGCGGCGCTGCCGGTGTGGTCTTTGGGATCTTTGGTTCCTATTTAGTTGGACAGACTTTGGGTTGGCCCATCGAAATGTCGGTCGAGGCGGTCGTGGTGGCCGCGATGTTCTCGATCGCTGTCGGCGTATTTTTTGGATACTACCCCGCGCGCAAGGCGTCTCGACTTGATCCAATCGAAGCGCTGCGATACGAGTGAGGGGTCTGAGATTCTCGGGACCAGACATAAATGACAAAACGCAAGTGGCTTATCTTAGCGGCGGTTGTGGCGGTGTCCGGATTGTTCGTCGCGTTAGGACTGAACCGGGACGCGCAAGTGCAGCATTTCACTGCAAGGGTGGAACGCGGTGATATCCACGACGTTGTGGAGGCTACCGGAACCATCAACTCCGTGATCACCGTTCAAGTGGGATCGCAGGTCTCCGGGTCCATCGCGAAACTGAATGCGGACTTCAACTCTCGCGTGCATAAGGGGGACATTGTCGCTCTTATTGATCCTGCGTTGTTCAAGGGGGCTCTGCTGCAGGCCACGGCGGATTTGAAAAACTCAGAGGCCAATCTGGCTGCGGCCCGAGCCAATCTTGAAAAGGCGAAATCTGCTTTGGTGCAAACAAAGGCGGACTACGATCGCGCCGTGGGCTTGACTAAAGATGGTGTCATGAGCAAGCAGCAACTGGACCTTGCTCTATCCAACTACGAAGCGGCGAAGGCATCGGTGGATGCCGCGGAGGCGAACATCACCCAGGCCGAGGCGCAGATCAGCCTCAAAGAGGCTGCGGTCACGGTCGCCCAGACCAATCTCGACTACACCGTGATTCGCTCTCCGATCGACGGCACCGTGGTCGCGCGAAATGTGGATGTCGGGCAGACCGTAGCGGCGTCCCTGCAAGCGCCAACCATTTTTACCATCGCGCAGGATCTTACGAAGATGTGGGTGTATGCCAAGACCGACGAGTCGGACGTGGACAACATTAAGGTCGGAAAAGCGGTCACCTTTAAGGTGGACGCCCTCCCGAAGCAGACTTTTCAGGGGGCCGTCAGCCAGGTCCGGATGAATCCGACCATGGTGCAAAGTGTGGTCACCTATGACACCATCATCGAATTTGCCAACCCTGAACTTAAACTGTTCCCGGGTATGACGGCATACGTGACTATTCCAGTGGCCACAGTACAGAACGCATTGAAACTGCCCAACACTGCACTGCGATACAAGCCCCCAATGGCTCCCGAAGAGATCTTGACCCTGTATGAGCGCTATGGGATCGAAGGAGTTGATGGGGTACAGGCTGCGCCTGAATCTGCGGTGAGAGAAGGTGAGAAGCCTGCCGGAGCTCAAAATGTGCCGCGTGCACAAAAAGCTGAGACTGCCGTGGTATGGAAACTGCATCCGGACAAAACGATGGAGCCAGTGAAGGTTTCTCTTGGAATCACGGACCATGCCTACACGGAGGTCAGCTCGGTTCTTAAAGGGGAACTGAAAGAATCGGACGACGTGATCATTCGATCCGTCGTGCCCAAGGGCCAAACTCTCGGCGGCATACGGCCTTAAGGCCCAGTTCGAAGCTACCTCATGGGAACAATACCCGCTATCAACCAACTCGGGGCCACATCAGCCGATTCACCGGCTAGTTCGGTTATCCGTGTAGAAGACGCGCACAAGTATTACGAACTGGGTGAAACACGCGTGCACGCATTGCGCGGTGTAAGCATCGAGATTCACCGCGGCGAATTTGTGGCGATCATGGGGGCGAGCGGCAGTGGCAAATCCACGTTCATGAACATCCTTGGCTGTCTGGACCGCGTCAGCTCCGGACGGTACTTACTTGAAGGCGCAGATGTTTCGAAGCACGACAAGAAAGCCCTGGCACTGATTCGAAACGAGAAGATTGGGTTTGTTTTCCAAGGGTTCAATCTACTGGCGCGCACCACGGCCCTTGAAAATACAGAATTGCCGACGTTATACGCGAAGATCGATAAAACAGAACGTCGAAAACGTGCCGTTGATGCGTTAGCGATGGTCGGCCTCGCCGAACGGTCGCAACATTTCCCGTCGCAAATGTCGGGTGGACAGCAACAGCGGGTGGCTATTGCGCGCGCGCTGGTGAATCGTCCTTCCATCCTGCTGGCTGACGAACCGACTGGCAATCTCGACAGTCGTACATCCGTTGAAATCATGGAGATCTTCCAGGGCCTAAACGATAAGGGATTAACGATCGTACTGGTTACGCACGAACTTGACATCGCACAATTCGCGAAACGGGTGCTGGTCTTCCGGGACGGAAAAATCCGCAAGGATGATCCGGTTCTTGGCCGCCCGAGAGCCAGTGAGGTCCTGAAGACTTTGCCGACGCTCGAAGACTGAGTCAGATGAACAGAGTTATCGGTCGTCGGTCAATCAGCACCAAGAAAGGTGTTTGTCGTTAAGCGGAGAAGTCCGTTCTTATGGGCGAAATCTCCTTCGCTTTTCGGATAACGCCGGCTGATCTGGGTTACGGCCTTTTGTTTGCCGCCACGATGGGAGTCATTGGCAGCCTAGCACCCGCGTTGCGCGCTGCCACGATGCCCATCACTGAAGCGTTACGGGAAGCGTGAGCCGTTTAAGGGTCGTAGCGGCGGCTAGGAATGGTTGGAGATAAATCCCGATCTCTAACAATGTCGGCAGTGTCAAACACTTTTTGAGCGCACTGAGGCATGCACTCGTTGAAGAGCGCCATTTCGCTCTCGTAGGTGGTTTGCGCGTTTCCAACCTGGGCTCGCTGTTCATCGTTGGGGTCAGGAACTCAGTCCGACCCAGCCATCTCTTCGATCACCCACTGCGATCATGATTACTTGTTCAGACTCCCCGGTGAGGGGGAGCGGGATGCCCAATCATTACGTCGGTGACTTACTGCCCACCATCGGGATTTCCGGGCTCTCCCGCGTGCGAACCGAGCTTTTGCAGTTGGCCGTAGTCATGGCCCTGGCGCCACATCCAGTACAGATGCACCGCCAGTTTCCGAGCCATCGCCACCTTGGCGATCTTCCGCCCGCGCCGCATGGCAAGGTGGAAGAACTTATTGCGCCACTCGGGTTGACTGCGCACCGTGACCTGCGCCGCTTCCACCAGCAGAAAGCGCAGCAACACGTTGCCCTGTTTGCTGATGTGTCCCAGTCGACGGCGATCTCCGCTGGACTCTTCCGTCGGAACCAGTCCTACGTAGCTGGCGATCTGTTTGCCACAGTGAAAACGCTCCGGCGTTCCGATTACCAACTCGAAGGCCAACGCCGTCAGGGGTCCGACTCCGGGATGCGTCGCCAAACGCCGCGTCACAGGACGTTTTTCCACTTCTTCTTCCAAGGCGCCCGTCAGTTGCTGGATTTTCGGCGTCAGTCGATCGAGTAAGTCGAGCAGGTCCTGCCGCCGGCGGCTCGCCCAAGGAGCCAGTGCGATCGACTCCAGCTCCTGCCGACCCGCCGCTCGCCATAAGGCCTTCTTGCGCCGCAGGCCTTCGTTGAGTGCTACCACGTGCAACTGATTCATCACTCGAGTCCGCATCTGCACCAAGCGATGCCGATGCCACAGCAGTTGTCGCAGATCGCGATTCTCTGCGTCCGGTACCCAGATTCGCGGAAAGCGGTCTTCGATCAGCAGTCGCAGCAACAACTGCGCATCCTGTCGATCCGTTTTCTGCTTCCGTACCCGTTTGCTACGGATCTCGGCTGCGTCCCCGATCCACAACTCAAACTGCAACTCGTTCAGCAGACGCTCAAACCAGCGTGCGTGCCCGCTGGCTTCCATCCCCACTCGCACCTTCTGTCCCAGGAGCGCGCGATAAAACTGCTCGGCTTCTTCGCGGTGACTCAGCCGCCGTTCCCCGCACTCCCCGGTCTCTTTGTCCACAAATGCAATTTGCTGGAAGCCCGGATGATAGTCACAACCTATAATCAGCATGTTCGGCTCCTTTCCTCCGAGCCCTTTGGTTGGTTTGCGCCTCCAAAGTTTACTCGGGCCTGGGAGCCGACATTGTTATGGAATCATTACACTCATTGACCGGAGCGGCGCAATTCTCAATGAGTGTAGTCGCCTGTTCTCAGCAGTTACCTCCGAGTTGCCCGTCAACAGGGCGCAATCCCCGAAGCCCCTGATGTAGAATCGGCCCTGCGCCGTCGCTCTGCGGCATGGAGGAATGCATGATTGCCCGAAACGGCAGAGCCTTTGTGTTCGTGTTGATCATATTGGCCTTGTCCGTTTCCGGGCCTGAGATTTACGCCGCCGATAAGACCAGCGTTGAGCTTTCACGCGATTCGATCCTCCGTATCGTCACCCAGATTCAGAGGGCGGACTACGAAGGTGACCGCCCGGCTCTGAAGCGCCTCCACGACGAGATGACGCCCATTCCAGAAGAGAACAAGTTGGCAACGCGGGTGCTCTACTGGCGTGGATTTGCCTTGTGGCGCAGAGCGATTAACGGCTTTAACGAAACCCCAACTCCCAAGGACTTGGAAGATGACCTCACGCAGGCGGTCACCGATTTCAAAGATGCCATTGCCCGGGACCTTGGTTTCGTGGAACCTAAGATTGGAGCAGTCTCTAGCCTAGGCTACCTGATGTACTTGAAAAAGAAAGACCAAACTCGCGTTCAGGAACTGCTCCAACAGTTGAGTCCACTTTTGAAAGAAGCAATCGCGACGGCGCCAGACAATCCTCGGTTGCTCTGGGTGCTCGGCCCCATTCATTGGTCGTCGTCCCCGGAGCGGGGAGGAGGGCAGGACAAGGCGTTTGAAAGCTACAACAAAGGCTTGGAAGCCGTCCGCACCCAGAAGCGCGACGCGAGTGATCCGCTGGAGCCCTCATGGGGAGAACCCGAGTTGCTGATGAGTCTCGCGTGGTCGAATCTGAATCGAACCACGCCGGATTTGAACGCCGCCGAACGGGACGCAGAGAGCGCCCTCAAGATGGTCCCCTACTGGCATTATGTTCGCGACATTCTGATGGCACAGATTCGAGCTGCCCAAGCCAGAGCCCACTGACTGTTGCAAAATCGTTATAGCACCTTGGACCCTAATCACCAATTCTCAATGCGTGTAATCGCCTGTTCTCGTCAACGGTGTGGGATGGAGAGCCAAGTGTCCATACGGATGACTAACGTGCTGCTGGCTGCGATTCGGCGCATGGCCTTTTCGGCCGCGTGATGATGATCACTCTATCGCCGGCCGCATCTTTCGGTCGGAGGATTCTATACACTCGGAAAAATGCATTTTCTTAGGTGAAGTTAGTCGTGATGAAATCACCGTCGACTTCTTCGTTGAGCGCCCGCGTCAGATTTCGTCCCCGCGCTCGTTTTGTGGAACTAAGTCATCGATGAGACCCTGCACTTCTTTTTCCGAGAAGGAATCCCCAAACCTTATGCCCGTGTCAGTCGTTTCTCGCTTCTCGATCGTCATTTCGCATACCTGGCCATCAGCGGCGAATCTGGCCGTCATTAGAACGTCAGGGCGGAGCTTGTAGGCGCAGCGTCCCTTCGCTGCGCCACCAACGGTGAAGATGCCCTCGACGGGGGAGAGAGCCTCATTCCTAACCTTCACTTGTTCTAACCCTTTGTCGAAGTTACAGTCTGCACTGATAGCTTGTCTGTTCACTCTTATACATCTATGAAAGTACCATCGCTCTGCGGTATAGGCAGTCAGGCTCGTCCCTCCTGATAACTGCCAATGGTGTCCAAGAGTGAACATCCCTGCACTGTAACGACAGTGCATTATCTATGCCATGGGACGACAAACAAGATCAAAGCTTATTCGTCTCAGCTCCGATGTGCTGGTTGCGGGAAGTCGAAGAGGAGCGTGGGGGCTAACACTGACTCGTCATCTGTCGCAACTATTATCAGCACATTGAGGGGAAGAGGGTATGGAGCACTATCGAAGCGAAGAGTGGAAGAGTGGTGTTGACGTATGGGGAAATCATTTTGATGTAGGTTGTCCGTTGACACATGATCTGGTTAACAAACTGACCGTCATTACAGGCCACTGCGATCTGCGGAGCGAGCATCTGAAAGCAGGTTCTCAGTCCGCCAAACGTGTGGGCTTAATTCAAGAGGGGGCCGAAGGATGGCGAAGGAATTAAACGACCACCGATGCCAACTGGCAGAATGCGCCCGAAATGCGGAGGCGAAAAGGCCGGCGTGCGTAGGCTGGATAATTATCGACCGCGAGCTAGCGCCATTGGGACTCCAATCCCTCACCTGCAAACAAGTTGCGGAATCTATGGTTGAACGTTAAATCCAGCGGGGGCAAAAAGTCATGACCAATCTCGATCAAGTCAAAGTCACAGCCCGTGATCAGCAAGTCTTGAACTTGCTCGTTGAGGGTTGTAGCAACAGGGAAATTGGAGGGCAATTACGCATCAGTCAGCGAACCGTAAAACAACATCTGCGGATGCTGTTTCTGCGCACTGGAATCCTCGATGGGCGCAAACGCGTGAAGTTGGCTCGCTACGTTCGCGAAGGAGAAAGTGCCGTGATTACACCTTGCGAACATCTCAATCCAAAGGAAAGTAGGGTTTCGATTCTGGTCTGTGAAGGCCTTACGAACCGCGAAATTGGCAAGATCGTCGGCTCCAGCGAACAGGTAATCAAGAATCAACTGCGCAACGCGTTCGACAAACTTGGAGTCTGGAGTCGGCTGGAACTGGCAATGTACATGGCCAGCCGCGGCGACAAGGGTCGGATCCCGAGACCTCGGATCGAAACTCCATCGGCACACCCTGAGTCGGTTTGCACAAATCTCTCGGAGTGAAAACCCAGCCCTCACACCTTTTTCCAGTCGGTCAATGCCATCAATTCGTCGAGGATTTCCTGCAATCGTTGAAGCCGACGTTCGTGATCACCTGCTGCGCCGTGTGGCTTCTTTTTGCCGCCTTGCGAGTACAGTCGGTTCGCTTCACTGAGTTGCGCTATCTCGTCTCGCAGTTTCGCTATGCGTTCTTTAACTGAGTTCTGCATGACGATAGGCTAGCAGAGCATACTGGGCGCAAGGCTCGCTTTTCAATCGTGGACAGGGACCCCGAGCAAAGCCGGGAACGTGTCACGCATGTACACGGTGAGGATTCGATGGGTGGTTCTTTCGAGGCGATTCGCATGGAACTGAGGCAGAACCGATGTGAGACGGACGATAGGAGGAAATATACTCGCTACAAATTGAGCGTCCCTCTCCAACTGTCCATGACTGCTCACCCGACTATACAAGGCCTGACCATTGAGATTAGCGAGGGAGGGTTCGGGGCAACGATCAGTACATCGTTGGAGGTCGGCCATCGAATGTCTGTTACACCAATCGGGTACAGCGCGATGTTGGCGGTGGTAAGGTGGATTCGCGGGAGAGCATCCGACTTCGAATTCCTAGAGCTAAGCTCAGAACAACAGCAGATAATCAGAGACCGTTGCCGCAAGTTGCCTTTGCATTGCAGTAGCTTGGATTTCTAGCTCCTTTAGAGAAGTGTGGAGGTTATTGTCCTGCGTATGACGGAAAAGTCGTGGTTAACAGTTGCAATTCTTAATTCTCGGGCCGCAGGGGTAAGTCGAATGTGCCCATCTCTTACCGATGGTGGTTCGGAAGGGGTTGAATTTCGAGCCCTTTTTCTGCGACCTTTCGCCCCCTGTTTTGGCCCGCCCTTGCTAGTCCGCCCGGTATACCTTTCGATCATGCCTATTCGCCTACTCGCGTCACGCACCAAGCGCGTTCGACCCGCATTCCGTACTAAGGTTGCACACCCAATGCCCGACAGTTAGGGTCTAGTTGTGAGGTAATCTATACACAGTTCGAAATTCTCTTCCTTTGCCGCGACTCCCCGAAATTGGGGCTCTAGCCCGCGGTACCTCAACGTAAAGAGACGGAGCCTAGCGATGCCAGTAATCCGCAACGTCGCGGAAAGTAAGCAAGCCAACGAAAGTGCACCAGACGGCCTCGCGGTCAGCGAGATTCAGTTTAAAGAACTGGCCGATCTACAATTCGCCCTCGATCAACACTCCATCGTTGCCGTGACCGATGTCCAAGGCACGATCACCTACGTCAATGAGAAGTTCTGCGCCATCAGTCAATACTTGAAGGACGAGCTCATTGGGCAGAATCACCGTATCCTTAACTCGGGCTACCACTCCAAAGAGTTTTTCGCGCAGATGTACCACACCATCGCGAATGGAAAGGTCTGGCACGGCGAAATCAAGAACCGGGCCAAAGACGGATCGCTGTACTGGGTCGATACGACCATTGTCCCAACGTTAAACACCGAAGGCAAACCGCACCAGTACGTGGCCATACGCACTGATATCACCGAGCGCAAGGTCGCGGAGGAACGAATTCAATTTCTAGCCTACTCCGATGCTCTTACGGGACTGCCTAATCGCAGGCTTCTTGAGGATCGATTGACTCAAGCACTCGCCAGTGCTCGTCGGCAAAAGGGCAGAGTCGCGATCTTGTTCCTCGATCTCGATACATTCAAGAATATCAATGATTCACTAGGGCATTCGGTAGGTGATCTCCTCTTACAAGAGCTTGCCGAACGACTCAAAACATGGGGGCGTGAACAAGACACCGTGGCCCGTGTGGGCGGCGACGAATTCCTCATCGTGCTGACTGAACTAAAGGACATAACCGACGCTGCAGTTGCCGCTGAACGGCTACTGGATGGAATCATCGGTGAGTATTCCATTCGAGGTCACGCACTCAATATCACTTGCAGCCTCGGCATCAGCATCTTTCCCGAGCATGGTGCCGATGCCGAGACCCTCATCAAGAACGCGGACGCAGCCATGTATAGCGTAAAAGAGAATGGGCGCAACAACTTTCGGTTCTTCACAGAGGAGATGAACGCTCAAGTTGTGGAGCGATTGACCTTGGAGAACCCGTTGCGACAGGCGCTCGCCAAAGGTGAACTTTTTCTTATGTACCAACCGCAAATGGATATTGCCACTGGAGGGATCGTAGGACTGGAAGCACTCCTGCGCTGGCAGCATCCGGACTTGGGTCTTGTGCCACCGGACAGGTTCATACGAATCGCGGAGAAAACCGGGCTGATTCTGCCCATTGGCGAGTGGGTGCTCAGGGCTGCCTGTTCCCAAGCCCGGAAATGGCAAGATGAAGGTCTTCCTGCGGTGACGGTTGCCGTAAATGTGTCAGCAGTACAGTTTCGTCAAGAAGGCTTCTGCGAACTCATCCGAAGGCTGCTCCATGAGACTGGCCTCTCCCCGCAATATCTCGAACTGGAACTAACGGAGAGCCTCTTGCTAGCTGATGCAGACGTGACGATCTCAGTCCTTAAGGAATTAAAGTCCATGGGGGTGCGGCTAGCGATTGACGACTTCGGGACTGGCTATTCCAGCTTCAGCTATTTGAGACAGTTTCGAGTCAGTAAGCTCAAAATCGACCGCTCGTTTATCCGAGACGTGGCGGTAAACCCCGATGATGCTGCGATCACAAGTGCAATCATTAGCATGGCGAAAAGCCTACATCTCAAGGTAATCGCCGAAGGCGTCGAAAGCGAAGTGCAAATGTCATTCCTTCGGACTCATCATTGTGACGAGATTCAGGGCTACTACTTCTGCAAGCCTCTAACAGCGGACAAAGTTGGCGCCAAACTGCGAGGCAACATCGCCGAAACGCAAGCCGGACGGAAGCCAGCGGGAAATAATGGTGGCAATAAGCCTTGTCAGGTGAGTATTTCACTTATGTCCGTAGGACTTGCACTCTTGGTGTCCGCTGATCCAGTTACAATTCGGCAGTTCAGCCTCGCACTGCGAGAATTGTCTATCTCACCCGATGCATGTCAGGACGCGGCAAGCGCGGCACTCCTCCTGAAGCGCCGGAAGTTCGATGCCGTAATCGTTGACCTTCAGCTAGGAGAGGAGTCCGGACACATTCTGGACGAGGCACGTCTCTCCCCATCGAACCGGACGGCTGTCACCTTCGGCATCGGCGATAATGATGCAGAAGTTACGTCAGCTTTCCGCAAGAAATCTCAGTTTGTGTTCGAGAGACCGCTTTCTGCGCAGTCGATCCACAAAACTCTCAAGCCTGCATACGGGCTCATCCTGAGAGAACGGAGACGCTATTTCCGTTGTCCGGTCTCGATTCCGGTAACCATCCGGAGAGAGAGCAAAGAAGAAGTTTGGTGTAACAGCGTAAATATCAGCGGTGGGGGTATGGCTTTTAGCACGCAGGTTCCGCTCCATCCCGGAGAAAGCGTCCGTGCTCAGTTCACCCTACCCGATCATGCACTTCCCTTCTTCGCAGAATCGACGATCTGTTGGTCAAAAGCGGGCCATTTGGGACTTCGCTTCGTATCCATTTCGGACGAGCACAAGTCCGAACTACAGGTCTGGTTATCCCTGAAGCTGGAAGAGACGCTCCCGGAATTCGTCGTGGGACAATTCCGAAAGGCGGAACCCTGCTGAATGGGGATCGCGAGCGACAAGATCGAGACCATGAATCCTTGTTTCCAGCCCTTCACGACTCTAGCGGTTAATGATTCCACGATCTATCGCAAACCAGTCGAGCAGTCCCTCTCGCGGGAGCGCTACGCTGTACTGTTTTCGAAGAACGGCCGCGAAGCCCTTGATATTTTCGCAAAACGCCTGCCTGCAATGCTCACCATCGTGTGGCTTTTGAAAAAGAAATGAAACTAAGGCCCTGCGTTGCGTACTTTGTTCGGGCGAAGGTGTCTATTTATCTAACAGTGCAACAACAATTGCGAATAACGAGAAGGGGTAAGGGTTGAAGGGTCGTATCCACGAAATCTTGCCGCCGTTTATCAATAACCAAACCGTCAACAGCGCGAGGTGAAGCGCAATGAAAAAAGGGCTTCCCGCGAACATTCCCACAACATCGGCAATCTGTTCTGCGACCGAACCTGACATCTCTTGTTTTAAAGTGCAATGTTCACTCGCTCCACGGCAACAGGGTGTCGTTCAATTCGTGCGCGGGGACTATTTATCTGAAGCCACCAGTCGTCGATCTCGATGGGGGTCTGTGCGGGGCAAGCCAGTGCTAAGCTCGCACTTCGCTCCCGGCTTCGCGCCACAAGTGGGGCAATGAACCGCCAGCGCCTCTTTCTCGGTGATTTTCATTGCGACATGATGCAACGTCGCTGGGCGGAAGAATGTTCAATTTTGACCAGTACTTGGAAGAAATCGCTATCCCGCTACAAAAAGAGACGATTCTGGATTTCCGCGAGTTCCACGGACGCAGAACATTCTTCGTCATCATTCGCGACGGAATTGAGCCGAGTGCTCGCGGGGTAGCACCGCATCAGCCGGGCATCGAAGGGCTTCAGAAGTTCTGAGACCGAAGGACAATTCTGCATCACCGGATCAAGCTGGGCGGTGGGGCTTTATAGACTATGCACTTGGCTTCAAGGGATTGGGGGTGCATTCATGGCCACCAAACGCACCGATCAATCGACACTCAGGATTCTCATGAAAGGCTAGAACAGCCGATGATGCCGTGAAAATCTGTCCGCATCCAGTGCATTTTCCGGACGAGATATATCCTTCGCTGTAGGTAATGTCGCTTAGGGTCCGAGTCATTTGGCTCCCAGAGGTGGTAACACAAGCATACGCTCAAAAGGCGGGGAGGGTCCGTATAGATCAGCGTTTCGCAGGTATCACGCAGCGAATTTTAAGAAGGTAGCATCCTTCGTGAACGGTCCTGCCCAGTTCATCGGCTCTAGCGAGTTCCAGCGTTACAGGTTCATTGCGGAGGAGACAAATTGGGAGAAACGACACGGGGGTAGTCATAGAATGGCCTCCAGAACGTGCAACGTACATCAGTTTGCACAAGAGACCGAGGCCCAAGAATGGGGTGCAGCGGAAGGATGTGTAAGAGACTACTAAAGTCTAACACCTGACCGCACAAAGCGATGGTTCGACATCGTACTGTGCGGCTCGCGCCTCCAGTGCCTCTCCCGCCCACGAAGACCGCCCAGTCAATGTACTCGGATGCGGGGCAGTCAAGCTGCGGCGTCTGCACTGAAATACGTTCCACCATTTATTATGACTTCAACGGCCTTCAAAAGACGCTCCATGTCGTTCTTTGCACAGAGTCCTCTGATACCTGCTCGCCCAGCTTCAATCTCCAATTGCTTTGATGGATCAGTGGTGACCATCAAAATTAGAACGTCTGGGTGTCGCTTAGTTAATTGACGCGCGGCTTCAAGGCCGCTCATCTGAGGCATTATAAAATCCATTAGTGTGAGGTGAGCACTGTGGAGATGAAAGGTCGCCAAGGCATGATGTCCGCTGAAAGCCTCGCCAACGACAACCCATTCCGCACGTTGCTCCAGTGTGGCCTTCATCGCTGCTCTTGCGATCGCGCTGTCGTCCACTATAAAGATACGGACCAAGCGAACTTCTTTCCTAAGCTGGAATCCAACTCTTTAGTAGCATGTCTAGCTGCTCGTGTTGCTAGTCTTTATTGGGAATTTGTTACGGAGCAAGTTGAGGCCACATCGCGGGTCTCGTTTTAATCGGGCCGCTCGGAAGACGAAACGTAGCTGGGGAGATGCCCGTTCCTCCCTTTTCGACAAGCGGTAGCGTCCACACATGGGGAGATTATGGGATTATGCAGATTGAACGAGTGTTTACGTCGGACTGTGGGTCAGTGCTCGGTCGCCAGAATCCGCCCGGCAATTCTCTACATAGTTAAAAGCGCCTCACCCAGCATCAATTGGTCTAAGGAGAATCCGGAGAGTCCGAACTCCGGCAGCAACGGGCTTAATCGGGCGATTGGACGGTCTGAGCTATCTACTCGTGTTGGGACGTCGAGAGCATGGGTCAATTCGATTGTGGGAATGATTTCCAGTTCCGGTCGAAGAGCGCGCCCAACCGACGTGAAGGCGCAGGAAGCGTTGTGGGTAGCCATGTGCTTCAGAATGTCCGTCGCCGATTGAAGCGGCGTCTCGCACATCTTGTTCATGCTGATCGCGTGCCCGCAGTCTTTACAAATCATAAAAGTGCCGCCTGCAATGTTTCTGGTCGTCGTGTACATAGCTTAAGGCTACACTTCATTGGCAGGCGGTGCGGGGGCATTGGTACACCGCCCAAGGGGGAAGTTTATAAACTTAAGGTTAGACCAATCGTGCCAATAGCGGAAGAGGTCGTGTACGCTGTAGCTACTATGTACCGCATCGGTAGAGATAATGGGGGTACGACCCTCGTGTGTCGTGCCTGCACTCATAGAGAGCGCATCCAAGACTTTAAACGAAGTATTGGAAACCCACGAACGCTGGCCGCTCAGGCAATGCTGAAGCAGGTCCATGCTGAGCACAGCCGTGAAACTCACGTGCGTGCGATGGCAATGGTGATGGAACGGCAGCACGCACCCAGATAGCCCTCCCGCGCCTAGTAGAAAAGACCGGCCCAAAGGAGAACCTGCCTTTGAGCCATTCTTCCGCAAGGATAGATCATATGCGAAATGTGTTTGTGGAGAAGTGGCTCATGCTGGTAAAGGCCGTGCTGGTGGGCGGCGCGGTGCTGTTCGTCATGATTCGCTGGGCATGATTAATAATAGCAGTCGAAACGTTACCCTTGTTATTTGGGTAGCGGACTAAAGTACGAATGTCTGTCCGTCGCTGTGCCGACGACCGCGAGTGGAAGCAGTCGGCATAGGTCTGTCTACGCAGGCTCGAACGCAGTCGGCGGGAGCGATATTCCCCTCTGAATGTTTGGCTCCGCACATGGCATCGCTCACTTTTCCGGTAAAGGTGTGCGTGCCGCCCGCAGCCACTTTCAGCACGACTGCCAATCCCATACACAGCATCGCAGTCGTCGTCGAGACTTGCATCATTCGTAGACGAGACATAAATCCTCTCGCTTGTTTCCAGGCATCCGGTATTAGATTCTTTGCGTCAGCGAACTACCTTAGTTTCGTGCAACCGAATCTGATTCTTTGCGAATCTTTTTACGGGCACGCTTTCGCGCCAAAGATTGCTTCACCCGGCGCTTTGCGCCCGGCTTCAGATAGAACGAGTGGCGCTTCACTTCCTTAATGATGTCCTCAGTCTGAACCTTGCGCTTGAATCGACGGAGGGCGTTCTCTATTGACTCTCCTTCTTGCAATCGAACCTCTGCCAAGTCATCCCCCCCCGGACCCGTCTTAGATGTAGAGCGGTCTCCACTGCGAACAACCCACTCTAGCCTCGATGCTGTCCTTTAGACTGGTCACTATTGCACATCCCGCGTCTCCTAGTCCGATGATCGAACGAGCAAACGGAACTAGGACGCTCTATCTATATGCGCTCGCTGCTCACGGTGGTCTGTTCTGACCATACGCCGATAGACATACCGCGTAACGTGAGAATGGACGCAACCGTCAGGTCGCATCGTTCGGTGCGAATTACTGCAAATTCAAGGAAGTGGAAAAATGGCTACTCAACTATGTCAGAAATGCAAACAATCTCATCCCGGTCGTGTCTGCGATTATGACGAAAAAGGTGAATGCACCGAGACGATTGCAGTTGATGAGGTTGCTCGACCGTATAACGAGCCATACAAAGACGAGGAAGATTGAAGTTCGCCGCGATGCAAAAAGTGGAGTTGCGCTCCAGTGGAAGGAAGCCTCAGAGCCTAAATGGGCTTATGGGAAGCGCCGGAATCGTTTATCAGGATGCCGACAAAGGTCAACTCGCTATGGTTGAATCCATAGCCAAGAGGCTGCAGAACTCGAATGTCATGCGCAAGGCCATTCTTGTCGACAACCACATCGAGAAGCACATGCCCGTCAATCTTTTTCTGGAGTGCTTCCCCGGGAAATTTGGGCGAAGGTGCTTTTCAGGGCTCGTGGCGGCACGTTGGCACAAGGTGGGCCGAATTTGACGCAACAAACTTTCAACACGGACGACGCATCTTGTCCGCATTGGTGATCACCGCCCATGTTTTCACTCGCCCACATTTGGTTCGTCGCCAGATGATTGCTGTTTGATGCGAATCGGGAGGAAGGCGATGATGGAAGTGCTTTCGCCGAGACCCTTGGCCAATCGCGACGACATCGGTGACTTCCGTTGGAACTTCAACCGTCTCGGAAGTTGATCGTTCAGCCCGCATTTAAGGTTTATTCAAAGTTGTTCAATTGTGAACAGACACGAATCGGAAGGCAATAGTAGTCTTCTCGGACCGGCCAGAGGTGCTACGAGTACGTATCTGTGAGCACCACTGTATGCCCTAAAACCAAACGCGCCTCCAATGAACAACGAGCGGATGTAACATCCGCTAGGCTCGAAGCACTGTGCACGTCTCGCGAGCCCGTACGTGGAGTCAATGGTAATGATAGGTCCCGCCGTACGATTCCTCCGGTTAAGTGTTGGTTTGTCTGGATTGGTAGCCTTGGGATGGGTGTTAACCGGCGAAGCAGCCAAACCTGTCAAACACGAAACGTCTATAACTACCGATTGGAGTCACCGTCACCTTGTCTTCTCGCGTCCAGCTTCGGCGGAACAGTTTGCTCGTGTAAGCGAGGATCCGCGGTACTCCCAGCAGATTCAGCGCCGTGAACAAGCGCTCATGCTGCCGAGAAGGTTGCCTGACGTGGATTTCGGTTCTACGGCGCTTCGAGTTGTCAAATGGCCTGGCAAGAAACTGAGACGCGATTGGTCCGAAGATCTCGGCACCGGAGCTGGCGCAGGAGCAGGTAATTATCCGGCGAAGTTCTCCTTCCGTGGTACTACGGCTAATTGCGGCGATGCTCTCATACCCGACTACGTGGTTTACAGCACAAGCTTGGCAGGGTCTCCGACGCAGGCGAGTATCGTGGCATTCGACAATCTTTATTCCGGCTGTAGCAAACTTAACTTGGGGACAGCCGCAAACTTCTCAGTACTCGGTTCGTCTACGGTGACGAATGCCGGGAACACCGTGGTCACGGGCGCTAATATCGGTATTTCCCCGGGCACAAGCCTCACCGGCTTTCCGCCCGGCGTGCTCACTGCTCCTGCGGTAGAACACCTCGGCGACGGTGTAGCAAGCCAAGCACAAGCGGACGCTAGTACAGCCTACACTCACTTTCAGGGGTTGACCGGTGCGATATCCATTGCGTCTTTGGACGGCCTAACTCTCGCTCCGGGCTTGTACAAGTCTGCCGCCGCGTCCCTCGCGTTGAGCGTCGGCGCGACCGTGACGTTGAACGGAAACGGAACCTACATCTTCCAGATCGGCAGCACACTTAACGTTGCGGGCACCGTGCTTCTGTCGGGTGGTGCGACGGCAGGCAACGTGATCTGGTTGGTGGGAAGCTCTGCCACCCTCGAAGGCACGGCTGTGGCGGTCGGAGACATTGTCGCGCTGGCTTCGATCACACTGGACAGTGGCGCTTCGCTCCTAGGTAGGGCTATCGCTTTGAACGGGGCAGTCACCCTGAGCGACAACGCAATCACCACCGTAGGCGCGATTCCCTCGGTTTACTGGGCCTATAACACGCTAGGTCAGATTCTGACATCTCCTTTGATTTCGCTGGACGGGTCGCAAGTCGCGTTAGTTCAAACTAACACGGGTGGGGTGGGAACCTTGGTCTTGATAAGATGGGCGGCTTCGACCGGGACCGTGGCCTCTCCAGTAATCCCAACGACAGTCCCTGCCTCAGCATATGTCGGTTGCATCGCGCCGTGCATGACGACGGTCGTCCTGCACGACAGCAGCAATTCCGTCACCGACGATACCACTTCCTCTGTCTTCTACGACTACTCTCGTGACATTGGTTGGGTGGGTGGTGCGAGGGGATGGCTCCACAAAATCACGGGTGTATTCAAAGGAGTACCGACAGAAGTTCACTCGGGTGGTTTTCCGGTCCACGTCAGCACGGCGACCCCGGCTACCCTGTCCAGCCCGGTTTATGATTCCGTATCCCGAAATGTCTTTGTTGGCGATCTTGCTGGATTCCTCTATAGTGTGGACTCCACAAATCCTGCCACCGTAATTCAGTCCGCGCAGTTGGACTTCGGAGTAGGAATCGTGGAAGGGCCCATCGTAGATTCGACGAATGGCTGGGTTTATGTGTTCGCATCCAGTGACGGAACCGCGAATTGCACGTTCGGCACCAGCGCTTGCGCCGCGGTGTACCAACTCAGCACAAACTTTACCGACGGGGATCCGGGGTCGCCCGCCACCGCTGGGACAAGTGTGGCCTCTGGGCTGACGCCAAACCCAATGTACATTGGCGCGTTTGACAGTACCTACTATAGTTCCAACGATGGCACGGGGAACCTTTATGTTTGCGGGAACACGGGCCAGAATCCTGCAGTCTATCAAATTCCAATTTCTGGCGGTGTTCCCACAGCCGATGGAACGGCAGTCGTAGGGTTAGTATCAGCGTCATTTTCGCCGGCGTGCTCTCCAGTCGCGGATGTACTGAATCCGAATCTTACAGGCGGGGCGGCAGAGAGGTTATACGTCAGCGTGCAGAACAATGGGGTCGGAACCGGCTGTGGGGGCACTGGCTGTGTTCTGAATTTTATCGTCACTCCTTGGCATGCGCTTGCGGCCTACCAAGTAGGCCAGCAGATCCTCGACATTCATTTGAATATTGAAGAGGTGACAGAGGCAGGCACATCGGGAGCATCCGCCCCCACGTTTAGCGCTACCGCAGGTGCCGTCAAGACGACGGATGGAGGCGTGCACTGGGTCAATCAGGGACGACTTTCCGCGACCCTGCTGGCCACATGGACGGCCACCACAGCGCAAACCAAAGTTGGGGACCGCATCGTCGACAGTAACGGCAACGTCGAGGTCGTGACCAAGACGGGGACATCTGGCGGGTCAGTCCCTTCGTGGAATACCAGCCCGGGGGGTGCCACAACTTCCGACGGCACAGTTAACTGGATCAATGCGGGCGCGAGCCTTATCGCGGCGCTCCCTGCTGCCGGAGGTACGAGCGGCATCATCATCGATAACGTCCTGAATGGCTCATTGGCGGGTACCTCGCAGGTCTACTTCACCACCCTCAGCGATCAAGTATGCGGAACGTCCGGCACGGGGGGCTGCGCCGTGCAGGCATCCCAACAGGGATTGAACTAGACAAACACAGGGATAAGGTTCCTTCTATGACTACCAACGATGAGTCCACTGGCACCGCTCGTACTCCGGCGACCAAACGGAAGCCCTACGAAAAGCCGTCTTTCCGGAATGAAAAGGTTTTCGTGACCACGGCCCTTTCCTGCGGAAAGACTCCTAATTCGTCTTTTCAGTGCAACACCAATCCTAAGGTGTCGTGAATTCACCGAGGGTTCATCTTCGGCCAGGCCTCTGCTCTCGACGCGGTAATGAATCCCGGAGATCGTGTTATGAGTTTGACTTCCTGGAGCGATGACTTAGCAACCAGTGCTCGTGATCGTGGCAAGCCACCAAGTACGTAGGTCTGTACATCGACGGGATGGGCTTAGGGGCGATTTCTTTGGCGCGAAAGCGTGCCCGAAAGAAGATTGCAAAAATCACACTTGAGGATTTAGACGTTTTGCTGCAAGCAATCGACTATGCGCTTCTTCTGCCCCGTGACGACGAGTTCAGGAAAACGGCATTTCTTCCCAATCTGCCTTGCCAGAGTTAACCATTCGGGGTAAGAAGTGGGAACTCGACGGCATTCTGGCGAGCACATCATTGACAATCAAAGGAGTGCCACCGAGGAACCCGCGGCGGGACTCACCAATAGCGCGAATTCCACCTTGCTCACTCGTAAAAAAAGCCAAGTGGCTGCGTAGACTGGCATTAGCTGGAAGTAATGCGGGCCGAGCCAATCGGCGAGGCGGCCAGCCCGAAGTCATTGAGTTGCTTTCCTTAGATGTTGCTGCAGGGATCCCGTCACGCCGCGAGCCTCTTCGACCGGGCAGCTGAGTTTGTCTCGTCGCACTGTCTGGGTGTAAGAGGACAATTGCCATCAACAGCGATTCAACTTGGGTCGGAGCCCCATAAGCGCTAACTTAAGCAGAATTCCTTGCGCTTTGGTCGTCACTCGGGACTATCAAAGGTAACTATCAGTGGATCAATGGGCAAGACGCCAGCGTAAGTGCGGCGGAGCGGGATGAATTGGCTAAGAGGGGCTTGCTCGTCTCATCTCCAAACCAGACCGCCATCATAGCGAGCGGTTCGCTCAAAAGCTGCTGGTAGTGACACGCTAACTCGTTCCCGCGTCCAGTTCTACAAAGTGAAGGACTACCCTCTCCTTGATGTTCCGTTCCTCCTAGGGTGCCAGAAACTCTACCTCGATTACTAAGGTAAGAGCATCGCAGTGATTTGACTCACGCTCTGGCAGGAGAACCGATGACAATGGGACCTGTCGGAGGGCGTTTCGCCAGAACGCCACGTCAGTTCGATCCAGGAAAACGTTCGCTGACGAGCCGACCCCTGTTTGCTGTTGATCTGAAAGGAAGTACCTCACGCGCTATAGTCTAACCGCAGTCCTACTGTTACTTGTTTCGAGTCTAAGCTATGCCCAAAGCGTCCCGTCCGAGCGTGAGGAGATTCAACAACTCGTTCAGCAGGTAAAGGCACTTCAGGAACGAGTCAGGGTGCTCGAGTCCCAACAAGGAGCCCATTCCACACCTAGTACCGAGGCGCCTGTTCAGGCTGTGAGCACACCGACTGTGCAGGCTGTGCAGAACGAAGCGCCCCCTGCCCCTATCCCAGAAATCCTTCATGAACTCCACGGCATTCAGTGGCGCGGATTCGGAGAAGTCGACTACAAGGTTCTCAATCAGAGAACGCCTGAATTGGGAACTTACGGTTTTGTCCCGGGCTCCAGTGGGAACTTCTACACAGGCGACTTCGATTTATTGCTTACTGCTCGGATCAGCGATAAAGCCAGTGTCTTATCAGAAATCGCCTTCGGAGAAGGGGATGCCCAGAAGTTTGACGTCGATCTGGAACGCGTCCTATTTAAGTATGATTACAACGACCACCTAAGAACGTCTTTTGGTCGGTATCAAACGGGGATCGGATATTACAACACCGCTTTCCATCACGGTAGCTGGCTTCAAACCACCGCCGACCGTCCTCTGATCATGGAGTTTGCTGACAATGGAGGTTTACTCCCGACACAGGCGATTGGATTCTCCCTCACGGGCACCATTCCATCCGGCGGATTGGGTCTTAACTACATCGCGGAATACGGGTCCAGCGATACGGTTCGTCCCGAGCTCAACGGTAACGTAGTGGAAGACGAAAACAACGGTAATCACGTGAATGTTGGCCTGTTTGCACGGCCCGACCCCATACCGGGATTGCAGATCGGCGGATCAATTTATCACGACCAAATTAGCGACTTCACGCGAGGACCAAGTGTCAGACTCGGACAGACTATCGTCAACGGACATATTGTGTATGTCCGACGCGGCATTGAATTCTTGAATGAAGGCTTCCTCGTCCGGCATGTATACGAGCGGAGTTCCATAGTATTTAATATGCCGGCCTTCTATTCGCAGATATCAAAACAGTTTGGCCGTATTCGGCCGTTCTTCCGATACCAGTACATAAACGCAAATCCAAGCAGCCTTTTCGGGGATGTTGATCTTCGTTATGGGCCTTCATTTGGTGCGCGATACGATTTCAACGACTTCATCGCTTTCAAGGCTCAATTGGAGCAGACCATGAGAAAGGGCCACGCGGACCTAGATGGGCTCCACTTCCAGTTGGCGTTTACATTTTGAACCGATCTATGCAAACTAGACTTATCGTCGGATGGGTTGTTATCTTCCTCTCGGGTCTAGCGGGCCCTTCCTCCGCTGCCGCGCAGACCGGAAGGGTGGCGGTCGTAGTTAACGAGAAGAACCCAGTGAATAATTTAAGTGCTCCCGAGCTCCGCAAGCTCTTTGCCGGAGAGAAGCGCGACTGGGCTGGCGGCTTGCCGGTCAAGATATTCGTACGCGCGCCTGGTGCAAACGAGCGAGTCGTGATGTTGAAATTGTTGGGTATGTCAGAGAGTGAATACAAGCGCTATTGGGCGGGTCAAGTATATCGGGGAGAGGCGCAGGCGGAGCCAGTTGGTCTGTTTTCGAATGGCATGCAAAGGGAAGCAGTGGTGCTTTATCCCGGCGCTCTGGCTCTAGTGAACGTCCAGGACGTCAAGTTGGGCATGAAGGTGGTCAGGGTGAACGGTCATATGCCCGCTGATGCCGGATACCCGTTCTGAGAATCCTGGTCCGTCCGCGCGATGCATGGGTCGGACCAAGTTCCCGACCTGAATATTGATTGAGAGCGAAGTTGGGTTGGTGGGGCAAAAGCATGAGTGTGAGTCGCCTGATTACAACAAAGACTGCTTAGATCACCCTCAGAACTGTTCAGAAGTGCACAGCCTCGGCGAAGCCTTGCGCGTTAGACTTGTTAGCGGCGAGAATTCAAACTCGATGATTGAACGAGCTTCTTTATCAAACACTGCGAACGCGTACTCCGTCGTGTATCTGGACTTTGGCGGCCAGGGCAATGGGCATGGTGAACTCATGCTGCATTCATACGCGTTGTCGATGACAGTACATCCGTAATAAACATCTCTATTGTCTGCGATCGTGAAATAACGTGTAAGCGGAGGGGTTCCACCTACAGCCCTAAGTGCAGTAGGGTGCGACAGAGATTCATCCTCGCACGTGAGGTCGCCGGTTGCGGGAGCCACTAACTTTCCAGTGACCTTGTTTATAGGAATCTCGCCAGCGTAGGGTAGTACTTCCACTTGAATCGACGTGGGGCCTGGAGGACTTGCGTTGAAATAAAACGCGGGAACTGAGGTTATTTTCGGATCGATTCGCCCCAGGGTGAAATCCGCGGGTACTTGGATTTTATACTTGCCATCCAGTTCAACCCATTTCAGTTGGGGTGTAGCTTGTGCTGTGCTCCGTTGTTGCTGAGACGTGGGATTTTGACTGACAGCAATCCGGCAAATGAAAGCAAGCGTTAGGGCTAGATGAGATTTGTGTTGCATGCCAGAGAATCGGCACTCCGAATGCCACCTTACACTCTATTGAAAATACAACAGATCGTCGAGCAACTAATGGCAGGGACGATGTGACTACAGCACAAAACAACCTATTGAGAGCGAAGCAAAGATGTACACCCGTCTGTCCACCAAATAAATCCGAGGCCCCAGGACAGCGCAGTGAAGATTATCGAGCAGAACGGGTACGGGTAGGGCTGAGCGTGGTACCTCGCACGTCATTGTGACGGATCCCTCGTCCGTTGAACAGGTACTTCTTCTGACCTCAGCAGAGCCCCCAAAGGAGGAGCTCAATGAGGAACGTGCTTGCTTTGCATTGCTCTGGGTTTCACAAGTCAGACGTTCAGCTTCCAATACCCACCGAGCGAAGCCTTCTTGACCTTTTGCTCGCCAAGCAGGAGGTTTAACGCCGAACCGACTCTATCCCGGCGCTTTCGAAGCTGTGCCGCCAAATCATTCTCGCCAACCACCACCTCGCCAGACGGGTAGCGGCGATGGACGCTGCGTGCATAGTTTGAGATTTTGTCAGCGATGGCGCGAACCTCTTCTCCCTCTTCCTTCGTTCGTTGTGCACGTTCGGCGCGTGTTTCATCTGTCTCAATGGATCGTGTGGACGTGACTGCAATTCGGACAGCATGAGCGACCGCCGCACCTAGTCTCCAGCGTGAGGCGAACCACGAAGAGATGTTTGTATGTGGGGGCACAATCCGAATTAGCCAAGCCGAGCGGAGTCGGTAAGCCCTGAGAATCCTGCCGTCGAGGTTGCTCAATTCCTCGCCAAGTTCGCGGAGGCTGTCGTTTCTTGCTTGATATGCGTCTATTTCTGGTTGGGAAGTCTCGGCGAGGGTGATCCTCACGGGGTTCGTGGTGACCAGAGTTTGTTCGTTTAGAACCCTGCGCATCCCGCCGCCGATCTCTTGTACCTTATCGTAGTTCATCGCCAGTCTCCTTCTGTTTGGTGTTGCTCCGAAGGGTGCCGAGATCTGACCCCGTCGGGAAAACGAGCACGGATGCTTCGCAATTTGCGAAGCATGAGCGCCAGATTGGACATGGAACGGGGCAGCGGTTGGGGGAGTCAGTTCCCTCAGTGTTCAGCCACATCGCGCAAGGTCTTGGCAACAATGATCTGACCTCCCAAGACGGAAGACTGTTCAATTGTGGACAGGCGGAGGAAATAAAAGAGTCAGACTCGGGGTGCCCGTTGCCCGTAACATCGCCATTACAC
>Ga0210393_10000813_pt1 | contig 26802 bp, 16 predicted proteins | sample IncBWC27OmetaG_FD_160068 | JGI IMG/M metagenome (GOLD analysis project Ga0210393, IMG submission 160068) | Forest soil microbial communities from Barre Woods Harvard Forest LTER site, Petersham, Massachusetts, United States - Inc-BW-C-27-O ...
ATAAATGCGCTTCGGTGGAGCAGTGATTGGATAATGGTGCTCTTTCAACCATGCGTTCGCTCCTTGTGTCGCTTCAGATTCCTGCGCTGCGCTCATCTGCAGCATGTCGTGTGTGTCAATCTCTGAGAGGCAGTGCATCTTTGTTGCGATTCGTCCGGAAATAAGCCCCCACATCAGCGCAAGCACGTAGTCCTTTTCGACTCCCTCACCTCTCATGTGGTGAAGCGCAAGGTTGCACCCCGCCTCATCATTGCCTTGCTCGGCGCTCTTTCTGAACCAGTCGATGGCTTGGGTGGTATCCTTTCGCGTTCCATTCCCTTCGGCTAGGTTGATGGCGAGTGAATTCTGCGAAGAGGGGTCACCCATTCGCGCTCCTTTTGAGAACCATTTCGTTGCTTCCTTTTGGTCGGGGGCAACCCCACGGCCTTGTTCGTAAGCCCGTCCAATCCAATAGTTGGCATCGGCATCGCCAGCTTCGCTCGCCTTCGTTAGCCACTGGAAACCTTCGCGGTAGTCCACTTTGAAGCGACACCCACCTTCCATGTAGCGACGCCCTAGTGCAGTTATTGCAGGCGGGTAGTTTTGGGCAATGGCCTTGTTGAGCAAGGGCGCGATTTCATCGCAGTTCTCCAAGAGCTTCAAATCCGCTGCTGCAAGGAAGTACTGAGCGGGGGCAAAGTTCCTTTCCGCCGCTTCTCGAAACCAGTGGGCTGACAGCCGAAGCGTGCCTGTGCGCCCTTCTACATCGTATTCAATCCGCTCAGCAACCAGCTGCAAACTAAGTCCCATTAACAACTGTGACTCAGCATCACCTTGTTCCGCAGATTCAGCGACTCCAAACAGTTCACCGACGGCTAACCCACGGGCAGTTGACCGATAGGCGTTCGGGCTTTTCGTTTGGGGACAGGCTACTTGAGTCAAAAATGAAAACAAGATGAAAACGTAAAAGGCGCATCGAAGTCGCATAGTTCTGCTCCGACAATGTCGGGCTCGACGTCTTGCCATGTTGCAATCGGAAGACATCTTCTGGTACGCGTAAACCCCGCCGAATCATAACTGACAAGGTGAGTGGATGCAGGATGCTGGCGACAGTCGCAGTGTTTTCCTATCTTCTCATGGAGCAGAGTCCTGATAAACGCGGTAATCGTACAAGTGAAACCCTTGCGTATGGGAAGAGCGTGCAGGATCCACGGCTAGTGCGATCCGAGGACAACACGGTGCGGGCGTGGGGCGCGACGGTGCAGAGCGGCGCCCCCGCGAAGAGGGGCGCCGGGGTGGATGGCCGTGGTGGGCGGTTCGGCTAGCGCAGGCCAGCGGCCATGGTTTTGGTTATGGTGCCGTTGGCGTCGTCGTCTTTGAGGGCCCAAATGAAGGCGCCACCGAGGCCGCCGGGGACGCGTTCGCGGACGTAGCCGGTCTTGAGCCAAACGGTGACGGGATCGTCGTAGGACCAGAAGGTTTGGGAGGCGGGGTCGTAGATCGAGACGGCCAATCTTTGATAATCAAAATGACGAGTGAAGCCGGTGAGGCCGGTGAGCGTGAGATAGGTGATGACTCCGGGAGTTTGCAGGTAGTCCGCCGGAGGAAAGGGAGCGGGAGCCGTGGAGGTCTGGTAAAGGCCGTTGTTGGCGCTGGGAACGCCGGTCCAACCGCGGGCGTAGGTCGGAATGCCGAGAACGATTTTGTGCGGAGGCACGCCGGCGTGGAGGTAGGAGCGGACGGTGGACTCGATGAAGAGACCTTCGCCATTGGCGGGATCCTGCTCGTCGTCCAAAAGGGGAGAAGCGTGGTTGGTGGAGGTCTCCCACGTGCCGTGGAAATCGTAACCCTGGAGATTGTAGTAATCGAGCTGCTTAGCCACCTGGGCTAACTGGATGTTGGAAAAGTTCTGCTCGCCCGCGGGACCAAACATGCTGAGCAGGTAGTGCTTCTTGTTCGTTTCGCCCAATTCGTTGAGTTGCTTGCGGAACTCCTGCATGAGGAGCGTGGCGTTTAGCGTGTCGGAGGCCGCCGGGAATTCCCAATCGATGTCGATGCCATCGAAAATGCCGGCGGCGGAAATGCCGCCGCCGAGATTGCCGTTGATGAAGAGGTCGATGCAGCTGGCGACCATGGTTTGACGGCTTGCGGCAGTGCTTGCGGCGGCGGAGAAACCGGGAGCGCCGGCAAGGGAGATCAGGACTTTCAGATTGGGATGAAGCTGCTTGAGCTGCTGGAGAGCGGCGAAGTTGCCGTAGAGCGGACCGGCGTAGGGGGTGCCGCTGACGCTGGGGAGATAAGGAGACTGATAGTCGGCCCAGGAGTCAGCGATGGCGCACCCGGTGGGGGTGGCGTTACCGAAGGCGTAGGTGAGGTGAGTGAGTTGGCCGGCGACGCCGTTGGATTGGAGATTGGCGATGTTGTAGCCGGCAAAGTAGATGCTCCATTCCTCGAAATATCCGCCGACAACTTTGGCGTGGCGATCGTCGTCGTGCTTTTCTTCGCCAGCGACAACCGGAAGGGCGAGGAGGAGCGGGAGTAACAAGCTGGCAAGCAAGCTGGAAAGCAGCAGTCTGATTACGCGGGGAGAAAGATTCATTGTCATGGTGACCACCTCTAGACGGAAAGTGCGAAACGCCCCGGACTATAGACCTATATAGCGGCTTTGGCAACAGCATAATTATTGGGCGATTTTAAGGAAAGTGTGGTTGGAGATCCTATATAGCGGCTGGAGGGGCAGTAGGCGATTGCGAGACTCTTCGCGCGCGGGCCCAGGGAAGAAAATGAGGAGATCAGAGAATGTTGACGGCGCGAGCGGCGAGGAGGGCAACGATGGTGAGAGAGATCAGGGCCTGGAGCATCATGCCGACTTTGGCCCAGCGCGAGAGGACGGCGGTGTCCGTGGGCGAGAAGGCGGTGCTGGTGTTGAAGGCGAGAAAGAGATAGTCCATGAACTGAGGCGACCAGGAGGGATCGCGGGCGCCCTGGGTCAACATTTGCGGGAAAAGGAAGGAGCTATCGAGCTGGCCGCGGGAGCGGTCGCGTTGGAGCGGGCCGCCGGCGTCAAGCTTCCAATACCAGAGCGCGAAGACCAAAACGTTGGTGATCCACAGGGCGCCGGCGGAGCGCAGGAGCGCCTTGGGGGACTCGCGATGCTGCGGCAGGCCTTGAATGAGGAAAATTAGAGAGGCAATCATGGCGAGGGTGATGATGGCGTTGGCGCTCAGCGTGAGGATGCGCGTGATGTTGTTGCGGCCGCGGTGGTAGGAGACCACCATGGGAATCAGCAAAACGAGGATTATTACGAGCAATGACCAGCTGGGACCTACGGAGAGCGGTTCTGGCATGGCCAGATAGACAAAGGCGGCAGCCAACATTGCAACGAAGGCGGGCCAGCGAGGTTCGCGGACGGTTTGATTGCTCATAAGGATGCGGGGAATTGTAATGCAGTTCGCGTAGGGCCGGGTTGTCCGATATCCGCCTGTGCCGAAAAAGGGGAGGGGAAGGTGGGGACGGGAAAGCGTCAACGCTCGAGAATATCCTTGTAGGCGTTGAGGGCGACTTTTTTGGGCTGGCGGTCCAAGACAAAAGTGACTGCCCGGGTAGAATTACCGACGATAGGTACCTGACTCAGGCGAATCATGCCGTCGCCAAAATCGGCGAAGACGGGAACGAGCATGGCGAAACTCTGGTCGACTTCGCTCTGGGTGATTTCCACGCGGACTTTGGATTTGCCTGCGTCACCCGGCTGCAATTCATATTTGAAACTGTAGCGTGGTATCTGGGTGTCGAAAACCCACTCTCGAAAAAACCAGTCGAGGCGGCCATTGCGTTGTAGGTCCATCTGCTTGGTCATGTGCTTTTCCGCGATGAGTTTGAAGGATTCGGTGGAAGCGGGAGTGTTGCGGTAGGTGTCGATGAAATCGTGCATCGTGTCGATAAAAACTTGATCGGGGTCACCCGGGGCACCGTTCTCCGCGCGCATCAGGGATCTCAACATGTTCAGGACGTAAGCGCCCTTCGAATAGGTGTCGCCCTGATAGGCTTGCGCGCTGCGCGGAGAAATGAGCCTGAGGCCGAGCCAAAGAGGCCCGGCATCGTTGGGGGAAACGCCGAAATTATTTTTTTCGAGGATGCGCGTGCGATTGCGCTCCCAGAACTCCAAGTAATCGCCGCGCCACTTCGACCCCACGGCTTGCTGCAGGAATAGTCCGGCGGCAAATTCCGCAAAACCTTCGGAGAGCCACTGGTCGTGATAGGAAGCCCAGCCGACGGCGTGTCCAAACCATTGATGAGCGACCTCGTGTGGCGTGACTTCCTGGACGAAGCCACTGAATTTTGAGTCGATGTGGCCGAACATCATCCATCGCTGGGTAGAATCGATGTAGGCGGAAATGGGTAAGTAAACCAAGTTGGGCCAGGATTGGCCGAAATTGAAATTGGGCTGCTCGGTGATGTAGACGTTGTCGTAAGGGCCTTTGCCGAAATAGAAGGTGCAGAGCTGCATCTGGGCGCGAGCTTGATCGAGGGCGTACTTGGTCATTGACGAGGGGGCCAAGCTGCTGAGGGCCTGGCCGGCCATCGGGTTGGGAGAGTTAACGGTGGACGCTCCACCTCCAAAGCGGCGCAAACTGTCGGGCAATTCCGTCAAATAATATCCAGCAATCTCGTAATGGGTGATGGTGTCGGGGAGGTCGATTTTTTTGTATTGACCGTAGTTGAAACCGGCGACGGCGATGGGCACGGGCGTTACCCAGTGAGTGACGGCAAAACCGGCTTCGGTGCGTTGCCCCTCGAGTTTGCCAACACTGATCAAAACATTCGAAGGCGGAACTTTGAACGTGAGGTCGTAGAGGGCCTTTTCGCCGAAGCCGTTGAGATTCGGATACCACGATTCTCGCGCACCGACGTAGTAACTTCCGCTGCCCGCGTCGTACAGAACTTTGTCGCCGACATATTCGACGGTGATGGAATGCGGCTGAGCCATTGCGGGAGCTTCGTCGAGAACGGTATAGAAGGAGCCATCCTCTTTTTTGTTTTCCTGGATGAAATGCAGGTCCTGGCCGTTTTGATCGGTTACGCGGACGACGCGCAGCGTGGGGAGCAGCGCAAATTTCAGGACGCGTTCGCCGGAGACGAGGGGCTCAAACGTGATGGTGGCGCGGCTGAAGAGATGATTGTTCTTGGCGATTACGGTTTCGATGTTGTAGCGGCGGGTGGCAAACAGGCGCCGGTCTTCGCGGGAGCTGGCCGTGTGAGCGGTAAGCTCGGATTTTAAATGCTGCGAATACCAGATTCCGTCTTGCATGCCTCCGCCGTCGCAATTGATGAGCGCCACCTCTTCCGGCGAATCGATCTGCGAAATTGCGCCTACGCGGGCACGGACAAAAAAACGCAAATCCTTGTGAGGCGTGCCGTGCATATAGGCGTTGAAAAAGGGAGGGTGATTGGGATTGTAGATGGCGGCGAGCACGTCGGCGTCTACGTTGTCGATCGCTTCGCTTTCGAGTAAGGACTGGGTCAAACCTTCCGGAACCTCGTGACGATGGCGAACTTTATCCCTCCAGCGCTGAAGGGCGGCGAGGGCCTCCGGGGGCGTGTTGGTCTTAGCGCCCAGGGCTGCGGCGAATTTCGGGTACTCGCGGGGCGTAAAACGAAAGACGGCTTCGGTGAAGTCTTCCTCGGCGATCTCAGAGCCGGAGCGGCGGATCATCTCTGTGGTGTCGATAGTGGAGAGAGGCTTCAGGACGAAGTGACCCTGGCCGACGAAAACGACTCCCGTCTCGAAATTGTTGACCAGAGCGAGGAGAGTAATCGTTCCGGACTTCAGCTCGAAGGTGCCAACGTCCATGGGTAGTGTGAAATTCTCGCAGCGGTACGTGTCCGCCAGAGCGGCGTCGCGGAGCTGGCGATAGGCGGGGTCTGAATTCGCGAAGGCAGCGCTTTTGGCATTAACGGTGACGCTGGTTTGCTGCGCGGAGATGGTCAAATTGAGCGGGAGATCGGCGGCGCCGTGGAGGTCGACGGTAGTGACAAGGTCGTCGAAGCCGTCTTTGGCGACGCGGATAGAGTATTTTCCGGCGGTCAAATTGGGAGCGGAGAACCTGCCGGATTCATCGGAGCTGAGGACGAGTGGCTGCGACAAGTCGCCGGCGGTGATCTCGATGCGCGCTCCAGCAACGACCGCGCCGGAGGGATCTTTGATGGTTCCGGAAATGGTGTCCGCAAGGAGACCAGTGGGGAGTAGCAGGAAGAGAAGGGGCACGATCCATACAGGGGCGAAGCAAAATCTGGCGAGAGGTCGAAGAGTTCTCGCGCGTAACGAACGGCATTCATGAATTAAAAGGTGCGTTCCGCGAACTCGGCGCATGGGCCCCCCGAGAAAAGTGTCCGGCAAGCATTGCAGCGTTTTTCGAAAGCCATCCAGAGTGCGGATGAGCAAGCCCGGCATCGTCCCATTTAATGGCCTGTACTTGCAACAGGTCTTCTTATTCAGGCTGGTATGTGCGATCACCGATACAGTCTTGGGGGTGGTCACAGGACCGGGAAGTGGCGTGGAGAACTGGAAAGTGGGTGTCAGGCGCCTTTTTTGGCGGCGGCTTCGGATGGGAATGCGAGAGTGGGGGCGGGGGATTCGGGGAGCGGGTCCGCAGTTGCCGCGCCTAACATGTTTTCGAGAGTGTTCTGGGCCTTCTCGAAAAGTTTGTCGGAGTCGGTGTAGCTTTGCTGGGCGTTTTTGAGGTGAGTGCCCAGGGTGCCGAATTTGTCGGAGAATTTTTCGAGCTGCTTCTCGACGCCGGAGAGACCTGCGAGCAAGTGTTTGGCGTTTTCTTCCATTTGCATACCGCGAAGGCCCATGGCGATGACGTGTTTGTCGCGGCAGTAAGCGTCGAGGGGCTGGCCTTTGTTATCCGAACTCATGAGTAGTTCGTTGTAGACGATCTCGGAAGGAACAAACATTAGCGCGACATCAAGCGTGCCTTCATCGGGCACGATGTATTTTTTTGTGATGGCATCGGCGTGGCCCTTTACCGCGGTGGCGAAGGCCCGGCGCGCCTCCTCGCCGTCGGTGGCGATGCGGCGGTAGGCGTCGAGAGGAAATTTAGAGTCGATGGCCATGAGTTTTTTGTCGCGAAGCTTGATCACGGCGTCGGCCGCTTCTCCGCTGGAAAAGCGGTACTGCGTAGCGAATTGGGCCGGAGGAAGGGAGTCTTCCAGCATACGTTCGAGGGTTACCTCGCCAAACGAACCACGAGATTTGGCGCCGCCGAGAATGCCTTCGAGCGTCTGCGCGGTCTGCGACATTTGTTTGCCGGCCTGCTGGACTTCGCCGAGTTGCTTCTGAATCTGGCTGATTTGATCGCGGGTGTTCTTGAGTTCGCCGGCCATTTTTGTTTGGGCGTCGGAGGTCATTTGGCCGGTGATTTGGGCGGAGTTTTTGATGGCGTCCTGGAGGGCGGGAGTGACGCTGTCGAGGCGCTGGGCGACGTTTTTGGCGATGGTTTCGAGTTGGCCGGTGCTGGAGGCTTGGGAAGTGGCGATGGTTTGCAGGTCGCGGCGCAGTTCGTTCATTTGGGATTCGATGGCGGAACTTTTTTGGCGGCTTTGCACGGTTTGCAATGCCAGCCAAATCACCAGGACAATCACAAAGATTACGCCGCCAATCAAGAATGCGTTCATTCACTCTCCAATGCGGAACGGGGGACGGAACTATTACTTTACGCCGAATTGGTTAGGGTGCAAACGGGTGCAGATTGTCGTGAAGGGATTTCAATTTTGAAAGGGGAGATATGGACTCGCGAAGGAGAGAGGCCCAAATGAAGGGGCGCAGCGTTTTGCGCCCCTAGATGGGAGACTTGAATTTATGGAGGGCTCACCAACTCAGTTTTAATGCGAACTGGAATTGGCGTGCGTCGTAGGACGAAGTGGGCTGGCCCGCGCTGCAAGTGGAGCCCGCGGATGGGTCGCACAATTGATTGACGGCTGCGATGTTGGTGCGGTTGAAAAGGTTGAAACCGTCGGCGATGAGATCGAGCTTGAAGCGTTCGCCGAGGGGAATGCGCTTGGAGATGCGCAAATCCACCTCGAAGAAGCCGGGGGTGAGAAAAGCATTGCGGCCGAGATTGCCGTCGCAGCCGTAGCCGAGATCGGTGACGCCGGCGACTGTGAAATGTGCGTCGGAGTTGGTGAGGCAAACATTGGCGACGGCAAAACTTTTGCCCGGAAGGTATGGAGAAGTGGTTCCGGCGCCAATGGAGGGACGCGCCTGCGAAGCGCCGAGGTCGAGTCGGGTGTCTTCACCGGTAATGATATTGAAGGGGCGGCCGGAGGAAAGCTCGATGATGGGCGCGACCGTGAAGCCAGCGACAAATTTCTTGAAGAATCCATCCCCGGATTTCATGTCGCCGGATTGAAAAACGGCGCTGGTGACCCAGCGGTGGCGCTGGTCATTGTCGGAATTGGCGCGCTCGAGATTGGGGAAACGGCTGTCCTGGGGCTCGAGGGTGGATTGCAGGTCCGTGGAGTTGTCGATGGAATGTGACCAAGTGTAGCTGGAGAGCAACTCTAGCCCTTTGGAAAAACGCTTGGAAACGTTGACGGTGAGGGCGTTGTACCAGGAAGCGCCGTCCGAGAGCTGAGCGTCAACGCTATTGAAGGGAACCGGCGCGCCGAAACCTCCCGGATAACCCGCGGCTCGGGCGAGGCCGACTTGCGCCTGGTAGAGGGAGTTGAAAGGCGTTCCAGCGGGAAAGAACGGCGCAAGTGCGCCGGCGAACGAAGGGTTAGGTCCAGAAGGACGGAAAAAATTGAAGAAGGCCGGCGTGCTGACGAAGCCGAGGAGCGAGCCGCCGCAATTGGGTCCGGTGTACGCGAGGCCGAGAACGCCGGGGGCCAGCGGCTGACCGGTGGGGGTGGCGAAGGCGATGCTGCCTTGATTGCCAGCCGTGTTGGGGGCGGTGACGTTGAATGCCGGAATAACACCCCCGCAAAGCGTGTTTGGAGTGGAAGGCAAGGAGACGGTTACGGGATTGGCGCCGGGAGAAATGAGTCCGGTGGCGATGGCGTTGCTTGCGTTGGTATCGAGAAGTTGGGGATTGGTGGAATTAATGTCCACGGGGCGGTGGAGATGAATGCCGCGCGTCCACTGGTAACCCGCGCTGATTTTCCAGGAGCCGGCGATTTCGCGCTCGATGGTGAGGTTGGCCTGCTGGGCGTAGCCGTATTTGAAATTACTGGCCACCGGCAGGGTGAAGGGAAGAATGGGCAGTGGGAAGCCATCGGTCAGATAGTTTTGATTGGCAAAGATGGAACCAGTGGCTAGCGGATCGAAGCGCTGCTGATTCGGAAGATAAAACATATTGGGTAGAGCATTCAAGGTTCCTTGAAAAATGGAGGAGCCGTTCAAGTTGGCGACGGTATCGAGATTGTTTCCGCAAGGCGCGGTGATCAAGCCGCAGGCCGAGGCGGTTCCGCCGGCGGAAAGCAGTTGCACGGAGCGGCCACCATCGGCGGTAACGGAATCAAAGGCGATGGCGAGGAGCGGGTGGTCGTAGAAGAGACCGTAGCCGGCGCGGATGACGGTTTTGCCGTCGCCCTTGGGATCCCAGGCAATGCCAAAGCGAGGAGCGATGTTTTTGTTGTCGCGCGGAATTCCTTCGACGACTCCAAGGGCTTTTTCCGCGGCGGCGTTTATGGCGGTGGCTGGAGCGAAGAGAGGGCTGATCTCCACATCGTAGCGCAAGCCATAGTTGAGAGTGAGCTTGCGAGTGGCGCGCCAACTATCCTGAAAGAAGAAGCCGATGGGAATATTGTCGAAAGGCTCGTTGGAATTGCCGATGCCCTGGATGTAGGTGGTGGGAATTCCCAAGCCGTAGGATTGCAGGCCGGTTGTGCCGGGCAAAGCAATTCCGCCCGTGCAGGCCGCACCGGTTCCGCCAACGCAGTCAGTGCCGACGAAATTGGAAGCAGCCAGGCCGCCGAAGTTGACGTCGCCGCCAAAATCAAGCTCGAAAATTTGCGCTTTCTTGGAGCGCAGCTGAATGAGATTGAAGTCGCCGCCCATTTTGAAGGTGTGCTTTCCATGGATGAGGCTGACGTTATCCGTGAATTCGAAACGGCGCTCGATGCGGTCCACGGTGGAATAGGGCTCGCGGCCAAAATAGGCGTAGCCGGGAATGTTTACGCCGATATTGCTGCCGCCGGGGAGATCGGAAAACCCAAAGTGCAAGCCGCGGCGGGCAAACTGAAAGCGGAACTCGTTGAAGGCGGCGGGGCTGACGATGGTGTCGTGCTGGAAGACTCCGGAAACGTCGCGCGACTGATTCAATCCCGCGCGAGAGCCGGCGTTTTGCCCGAAGACCTGATTTTGGGACGTGGATTCGATACCGGTCACGAGAGACGGGGAGACACCGACGCGAAGGAAAGAAGAGTTACTACTGTTCCAGCGCTGGTCGAGACGCCCGGACCAAAGGCTCGTTTTTTCGGTGGCGGGGAAGTTGCCGCCGATTTTGCTGAGGGGAACGAAAGACGCCGGCAGGCTCGCCAAACCATACCCGAAAGTCGCGCCAGCTTGAACGGCATTGCCCATGGTGCAGTTTACGGTGCCAACGATTTGGCCGAAGGGGCAGGTGACGGGCACGGGGAAATGCGCGCCGGGAGAGACGGGGAAGCCGTAGTTTGTGGCGACGAGTCCTGGATCGATACCAAAGAGCGCTACGTTGGAGGCGGAACCCATCACGGCTGCGTATGCGCCAGCCAGTTTTTGGAGTTTTTGGGCTTGTGCCGGGTTCGAGCCAGCGATAGCTTGCGCCTCCTGCAACAGGCTGGTGACAGCAGTGGCCTGCGGTGAAGTGAGGAGCAGGCCATCGAGGCCGCAGCCCCCGCAGTTGTATTGCGAAAGACCAAAATTGCCCTGGCCGATGCTGGAGAATCCGGTCTCCTCGCGTTGGGTGTACTCGTAGGAGAAAAAGAAGAAAGTCTTCTCCTTTTTGATAGGGCCCCCGAAAGTAAGGCCGGACTGAGTGCGAGTGTAAGCTTGCTTGACCGGGCTGAGTACGCCGGTGACGGGGTCGACTTCGCCGGAGAAAGGGTTGCGGGCCTGGAAGGCCTTGTTGCGGAAGTAGCCGAAAGCGTCGCCATGAAAATCATTGGTGCCGCTCTTGGTGACGATGTTGATCACGCCACCTGTCGCGCGGCCGTACTCGGCGTTGTAGTTACTCAAGATGAGTTGGAACTCTTGTACCGCTTCCTGAGAAACGGTGGCGCGAATACCGTTAACGGAATTGTCGACGGCGTCGGCGCCGTCCACCGTCACCATGTTGGATCGCGCTCGAGCGCCACCTACGTTGAGACCGCTATTGGGAGCGGGGCCGATCGTAGGGGAGACGTCGCGTGTGGTTTGGGAATTGGTGAGCGTGAAGTTGATGTAGTTGCGGCCATTGATAGGGAGGTTGTCGATGCGGCGCTGCTCGATGGTTTGCGAGACTTCCGTTTTCGTTGTTTCGATGGGAGCGGATTCCGTGGTAACAGTGATGGTCTGTTCGACGCCGCGCAATCCCAAGTGAGGATCAAAGGTCGCGTTTTCCCCGACAGTGAGAATGAGGGAAGCGTCTTCAAAGACGGCAAAGCTTGCGCCACCATCCACGGACATTTTGTATGGACCGGGAGAAATGCCGACAATGTTGTAGCGGCCATTCTCGTCGGAGAGTGTGGCTCGGATCGCGCCGGTAGCGGAGTTGGTAAGGGTAATCTTGGCGTTTCTGACCGCGAGGCCTTGCGGGTCCAGAACGATGCCCGAAAGCGTCGCGGTGTTCTGTGCGGCGGCAAACGAAGCGCTGCCCAAAGCGAGCAAGCAAAGCACTACCACAGCGAAAATGCGCTGGCTGGATCGCATACAACCTCCTGGTTTGTAAAAGGCAAAACTTCCGCTTCCCCCAGCGGTGGCGGACGGTGCCGCCCGTAACTTCAATACACGATTGAACGATTGGCTTTTACTTCAACCAAACGTTCATTTCAACTGCAATCTGTTTTCGAGTAGGTGGAATGCGCCCAATCGGATACGTTCCTGAGCGGCGAAAATCGAGGGAAAGGGCGTTTTCTACAGTAGGAGTTGCGGTTTGTGGAGCGATTAACGCTAAAGGAGTGGGGTGAATTAACTGCCTTCGGCTGGTTCGAGGGCCACACTCTCGCGGACAGTATCGCGACGGGCTGTCCAGGCTTTTAAGCCGGTGGCAATGGCGATGAGCACCAAAGTTGCCGCGTTGGTCCAGATCACGGCCGCGGCGTGGATGAGGAGACCATAGGCGAGCCACAAAGATACACCCAACAAATAGAGGAAAAGCATCGCGTAGGAAAGGTCCCGACCGCCCTGACGCCAGATTTTAATGACTTGAGGAACGAAGGCGAAAGTGGTGCAGAATCCTCCGACCGTGCCCAAAATGAACACCCAAATGTCCGTTGTCATTTGTGATTCACCGTCGCACCGCAAAGCCGAAAATCGACAGCGCGGTTCCTTTAAGTGAGTTTAGCAGGCGCCGGTGAAGGGCCAAAATCAACCTTGCGTGTGTGTTCGGCGGGGAAAAGATGGAAAAGAGAGTCTGGAGTGGCGGGTTACGTCAGACCGGCAAGTGGCGCTGAACGAGTTTACGAAGCTTGTCGCGGTCGGCGTCCTTCATGTGCACGAATTCGACGCCGTTGCCGTCGGGGCCGATATTGCGGACCACTGCTGTGAAATGAATCTTGCGCATGCCGGAACGAACTTCCAGTTGAATCGAATCGCCAACGGTGAGTTTCTTGGGAGATTCCAAGTAAGCGCCACCAAGACTGATCGTTTTTACGCGCGCAAGGCCGACCTGGCTGCCATCGATGTGCGCGCGCAGAGGAGATTCCAGAGGCACGCGGACGTAGCGTCGGGGAATGGAGAAATTGGCGCTCGACTGAGCGACTGCTTCGAATGCCGCGCGGACTCGGGAGGAGGACGGGCGATTCTCGATGAGCGCCAAGGCGTCCTCGGCGGCGGCGCGCAGCCCGGATGGTTCCGAATAGGCCAGGCCCTCGCGGCCTTCGGCAAGCGTGCGGAGAAGTTCGGCGGCTTCCGTGGCGCGCATGCGGCCCAAAGCCTCAATCGCTTTGATACGGACAAATTGGTCGCGCAGGATTTCGTGTTCGCCGGCGGCAATTTCCATGAGTTGCGGAACGGCGGTGGTTTCCTGAGTCAGCCCGATCTGATCGATCATCATGGGCACAACGAGGGGGTGAGCGTCCGCAAGAATCGCGGAAAAGATGAAAGCAGCGCTCTGCGCCGATACGGCATTTGCAGGGCGCGAGAGTTCGCTGATCGCCAGGTCCTGCAAATTCCATTCCCAGCTTGCGAGGGCGCGCGTGAGTCCGCGAAGCAGGCGTTCCGCATCCGCCGCGGCCAAGAGCTTGATGGCGGCGCTGACGCGCTGGCGGCGCGCTTCGTAGAGGCGCGCCTCGAGAAGGTTCATGACCGGCACACCGATAGTCCGCAACAGGCGCGCCATCGCGGGAATCATCTCGGCGCCGCGCGCATCGGTGAGAAGAAGCGTCAGACGATCGAGCAAGCGTTCGGGATCACGCTGGAGCAAGCGGGGCAAAGCGGGATCCAGCGCGCGGTTGGCCATCGCTGCGTCGACCAGCAAGAGCCAGCGATCCTGCGCCACGAGCCGGCGCGCCAGCGCGCCCATCAGCTCATGTTCTTGTTCCTGGGCTGAAGTTTCCAGCCCCGTCAGAATGGCTTCGAACCCTGTGTAGTCAGCGCGATTCACCGCAATGCGCGCGAGCCCTTCCAGAAAAGCGCCGAGAAGAGCGCCCGTCTCCGGCATGGTCTCATTTTCCAAAGCCTTCATCGCGCCGCGGCCGAGATCTTCCGGCAGCTGGTTGGGCCAGAGCGATTCGATGATGGGCGTCAATTCATTGAGGCCTGCCGCAACCGCCCGGCGCGCCAGAAGTTCGCTATGGTCCAGGCGGCGCGAATAATTCAAGAGAATGTTGCGCGCTTCGCGGCGCGGAGCGTCCGCGCCGGCGTCCGCAAGTTGCCCGAGCGATTGCTTTAGAGCCAGCACGGGAACGCACCAAACATCAGGACCGCGGAAAACGGAGGATTTTTCTCGAGGCGGAAGTTCCAGCCAGAACTTCTCGACCAGTTGCTCGCGGTGCGTGTCCATCGCCCAGGTTGTGGCCAACAGCGAGAGATGTTGCGAAGCATGAGGCCCAGCGTACGCGCCGGCATCGACGATCACGTCGCCGAGGCGGCCAAATGTCGGGCGCACGCTCGAAGGCGTAAGCGCGCCGGTTGAGAATTCGGCGGCAAGAAACTCGAAGATGAGACTCTCGGAGAGCCGCAACAGATATGGCTGAGGACGTTCGCCTTCTCGCGGAGCATACTGGGAAACGGAACTGAGCAGCGTGCGAACGGTATCGCGGCTGGCTTCTTCCATGGCGCCGTGAATGGCGCGCGCCGCTTCTTCGGGAGCGAGACCCCGGGCGCTTTCCAGCGGCGGAGTCAGCCGCGCCAACAGCCGCAAGCACGCGACCAGATCGTCGAGATCCGGAGCTTGCAGCGGAGTGTCGTTCACTTCGCGGGGCGAACTGCCGCCGTACGCCACAAGCGCCGCAATCAGGCTGGCGAGCACGGTGTCCACTTTTCGCTCCGTTTGTGTATTGACGATGATGCCTTCCACACCCTTCTCCAAGAGCCTCTCCGGCCACCAAGCGCTTCCACTACGTTTCGCGGGCTCCTCCGATCTTAGCAACGATAGCTTGGTGAGTTGTGCGAAGGTGTCCAGTTCGCCTACATGGAATTCTTTCCCGAAGACGAGCGATTGAATGCCCACGCGCTGGAGGTCCGCGGCCAGAGCCTGCATTTCGCCTCGGGCGTCTGGAAGATGAGCTTCGCTAAGTTTCGGAGCTACTAGACCGCCGCGCTCGATGTACAACTCCAGGCCGTTGAGACTTGCGGAAATGCTGTGGAGCGCATCGTAAGCGACTTCCAAGCTTTCCATGCGGCGCGGGTGATGCTTATCGTAAAGGCGCTCGGAGCGCAAGAACATGTGCAGGCTTCGCAAGGCGCGGTGGAGTTCCGCGATCTTGCTGTCGGGTGCGCCTGCCTGGGCACGCTGGGCAACGCTCAGAAGCGGTCTCGACGAGACGTGGTGAACCTCTTCCGCGTGAGACTCCGCGCTTCGTGGCTTCTGCTCAACTCGTGCTGTGGCCCGCTGGACCAATGCGTTTCCTGCTTACTTTCCGTCGCCCGTGAGCCCAATTTGGGAATTGCGCTGGAAGCCTCCTAGCCTGCACCTATAGCGCGAAGGGCCAGGGTTTCCCTAGGAATAGAGCAAGCACGCCTCCGGCCTTATCGGGCAGGGCGTAAAGTGTCTGTTATCAGCAAATATTGCTGAAAGTCCTAGAACTAGTAGGGCGGTGATGTAACAAAATGTTACCTTTTTGGGAGGCGTGACTTATACTCGCACATTACCGCAAACTGAGGATTTGTCTCAACGAAAAGAGTGCCTTCTGGACGCTAAGGCTTGGATTTGAGGGTCTCGTTTAGCGGAACGGTGCCCCCTTCGCTAGTCTGAACCGTCCGCTTAACCTGTTGATATCCATTGAGTTTCAGGATAATTGTATGCAAGCCCGCGGGTATTTGCACCCTCGAAGGGGTGAATTGACCTGTGGAGACCCCGTCGACGAAGATTTCAGCTCCCTTTGGGTTGCTCTCTACTTGCGCCCAAGCCACGCGGTTGGTGGACTTATCCTTCAATGGCACATCGAGCTGCGTTTGGACGTTGTCCTTCACCTGAACGCTGCCGCTGTAGGCACCGTAGCCTTGCAAGCGCAGCACGAGGTTGTATTGGCCCGGCGCAAGTGGAAGAGTGACCGGCGTTTGGCCGGATTGCTTGGCCCCATTGATGAAGACGTCCGCCCCCGGGGGATCGCTGGTGATGTAGATACCCTTTGTTAGAGATTCGAGACTGATTCTCTGATCTTGAACTTTCGAAGCCTTCACTTGCAACGCGGTGGTCACCGGTTGATAGCCATCCTTGCGCACATCCAGGCTGTATTGCTGCGGTACGAGGTCGTTAAAGCTGCACGGAGTCTGGCACTGGTTCAGGACGCGCCCGGCAGGACCATGCAGGACCGCTGTGGCTCCGATGACATCCGTGACAACGTGAATGGCCCCGCGGCCTGCGGACGGTACTGGATGGCCGCCATCCTCAGGCGTTCCCGGTGTGGCAGCCGGAGCGTCGTCGTACTCGATGTGGTCGATGACGTGAACTTCTGCGGGCCCATTGCGAAGAAAATTCAGCAAAGCACCGTGCTCGCCCGGGCGGAGTTTTCCGGCCAGCGTGAGCGTGTTTCCCGTTCCTTGCACTTTTGCACGGCCCGTCAAGCCACGTTGGGTGATGGCTTCTTCGATGCGGGCCTTGTATTCGGCGGCCTTTGGGCTCAAGAAATTGTCAGGAGACTTCTTGGAAACGGGTTTTTCTATGGGGGGTTCGAGGCTCTTCTCGCTGACCGGGGAAACTACCGCGGGGATGGACTCTTTAATAGGCGAAGTAGAATTTTCACGTTCCGCATTCGGCGCGATGGCGGCTGGGTCTGACTCCGTCTGGGGCGGCGCAGCGGCAGGTTTTGCGTCACTGATTTTCTGCGCTGCGTGAAGCTGGCGCGCGTCCTCGAAAACCGGACGCAGTTTGTAGCCGCCATAGACGATGACTCCCAGCAGAAACAGCGCGGCAAAAATTGTGCCCACAATGTTCTTTTTCTTGGGCGGTTCAATGGGCGCGATGGCGCCGGTTCGTCGAATGATCGGCGTCTGCGCCGGCGTTGTGGCACGTGAAGAGAGCGAACGCGCGGCCGCGGCGGTCGCGAGATCGTCAGCAACCGCATTGCGATGAGCCGCTGCATTGAGAGCCACGGTAGCTGCAGGCGAGAGCGCACTGCCCGAAATCATGGTCGCATCCGGATTGCCACCCGCAGCAGAAAACGTGCGGTAGCTCTTCAGGTCTTCCAACATTTCCCGGCAGCTTTGATAGCGAAAATCGGGATCCTTGGTGAGCGCCTTCATCACTACCGCGCTGATGCCCTGATGAATGGAAGGATCGATTTGGCGCGGCGGAACGGGCTCTTCGTTGACGATTTTATAGATGACCGTGGTGATGTTCTGGCCGGGGAAAGGTTTTTCGCCGGTCAGCATTTCATAGAGCATGACGCCCAGCGAAAAAATATCGCTGCGGCCATCGACGGCCCGGCCCTTCACTTGTTCCGGGGACATGTAGCTGGGAGTGCCCATGACGTGCGCGGTTTGCTGCACGGTGCCGAATTGCAGAATTTTGGCGGTGCCAAAGTCGGTGACTTTTACCGTGTCGTCGCCCGTGAGCATCAGGTTAGCGGGCTTGATGTCGCGGTGCACGACGTTGCGTTCGTGCGCGAATTGCAGCGCGCTGCACGTCTGCTCCATGATGCGCAGGACGCGTGGCAAAGGAAAGCCCTGGCCGCTATCGAGCAGCGCCTGCAGGCTCTTGCCTTCCACCAATTCCATGGTGATGTAATAGAGGCCGTTTTCTTCGCCGGCGTCGAAGACCACCACGATATTGGGATGGGTGAGTAATCCGGCGGCGCGCGCTTCCGTTTGGAAACGCTGGAGCAATTCGGGACGTGAGAGTCCCGTGCCTTCTTCGCTCAGGCGAATCGTTTTCACCGCGACGGTTCGGCCAATGACTGGGTCCATGGCTTTGTAGACGATGCCCATGGCTCCGCGGCCGAGTTCGCCAACAATTTCGTACCGTCCCGCTTTTGTAACTGTGTTCATCGATTTCGTTCAGTTCGCTGCGAGCCGCGCCATTGCGAAAGGCTCTACCTGGCAAAACCTTATCGACGTCCTGGGTTTCGCTTCGCTCATAAAGAAGCAAATAAGAGGTAGCGTCCTCGACAACGGGAAATGCTGCCCATCCGCTTCTTTTGCTCGGCAAATTGTTCAACTTGGCGGAGACACTCCGCCTGCACCCGGTCGCCCTAGCTTGCACAGTACCCAGCAAATTTTCAGATGGTCAACGCTACTGGGGTACTAGTGTTTCGCACTTGACACTGTTGGCGAGGAATCGAAAGCCGGGCGAATCTAAGAGTCTTCTAATGAAGGGTTTAGGAGCGTCGGGCGGCCGTTCAAGTGCGAGTTGGCGTATCCGAGCGGGACCTCAATCTTGGTTACCCCACCTGTAAAGACCCGGTTTAAAGCAGAGTCCATGATTTTCCAATGTGAGGTGCTGTCGTACAGGACGCCTCCTTGTATGACCCGCTCGGTTCTTGGACGTTCGAAATATTTTCGAACAGATTGGCGTCGAAGATGACGTGGTCGGCGCGCTTGCCGGTTTCGTTCCTGCCAGATTTTTTTCCCCAGCCCCATCGCACGAGGAGGGAACTGAATTCCCTTTGCAGTGAACTAAACTAAGGCCGAGGTGGCGCTTCGCCGGGTGACATCATCCGTTCCGGCATGGGCACGTTTGTCTCCCGCACCGGCAGATCCATTTCGCCGGGGCGCGCAGGGGCCTCGAGACCGTCCGTCAGCAGGTATCCCTGCAGCGCTATTCCGTTCGTCCATACGCCTTCGAGCGCCATGATGTATTCCAGTTGCATCTCGTACATTTTCTTTTGCGTTTCCAGTACGCGCGGATAAGAGGCCAGCGACAAACCGTATTTCTCCACCATCAGTCCGTACGCTTTCTTTGCGCGCGGAAGCATCTCATCGCGGTACTCCACCGCCATCAGCCGCGCGTTGGCATATTGATCTACCACGGTCGCGGCACGATCGCGCAGCGTAAGGGCTACGCGCTTTTTTTCCTGCTCGGCGCGATCGATGTCGGCTCGGGCAGCCGCCACATTCCCCTGGTTGTGGTTGAAGATCGGAATCTGGAGGCTCAACCCTGCATTGGCTTGCCATCCCGTGGCGTGAGGAATCGGTCCGAGGAACTCGTTGTTGTACTCCAAACCCGCGCGAACGGTCACGTCGGGGATCGCATCGCGCCGCGCGCTTGCCAGCGCGGACCGCGCCCTCAGCGTCACGCCATCGGCGATCCGCAAGGCCGGGCTATCGGTCGCGATCTTCGCTACCGCCTCTTCTTCGTTAAGATCTGGCCAGCCGCTTTCCAAATTTCCCGCTACCACCGCCACCGGCATTTCCTGCTGGCCGATTACTGCCGCAAGAGATCGCCATTCTTCACGAAGCGTATTCTCCTGCATCCGCTCGGCCATGCGCATGCGTTGAGCTTCGACCTCCGCATCCAGCACTTCAGTCTCGTCCGCTTGCCCCGTATTCATCAGCCGTTTCTGTGTTTCCATGAAGTCCACGGCAATTTTCGCGAGATTTTTGCGCGCCCCGAGGATCTCCTGCGCGGCCAGCACGCGGAGATAAGCCAATTTCACCGCGCTTTCCACGCGTTCCTTCTGCTCTTGCGCCTCGATCTCCGCCAGCTTCGCTTCTTTCGCGAACACGTCGCTATTCAGCTTTAGTTTTCCCCCGGTGACGATCGTTTGTTGAACAAAGAATCCTTGCTCTCCGCCGTCGAGAGACCCGCCGCGAATTTCGTTTCCCGCATAGCCCACCGTCGGATTCGGGTAGAGCCCTGCCTGCTGCTGGCGCGCTTTGGCAGCGCGAATCTGCGCTTCCGCCTGACGCATCGTCGGGTTCGATTCCCGCGCCATTTTCTGCAACTCTCCCAGCGTCAGGAGCGGACCCTCAGCGTCTTTCTGCGCGCGTCCCATGATCGGATACTCGGCCTGCACCGGCTTGATGTCACCGTGATGGTGATGGGCGTGATCCTGCATCGGTGCAGCCTGCTCCTGAGGCTTGGGTTCTTCCTGCTGCTGTTGTTGCGGGAAAGGCATTCTTGCCGCGGCATATCCAGCGAAAATCGATCCTGCAAGCGCTGCCACGATCAATCCCAGAATCACTTTCATCGCTTTTCCTCTTTCCCCTTGCGCGCTTTCCGATCTGCTCCGCATTTTTGTTTTCTACCCCTCATGACTCGTCGTGGTGATGGTGTTCTTCCGGCGGCATAGGAGCAGTCTTCATGGCCATGATCTCGTTGTATTCCTTGTCCGGCAGCACGCGGACCAGCGTCATCATTCCCATCATCTCCGCGCTCCAATTGGGAGGCAGTCCGTGCGTTTCCGGTTTGGCCACGGCTTCGTCCATGCCCATTTCCATGAAAGCATCCTGCGGAAAACCCTTCGTCTCGTTCGCATTTTCCGCGATCGGAGAATGATGTACGTGCTCGAATCCAACGGTATTCGCCAGCGTTTGCATTTGGCTGAGAGCTTTCGGATCGGTTTGGTCCGCGGTCTGAATCATGCGGTCGCGCAGCAGATCCATCATCGAGTTCATCATGTGGTGTGGCAGATGGCAGTGCAGCATCCACGCTCCGGGATATTTCGCATCGAACTCGACGACGCGCGCTTGCGCAACGCCGACTAAAATCGTGTTCATCGGATACCAGGCGCTCTCCGGCGCGCGCCCGCCTTCGGTTCCCGTCATCACAAACTGATTGCCGTGCAAATGAATCGGATGATGGTCCATCCCGAGATTAATGATGCGCAACCGCACACGGCTCCCCAGCCGCGCGATCAAGGGCGTGGTCATCGGCGCGCAAACGCCGTTAAACGTTAGCCAGTTGTATTCCATCGCTGCGGTATTCGGCACAGTGTTGCTCGGCAGGACCGCCCATTCCTGCAAGATCAATCCAAAATCGTGATCCGCGTGCGGCCGGTAAGATTTCTCAGGATGCGCGATAAAAAATCCGAGCAATCCCATCATTTCCTGCATGGCGTTGTGCGAATGATAGAAAAATGTGCCTTCCTGATGCACCGTGAATTCGTAAACGTATCTTTCGCCGGGCGCGACGGGCTTCTGGCTGATCCACGGCACGCCGTCTTGTTCGATCGGAATCTCCAATCCGTGCCAGTGGAGCGATGTCGATTCCGGCAAGCGGTTTTCGAAAATTACGCGCACGCGGTCGCCCTGGTTCACCTGAATCGTCGGCCCCGGGCAGCTTCCGTTGTAGCCCCAAGCATCGATGGTTTTCCAAGGGGCGATTTTTTTCTTCAATGGCTCGGCCACAAGTTTAAAAACTTTGGCGCCACCGTCCATTTCGAACGGCACGTCGGTGAGATCCGGCGTGGCCATGGGAACGCGGGCATTGCTCGCTTCCTTCGATGCGCGTTCGATGGAGCGGTGCGCAGCCCCGTGCGATTCGTGGCCACCATGAGGCGCGTCCTGTTCATCGCCGAGTTCTTTTGCTTTGGCGCGCACGCTGCCGGCTAGCCCGAACAGTCCCGCGCCGAAAATTGCCGCATTTTGAAAGAAATTTCTTCTCGAACTGCTCATGCTTGTCTCCTGAAATTCCTCAGACCTCGGCTAAGAGAGTCGTGCACGGACGTTTAGATACAAATGCGACCGCGAAACAAAAAATGGGACGTTATTTGAACGAGGAAATAATCAGATGCGGATTACAGTCGTGCTGGAAGGAATTCGAGCGGGTCTTGGGTCTGCTATGAGCGCCGGAGGCCGATCCATAACAGCCCGAACTAAGCTTGAGACTGGATTGGCGCTGGCCGGAGCGAAAGTTTTCGTTCTCGAATTTTGCGCGTCGCCGGAAAGTGGATTCGGCTTTGCTGAACTCAGTGTTGCCGCCGGGAACTCTCTGGGGCTGCATGCCGGCATATTCTCCGATATTCGCCCAGAAGAACTCTCGTCCATCACGCCGTCATGGCAAGGCGTCGCGGAAATCCCAGACTTCGCCATGAAACGACAATTTCCCGCGGCGCAGAGCGGCGCGCAAACTGGAGCAACCAGAATCGCCAGAGCAGCCGCGGCGGCAAGCAACGTGGCCCGCAAATTTCGTTTCGCCGCCATTCGAACAAATCTCGTCATACAACCCCTACGCTACGCCGCCGCGAACGAGCCGTCAACTATCACCCGATTGGGAGTTGATGCCTTCTTCGGAGAATTGGCGTTGACGCCCAGCCATTTCATTGGCCTTAAGCCCGGCAGGGCCGTTACAATTTGCGGGGCAGATCCTTATGCCAGACACAAAAGAACTGCCAATAACTTCCGTTTCACAAGCTTCCGGGTTGCAGTACGCATTTCGCATCTTCCTCGGCTGCGTCATCGTCTGGTTCATCCTTGATCGATTGGCCCATCACAACCCTTTGTGGGCGCTCATTTCGGTAATCACCGTCACCGAGCCGGAGCTTTCCGCGGCGCTGCAGGCCTTCTATTCGCGCGTTATAAATACATTAATCGGCTGTATCGTCGGAGCCGTCCTCATTTATCTCGTCGGTCCAGGCCCTGTGTGGGTTCTTTTGGGCATCACCGCATCAGTCTTTATTTGTACGCAGCTTATCCGTGTACCCGGAAGTTGGCGCGTAGCTCCGGTCACGGTCGCCATTGTGATGACTCCGGCTGTTCTCGGCGGCGGCCGTCCGGCAAGTCTTTCCACCGCCATTGAACGCACTGAAGAAGTTCTCCTCGGATGCGCTGTAGCTCTGTTGATCACCCTTGCGGCAAATTGGATAAGCAAAACAACAAGCCGCGCCGTCCCGCAAAGGTAACGCGAGAATTCACTGGCGATTCCGCAGAATTTCCGGAATCATTGCACGCCTCAACGACATCCAAGGCAATGATTCGTGTATGCCAATCGCCCCGGAAGGAATCGTTCTCATGAAATACGACGGCATCGTGATTGGCTCCGGCCAAGCGGGCAATCCGCTCATCTATCGCCTTGCCGATCTTGGCTGGAAGGTGGCCATGATCGAGCAGGGCGACCTCGGTGGCACTTGCATCAATGTCGGTTGCACGCCGACAAAAACCATGGTCGCTCGTGCTCAGCTCGCGCACTACGCTCGCAACGCAGACCGTTGGGGTGTTCGCGCAGAAAACGTAAGCGTCAATCTGCCCAAGATTATTTCGCAGAAAGAGGAAGTGGTCCTCAGCTTCCGTGGCAATCAACAGAAGGCCGTCGACAAGCGCCCCAACCTGCGCCTCTATCGCGGGCATGCGCGATTCGTCGGCCCACACGAATTAAAAGTGGACGAAGATTTCATCGAAAGCGAAAAAATCTTCATCGATACGGGAGGCCGGCCGGCCATTCCTTCCATCCCCGGACTGGAAACGATTCCCTATCTGACCAACGAATCGATCATGGAATTGACCGCCGTTCCCGAACATCTCATGATCCTTGGCGCAGGTTACATCGGCCTCGAATTTGGCCAAATGTTCCGCCGCTTCGGGAGCCGCGTAACCATTCTTCACAACGGCCCCCAAATCATTCCTCGCGAAGACCCGGAAATTTCCGCCGAGCTACAAAAAGCGCTCGAAGCGGAAGGCATCGAGTTTTTCCTCAGGGCGGACACGACGCGCGTCGAAAGCACGGACGCGCAGGTGACGCTCTTTTTTGACCGAGCCGCGGGACCGTCCCGCGTCGCAGGCTCGCATCTGCTCATCGCCACGGGCCGCAAACCAAATACAGATGATCTGGGCCTCGATAAGGCGAACATCGAGACGGACCCGTCCGGAAATATCATGGTCAACAGTCGTCTAGAGACTAACGTTCCCGGTGTGTGGGCTCTCGGAGATTGCAAAGGCGGCCCCGCCTTCACCCACATTTCCTACAACGATTTTCAAGTCGTCTACGGCAATCTCATCGAAGGCAACAATCTCTCCATCGAAAATCGCCTCGTCCCTTACTGCGTCTTTACCGATCCGCAGTTGGGCGGCATCGGCTTCACCGAAAATGTGGCTCGCGCAAAAGGCTACAAGCTCAAAATTGGAAAAATACCGATGACCTACGTAGCGCGCGCCATCGAGCGCGGCGAAACCGCGGGAATGATGAAAATCGTTGTCGACGCCTCCAACGACCAAATTCTCGGAGCTTCCATTCTGAGTTCGGAGGGTGGCGAACTGGTGCAGATTCTGGGAACATTGATGCTTGCTAAACAGCCCTACACCCTCCTGAAGGGCGCGGTCTACATTCATCCCACGCTTGCCGAGGGTTTCTTCGCTCTCATGGAATCCGTCAAACCAGTCGACTAGGCCGCCTTGGATTCTCATTCTCAGGCAGCCGCCTCTTTTTTTTCGCCCAGCCCCTTCACGAGCTGCGATAGCGCCCCGCGTTCCGGCACTGCTGCAACACCGCCTCCAGAAAATTCTCGGTCCGCGGCCACCCGTAAACTTTCACTCCTAGCTTGTCCCCGATGCGCGTGGCAATTTGCGTGGCCATCGTTGTGCGCACTCCCGGCTCCCAGCTGTCCCGCCGGTGAATAAACGTTTCGATCAGACGCAATTCATCCAGCGTGATGCTGGACGCGTCAAACGTCGGAAGCGTCGCATCAGCATGCGCTTCCCCAATCGGCCGCACTCCCTCCAGCGTTTTTTCGTGAACCACCACGGTCCCCGCGACGTAATCCCCAAGCCTTTTGCTCTCTTTGCTGAACAGCACGCAGATGACGCCCACACCGTACAGCGCCGGCAGTTGGTCCACAATGCGCATCAAGTTTCGAACGATGGCGTCGTACGCGCTGATCGGCCGCCCGTCGTCCTTCATCACCCGCAATTGCGCGTACCGCTTTCCCGGCGTCTGCCCGTTCCAGATAGACTCGAAAAATGCATAGTAAGCGGAGTTCAGCAGAAAAATGGCAAAGATCATGCCTGCAATGATCCACTGCGGGGTCGCCTTACTTATGAAACTGAAAGAAGGGAGAAGAAGTCCGGCGCCGATGAACAGCACAAGTCCCAGCACGATTTGAATCGCCGTGTCCGCGGCCATTCCCAGGAACCGGCTTCCGATTCCCGCCAGTGGAAACTCCAGCGCGGTTTGCTCTGGTGTATCAATGGTAAGCTTATCGGGAGAACCCATTCATGATCTCCACCAGCTGGATTGAAAAGCGCCGCGTCCACTGGACCCGGCTCGAACGCCTCGTAGAAGCGAGCGGACGCTCCGGCGTGTCCTCGCTCTCGCCACAGGAACTTCAGGAACTCGCTTTATTATATAGGCAGATAGCTTCCGACCTTGCCACCGTTCGCGAGGATCCCACCAGCAGCCATCTGGCACTCTATCTGAACCAACTGCTCGGCCGCGCTCACAATCTGATCTACATGGGCCGCAAGGCTTCCCGCCGCGGCATTTGGGATTTTTACCGCAACGAATATCCCGCCATCTTCCGCGAAACCTTTCCGGACACCCTGGCCGCGTTCATCCTCTTCCTGGCCGCCGCCTTTGTCGGCGCGATGATGGGCATCGCCGATCCCGCCTTCATCCTGCATTTCCTCGGTCCTGGCATGGTCGAGTCCATTGAAAAACACAAAATGTGGACCGACTCCATTGTGACCGTCAAGGCCGCGGCTTCCAGCCAAATCTTGACCAACAATTTGAGCGTCTCCTTCGCCACTTTTGCCCTCGGTATCACCGCGGGCATCGGCACGGTATGGATGATGCTTCTCAATGGCTTGCTCATTGGCGTTGTAGGTGTCGCGTGCTGGCGCGAAGGAATGAGCCTGCCGCTTTGGAGTTTTGTCGCCGCCCACGGCGTCTTGGAACTTCCCGCCATTTTCATCGCTGGCGGCGCGGGATTTGGCATCGCTCGAGGCCTTTTATTTCCGGGCGCCCTGCCGCGCCGCGAATCCCTAGTTCGCGCCGGAAGCCGTAGCGTCCGCCTCGTCCTCGGAACGATTCCCATGCTGCTGATCGCCGGCTTCGTCGAAGGATTTATTTCGCCGTCCGAATTGCATTACAGCATCAAGTTCATGTTGGCGGCCGGACTCTTCACATTGCTCGTCCTCTATTTGATGAGCAAGCCCGCCACTAAACCGCTCCCGCCACCCGCCCGCGCACTCGCCACTACGCCCATCAAATAAGGCTCCGCTCCTTCGCCAGCAAATATTGATTCACCACCGCCGAAGAGAGCTTCGTCGGCTCGACCTCCAGCGTCAGCGCCCCTTGCTGTCGCAGTCTGCGCAACAAAACATCCCGCCGTTGCACGATCTCTTGCGCCGCAACATATCGAAACATCTCTTTCGAATCCGCCGGCCGGTGCTTCAACATTCCGCGCAACTCCGGCTGCCCGATCACTGTAAAAAGCACCAGATGCCGTTTCGCCAGGTGCATCGCGCTCTCCACCACTTCCGGCGTCGTAGCCGTCTCCGAAAGATCCGTCAGCCACACCACCAGGCTCCGCCGCTTTTGCAGTATCGCCAGCGATTCCACCGCTCGCCGGTGATCCGCTTCCAACTCTTCCCCCTTCACCTGCGCGAGTCCCTCCAGGAGCGCCCGCACCTGTCCCGAGCCGCGGCCCGCCGGCAATCGTTGCTGCACCCGCCGCCCGTATGCGAGCATTGCCACCTTGTCTCCGGAATAGAGCGCCACCTGCGCGAGCGAAAGCGCCGCGCCCACCGCGTAGTCCAGCTTGCTCAATCCCATCACCCGCGTTCGCAGCAGCCGCCCCGCGTCCAGCACCAGCCACACCGTCTGGCTGCGCTCGATTTGATACGACTTGCTGATCAGTTTTCCCCGCCGCGCTGTCGCGCTCCAGCAGACGTCGCGCTGCTCATCCGTTTCCCGGTAGTCGCGCAAACTCTCAAACTCGCGCCCTTGCCCCGGCAAATGTTTGTGCCGCTTCTCCAGCGCGATCTGCCGGCTGCGAATCAGGTAAATCGTGTCGCGCTTCGATTCTTCCAGGTTCGGATAGATTCGAATCGTCTGCTTCGTCGCCGCTGAAGCCCACCGCTCCGCAATGCGCGCCGCGCTCTGGTAG
>Ga0210393_10000814_pt1 | contig 26789 bp, 24 predicted proteins | sample IncBWC27OmetaG_FD_160068 | JGI IMG/M metagenome (GOLD analysis project Ga0210393, IMG submission 160068) | Forest soil microbial communities from Barre Woods Harvard Forest LTER site, Petersham, Massachusetts, United States - Inc-BW-C-27-O ...
GCGCATTCAGCAGAAGGAGGTCCGGGCAGTAGAAGTCGCTTGAACTTGGTTGTAGGTAGACTTACAGTGCCGAACATCGAGAGTCGCTGCAATCAACTAAAACTCGGACATCCTCCCCACGGCGTCAAATCGCTTTTCGTTTCCATCACTGCGTTATGAAAAAGCTCGTGCAGCCACGTGTGTGCGTAAGGATTGCAGTAGTTGCGCAAGTGCTGCGTACCGTCGAACGTCTGCTCCGCGCCCGCAAGCATGCTTATCTTTGGGTCGCCGTCGCGCAGTCTGTCCACGATGCGGTACCAACACTTGGGCACGTTGCGCCTGTGACGCTCTTTCAGCAGCGCGGCGCACTTGTGCATAAGGTCCGCGAGCGCTCTGCGACCTGGGAGCAGTTTTTCCGCGTTCATTTCCAGCACGTCACGGCAGCAGCGCTGTAACTGCTCGTACTGGAAATCGCCGTTGCCCTTCGTGTTCTCGTACGCACGCATCGTGGGATTTTCGTATTCAATCTCGCCGTCCGTGAGCACCGCGAACAGGTCCCGCGCGGAAGATACGCGCCCAGCTAGGAAGTGGGTCTTTACATCCAACACCATTGCTGCTTCTTTTGTCAGGTCAGTTAGTCCTGTAGTAGCAACAGCAGACGCCGTGCTTTGGCTTTGGTCGTTGGGTCCCGGGTTTGCGGGGTTAGTAGCTGTTTGCTTTTTTATAAGGCTAACTGGGCTAACAGGGTTAGGGGAGGAATCGCGCTCCGGTTCCGCCGCCACAAAACCGTCGCCAAAGTTCGTAAGCTCACTATTTTCTGTCGCATCCAGCGTTTTCACACCGTCGCCAAGTCCGTCGCAAACCACGTCGCATATTTCGTTTTGTACCGCATTTCGTACCGCATTTTGCACCGCATTCGCGCCCGCACTTACTACCGCATTTTCGCCTTCCAAAACGATGCCAAACTCGCCGGCAACGTGCGGTTCCGCAAACCACCGCCCGTCGAACGTCCACGTCCCGGGCGTCTTGCCGGCTTGTATGAAATGGCACGCGAGCGGATATCGTTTTGTCATGGAGGCGTGCGGGTTGAGGATGCGTCCGCTGCGCCGCAGCCCGTTGACTTCAAACACAAATTTCTTGCTAAGGATTTTCCGTACAACTAAGACGTGGAGCGCAGCTTCCACAGCTCGCTGCTTGTAGGGTTTATCGCGGAACCTGCCGTTGCACATCTTAGTGAGCGCCGGTACAGTGGGGTAAACAAAGCGCCGCTCGTTGTTTTTTGCCAACAGCTCAAGCGCCCGCACAACTTCGCGCAAGCAGCTTCCTTGCGGGCAGTGGCATCGCCACCCGCACGCTTGGCCTTTCCGACGCAGAACGTGTTCTTTGAAATTATCGGTAGGTGTTCTGCGCACGGGTTGTCCCTTGTTGCTGAAGTCGAGTGATTTTCTCTTGCCGTAGTTGTGTGGCGTCGCCGCCTTTGAACGTGATTTCCAGCACGCCCCACAACTGGGTACGGATTGCTTCGTCTACTGCTGAGTCCAACGCTTTCATTAGCTCCTGCTTGGTCATGCTTTGACTCCTTTTAGCGTGCGGGCATTTTTTGCGACTGCATGAAGCTGTCGAGGTCTAGCCGGTCAATAACGTAGTGATTGCCGAGTCGCGCATACGGGACTTTTCGGCCCCAAATGAGTTCGCGGACAAACCACACGGTTAGGGAGGCGTATGCGGCAGCGCCTTTAATTGTGAGATAGCGAGGTTCGGCGGGCGCAGCTATCGCTGGTGGGACGCACTTTTTGGGCACGGAACAGCTCCGATTGAATTACCGGAGCCTTGGGCGCTACACGAACGGTAGCGGCAGTGGGCTTATGGGTGCCGGTTTAGGACCCAACCTTCGAACATAAACAGTGTACTGCCGGAGGTGCTTTCTGTCAACCCTATATTTTACTGATACTTACGGTCCTCCGGCCCCCGGCCCGCATCCCCTGTCAAGCCGGGTCCCCGACAACTTCGTCGTCGTCACACGTCTCAAATCCCGGAATTCGCGGCTGAATGTCGTATCGCCCGCATGCGTCCTGCCAGTCGTAAGTCGCCAGAGCATCGAAGCGCGGGTTTGAGGCCACCATATTCTCGATGCGGGGTTCGTCCCAGAACTCACCTCGAAGCTGCCACACTTCCGTGATGCGACTTTCAAGCTCCGCATAAGCCCGAATACCTTCCTTAAGGCACCGATACGTGGCAGCCACAGTCGTTCGCTCGGTCACGGGCGGCACTGATATGACCCGAAGTTCCTTTTCGTCGAAGTACATATAATTTCCCACGCGACCACCTTGGAGCCATGCTGTGTTGTCCACGGAGTAGAAGGGAAATATCTCCATGAACTCAGCGCTGGCGACTCCCAGTCCGTGCACCTTTATCATTGGAGGTCCGATGTACCTAAACACGTCTTTAAGCCATCGCAGCTTATCTTGATAGGACACACCGCTTTTGCGAGGTGAGACACACATGTAATCGGTGCTGTCCGCGATTTTTTTGAGCCAGTACCTTGTTTCGAATTGATGGAACGTCATGAGGCATTCAATATCTCGTTTACGCATATACTCGTAGTTTTCCCAACCCTTTTCGCAAGCGATTTCACGTTCATGCGTAGTAGCCTCCTCGCCTGGACTGCCTGGGATAACATCAAGCGCAGCAAACCGCACCGGGCATTTGGCGATTTGCTTGATGGCTAGGCAGAATTGAACGTACTCCTCGATGTCTATGTGCTTGTTTTTCGTCCAGACGGAATACGCACCACTATCAATGAAGAGATGGAGACTGGGGTCTAGGCATGCCGTTTGCGCGAACCGGCGAGACGATTTATCAGCAAACGTCGCCAGAAACTTTCTACCCCCAGATACTGAATGAGCTTCACGCTCTAAGTACTTCGGAGGCAGACTACCTGCAAAGTAAAGTTTCACTGAGCGACCAGCTCTTCCAACTCTGCTGTCTCAGATTGTCGGTCAAGGTATGCAGACAGGGCGTCGGCGACTAGCTTTTTGATATCCACGCCTTGTTGAGCTGCGAGGTTCTTAAGACGACCGTATAGGCTCCCCTCAACTGGAATGCTGCGCGCGGACGCGGGCGTTTTGCCAGCGTTGAACTTCCTATCTATTTTTTCCCTAAGGTCCTGAACCGACCAATTTTTCTTAGCCGCGTTTTGTTTCATCTCTTGCAGAGCCTGCTCGTCTTTCCTTAGTCTCTTGAGTTCTTTGTGGTGACTCCAACTCAGGCGGTCCTCGCGACGTCGCGAGGCGCTGGAACTGTCAAAGCAATCCGCGGTTCCCTTTATGTCCATCAGCGTCGCGCGCGCTAACCCCGTTATTTTCTCCGCTTCGTCGTAGGCATCAGAAAGATTTGCCCGGCCCTCTATCAGCCATTCACCGAGTTTCCATTGGGCCCCTTCGAGACACTCTGCCAGCTCCTTGCCCCTGCCGACCCAATCCTGCCGAAAAGCTTGTCGCTCCTTCTTCGTCAGCTTCGGCTTCGGTAGTCGGATGGTTAGTTGCCCGCCGCGAGTCGCCATGTGGATGTTCCTCCAAGGACGACAGAGTACTGTGCAGCTAACTGGCAAACCAGCTGTACGGAGGTGCAGGTGTCGTCAACTGTACATCATGGTAAACACGCGCCCTTTACGTTACACTTGCGCTGCGGAGGGCAACTTGGGGAAGCGTCAACGGGGAACTGGGTCAGTCGTAAAGCTTAAATACAAGCATCACAAAACGCGCAAGAAAATCGAATCGCGTTACTACTACATTTTCTACTATCACAATGGGCGGCTCGTCCGCGAGAGCAGCGAGAGCGAGTCCAAAATGGTCGCCGAAAAGCTGCTACAGCGACGCATGGGTGAAGCTGGGCTAGGGATGGCCCCGGCGCAGGAAGTTGCCAACGTCAAGTACGAGGACGTGCGCAACGCGTTGCTGGCCGAATACAAGAACCGAGGCACCGGTTCGATTTACAAAAAGCGAGACGGCACTGACGCTATCTCCGGCCTGAACCATCTCGACAAGTTTTTCAAGAACACGCCGGTCACCTACATCACGCCCGACCTGCTTCGTCGATACATAGAATCCCGCCGCAAAGATGGTGCCGCCGACCCAACCATTCGCCGCAATATGAGCATGCTCCGCTCAATGCTCAACCTGGCCCGGAAAGAAGGGCGGCTTCGGCTCGCCGACGTGCCACACTTTCCAATGCCGCAGGACAGCAAGCCGCGACAAGGCTTCGTTAATCCAGATGTCTTTGCAAAACTTCAACACGCGCTACCGAAGAACCTTCAGCCGCTGATTACATTTATCTACTTCACTGGCTGTCGGCTTGGCGCGGCCAAGAAAATTACGTGGCAGATGGTCGGTAAGGATTGCTTAGCCGTAGAACTGCCCGGCGAGGTTACGAAGAGCGGCGAACCGCTGACACTTCCACTCGTGGGGTCCGGGCTCGACGAAGTTGCGAAAACCCTGAAGAAAATGCAGCGCAGAGAGGGCCCAGTCTTCGCCACTACTAACCTGCGCGTGGCCTGGAATAAGGCCTGCCACAAGCTCGGCTTAGGCGTCTACGAGAAGCGCCTATATAAAGGACTGACGATTCACGACCTGCGGCGCAGTGCAGCCCGCAACCTGGTCCGTGCAGGGGTGCCGCGCGGCGTCGCGATGCAAATCACCGGCCACAAGACCGAAGCGGTCTTCGAGCGTTACAACATCACCGACTCCGCGGATGTCCGCGATGCACTCGTGAAAGTGGGGACGTACTCCCAGGCCATGCAGCGCAAGGCCGAGGTGTGACGAGGCTCGTTGTCGTCCAGCTTCAACAGTGACGGAGCATTTAAGCAACACTTCAAATGTCCGGTTACTAATCAGGACTTAGCCCTCGAGATGTGATAAATAGGTCGGGCGCGAGATGACTGGGGTTGAACCTCGCATGAACATGAAGAAGATAATGATTTGTCTGCTCTGGTTGCCCATTGGGGCCATCACAGCTCACGCGCAATCCCCCGTGAAAAACGGCGACTTCACGCTGGCTCTACCGGGTCATCAGGGACAACTTAAGTGGAAGGCGGACGGGTTCAAAGTCGTCCAATCTTCTGCGAAGCCAAAGGGTACAGAGGTAGGCATTCGGGCAAACGACGGGTCGAGTCAGTTTACTGTTTTGGCGTTCCTATTCCTCTTTCCTGAACAAGCACCGATGACGAGCACGAAATGCCGTGACGGTGTTCTGGAGCCTGCAAAGAGAAGTAATCCCGCGCTTCAGGTCGCAGGAACAACAGAGATGCCACGTTCAGACGGCCCACCTGTGGCATTGGTGTCTTATGTAGCGCAAGGCAAGGATGGAGAGTTGGTGTACAGCGTTCGCGGCTTTTTGGCGATGGGCGATATTTGCGGCGACCTTGAAATCTACGGCAGCGACGTGAATGTCATTAAGGACCCAACTCTAAAGAAGGTTTGGGAAAGCTACAGCTTTGACCCCAACTACTCCCCACAATTCAATGATGTGTTTTTGTACGCGAACATCCTTTATCAAAACCATATGTATCAAGCGGCAGCTCCAGTCTTTGAACAGGCCCTGACAAAGCTCAACGACAACAAGGGTGAGGACCAATTGATGTGGCAACGTGTGACGACCGACCAAGCCGGGATGGCTTACGGGTTGGCAGGAAATCTGCCTAAGGCTCGTGCGATTTTCGAGGCTGCGGTCGCAAAAGACCCCCAATACCCCATGTACTACTACAACCTGGCTTGCGCTGACGCCGAGGAAAAGAAACTGGCGGATGCCCGTGACCATCTCCAGCAAGCGTTTGCACGCAAAGCGAATGTGATTCCAGGCGAGTCCATGCCAGACCCTACGAAAGATGACTCGTTTCTGCCCTACCGCGAGAACAAAGAGTTCTGGACGTTTGTCGAAGGTCTGCGCTGAATTAGCTTTGCCCGTCCGGCTTGCAGCCCGACCAACCCCTGATTAACGTAATCGGAAACTGAACCGGCTCCATCTCTGCTGTAGCGCCCGAGGTTCGGCTCGGTTGTGTTAAACTGTTTGCCGAAATACAAAGTGGCACAGCTCGAGGCGTATGGCTGGCAGTTTGTTACACAAACATTACAAAAAAGCCCCGCAACACGCATAAAACCCAATGTGGCGCTATGGTGCAACGGTTAGCACGCGGCCCTTTCAAGGCTGAAATACGGGTTCGATTCCCGTTAGCGCTACCAGTTACGGCCTGATTCAAGGGATTTTTTATCTGCGTCCCTGCTTGCGCACCATCCCCCGCGCGCGAAGAAACCCGATATGAGGTAAAATTGCTTTAGCGCTTGGAAATAATAAGCAGCGGCCGCACTTCCGCATTCGCGATAAATTTGGACTGAGCAGCATAAAGGAGAGTCATAGTGGCGGATTTAATGAGGACATCGAACCCGGCTCTGAACGCCAAAGCATTTCAAGGAGAGGGCATCGGGCTGGGCGAGGCGATGACGCTGCAGGGAACCGTCAACAAGACGGGCCTGCTGCTGATCTGCGTGATCGCGACGGCGGCCTGGACGTGGAATATTTACACGCATTCGCAGAATCCCGAAGCGGTGTTGCCCCTGCTGGCAATCGGTGGTATCGGCGGATTTATTTTTGCGCTGGTAACGATTTTCAAGAAAACCTGGGCGCCGGTGACCGCGCCGATATACGCGCTGCTCGAAGGTTTACTGCTGGGCGGAATCTCCGCCATGTACGACGTGCGCTTTCACGGCATCGCCATTCAAGCGGTGAGCCTGACGTTCGGGACGCTCGCGATCCTGCTGCTCGCCTATCGCTCGGGGCTGATTCCAGTCACCGAGAAGTTCCGGCTGGGCGTGGTGGCGGCTACGGGTGGAATCATGATTTTCTATCTAGCGACTATCGTGCTGGGATTTTTCGGCGTCCACTTCACCACCATTAACGGCTCCGGTCCAATCGGGATTGCCTTTAGCGCATTCGTGGTGGTTGTGGCGGCGCTGAATCTGGTGCTGGATTTCGATTTTATCGAAAGCGGTGCGGCCGCGGGAGCGCCGAAATACATGGAGTGGTACGCGGCGTTCGGATTGATGGTCACGCTGATTTGGCTGTATCTGGAAATTCTGCGCTTGCTTTCGAAGCTGCGCAGCCGCAATTGATAGCGAGCACAGCGCGGCGGCCGCGGCATCATTTCGGCGCTCGATTTCGGTGCTTCGCTAGTTCGCGCTCGTCACCTTCGGGTGAATTTCGCCCGTTTGCGTTGTGGTAGGCCGCCACCAGAAATGTAACGTTTCTACCCCGCCCACGTTGAAATGGAGATCGTGAATTCTTGCTCCCCCCGCTGACTAGCTCTGCCATATAGGTTTAGGTCTCCCCCCGACATGGCCTGGGAACTGCAATGTAACTACCCAGTTCTGTGCCTCGCCAGCTACCTCCAGGGCGATTCGAGGGTGCAAGCGTGAAAGAACGCGAAACGAAGGCGAACCGCGACATGCGCGAAGACAACAGCGAGCGGGGGTTTTCGCTTATTGAAATGAGCGCCGTAGTCATGCTGATCCTGATCATCTCGGCGATGGCGCTGATCGCCTACTCGCCGACTTTGCAGGACGCGCGTTTCGACGCCGCGATGCGTGAAGTGATCGATCAATTGCGGCAGGCGCGCGAGTATTCGGTCACCAACCGCCGCTACGTGCAAGTCACCTTTCCCACCGCCGTCGTAGGCGGAATCACCCAATATCAAGTCGTAATGCAGGTAAGAAACGATCTGACGGCCGGCGCCGGAGCAGTGAATCCGGTTCTGAGTACCGTGCCCATCGAATCCCCAGCGCAGTATTACGTGTTCGCCGGAACGCCGGACACGCCAGACGGCTTCGGCAATTCGGCGCCGGTGGTATTCGAGGGTCTCGCAGGCGGACCACTCAGCGGAATGCTGTTCCAAAGCGATGGCGAATTGGTGGATGGAGCGACGTTCCAGCCGATTAACGGAACGGTGTTCATGGGTCAACCCGGCAAAAACTCGACGGCCCGGGCAGTTACTGTTCTCGGCGGCACCGGCCGGATACGCGGCTGGAAGGGAACGGGTGCGATATGGGCTAGGTTCTGAAGGAGCTCAAGAAAATGTGGCAAGTCAGAAAACGGCAAGCGGCGAAGGGCTTCACGCTTTTAGAGACGATGATCTCACTGGTAGTTCTGGGTGTGGGCGTTCTCGGCTTGGCGGCGATGTTGGCGGACTCGCTGGCCTACATGCAGGGCTCTCAGGATGCTTTCATCGCGCAGCAGAAGGCGGAAGAAGCCGCCGAAGCAATCTACACTGCGAAATATACCAACAACGCAACGTTCGCGCAGCTTTCCAACAACACCGTGGGCAATCCCGGCGGACTCTTCCTGGTCGGGCCGCAGCCGTTGCTGGTTCCCGGAGCCGACGGGCTCGTCGGTTCGGTTGCCGATTCAGGCGGAACGCCGGCTTACATCGTTTATCCCGGACCTGACGGCAAATTGGGCACCCCCGACGACGTGAAGCAAGCGCTGGGAAACTTTACCCGCACCATCGCCATCACTCCGGTGGCGGGTTACACCAACAGCCTGAATCAGGTAGTGATCACCGTGAACTATACGACAGGCCGCTTTCAGCGCGCCTACAGTTTGACCACCTACGTTTCAGCCTTCTAGCACCGCAAGGAGCAAGGATGAAGCTGCAAAGAGGATTTACGCTGATTGAGTTGATGGTCTCGATGAGCATCGTCGTTTCCGTCGTGGCCATCGCCACGGATGCGCTGATGCAGGCGGAGCACGTGACCACCATGGTCGCCTATGAGGCCAACACGCAAGAGAACCTGCGCGCCGGAATGCATTTCATGGTCCGCGACCTGATGCAGGCGGGCGAGGGAATTCCTCAGGGTGGCATCAGTATTCCCTATACCGCTGCCTCGGCGGTGAATCGCCCCGGCACCGCAACCACATTTCCGACAGGCTACATCGCCCTGCCGGCGATCACTCCAGGGTCCCAGGCCGGGTCGTTGGCCACGTCCATCAATCCTGCAACCAACGCAGCGCTCACCGGAATTCAGACCGACATCATCAACATTATCTATGCGGACAACGTTCTGGTGGATACGGCGGGAAACTACCTCTACAGCTATCCGGTCTTTCAAGCCGCGCCATCCGTTCCGGTTTGCGCTGGAACGATATCCCCCACCGGCGCGTCGGTTTCGCTCGCGCCGGCCTGTTTCACGATGCCGGGAGTCACGAATCCCATTACCACCGGTAATCTGATCATGTTTCACAACCAGAACGGAACCGCGCTGGAATATGTGACTGGCGTCGCCGGCCAAACCATCGCTTTCGGAGCCGGCGATCCCGCCGGCCTCAATCAAACAGGCCTGGCGAACGGAACGGTGGCGAGCCTGGCTACCACCCCGGGAGTGTTTCCACCGACCACAATTACACGCGTTTGGATGGTCACTTACTACATCAACGTGGCCAGCGCAACGGACCCGCAATTGATTCGCCAGGTAAATTATCCGAATTATCCCGCGGGCGCGCCGGCGAATCCGCCACAGGCGATCGCCGACGATATCGAGAACCTGGGTTTCAGCTACGATATCACCAGTTCCACGGATGCCGCCGGCACCTACACCGACGGTCCTGGGAATGCCGCCGAACCGATTTTTCCGGATACGCCCGCGCAGATACGCGCGGTGAACGTTTTCCTGGCAGGCAGGTCCGAATATGCCTATACGCCGCAAACGACGCCGGAGTTCCTGAGAAGCAATCTGAGCACGCAGGTGAGCATTCGCAGCCTTTCGTTCACCAATCAGTTCAATACGTCGGCCTCGTCCACGGCCCCATAGTAGCTATCGCAAGTCACAAGACATCGGGGTTTGTAGATTTTCAAGGAGATCCGCTGTGAGAACGGAACCAGAAAAGGGCGTCGCACTGATAACCTCGCTGTTTGTTCTGCTGCTGGTTTCAGCCATCGTAGTGGGCTTGGGCTGGATGGTGATGACGGACCAGCGCCTGGGTGGCAATAACTCCAGCCGCGAGCTGGCCTTCTACGGCGCTGAAGCCGGCATGGAAAAAATGACCACCGACGTGGCCCAACAGTTTGCTACTTCGGGTTCGATGACCGCGGCGAACGTAGCAACGATCACCGCCGCTCCCCCGACCGGGCTCACCGGCGTAACTTATGTGAATTCCGCAGGCGCTTCCACCTACAACCTCACTTTCATTCCGGACGGAGCCGGAAATCCCGCGACGAGCAACGCCACGATTTTGCCGCCGAGTCCCTACGCCGGGATGCAGGGCTTGATCACGCCGTTCACGATGACGGTGGCGGCGCAGAATTCCTCGTCGGGCGCGGAAGTGAAACTGACCAGGCAAGTGCAGGTGGTCGCCATCCCCGTCTTCCAGTTTGGCATTTATTCTGATTCGGATTTGTCGTTCTTCAACGGTCCTTCGTTTGGTTTCGGCGGCCGCACGCATACCAACGGAAATCTGTGGCTTGCGCCCAATCAAGGTCCTCTTTTCATGGGTGACAAAGTAACCGTGGTCGGCCAAGTGATCCGCACCAATCTGGAAAATGGCTTTGTGGTCGCTGGCGCGGGCGCCGCTTACGGTGGAGACGTATCCATTGCTCTCGCTCCAGATCCCACGATGGCCGGTGAACCCGGCGGCGCTCCCTACACGAACGCTTCCTGGCGCCAGTTGGGGATCGGCGAAGGCAGCGTTACTGGCAACAGCGTCTACGGCGCCGTCAGCACTACCCTGAACAATCCCACATGGACCGGAACGGTTGTGCCGGCCTATATGGGTCAACTTCAGAACGGCGTGCCGGTGTTGAGTCTCACTTCCACCGCGTTGGGTGGAATCACGCCGATTTCGCTGATTCGCCGCCCCGTTCCTGGTGAGCTCGCTTTGACGCCGGCCACGTTTGCCCAGCGGCTGTTCTCCCAAGCGACGCTGCGAATCTTGCTTGACGACTATCCGCTCGCCACCACCGTGCCGGGTTCTTCGGCCGCATGCCATAACGCCGATATGATGAGCTTGGACACGGTCACCAGTGCCCCGGATCCGATCGACCTCGCAACCTTGGCGTTTACTCCCACTGCGCCAGCGTCGCCGTTCGGATTTACTACAGCCCCCCTTTGGTACGCGGGCAACTATCCGCTGCCGACGTCTGGAAACACAGCGGGCACCTACACTCCTAGTAGCAACTCCTCCACTCTACCCGAACCCGGATACTGGATGGCGGGTGGATATCCTACAATCACAGGATGCATCAAGATCGAATATCAGGTGAATCCTGGTGGCACCTGGGTTGACGTCACCAAGCAGATACTGGCGATGGGCCTCACTGGGAAGAACATCAATCCGACGTACAACGCCCTCGTCGTCTCCCCCAATCTCTTGAATCTGCCAGCAGGTCAAGTTGCTGCCCAGGGTCCGAGCGGCGGAGGAGTCGTACCCGTTTCCTGCGCCGACCCCAGCGGCAACGCCATCATCCGTTTGGCGCGCGTGCGAGATAACCCTTCCACCGCGAGCGTCGGAAATCCATGCGGAACACAGACCCTCTCCAGTCCGTCCTACGATTACTGGCCGAATGTGCTGTACGACACGCGTGAGGGTGTTGACCGCGCCCCCGCCGCTTCCACCTCCGCTCCGTTCATCGCCGCGGAAGGCGTGATGAACTACGTCGAGCTGGATGCCAAGAACCTGGTGACTTGGTTCACCGCAAATCAGGCTGCGCTGGGCCTGGATAACAACACGGGCTACACCCTTTATTTCTCAGACCGCCGCGGCGAAAGGGTGGATACCGATGTCTCTAACACCAAAACCGGGTCTTTTGGATATAACGACATCATAAATCCGAGCGACCCGGCGAACGGCTGCTCGAACTTCGTCATCGATCCCGGTGAAGATTTCGAAGGCGACGCTGTCCTTCGAAAGTATGGCGGCGCCGAAATGGCTCCCGCCACGATCCTGCCGACGAACTACATGCTACCCATTGCGAACCTACCCGGCATGACGCCCACGGCGGGCCCCAACCTGTGGACCGGCGCGAACTCCATCACCGGAAACCTGCTAGGTGTCGCCTACAAACCCGCAGGCATCACCTACTCCGGCGGGCTGTTTGCGAACACCAATTGCGCGCCTGCCAATCCCAATCGTCCGGATGTTACGTACGGCAACGCGCAGGAGGCCCGCGAAAATCCTCCGGTTTTCTTCCGTCGCGCACTGAAAATCGTAGACGGCGCCTCGTTGAATATCGGAGTCACCTGCAGCGGAACCGACGGTCTCAGCATCGTTGCGGAAAACCCGGTTTACATCCAGGGCGATTACAACGCGCCGGTGGACGACGGAACTTGGGGCGGCGTTAGCGTCGCGGCAGCCGTCGAAGGCGACGCTGTGACATTTCTCTCCAACAACTGGAACGACGTGAACTCCTTCGCTTTTCCGTTCAACATAAACAACCGAGCTGCCGCGCCGACGGCATACCGCGCTGCGGTTATTTCAGGCAAGGGCATTCCATTCCCCTCGATCGCCGGACAGGCGCAGGACTTTGGAACAGACGGCGGAGTGCACAATTTCCTCCGTTTCCTGGAGAACTGGGGTCTGATCTGCCACTACCGAGGGTCCATGGTTAGCTTCTATTACAACCGTCAAGCGGTCGGCACGTATAAGGGAACCGGCGTTTACAGCCCGCCCAGCCCGCGTGACTACAGCTTTGACACGAACTTTACGCTGGGCCCGGCGTGTTTGCCGCCGCGCACTCCGTCGTTGCGCTCGGTCAACACCATCGGGTTCTCGCAGGAAATTCTGCCGACGCAGTAACAGTTATCGTACCCGCAGCGCAAGAAGCGGCTCCCGCACCTCCCGGGAGCCGCTTTTTTTTTGCGGCGGCGTGGCGCGATGTGGTGCGTCACTGCGAGGCGGGCAGGCTTGCGCGCGCCCCTAACCTTCACCGGCGGGCATATCGGAAGCAGCGGCGTGGTTGACACTGGCCCGCCCTCGCCGAATAATGCGGCCATGTCCAAGCCCGAGACCGTCCGGCGCATCAAGAGCTACTCGGCCGAGAACGGCTACGTTTACCAATATCAATTTCAAGACGTGCACCCCGCGCAGCGCGATCGAGCCAAGGGCAACGAATTCATCTATTACGTCTCGGCAGACCGCAAAACAATGTTCCCCGTCCGCATCTTCGTTCGCCGCGACGCCCTCGACCAATGGACCGAGCAAACCGGCCGCGCCCTGACCGGCACCGAAGAGTACGCCGTCGCCAAGATGCGCCTGTTTCAAGCGCTCGATGAAGTCGCGGACTTCGCGACGACCCGCCCCGAACTCACCGTGGACACATCCAACCTGCCATCACTGCTGGAACGCCTGGACTTGTAACTGGTCTTGTGCAACCTTGCTTGAAAACCAGTGAACCGAAATCCCACCACCGGCGTCTGGCTGAATGAGGCAGTGATGGATGCATTGGCAGCCAGTTTTCCGGGAAGCGAGGTGAGCCAGGACGAATCGCTCGCGCGCGAATTCGAGCAGCGCCTGGCGGATTGTCCCAAGCTGGCCTATCGCGTCGCGCTAGGCGTACTGCACAATCCGACGGAAGCCGAAGATGTAGCGCAGGAAGCCATGCTGCGCGCCTATCACAATTTCTATCGCCTGCGCGACCGCGAACGGTTCCGCGGCTGGCTCGTGCGCGTGGCATTTCGGCTGGCGCTCGATCGCATCCGCGCGAAGAATCGGCGCGAGCGCTATGAGCACGACGCAATGCGCGCAACTTTAAGTGCCCAGCCGGAAGTCAGCGTCGAAAATTTGACCGCGTCGCGCGAATTCGAACGGCAAGTAGCACAGGCGCTCGACGCACTTCCAGAAAAACTCCGGATGGTGATGGTCCTGGCGGCCATCGAAGGTTATAACACGCGCGAAGTCGCGGAGCTGGCCGGTCTGCCCGAGGGTACCGTGAAATCGCGACTGTTTCTGGCGCGAAAGAAGTTGGCGGAGAGTTTGCAATGTCTTGTGAAAAATACTCCGGTTGGATAACCGACGTGGCGCTCGGCGAGCTTCGCGCCGAACCTGAGCCCGAGCTGCTCGCACACGCTATGGACTGTGATGCGTGCCGCGAAGCGCTCAGTCACGCACGAGAGGTACGCGAGTGCGTGGATCGCGGCGTCGAAGCGCTCGTTGCGGGCGAGCCGTCGCCGCACTTCGCAACGAATCTGCGGCGCCGAATAGCGCAGGAATCTCAATCGCTCCGTTCCCCGTGGAGAGCATGGGCTCCGGTCATCGCAGGCGCCCTCGCGCTCGCCGCAGTTCTGGCGATCATGGTCACTCAGAGTCCTATGCGCAGCTTGCCCAACCCCAGCGTCGCCTCCGCGGTGGCTGCTAATTCCGCGCTACGCGAAGCGGCGACGGCGTCTCCTGCGAGTCCGCAACACGCGCAGCGAACCGAAGGCAAGCACGGTCCCGGGCGGACCACTCAGGCGCCCCCGCGCACCACAGCGCTGCCCGAAATCATCGTGCCGAAGGGCCAACTCTCTGCAGCAGCGCAATTGAGCGCGGCAATTGTTGCAGGTCGAGTGGATGTCAATCAGCTACTGGCCGCTCAACACGAGTACGAGAAGCCGCTGGAAGTGAAACTCATCGAAATACCGCCGATGGAAATTCCTGCACTAGACGACGCCACGGAAAAACCTGCAAACTCGATTCCATTCTGAACGAAAGCCGCCTGACCGGCGTCTTCATCTATAGAAAGCCGCAATAAATGAATCATCGGAGGTTCTTGATGAAATTTTCACGATCGCTCGTCACCTGCGCATTGCTTTTTATGTGCGCGCCGCTCCTGGTTTGCGCTCAGGGAACTAAAGCAGCGGACGCTCCGGAAATTGCGACGGCCGAACCGTCAACGCCAGTTAAGTTGCAGATCGTGCTGTCTGAATATGACGGCGCGAAAAAAATCGCCAATCTCTCCTACTCTATGCCGCTCATAGTAGCGGGCGGCAAACCCAGCGGCGCGTATTCGACCCTGCGGATTGGGGTCAAGGTTCCGGTGACGACCGCCGATTCGAAAACCGGCGCCACCCAGATACAATATATCGATGTGGGTACCAGCATTGATGCTCGGGTAGCGCGTGCTGATGACGCGAAATATCAAGTGGATTTAAAGGTGGACCGCTCTTCATTGTACGTTACCGCCCGCGGTCAGGATGGCAAGATCGTCGGCAAGGAATGGTCAGACGGAGAAGCGCCTCCCACCACTCAGCCGCTTGTGCGGCAATATCGCGGAGACGTGGGAATGTTTCTGCGCGAAGGGCAACCTGCCGAAGGAACCGTAGCAACGGATCCTCTCACGGGGCACGTTTTCAAGGTAGAGGTCACTCTGAACGTCGTGAAGTGAATTAGAAATTGTGCCGTTCGAGCGCAGCAAACGTGGAAGCAGGTCGCGCAAGATTGCACTCCACTCGTAGGGTCGCAGCGCGGCACCGCGGAGATTGGCGGCGCTACGCCTTCGCCAGCACCGCGTGCAGCGCCTGCTCTAAATGTTCGTAGCGAAACGCGTAACCGTACTGCAGCAAGCGATCGGGCTGCACGCGCTGGCTGGCCAGCAGCAGCGCATCCGCCATTTCGCCCAGCGCCAGCCGCAGTGCCAACGCCGGCGCCGGAAAAATCCCCGGTCGATGTAGCACGCTCGCCAGCACCCGCGTGAAATCGCTGTTGCGCACCGGCTCCGGCGACACCACATTCACCGCCCCGTTCCACCGCGAATCATCAATCGCCGCGCGCAGCACCCTCACCGCGTCTTCCAACACGATCCAGGACATCCACTGCTTCCCACTACCCAGCCGCCCGCCCGCGCCGAATTTGAAGGGCGTCAACATGCGCGGCAACGCGCCGCCCTCCGCGGACAGAATAATTCCGAAGCGCGCGATCACCGTGCGGATTCCGAAGCTCGCCGCCCGCGCCGCTTCACCTTCCCACGCGCGGCACAAGATGGCCAGGAAATCGTTGCCATAGTCGCTCGATTCGGTCAGCACTTCGTCGCCGCGGTTTCCGTAGTAACCCGTCGCCGAAGCGCAAACGAAAACGTGCGGTTGCTGCTTCAGGTGCGATAGCGCATCCACGAGCACACGCGTCGAATCCACCCGGCTGCTGCGCAGTATCGTCTTGCGCTTGGACGTCCAGCGCCCGCCCGCGATGCTCGCGCCATTCAGATTCACTATGGCGTCGAAACCTTCCATCGCTGGCACGTCCACCAGTGCACTCAAAGGATTCCACTGCACGTCGCCAGCCAGTGCTTTGCCGCCCGGACGCACCAGACAGCAGACGGTGTGGCCGTCGGCACGCAGCGCGCTCGTAAGCGCGGCTCCCACCAGCCCTGAGCCACCTGATATCAGAACTTTCATCAAACATCCCCGCGAACCAGTCGCGTCATGCTGCCACTTGAACTAACCTACGGCGCGCCACGAGCGCCGTCAAGCGCACCCAAAGCGGCCGCGTATATTCCCCCAACCCGCGCCTGACGTTGACCCCTCGCGCCAAATATTTCACAACCAATCGCCGACGCGCGCACCCATGTAGTATAGAATTTGCAATTCTGCAACGAGGTGTGAATGGCTGTCACAACCCGGCGACTTCGTACCGCAATCATCCTGGCCAGCATCTTCGTGTTTCCCGCCGCTATTTCCCGTGGCACGCAGGATAATCCCGGCATCCGCGGATTCGCGCCCGCGCGTGTTGCCGCCGAACGCGCCCTCGAGCAGCAGATGCGCGCGATTCCTGATCCCGCGCGCGCAGAAAGTAATTTGCGGCACATCACCAGCGAACCGCACATGGCCGGCACCGAAGCCAGCCACCGCGTGGCGGAATGGTTACGCGACCAGTATCGCAGCTACGGTTTCGATGCCGAAATCGTCACCTACAGCGTGTGGCTCGCGCAGCCCCGTGAAGTGCGGCTCGAGCTAACCGCGCCCGAGAAAAAAACTCTGGCTACTCCCGAGCAGTCCTTCCAGGTAGATCCCGACACCTCGAATAAGAACATCGTCGCCGGATTTAATGCCTTCTCGCCTTCCGGAGACATCGCCGCGCCGGTCGTCTATGTGAATTACGGGATGCAGGCGGATTACCGCGAGCTCGATAAGCTGGGAATCAGCGTCGCCGGAAAAATCGCGATTGCCCGCTACGGCGGCTGCTATCGCGGCATCAAAACGAAGCTTGCCGAAGAGCACAAAGCCCTCGGCCTCATAATTTATTCCGATCCCGAAGACGACGGCTACGTCGCAGGCGATGTGTTTCCGAACGGTCCGTGGCGCCCGATGAGCGGCATCCAGCGTGGCTCTGTGGAATACACGCAGATCTATCCGGGTGACCCGCTCACACCGGGCGTACCAGCAACCGCGAATGCCAAGCGCCTCGCGCCCGCCGACGCCGCGAATCTTCCGCGCATTCCCACCATGCCCATCAATTCGCAGGACGCCGGCGCGATTCTCTCGAATCTGGGCGGCCCGCACGTCCCGCGTCAATGGCAGGGCGGTTTGCCGTTCACGTATCACGTGGGACCCGGCGCGGCCGTCACACACATGAAAGTGGCGATGGACTATCAGCAGCGCACGCTTTACGACGTCATCGCGAAACTGCGCGGCACAAACGACGGCGAATGGGTCATCCTCGGCAATCATCACGACGCCTGGGTTTACGGCGCGGTGGATCCCGGCAGCGGCACCGCGACCATGCTCGAAACCGCGCGCGCTTTCGGTGAACTGGTCCGCGCCGGCTGGAAGCCGCGGCGCACCATCGTGATGTGCGAATGGGACGGCGAGGAGCCCGGCCTGATGGGCTCGACCGAATGGGTGGAAGCAAATCGCGCCGAATTGCAGGCCAAAGCGGTCGCGTACTTGAACACAGACGTAGGCGTCGCCGGACCAAACTTCACAGCGTCCGCCACGCCGTCGCTCAAGGAGCTGGTGCGCGAAGTTACGCGCGAAGTGCAGGACCCGCGCGACGTGCGCAGCGTTTACAACGTCTGGCTGGATCGCGCCACGCGCCAGCAGGAAGAGCCCAACGGCATCGCGCGCCCGAACGCAAAGCTCACAGCTACAGGCGAAGCTCCCATCGAGGCCTTGGGCGCGGGCTCGGATTTCTGCCCGTTCTTCGACCACGCGGGAATTCCTTCGCTCGATGCCGGATTCATCGGCGACTACGGCGTGTACCACTCGATGTACGACGACTTCTACTGGATGAAAAAGTTCGGCGATCCCACGTTCGAATTTCACGTCGCGTTGGCGAAAATCCTGGGCACTTTGGCGCTGCGCCTCGACGAATCCGACATGCTTCCGTTCGATTACTCCGCCTACGCCGCGGAAATCTCGCGCGCCGCAAACGACCTAGCCACGCGCGCCGCCAAGCAGGGAGTCGGTGTCACGGAACTGCCAGCAGTTTCGGTCGCCGCCGCGCAACTCACAGCCTCCGCCGCTCGCGCAGCGCAAGCGTTGCAACAATTGTCGAACGCCTCGCCCAACGCCGCGAAGCAAAATGAAATAAATCGCGAACTCGTCAGCGTCGAACAAGCGCTGCTAGCGCCAGAAGGCCTCGCAGGCCGCACTTGGTACAAGCACACCATCTACGCCCCAGGGACCTACGCCGGATACGCAGCAGAAGTCCTCCCCGGCGCAAACGAAGCCCTCGATCGCCAAGACGCCCCCACCTTCACCCGCGAATCCGCCGCCCTCACCGCAGCCCTCCACCGCGCCTCCGCCCGCCTCGACGAAATCGCTCGCCTAGCCTCGTCGCCCACCGCCCAATAGTCGGCGCCATTCACGCGTACGCAATCAATGAGCGCGCGCACGGTGCGTCAGTTTCCGCTTAACGATTTTGTCAGGCGGTCTATTTCCGGTTTATCTCCGTGTCGGTTTATCTCCGTCGGTTTATCTCCGTTGACTTGCCATCTGACGCACCCTAAGATGTCCGCGCAATGCAGGTTTCCTCAACTCTACTCGGCCAGACGATTTTCCGTTAGGTACGGTCGAAAAGTTCGCTGCCTGAGGCATGAGCATTGTCTGGGAACGGAAAAACCTGATCCGTGCGTCGCGTTGGAGGGAAACAATGTTGGGTCGAAGAATCGCCATTCTACTTGTGGGTGCACTGTTGGCCGCGGGCGGTGCGCTCGCGCAGACGAAGCCGGATTCGCCGGAATTCGATGTCAGAGAGCACTACACGAAATACGAATACCGGCTTCCCATGCGCGACGGCGTCCGCTTGTTCACCGCCGTGTACGTCCCGAAAGATGGCTCGCAAGCGTATCCGTTTCTGATCAACCGCACACCGTACAGCGTGGCGCCCTACGGCGTCGATCAATATCGCGCGCAATTGGGACCGTCGCCGGACTTCGACAAAGCCGGCTACATTTTCGTGATGCAAGATGTGCGCGGGCGCTACATGTCGGAAGGTACGTTCATCGAAATGCGCCCGCACATTGACAATAAAAAATCCAACAAAGACGTGGACGACAGCAGCGATTTATACGACACCATCGAATGGCTTCTGAAAAACGTACCAAACAACAACGGCAAGGCCGGCATCTGGGGCATTTCGTACCCGGGATTTTTCACGTCGGCCAGCATGATTGACTCACATCCGGCACTAAAAGCCGCGTCGCCGCAGGCGCCCATGACAGATCTGTTCAACGGAGACGACGCCTACCATGGCGGTGCGTTCATGCTAGCCGCGAATTTCGGGTTTTATGCTTATTTCCAGCCGCAAGCCAATCCGCAACTGCCGCCGAAAGTCCGCGTACCTTTTGATTTCGGCACGCCGGATGGCTACGAGTTTTTTCTGAACGCAGGCACTCTGGAAAACCTGGGCAAGCTGCTGGGTGGCCAGCAAGCGCTCTGGCTCGATCAGGTGCATCACGATACCTACGACGACTACTGGAAGTCACGCAATCTCGCCGCGCATACCAAGAACATTCACTGCGCCGTGCTCACAGTCGGCGGCTGGTTTGACGCCGAAGACTTGCAAGGGCCCTTCACCTTGTTTCATGCGATCGACCGGGACGACCCGGAGATCTTCAACGCGCTGGTGGTGGGCCCTTGGGTGCATGGCGGATGGGCGCGTCTCAATGGGGACCACTTGGGTCGCGTGAGTTTTGCGGCAAACACGGCGGACTATTATCGCAAGAACATTTTGTTTCCGTTTTTCGAGCAGCACTTGAAAGGGAACGGCAACGCGAAATTGCCGAAAGCCTACGTGTTCGAGACCGGCACAAACGTGTGGCGACAGTATGCCGCATGGCCGCCAAAAAACACGGAGACGAAGACACTTTATTTCCACCCCAACGGCGTTTTGTCGTTTGAGCCGCCGCAAGCGGAAGCGGCCGCGTTCGACGAATACGTGAGCGATCCGGCCAAGCCCGTGCCGTTCGTAAACTATGTGGCAGAGACGGTGCCTCAGGAATACATGGTATCGGACCAGCGCTTCGCCGCAGCCAGGACCGACGTGCTCACCTATCAGACCGAGGTTCTGCAACAGGATGTGACGATTGTGGGGCCGGTGTCCCCGCGGCTGTTTGTTTCCACCAGCGGCACGGATTCCGATTGGGACGTGAAGCTGATTGATGTTTATCCGCCGGATTATCCGCCAAGCAAATTAGACGAGCCGCGTCCGGAAGAGAAAGGCAAGCCGCTGACGGATGTGCCGGCGCCGCCCTTCACCATGGGTGGATATGAGCAACTGGTGCGCGGAGAACCGTTCCGCGGAAAATTCCGCCACAGTTTTGAAAATCCCGAACCATTCTCGCCGGACAAAGTAGAAGCGGTAGCCTTCGCGATGCAGGACGTGAATCACACTTTTCGCCGCGGCCATCGCATCATGGTGCAAATCCAAAGCTCGTGGTTCCCGCTTACAGATCGCAATCCCCAGACCTTCCTGAATATACCGGACGCCAAACCGTCCGACTTTGTAAAAGCCAACCAGCACGTGTATCACAGTCAGGGCCAGGCCTCAGGCATCGAGACCAATGTGCTCCTGCCAGCCGTCGCTGTGGCAGATAAAAAATAGTCAGGGCTGTCCTCCCAGTCAGCCCTCGTGCTGCGAATCGCTATCGCGCGATCGGGATGCGCACCGAGCCGATTTTTCCGCTGCCGCCGTCGCGCACAATTATTTGCACTCCGGCGGCGCCGGGCAGCACTTGCACATCCCGGGTGAGGATCATCCCTTGCTTCATCAACTGCGCGTACGTCTCGGAATCGATCGCCAGAGGAAGCCGCAGCGGATGCGTTTCGATTACACGGTTTTTTTCATCCAGTTGAATGTAGGCCAGGCTCACCACATCGTTCCAAGCGCCGCCACCCTGTGCAAATTGAAACTGCGCGGTGTCCAGCGAAAGCACCAGGCTCAGTGTTTTCTCACCGGGCTCATAGGGCGGCGCGACCTGCGCGCGAATTCGAATTCCGGTAGCCTCCACCGGGCTGGTCGCAATTTCTGAAAGCATCTCCGCCCAGGTCTGGCCGGCTATCTTCGGCTCCGGCAGCGCGAAATACCCTTCGCGCGTCTGCACATGCGTGTCCGGACGATTCACTTTCACCTGCAATTTATGAAAGCTTCCGTCCCAGTTCGCATCCTCCGGATAAAATCCCAGCTGGTACGTCACGCGCGATTCGTCAATGGCCTGCCGGATCGAGCCTTTGATCGCATTGGTGTTATAGAACGCAAATCCGCCCGTGCGCCGCGCCAGAATTTCCATGGCTCCGAAATTCTCCATGTCTTGCTCCATGCTCGCAGCCGACCGTTCTTCGCCCGGGCGGTCAGTCATCAATCCGCGCGCGTCCACCGGATAAACCGCCACGTTCGCCTCCGTCAGCGCCCTCATCGTCAGTTCGACGTCCGTCGCGTACGGAATTTTCTGCCCATCCGCCGTGCGCTGCAGATTATTGGCTTCCAGGCTGAACGGAAAACTGCTCGAAACCCACAACAGGTTTTTTCGTCCCGGCAGCGAGCCGACGTGTTCGGCGATCATACGCAGCGCCTCCGCCGTCGGGTGCCGGTGATCCATCGCGAACGCCTGGTTCTCGTCAATGCCCGCGTCCTGCGCTACCGCCTCCAGATTTTTGTGCAACACACTCATTGATTCGGACTGGCCCACGTCCATATCCAGCGCTCGCTCGCCCAGATACTTTTTCAGTGATTCGGCCAGTTTCGAGGCGTCGCTCGTGAATTCGTGCAGCACTCGCAAACGCGCTCCGAGCGTGTAGAGCGCCACGCGATCTTCCGCGCGCAGTGTGCCCAGAAGTTTTGCAATCTGGCTGCGCATATACGCCTGATCCAGGCTTCCGCTGTTGAACGCATCCAGCAGGATGACCGTGAGGTTTGATGGCACGTCGGCCGCTTGAATTCCGTTGCTGTAGGTGTTCGGTGGCAGCGGCTCGGTCGCACCCGGCAACATCTGGCTCGTTTCCACAGAGAACAGCTGAATCGTCCGTTGCGATTTGTTATCGAACACCGCGAAATCATCTTTCGTAAGCCCGGTCACAGGACTGCCGTGCTTGTCGAGGACGATCACGTCAAACTGAACCAGCCGCGTGGCCACGCGCAGCGGCTGCTGCAGGGGCGGGACGGATTTATCTTGCTCGGCGCGCGCCGATCCCGTGCCGGGTGCCGCGATGATCGCAGCGGCGAAAATCGCGACACTGAGAACAGCGATCGCCCGCATATTCATCGGGTCTGTGCCTCTCGCGCGACGGACTTCGGGTATTTCACTTCGCGCAGCCACTTGGCGAACCAGAACCACCAGATCAGGAACAGCGCCACATTCGGCCAGCCCGCCTCCACTCCGAACGGCATCCCCGTCAGCCACGCGGGGCCGTGGAAGCTGCCCTGGAATAAATGCCCGTTGCCCATTTGTCCACTGTCGGGCACGCCGTAGAAATAGGTCTCGCCCCAGTCCCATGCGGCGTGTAGGCCGATCGGCATCCACAGGTCGCCGGTCCGCCGCAGTAAAAAGCAAGCAATCAGCCCGAAGCCGCCAACGGTGCACAGGCCGAGCACCGTCCAGCCGGGATTCAGCATGTGCGCCGCGGCCATCAGTGTCGAGGTGATCACCGCCGCCGGCCAGAAGCCGATTCCGCTCGTCAGCGTAAACTGCAGATAGCCGCGATAAAAAAATTCCTCAACCGTCGCCGCTAAAATCATCGTCACGGTCCACAGCAGGCCGTATTTCAGTATGTCTAAGCCATGCAGCTGCTGAGGCCCCAGGGAGTAGGCGCGCGCGAGCCGCAGGACCCCAAGGAGCAGCGTCAAAGAAACGAAGCCGATAGCCCACGCAAGCCAGAACTCGGCGCAAAACGCTCGCCGCCAAGACAAACCGTAATCGGCGAGGCTGCGGCCTTCGATTTTCCCCATCACCCACGCCGCCAGCAACAGCACGCACAACGCCACTGAAAGGGTAACGGTCGCGACCGTTGGGCTACTCGCGTCAGGCTGTTCTCCGTGCAACAAAGCGTCTGCGATCTTGTTCGCGCCATAACCCAGCGCGAACACCAACGCGGCATAGATCAATAGCCGCCATCCGGCGCGCAGGCCATGCGGCCCCGCAAAGCTGTTGGGTAGCACTCGCTACTCCCTCGGACATACAACGCGACTGGTGGATACACGAATCCTAATGAAACGCCGCCCCGCGCTCATTCATCGAGACTGAGGCTAGCACCGGCCCGCTGCCCTGGACTATGATTGATTGCGCCAAAATTTTGTGAGCAATTTGGCCCTGGCAGATACCCAGGCAGCACCACGGAGCAGCCCCATTTCCAGATCCCCCACAGTTTTCGCTCGTTCCGTCCGCAAAATCGCTGAGGCGGTGGCGCCGCGCGGCAACGTCGGGCATCTGCTCCAGGCCGTTGGCCTCGACCACGAAGCGCTGCGCGACCCGCTCCTGAGAATTCCCTATGCGGACATGATGCTGCTTTCGGAGTTGGCCGCGAGGATGACCAAAGACGTTGCCTTTGGCCTCCACGTCGGTGAACAGGTCGAACAAAATTCTTACGGCATCGTCGGATACTCGGTCGTCAGCAGCCGGACCCTCGGTGAGGCGCTCCGCACCTTGGAGCGCTATTTACCAATTTGGACGAACGTTGGCGCGTTCAAACTGGATGTGGAAGGATCCGTCGCACATTTTCAGTGGAAATACTCGAACTGCCCGCTGCCCGAGCCGCGACATGATGTCGAGATGTCCATGGCGACGGTGGTGCGATTCAACCGTCTCTCAGACGGCGCCGCATGGAAACCGCGCGAGGTCTGGTTCGCACACGCCAAGCCCAAGGACGTTTCCGAACACGCCCGCATTTTCCGTGCGCCCGTGCGCTTCGGCATGCCGGCGAACGCGCTGCTCCTGGATAGCAGCTCACTAAGCACCCCGCTGAGGGACGCTAATCCCGTGGCGCATCAAGTGATCACCGAAGCGGCCGATCAGCTACTAGCAGCGGATCCCGGCAACGCCAATCTCACGCAGAGCGTGCTCAGCTTCATTCGCCAGCGATTGTGCAGTGGAGATTTTGGTCTGCAGGACGCTTCGCGGCACCTGGGCCTCAGTCGCCGCACGCTGCAAAGGAAATTGCGCCAGGAATCCTCCTCGCACCGGCTTCTGGTCGAGCAGGCTCGCCGCAATCTTTCGCGCTGCCTCCTGCTGGGGTCCGAAGCCACCGCCACCGAAGCCGCCTACGCCCTCGGCTTTTCCGACCCCGCCGCGTTCCATCACGCCTTTCAAAGGTGGCATGGCATGGCGCCGCAAGCCTATCGCGCAGCCAAAATTCGTTAGCCTGGATTGATTTCCGCCAGCCGCGGCTCGGACTTTGCCTTGGCAGTCGTAGCGGCCGTGTGCTTTTCAGGCGGGCGTCGTTGACTTTGCTCTGGAAGTTGTAGCGGCGCACTGCAGTGCGCCGTCGGTTGCATCGCAACCACCGCTGGCCGTCTACACACTCCGCCCGAATTCGCGTTGCACGCGCCTCCACGGTAGAATACGTAAGATGCGTGTTCGCGTTCTATTTTTCGGCCAGCTGAAAGACATCGCCGGCGTCTCGCAAGAGGACGCCGAGCTATCCGAAGGCGCGCGCGTCGAAGACCTCTACGAGCGTTACGCGCGGCGTTTCCCCCGCCTCGCTGAATTTCGTCCGTCCGTCGCCGCGTCGGTAAATCAAGAATACGCCGAATGGCGCGCCTCGCTCGCAGCAGGTGACGAAGTCGCATTTCTCCCGCCCGTCAGCGGTGGCCAACAAACCGCGATCAGCGATGACATTATTCTTCTGGTGCGCGAACCCATCCAGCCGCGCGAAATATTGCTCAGCCTCAAAGCCTTTGAAGATGGCGCGGCGGTGATCTTTGACGGCTTCGTCCGCAACAATTTCAAAGGCCAACGCACGCTGTACCTCGAGTACGAAGCCTACGAACCAATGGCGTACGCAAAGCTGCGCGAAGTTGGCGCGCACATGCACACTCAGTTTAGAATCCATCGCTTCGCGATCGTCCACCGCCTCGGCCGCCTGGAGGTCGGCGACACCAGCGTCTTCATCGCCGTCAGCGCGCCGCATCGCGCTGCGGCCTTCGACGCCTGCCGCTACGCCATTGACACTCTCAAGCGCACCGTGCCCATCTGGAAAAAAGAATTCTTCGTCGGGGGCGCCGTTTGGGCCGAAGGCGAATCGTTCCCTCAGGAAGCCAATTCCGCCTCCGAAGAATCTACCTCTTAGATGAAACGAGCCATCTCTACGCTTTGCACCTTCGCGCTCGCGGGTTTCTGCGCGTTCGCGCATGCCAGAGCGTCCAATCCGCCGCCGACGCAGCAACAACAGCAGCGACAAAAGGGCCCGATCCGCGTGCAGACGGATCTGGTCAGCATTCTTGCCAGCGTCACGGACGACAAGGGCGAGCCGGTCATCGGCCTGACCCAAAGCGCGTTCCAGCTCACGGAAGAAGGAATCGCGCAGAAAATTGTCCGCTTCGAACCGCAAACCAATCGCCCGCTCGATCTAGGCCTGATGCTCGACGCCAGCGGCTCTGCGGCGATCGAACTAAAAATCGAACGCGAAGCTGCCGCGCATTTTATCGCGGAAGTGACCCGCCCCGGCGATCGCCTCGCCGTCTTTTCGTTTGGAGCCTATGTTGTGCAGCTCTCCAATTTTTCCGATGACCTTAAGCAGCTCGATAGCGCGGTGCGCCGCGTGGACACGAGCCCGGACATGGGCACGTCGCTCTACGACGCGGTGGTGCTGGGCTCGCAATCCGTCCGCCGCCAGGGCGCGGAGCGCCGCCGCGCCCTGGTGATCATCACCGACGCCGGCGAAACCACCAGCGTCTCAAAATTTGAAGATACGCGCCGCACCGCGATTGCGTCGAACGTGTTGCTCTATACTGTCGTAGTGCGTCCGATGAAATCCGATGCCGGATGGAACACTGCAGGCGAACACGCCATCGCCACCATCACCGATAGCGTCGGCGGCGCGATGTACTATCCGACCAATCTCAGCGAGCTGGCCGCTATCTTCGACCGCATCAATCGCGAGCTGCGCACGCAATATCTGCTCGGCTACTATCCCAATCCCACGCCACCGCCCGGAAGCGACCGGCACCTGACAGTCACGGTAAACACCGGAGACAACGTGCGTTATCGCAAGGAATACTTCACAACCGGAGTGGCGCAATAATCCGATGAATCGATTTCTCGATGTCGCCATCGCTGCCGCGCGCGAAGCAGGCGCTGTGCTGCTCGCTGAACACAGCCGCCCGCAGAAGATCACCTATAAAGGTGACGTGGATCTGGTCACCGAAAC
>Ga0210393_10000815_pt1 | contig 26786 bp, 32 predicted proteins | sample IncBWC27OmetaG_FD_160068 | JGI IMG/M metagenome (GOLD analysis project Ga0210393, IMG submission 160068) | Forest soil microbial communities from Barre Woods Harvard Forest LTER site, Petersham, Massachusetts, United States - Inc-BW-C-27-O ...
CGCAATCGCAAGACGGATCAGCGGAAGGCGAAAGGCGAAAAGAAGGCAGGGGCGGGGCCTCAGGCTGATGATCCCGTCAGCGCCGTCATGGCCCCGATCGAAGCGGCGCAAGTAGAAATCGCTCCCGTCGAAATCGCTCCCGTCGAAATCGCACCGATCGAGATCACCCCGGTTGAGATCACCCCGGTTGAGATTGCGGAGGTCGAGGTCGCTGCGGTCGAGGCTGCGCCGGCCGCGATCATGCCGGAAGCGATCGCGCCGGTAGCGATCACCATGGAAAAGGCCGGCGATGCGGCGTTGAGCGGCGAAGTATTGCCGCCGGAAGTGCGCGAGCACGCGCCACAGACGGCCGGTGCCCAGGCGATTGCGCTCGCCTACGGTGACTACACGCGAAAATCGGTTCTCGCCGGCCGCTTCCTGGTCGAACGCCTGGTCACGGTGCGGTCTTTTGAAGAGGCCATCGAAATTCAGGGTGAATTCGCCAAGCAGGCTTTTGCGAACTTTGTCGCCCACTCCGAGAGGATCTGCGAACTTTACGGCGCATGGGCGCAGCAGTCCTTCGGGTCCTTTGATAAACTCGCGACCCAGTGGACCCGGATCGGGCGTTAAGTCAGATCGGGTCTGATTGAGGCGTTTTCTACCGCAGATAAGTTGACGCAATCTGCGTAAGCCCAGATTGCGATGCGAACCGGTTTCGCCGGGCCACTGGCTCACTCGGCCGCCTGGCTTCACCGAAGGCGGCAAGTCCGAGCGCATGCTTCGCTCGAAAACGCTATCAGCCTCAATCGGCCACGCGTCCCGCATGATGCAACCAGGCGTGAATGATCTGCCACTTGTCACGCCTGCCTGGGCGGAAGTCCAAAAGCGGGGAGCGTCTGTCCTGAAGCTCGCAGAAGAACTTCAAGCTGTCGCGGGCGGTCGGCGCTGTCGGGTCGTCGACCGGCTGGGCCTGGAGCCAACGATCCCATTCCTGAAGCACCTGGGACTTCCACTGATCCTGTCGCATTGACGGCGCGTCCTCGTCTTAAAGAGGCGAGACCCCTTAAATAGGGTCTCCGGGTGGTTGCGCTGGTCTTCGGAAGTGGGTTTTTTGCTAAATCGCTCAGGCGAGCGATCCGGAAGGTGCCCGGCTCCGCCGTGCCGATAGACGCCTTCAAAACCCACTATGCTCGGGAGGGCTTAATCGTTTCTAAATGCGGCTGCATGGATGTCAAGCGATTGGCGCTGACCTGACAATAGTGCACATCGACCTGATGTTATTGTGCAACGCCTCCTTTGAATCTAACATCAGGAAAGCCCTCAAAAGACGGACCTGTGGAATGCCAAATCGCTTCGGCCCAGTAACGCGACGCCTGAATGTCGCCTTGGTGACAGTGGGGCTCACGCTGGCGAACCTCTCTGGGGCATGTGCTTCCTACAAGGCACAACCGACGCTGGCAGCCGGCGCCCCGCTCAGTTTCGGCATGAGCACCGAGGAGGCCTCGGCCGCTTTGGGCGTGCCCTTGAGCTATGTTCGCGGCCGTCCCGGCAACGAACTGCTGCTCGCTCTGCCCAACGTCAAGGGCAGCGCGATGACGATCCGAAGCGACGGGCTTTATCTGCAATTTCGAAGAGGAAGGCTGACCGGATGGAAGGGCGATTGGGGAACGGCGAAGCCGCCGGTGGTAGGCTGGTGATGCGGCCTCTTTTAAAAACGGCGATCCTGGCGGCCGCTCTTGTCGCGTCGGTGTCCAGCGCCTCAGCCCAGAGCTATGGCGAGGGGCGGCGCTACAACAACGGCAACACCGCAAGTTTCTTCTTTTACGACAACCGCGACGACCAGCGCGATTTGCCGACCAACGGCGGCTTTCCTGGCAATTTTGCCGCCGACCGGGTGTTCGCCGGTGTCGGCGCCGCCGGATGGCTCGAAAGCAACCCGCAGCATTCGGCCCAGCCCTATCCGTCGCAGACCTACACCGTCAACACGGGGAGGTACGTCACCTGCCCGCACACGCGCGTCGAACTGGGCCCGGACGGGCGGCGCACTGTCCGCTGCCTGACGCCGCAGTGAGGGGCGGCCGGACGCCGGCGTTAGGCACAACTTGCACCCTATTGCGGTCTTGACGGTCGGCGACCGCATCAGGTCAGATAACGCCATGGTCCGGGCTTCCTTACTCGCGCTCCTGGCCGCAGTGGTCGCGGCATCGCCAGCCATGTCACCAGCCATGGCCGAAACCATGAGCTTCGAAAACGCCACCGCGATATTGGCGGAAAGCTGCGGCAAGGACATCGACGCCAACTGCGCCGGTGTCAATCTCGATGCGCCGCGGCTGAAAGAGTGTTTGACCCGCAATCAGGACAGCGTCTCCGCTCAGTGCCGCGCCGATTACATCAGGGCGTTCGACGCTATCCAGAAGCGTGGTGCCGCACGCATCGCCGTCGGCAAGCAGTGCGAGCGCGAAAAGCAGAAGATGTGTGCGGAGGCACAAGACAAGCCCGGCTCGGCCATCGCGTGCCTGGTCAAGGTGTCGCGCGGCTTGGGCCCCGGCTGCATCAAGGCGCTCGGCGACGCGGGGTATCGCTGATGCCGCGCAGGTCCCAAACGCCGCGCTGCCTTCTGTCGCTGGTCGCCGGTTTCTTGATGGTCATCTTGCCCGCCCGGCTTGCATGGTCGCAGGAAACGGTCACGTCGGAGGCGATAGTCACGACTCTTTCGGGCCTTGAAACCCCTTCCGATCTGGAAGTTGCCGAGCTGCGCCAGCAGGCCGCCGACCGCGTCAAGGCCAAGGCGGATGGGATCGCGCTCAAGCGCCCGCTGCTGTCGCCGGCGTTGCGCAAGCTGCCGACTGTCAATGTCGATATTCAGTTCAACCCGGATACCCCCGTCATCCGCCCCGAGTCCTACCAGACGCTCGGGCGCATCGCGGACGCTCTCTCCAGTCCGGCGCTGCTGTCGTTCACCTTCCTCATTGTAGGCCGCACCGAGGCGACCGGCCGACGCGAGATCAACCTTGCACTGAGCCATCGAAGAGCCGAGTCGATCCGCGACGTGCTGGTGACGACGTTCAAGGTCTCTCCCAAGCGCGTCCTCGCGGTCGGTCTCGGTGAGGAGCAATTGCAGGACGCCAACAATCCAAAGGCCCCGGTCAATCAGCAGGCAGAGATCGTCACGCTGCGCGAGGTCGTGCAGGTCGCCGGTGGAAGCGTCAAACCGCCGGAAGCGGGCCACGCCAAATCGGCAACCTCGCGCAAGGCCGGCAAATAAGACGATCCGGGAGCGCGGTGCGGTAATCCGGTTGGCCGGCTCTTTCGTCATTCCGGGATGCGCCGTCAGGCGCAGGCCCGGAATCCATGGTGCGGCCGGAATGGATTCCGGGTTCGTCCTGCGGCCGCCCCGGAATGACGGCCCGCGAAAAGGTCACCCATGCTGACCATCTTTTGGCGTTGCGGCTTCCCGTCAAACTCGTCTAGAACGACCTCATAAAGCCTTATCCCCGGCAACGAACCGTCAATGGTTTAGGCTGAGGATGGCTTTACAAAGGGTCCGGCAATGCTGATTCGCGGCGAAATCGTTGGAGTTGAGGGTGGGATGGCCGATGCCGTCCGCGCCCCGGCGATTCAGCCTGCGTCCCTGCCCACCCTCCTTATCGGGCTTCTGCTTCTTATCGGCCCCTGAGGGCCGTCTGGGCGTTGGCGCCTGGGCACTCAGGGGTTTGTACCGATAGCACTGCGAAACCCCTTCAAGCGCTCAACCCGATCAAGCGCATCGACCCAAAAGGAAGCAAGCCAATGACCGCAGCCAAAAAGTCCGAAAAGGACCGCGTCGTTATATTCGACACCACCTTGCGCGACGGCGAACAATGCCCCGGCGCCACCATGACCTTCGAGGAGAAGCTCGAGGTCGCCGAGATGCTCGACGATATGGGCGTCGATATCATCGAGGCCGGTTTTCCGATCACCTCCGAGGGCGATTTTCAGGCGGTGAGCGAGATCGCCCGCCGCTCCAAGAACGCTGTCATCGCAGGCCTGTCGCGCGCGCATCCTGACGACATCGACCGCTGCGCGGCTGCGGTGAAGTTCGCCAAGCGCGGCCGGGTCCATACCGTGATCGCGACCTCGCCGTTGCACATGCGCGTGAAACTGAACAAGACGCCGGAGCAGGTGCTCGAGACCTCGGTCGCCATGGTTGCGCGCGCCCGCAACCAGATCGACGACGTCGAATGGTCGGCAGAAGACGGCACCCGCTCCGAAATGGATTACCTGTGCCGCATCGTGGAAGCCGTGATCAAGGCCGGCGCCACCACGGTCAACATTCCCGACACCGTCGGCTACACGGTGCCGGAAGAATACACCCACTTCATGCGCACCCTGATTGAGCGGGTGCCGAACTCCGACAAGGCGGTATTCTCGGTGCACTGCCACAACGACCTCGGCATGGCGGTCGCCAATTCGCTCGCCGGTGTCGCCGGCGGCGCGCGCCAGATCGAATGCACCGTCAACGGCATCGGCGAGCGGGCCGGCAATGCCGCGCTCGAAGAGATCGTGATGGCGATCAACGTCCGCAACGACAAATTTCCGTGGTGGAACAAGATCGACACCACGATGCTGACGCGCGCCTCCAAGCTCGTCTCGGCGGCGACCTCGTTCCCGGTGCAGTACAACAAGGCGATCGTCGGCCGGAATGCGTTCGCGCATGAGAGCGGCATCCATCAGGACGGTGTGCTGAAGGACGCTTCGACCTACGAGATCATGCGGCCGGAGATGGTAGGCCTGAAGCAGTCCTCGCTGGTGCTCGGCAAGCATTCGGGCCGTCATGCCTTCGTGCACAAGCTCGAGGAGATGGGCTACAAGCTCGGCGCCAACCAGATCGAGGACGCCTTTGTGCGGATGAAGGCGCTCGCCGACCGCAAGAAGGACATCTACGACGAGGACATCGAGGCGCTGGTCGACGAGGAGATCGCGGCTTCCCACGATCGCATCAAGCTGACCTCGCTGACCGTGATCGCCGGCACCCATGGGCCGCAGCGCGCCACCATGAAGCTCGATGTCGACGGCCAGACCAAGATCGAGGAAGCCGAAGGCAACGGCCCGGTCGACGCGGTGTTCAACTGCATCAAGGCGCTGGTGCCGCACGAGGCCAAGCTCGAGCTCTATCAGGTCCACGCCGTCACCGAAGGCACCGATGCTCAAGCCGAAGTGTCGGTGCGGCTTGCGCACGAGGGCCGCTCGATGACCGCGCGCGCGGCTGACCCGGATACGCTGGTGGCATCCGCCAAGGCCTATCTCGGTGCGCTCAACAAGATCGTCATGAAGCGCCAGCGCGACGTGCCCTCGCAAGCGGCGGGATAGGGCACTCCACTAGCGACTCCATCACTCACCGACTGACTCGCGCGACAAAGCCCCGGACAACGTCCGGGGCTTTGTTGGTTAATGTTGCACCACGCGATCACGACGAACTCACTACTTCGTTATCTAAGTATCGCTCACGGAACGAAGAATCGTGATGTAACGTTTTTACGCAGGCCTAGAGGCAGAACAACAACGCCCGGGTTTGGGGGAGGAAAAAAACCAATGGAGAAAAAACGGATGAATCCCAAGAAAATTGCCATCGTAGCCGCGGCCTTCGCGTGTGCGGCATTGCTTCCGGTCGCGGGCGCGCAGGCGGCCAAGCATCCCCATCACATGATGCATGCGCATCGCCACGCCCCCAATCCCGTCGTCGGCGCGGCCGATGCCGCTGGCGCCGTTGCGGCGGATGCGATCGGCACGGCCGGCGCCGTCGCCCTTAACGTCACCTCGCCGTGGGCGGGTCACGGCTGGGAGGGTAACTACTGGGCGCCGAGCGCCTGGGGTGACTACGAGTGCCATTCGACGACCTTCGGCTGCCGTCCCTACGGTGCATGGACCCAGCACTAATCGATCATCGTTTTACGAACAGCGATGCAAGAGGCGGCCCAAACGGCCGCCTCTTTTTATGCGGTCAGCGGGCTCCAGCGCGGAGGCCACTCTCGTGGTAGCGGCGCAAGATATCGGCCTTATGGGATTTTTCACTTCGGCGGCTGCAGGCCGGACGAGTTGGCCCAATCGTCGAAACGCAACGCAGCTTCGGCCTGACGCGCTTTTTCGAGCATGGCGTCTTTCTCGGCGCCCGGAGGCAGAAGCGAAGCCTTCTCGCGTGCGTCTTGCGCAAAAGAGGTGAGGCGATCCTGTAAGGAATGGACCTGCTTGACACGCTGCCGGGTTGACACGGCACTACTCCTTGTTGGTGTTGAAGCGGGAATGCAACTGACAGTCCCGTATTGACCGAAGCCCGGGCTCGGTTGGTGATGGTCAATCATGCGCTTCTTATGCTGAAAGTAATGCGCACAATTGGACACAAGAACTGCATTAAATTTAGACCGAAAGCCGTTTTGGAATCGCGCCGGTTCGCGCATACCGGCTTAACCTCTCGTCGATGGAATGATTGCTATCATTTCGCGCCCTCGATCTCGGGGCCAACCGGGGCTTAAGGGCAGCGGCTCCGCCACGTTCTCAGCGCGGCGGAGTCGCTTTCGGAATGGTGTCCAACTCGGCGATATGAACTTCGTTCTTCTCGGCCTCGAGTTTCGCGATCAGGATATCCAGGCTTTTGACACTGCGCTCATCGGTGACCCGCGCGGACAGGCTCCGATAGTGTCCTATCTCCTTGTCGATCTGCTCGCATTTCCAACACATCACTGAATCCAACCTGCGTGGACCAACCCATCAAGGGTGCTCACGTTCCAGGCAGATCGCAGGATCGGCAGTGTGGTTGGCGCCGCCTCAGTCGGGGTGGACACACGCTTTGGCGTACTTGCGCCAGACATAGGGCAGGGCACAGGGGGGCCTCGGATGAGCGCCGGCGGGGCACTCGTTCCAGGCGACACTGCCCGTCTCCCAGCCGTTCACGACACATCCGCCGTTGACGGTGTTGTGGCAGCCAGGGCCGCAGCCATCGGCGGCATAGGCTTCGCCTGCGCAGAGCAAGGCTGAGAACAATGTCAAAGCCAACAACCATTTCATGTCTTTTCTCCCTTGTGAGCCTACCGGCGGACCGCGGCTCTTCCAACCGGGACCCCCGGCGTGGAGTTCCGGGGTGCAAGACCCTGACGCGGTCGTGCTTCCGGCGTTGGTGCGCGCTGACAGGCGGGCGGCGTTGAGCTATAACAGGTGGGCGTTGAGCTATAAATACCGCCTGACATGCGGGGGAATCCATGGAGCACACATCTCCGGTTCCGGTCGCGGTCGCGCTGTTCGTCGCGATTGTCGGCTCCATCGTGATCTACAACATGGACTTCGTCCACCACACCGCTGTCCGCAACGACGGAATCCTCAAGGTCAGCCGCGAGGCGCTGGCGCGCGCCGGCGCGATCGCCACGCCGACCGCGAAAGACCAGTAGAGCCGCGACAGAGCGAACTTTCGGCACGTCAGATCCGGTGACGCCGGCAAGGGCGTGGGCAAACGCGTTCGAAAATCGCGGCGAAGGGGCACAAAGGCGCATTGCCGAAAGCAGCAACAGCCGTTAACGGAAGAGTGCGACCAGGGTTTGGGCCAAGGCTCCGACGGGCAAATGCCCCGTGCAAGAGAGCCGTCCCGGCATCGCAATGGGAGGTTATTTCGATGAAATTGATATTCGCGTGGCGTTCGGCTGCGCTGTTTGCTCTTGCGGGACTTGCGATTGGATTTGCATCTGGCGCCGCCACTCCGGCGCGGGCCGACGACAAGGTCGTCAAGATCGGCGTCCTCACCGACATGTCGAGCCTTTACGCTGACATCAACGGCCCTAATACCGTGGTCGCGATCAAGATGGCCGTGGAGGATTCGGGTCTGCTGGCGAAAGGCTGGAAGATCGACGTGATTGGCGGCGATCACCAGAACAAGCCGGATGTGGGCGTCGGCATCGCGCGTCAATGGATCGACACCGAGAAGGTCGATGTGGTCGCCGACACGCCGAATTCCGGGGTGGCGCTTGCGATCAGCAATCTCGTGAAAGAGAAGAATTCTATTCTGCTCAACTCGGCTGCGGCCAGCGCCGACCTCACCGGTAAGGCCTGCAACGCCAATACCATCTCCTACACCTACGATACCTACATGCTCGCCCACGGCACCGGCGAGGCGCTGACCAAGGCCGGCGGTGACACCTGGTTCTTCCTCGCCGCCGATTACGCCTTCGGCGCCGCACTGGAGCGTGACACCAGTGCGGTCGTTGTCGCGAACGGCGGCAAGGTGCTGGGCGACATCAAGCACCCGCTCAATACCTCCGACTTCTCATCCTTCCTGCTGCAGGCTCAATCCTCCAAGGCCAAGGTGATTGGGCTCGCCAATGCCGGCGGCGACACCACAAACTCCATCAAGCAGGCGTCCGAGTTCGGCATCACGGCGGGTGGCCAGAAGCTCGCGGGACTTTTGCTGACCCTCATCGACGTGCATTCGCTTGGCCTGAAGACCGCACAGGGCCTGACCTTCACCGAATCCTTCTACTGGGACCTCAACGACAACACGCGCGCATGGTCGAAGCGGTTTGCGGAAAAGGTGAACAATCATGCCATGCCGTCGATGAACCAGGGCGGCAGCTATGCCGCCGTATTGCATTACTTGAAGGCGCTGGAAGCGCTCGGCGGCAATCCGCATGACGGCGCCAAGGTCGTCGCCAAGATGAAGGAAATCCCGACCGACGATCCCGTGTTCGGCAAGGCCTCGCTCCGCGCCGACGGCCGCCATCTCATTCCGGCCTATCTGTTCGAGGTGAAGAAGCCGGAAGAGTCGAAATATCCGTGGGACTACTACAGACTGGTCGCGACGATTGCGCCGGACGATGCCGCCAAGCCCCTGGCGTCGAGCGAGTGCCCACTCGTCAAGAAATAACCATACCCGCGTATTTGGAAAAACCCCCGCCGTCGTGAACCGGCGGGGGTTTCCTCGGGTGGATGTCGCGAGGCGATGAGGGGCCCGCGCGAGGCGCCCCATAGGTGTCGCTCCAAGGACCCATGAAATTAAATCTAGCGAGACTTAGCGGTTTCGGCGTGGCTTTATTTTGAGCAATGCTAACCACGGTTTGAGCAGGTATCGAATTCGCATCCGTTCGATCGGTATCGTGATGACGGCTTCCTCCCATAACCCATTGAGATCTGCCTGGCGGCGCGCTGCGTCTCGCCGCGGAATTGCGTGGCGACGACGCCGCGCGAACCATCCAGCTCTACATGGAATATGCGCCGAAGCCGCCCTTCAACAGCGGTACGCCCGAGACAGCGCCGCCTGCGATTTTACAACAGGCGCGGGCGTCCGTGCAGGACATGACAACCCGGCGCGAGGCGACTGCGCGGCGTGTCGCTGCGCGTCTCGGTGTCGTCGTTCCCGGCTGACGTTCTTTGCGGCGACATCCGATCCATGACCGTTATGTGAAGCGAAGCGGACCTCGCCCGGAAAGCGCGTCCGCACCCTTTTCGAGAAAAGCAACTCAACGATTGCTGAGTGGGTTTTGCGGTGGATGCGACCGAGGCGATTGCCCGGGCTTTCTCCGTACCCTAAAAGGCAGCACCAAGAGTAAGTTCGGGGCGAATGTCATGACGTTGCGGGTTATCGATTCTCTGGCTCTGCGGTACGAGCCGGTGATCCTGTTGGCGGGCCGGCTCTGCATCGGATCGCTTTTCCTGATGTCGGGGATCAATCACTGGCTGGACCTGAAACTGGTCAGTCATTTCGTGACGGACCTGCCCGGTTCGGCGAATGCCTGGGCGATGCTGGCGTCGACCGTCGAGGTCGCAAGCGGGGCCGCAATGGTGCTGGGCTTCCGCACCCGCGAGTTCGCCCTGCTGCTGGTGATCTTCAATCTCTGTGCCGCGGGGATCGGCCATCCCTACTGGTCGATCACTGATGCTACCGCACGCTGGGCCCAGTTCATCCATTTCTGGAAAGACATCGGGCTCGCCGGCGGCGCCTTCTTCGTCCTCGCGCGCGGCGCGGGACCCCTCAGCGTCGACCGGGGGTGAGGGGTTCAGCCGCCTTCGTCGGCAGGGCTATTCAGTACCCGGCTCCATGCCCTTCGATTTGAACAATGCCTGGGCCGATGGGCCGACCAATGAGGCGATCAATGCCTTGGCGGCGTCGCCGTCCTTGGTCCCTGTACCGATGCCGGCGGCGTACACGGTGTAGTTCTGAATTTCCTTCGGCAGCGGTCCGACCAGCGTGACGCCGGCATGCGGCAGGATCTCGCTGATCTGGTGAATTCCAAGTTCGGCCTCGCCTGACTCGATGTAATCGGCGACATAGCCACCCTGTTTGAGTTTTTCCTTAGGCTTGACCTGATCCGAAATGCCGAGGCGTTCGAGCAGCTTCTCGACGTAGATGCCGCTGGAGCCGCCGCTGGCGGGATCGATGAAGCTGATCGACTTTGCCTCGAGCACGGCCTTCTTGAAAGCTTCGACGGTCGAAATGTCGGGCTTGTTCGCGCCGGTCTTCACCATGACTCCGACGCCGACGCGAGCCAGATTGGTGCGGCTGCCGGAAATCACTTTGCCCTCGCCCGTCAGCTGGTCAATTCCCTCAGGCGTCATCACGACCACATCGAAACTTTCGCCAGCCTTGATCCGCTTCATCAGCGCGCCGGCGGTATCATTTTCGACCAAAACCTTGTTGCCGCTGGTCCTCTCGTATTCAGGCAGCAGCGCCATCACGGTCGACTTGAACGCGCCGGCGGTGAGCAGTTTCAGCTCAGTGGCCCCGGCAGTGGTTGTGCCAAGGACAGCGCCTACGACGCCGGCGAGCAGCAACATTTTGGTTCGCATTTTTTTGTTCTCCAGTGTCCGTGAGGCGTTTTTAGCTGAATGATACGAGAGCGGACCTTCGTTCTTCAGCGTGTGACGTCAGGGCCGGTCTGCAAAAAGCCTTTGGCCAATGCGTGGTAAATGCCTTCGTGGCAGACAAGCCGGGAGGTCGCGTAAGCAATGAGGGCTGCTGCCATCAGCGGTACGACCATGGCGTGATTGTCGCTCATCTCGGTGACGATGACGAACGCAGTGATCGGTGCCTGCACGACGCCGGCGAAATACGACACCATGCCCAGAAGCATGATCGCTCCCAGCGGCGCAGTCGGGAACAGCTGGGCCACATCGCTGCCGAGGCCGGCGCCGACCGCAAGCGACGGCGAGAAGATGCCGCCAGGAATGCCGCTGACTGCTGAAAAGGCCGTGGCCGCGAGCTTCAACAGGCTGAAGTGCCACGGCAGAAGGGTGTTGCTATCGAGCGCATCTTTTACTTGCGCATAGCCGGTGCCGTAAATCATATCGCCGGAAGCAAGCCCGCACAGGGCGACTCCGATACCGCAGAACAAGGCGAACGGGATCGGATGCTGCTTGAAAATGCGCCCCGGCGCCGCCGGAAGTCCGCGCGCCGTCGCGATAATGACCCGGCTGAATAGGCCACCGGCGAGCCCGCCCGCCACACCGCACAACGGCACCGCAAGCCAATCGGCACCGTGGCCCAGCATGGTCGCGCTGCTTCCAAAGTAGGTGTAGTTGCCGACCAATGCGAGGGAGGTCAGGCCGGCCGCGATAACGGCGCCGATGATCAATCCGCTGGTGCGCACCTCGAATTCGCGGCTCATTTCCTCGATCCCGAACACAATGCCGGCAAGGGGTGTATTGAAGGCAGCGGAAACGCCCGCTGCAGCTCCGGCCAGAATCAATCCGGGTTGGCGACGCGGCGACATGCGGCCGAGCGCGAACATGATGGATGCGCCGACCTGTACGGTCGGTCCTTCGCGACCCGCCGATGCGCCGCAGAGAAGGCCGAGTAGGGTCAACAGCACCTTGCCGACGGCTATGCGCATCGAAACCAAGCGGCCTCGCGCGGCCTGATCGGTGAGCTGGCGCGCGGCAATCGCCTGCGGGATACCGCTACCCTGGGAATTCGGAAAGAAGCGATTGGTCAGGAATACCGAGAGCGCGAAACCGAGCGGCGTGACTAAAAGCGAGGCATAGCGCGATTTTGCCACCAGAGCAGCAAAGGCGAGTTGCGCCAGGTCAGCAAGCATCGCAAGCCCAACGGCCGCGGCGCCGACCGCTATCCCGCCCAGCACAAAAATGGCCCGTCGCTGCCAACGCTCCGAGGTCACCTTGACCGATCGTAGGCGGCGTTCGGATAGAAATTGACTCATGCTGGTCGGGCTTTGGATAGGGGCGATCTGATCAATTAATCAAGGCGGGAAAGGCCATATCAAACCATAACAGCCCTGGCGTTGCCGTCCTAGTTCAATTGGAATGCAAAGGCGGTCGCAATGATGGGTATCGATCGTGTCCGGATCAGGCTATCTTGGATCGTCAGGTCATAACCGGCTTTCGCGCTGAGAACTGCCGGGTGGTGCATTTCGATGTGATGGACTGGGCTATCACGGCAAACGGGGGATCGCGATGCTTTCAGCTTTGATTGGTGTTTTGATTATTGTCGTCATCGGCGCCATCTGCTTCTGGGCGATAGACAAGTTTGCCACCGATCGCCGGCTGGCGCAGCTGCTCAAGCTTCTCGTGATCCTGATCTGTCTGGCGGCCATCCTGCAAAGGATTTTGCCTCTGTTCGGCGTTTATATCTAGCGGTCCAAGCTATTGCCGACGAGTGATTGAATGGAACGGCGGCCGATCCATCATTCGCCGATCTTCTGGATCGGCATCGTTCTGTGCCTGGCAGCCATCGCGATCTATCTCTGGTCCGATGATCTCTCATGGCGTCCGTCGCCGGCTTCACGATGAGAGCAGGGCGCTGCGCGTTTGGCGCCGCGGCTTTGGCCGCGTGATCCGTCGGATTGCGCGCTTTGATGGCGAGCCGAAGTAGGCCGCCTCGGATCCCCCAGGGAACGAAGTTGACGCGACCGGCGTTGCCATGCTGCGGGGCACAAAAGCGCCTGTGGTATTGTAATGTTTGATGTGTGGCTTGTGATCCTTGGCCTGTTCGGCCTCGGCTGTGTCACCGGATATGGCGTCCGTGAACTCATTTCACGCCGGCGGCGAACCCGGCGGGTCTTCTTACCTCACGTCGCCCATTTTCGGGATCGCGAAGACCTATCAAAACGCGAATGAGCAGGGGGAAGCAAGGCTGCTTCAGCTGGCGGCCTTTTTCATGCGCCTGCGCCAGTACGGGTCGGCAACGAAATTCGAGCCGCGCGGAACTTAATTCACAACGGTCTGTTCCTTCCATCTGAAGTCGTGATCGCAAAGGAGACTTCGAATGGAATTGATACTCATCATCATTCTTCTGGTGCTGTTGTTTGGCGGTGGCGGATATTGGGGTCGCCGTCGGGGTCATTGGTAGGATTGCGTCGCGTCATACGCGCCGCACGATTTCCCACATCGAAGCTGGCAAAGAGTTGGCGTCATTGTACCGGTATACGCTCATTGCAGTCGCGTTGATTTGCCTGGCCCACTCGGCAAAGGCCGAAAGCGGCTATGCGTCATACTATGGCGGCCGGGGCCACAAAGGCGAGATGACCTGCGCGCATCGAACCCGCCCGTTCGGAAGCGTCGTCACCGTGACCTATGCCGGTCATTCGATCCACTGCCGCATCAATGATCGCGGACCCTTCGTGAGAGGCCGGGTGATCGATGTATCGCTCACCGCGGCGCGTGCGCTCGGAATGATGCGATCCGGCGTGGTTGTCGTTTTGGTCGAGTGATCGACCCCGTGATTTGGAACGAATGCGCGCCGCGTGACATTGGTCCGCGTATCTCCCCGGCGATACACAAACTAGTTGCCCCAATGCTCAGCCGAGCGCTGGGGCATTTTTCCAAATGGCCGACACCGGTGCCGCCGGCACTTGAAATTCGGAACACCGCTATTCTGATTCAGACGCTTGAGGCGGAGGATCAGGATACTGATAGGACACGGGCGCTGTCCAAGATTTTAGAATCGAACCGTTCGGGGAGCTGCTATTCTAGGTTGCCCGCATCCCCTACGACCCTTTCTTTGAGCGGGCAGACGGTCCCGGTCTAGTCCGCCGGGGCCGTTCTTTTTGGGCCGCTCGCTTGTATGAGTCAGGATGATGAAAGCGTCGCCCGATACCGGACCGAGGCAACCAATCGGGAAATTTAGTGGACTCGCGGACTTGCGGGGAATCTAATTCGTGGCATCACCGCTCGGCCCGTCGGCTTCTATCGGTGATGAGAACGCCGGTTGCGCTCCCGCCATCATGTAATGATGGAGCATCCCCATGCAGCGACGCCATTTCATTCAGACCGACTCGCTTGAAATTCGCCTTGCCAACGAGGCTGCGAAGCTTCGCAAGGAAGCCAAGGGTACGCCTCACGGCACCGAGCGCGAGCGATTGATCCGACGGGCCAGGCAGGCCGAAACCGGCTCGCGCCTGAGCGCATGGCTGAGTTCGCCAGGTCTCCAACCGCCGAAGTAATGCCGCCAGGTGGCGATGGAATGAATGAGCTGGTTTGTGAGCCGGCTCATTTGCCACGCGTGGCCCGCTACGCGTTCAGCGCCGAAGATGACAGGATTCAGCGGCCGTTGTCCGATAATGCCTCGGGATTGTCATGAGGGGTACGGACAAAGAAGATAAAACGGCCGCGTGATGTCAGAGGCCCCCCGTCCTTTCGGTGTTGGAGTACGAAATGCGCGTCCTGGTTTGTGCGCTTCTTGTCGCCATTGCGCCGCTTTCTTGTCAGGCCGAAGACCAGTTGGGCCCGCCACACCCGGCGATTGCTGCCATTCAAGCCAATCTCGATCGCTGCAGGGATGCGACGCCGGGCAATACGCTCGAAAGGCATTGCACGATGGAGTCCAGCAAGGTTGTCGATGCTCTCCTGAACAAACTGTACGGCCAGATCGTCGCGAAACTCAAGGAAGCGACCGGCAACGACCACGATGCCAAGGAGAGAGGCGAACTCTTGAAGCGGCTGATCGCTTCGGAGCGCGCATGGATCGTCTATCGCGATGCAGAATGCGACCACCGTTCCGGATATATGCTGGGCGGAAGCGGCGAACTGACGATCTACGAAGAGTGCATGTTTAAGATGCGGCGGGATCGCGTGAACGATCTCTTCAGGCTCTATAGCGATCGATTCCCGGATATCGCGAACCAGTGAGCCGCCTTGATCTTCCGCCCGCTGCTATCGGCGCCTTCGTCAATTGCGGCAGAAAATAGTTCGGCGAGGGCTCCGTAAAAATCCCGTGTTGCCTGAAGGTCACGCGGACAAATCATTTTGGGTTTTGTGTAGTTTTGAACGATACAGGCCTCCGGCCGGGTGCCATGCTGGCTGTCTATTTAAGCGTTTTTATTTCATTGATTCCTGACCGACAGCATTTTGATTCGCGGCTAACAGCATTTCCGGTGTGCCATGTTCGATATTTTAGTGGCTGCTTTCATCATGCTCTATCTCGTTCCGACGGCTGACGCCTACGATAGAGCCCATCCACATGCGCTTCGAATTTCTCTCCTGAACATATTTCTCGGCTGGACCGTTTTCGGTTGGGTTGCCGCGTTCGTCTGGTCGCGCAAAATCTCACCCGTCGAGTTCTATGCAGCCAGGAACCGGCCGCGCCGCGCGGTGGGTATGAACGCACGTTGGGCCGCAAGGCTTGCGGTCCCTCGCGCCGAGGCCGGCCGTGAACTTCTTCGTAACGCGGCCACCGCAAACGCGAACGTGCGGTCCTTGATCGAGCGGCGCTAACAGCCCCGGCAGATCCCCGTGAACGAGCTGACCTCTCGGCGGCTGGGCCGGCGATGGCGTGTTTTGCCTTTTGGCTCGACAGCCTGCGCGTTGATTATCTGCTGCGACGCGCCCGGATAATAAGTCGGCGCGACAGTGCGTGCCGGCGCCAGAGGCGCCTGGGGGACGGTGATTGTCGGGTTATTGGAGCGGAGCGGCGGAACGCTGGAGTAGTTGCCGATGCCGCTCGGATCGGAAGCCGGCCTGGGATTCGCGGGACCGTACGGTATGCCGTTGATCGGCGCCAGGCCGGCGCCGGCCGTTCCCGCGGGTGGAGTTAGCTGCGCGAACACTTGACCCGCGAAGTACGGGCTGACGAGCACGGCGACGACAAGCGGAACGATGCGCGACATCTGGCTTCTCCGGTGCTGTGACTCAACGATATCATAGCACGCGTGTTCCCTCATGAGCTGAGTTCTCCGCCGCGTCCGGTGTTTCAGCCGTCCCGGAAAATCGCTATTCTTTAGGCACGACGCAGGGATCGATGAAGAATTCCCACGCAATCCAGGGGGAGGCGACACCAATGATAACGAGCTCCAGATTACGTCTCGCGGCTTTGGCCGTTGGCCTTGCGCTGCCGACGGCGGCTTTTTCGCTCGAGGCTGGCACCCGGGAGGTGCCGGCAAAGGAAATCCCGGTGCCGACCGCCGGCGTCAGCGCGCAGGAGCAGTCGGTGATCGGAGCGCCGCTTCCGGCGTACTGGAACGATCACCCCAAGGACGCAGCCGCATGGAAGGCGCTGATCAACATGCGTGCCGAACAGATCAACAAGACGTTGCCGGGCCTGCGGGAGAAGTTCGGCGTCAAGTCCGAGCAAGTGACGATCGCGGGCGTGAATTGCTACATTCTCACACCCGACAACATTCCCGAACAGAACCGCAATCGCCTGCTGGTTCATGTGCACGGAGGCGGCTACGTCTTCGCCCCCGGAGAGGCCGCAACGCGTGAAGCGATCCTGATGGCCGGCTTCGGCAAGTTCAAGGTGATCTCGATCGATTACCGCATGCCACCGGATTTTCCCTATCCGGCCGCGATGGATGATGCGATGGCCGTGTGGAAAGAGGTCATCAAAACGAACGACCCGAAAAAGATGGCGATCTTCGGCACATCGACCGGCGGCGGGATGACGCTTGCGATGGTGCTGCGGGCGAGGGGCGAAGGGTTGCCGCTGCCTGGCGCCACTGCGCCCGGCACCCCATGGTCAGACATGACCAAGACCGGCGACACGTTCTTCACCAACGAAAAAGTCGACAACATCCTGGTGAGCAACGATGGCTGGCTCGGCGAAGCCGCAAAGCTCTATGCCAACGGTCATGACCTGAAGGATCCGCAGCTTTCCCCGATCTACGGCGACCTCACCGGTTTTCCGCCGACCATTCTGACATCGGGCACGCGTGATCTTTTCCTGTCCAATACGGTGCGGGTGCACCGCAAGATGCGTCAGGCCGGCGTCATCGCCGACCTCCACGTGTTCGAAGGGCAGTCGCACGCGCAATATGCGGGCGATCCCGATGCGCCCGAAACCAAGGAGCATTTTGGGGAGCTGACGGCCTTCTTCGACAGGTACCTGGCGAAGTAGTTTTCGGAGAGTTTTGGACTTAAAGCCGCGGTGCTGACACCGCGTGGAACTTTGCTGGCGCCTGCGAATTGGCAAATCGGGTTTTTGTTGGAAGGTCCTGATTTGCCGAACGAGATGTCCCAATTTGCTAGCGCGCTGCTGACGCTCGTCTTTGCCGTGATCATGCTGGTGGCCGGACAATCGTTCATGAAGTATCGGTCGGCTCAAACTTTCAGCGGCCCCAGTTACCAGATGTTCGCCGTGAACGGGGTCAAGCTGTCTTCGTCTGTCACGCCTTCGCGGCCGCAGTATCCGTTGCCGTGAGTGGACGGCCGGTTGTCGGGATTTGCAGCCGGGTGGCCGCGTTGGGTGCGAGCGCATTTCATGGAAAGCCCCAAGCGAGATTTGGAGTCCTATCGTACCTCAACAAACACATTCACCCGGGCAATCAGGCCCGCGCCCTTCTTTGCATTGCCGTTTGAGATGACGGCATACGTGAACGCATCTGACCCCCGATAACCCCAGTTCGGTTTGTAGGCGACGGAGTCGGCACCTGCAGCTCCCGCCGTTCCGTGCTTGGGTTTCGACACGATTTCGATTTTTTCGATCTTCTCCGGGTGAATATTCCTCGAGGTGCAAACCGCTTCTTCATCCGTGCTCCAGAGAACACTGACGGTTTTTCCAAACTTCCAGTGACTAGGCTCATGTCTGCATTTCGCCTGGGCCGCTGACATCGGCGCAAGCAACACGCTCAGCGTGGCGAAAAGCACCACGATCCAAAATTGACGCATCATGCATCCCCCAAACCCACCTGATGTATTGGTCGCCGGGCGGCGGCCCGGCTGCAAGAAACCGGCTGTTATTGCTGCGGCGGTCTCTCGAACTTGATGTCGCAGTTCTTCGCGATAGATGCTTGCTCGATCGCGACCATCTGCCCCTTCATCTGCCCGAGTTCAGCCGCTGTTTGCTTGTCGCCGCTGACAAGGAATGCCGCTGGCCAGAAGATGACGACCGCGGCCGCCGTCGTCCATTGATCCTTCGTGCGCTGACTATCTTGAACGCCGGACAGTGAGGCTGCTCTTGTTGAGACCGCTTGGGCCTCCAATGCCAGCTGCTTGCAGGTGTATCCTTGATAGATCACCGGCGAGACGTAGGCCGGCGTGATCTCCGATGAGCTCGACGCGCAACCGCCCAACGCGGCGCCTAGCGCCACGATTCCCAAAATTCGCATTTGGATGATCCCCTACCCGTTCCGATTGTTTCGCAACCGGAAGGTGAACACAAGGACCGGCAACTTAAATTTGTGAATATGCTGCGTTGCGGCCAAGCACGCTCGGCGGTTCAGCGCGTGCAAGAGCAATCGGGAAGGAAAGCAAGACGTGGATGCCCGCGTCAAGCGCGGGCATGACGTGGGGATCGTGCGTGTCGTTGATCAACACGCCATCAGAATCCGTGCTGTCTCGTTCCCGAAAAGAAGGGTGTTTCGCGGTCGTCGCGAACGGGGTGGCGAACGGACATGAGATCGGCTACGGAAAGAAATCAGTGTTGGCAACGCGAGTCACAGCCGGCGCAACGGATAGGGGGATCGTGGCGTGAGCGTGCGTGAGCAGATCGACAGATACATCAACGATCAGTCCTGGGCTAAGAGCGAGGATTTGCGAGAACTGGATCGACGTATCCTGCAGATTTCGCCCGAAGCCCAACTCTGGTTTCTGAACGGCAGAAACAGTGAAGGCAAAGTGGTTTCCAATCCAAACATCGGATATGGGCTAGAAACCCTAAGCTATGCCTCCGGAGAAACTAGAGCGTTCTACAAGATCGGTCTGAGCGCGAACACGTCCGGAATCTCGGTCTACGTCATGGGTCTGAAAGACAAGAAACACCTTTCCAAGACCTACGGGTCGCGGATCGGGAAAGCCAAGATCACCGGCTACTGCATCAGCTTCAAATCCACGAAGGACGTTGATCTCGGCGTGTTCGACGAGGTCGTCTCGGACGCCTTTGGTTCGTGGTCAGCGCGCGCATCCTCGTAGGCTACACCCCATCTACCTGAGCTTTTGCCAGACCAGCGTGATGACGATCATCTTGCCGTCGATTGGGCCTGGCTGCGGCCTCGTCGTGTAAGTCACACGGTCGCCATCGACCGTCACATCCCGGACGAACGTGGTGCCGCAGCGAATTTCGTCCGAGCAGATGTCGACGTGATGGGTCACGGTTTTGCCGTCGAACTCATACGTTCCCCCGTAGGACAGCATCGTGCGGAAGAGTTGGACACGCTGGTGGTCCGTCAGCTTCGCCGCGCTTTCCGCCTTCGGCCTGTCGCCATATGTAATCAGCACCAGCATGCGGCCATCCGGGCCATACATGATGGAGCCCTTCGCACCCTCGTCGGGCACGTCCTCGCCCGTATCGAGATGCGTGGTGGATGAGCTGACGAGCCGGTACGTGCCGGCCAGTTCGTAGCCGGCGGCAAGCGCAGGGCGCGCCGACATCAACGCCGCGGCCAGTGCAAGCATTGGCACGCCGGCCACAGGCAGCTGGCCAAGAGTAAAGATCCATTTCGCAAATTGCATGTTCGATCCCATGGGAAACATGCATTGCTACCACGGCGGATACATCCCCTGTCGAGAGCTGGAATCGTCGCACGTCCCGCGATGTCGTCGACTGCTAAACGCGCACCAGGCGCGCTCGCACTTGGCGGCCGGCGCAAAAAGCCGAACTCTTCCGCGAAGTCAAACGTCAATCGGCGTGGATTTTGTCCGTCTCAGGCTTGTTCTCCTTCGCGCCGAACATCGCTCCAAACATGATGATGGGTAGGTAAAAGAAAAGCATGGCAATATCCTCCATTGCCACGACAACACGTGGTTATCCGCGCACGTTCCCAGGATAAATAGCGGAGTCTCTGGAACGCTTTCGTCCCCTATCGAGCTACCTTGTAGTCCTCGGCCCGTTTGTGGCGCTGCTAGGCGTTATGGTGGCTTCGCGCGCGGCCGTTCCTCGCCTGTGGATGCGCGCGCCGTCGGACGAGGCGAAGGTACAGCAGCCGTTGCCCGATGACGCCTCAGGATTGTCATGTGGGGTGCGGACAAAGAAGATAAACGGCTGCGTGATGTCAGCAACGACCACGATGCCAAGGAGAGAGCCGAACTCCTTTCGGTCAATCATGATTCCGCGTCGTTTGCGACTGGGTACTGTGTCGCTTAGGCCGCGGGGGCAACTGAGGGTCTCCTCGAAATCAATGTGCGCCGGTCGTGAATCAAGCTCTCCAGCCGGTGGGCTGCCACGTTCAATGTGGCATCATCCACCGCGCTCTCGTCTCCACCAGCGGATTTGGCGCGCTCCGCCTTTAGAATGCCGTCGATTTCTTCTTCGATATCCGAAAGCTCGGCCTCTGTATCGACTTTCCGAATCCGGCGCGCCAGGGCATAGAGGGAATCCAGTGGGCCCTCGGTTGCGCGGTTGCCGATGCCCAGGAATTTCCACGCCGCCGCGAGCATGGTGACGGCGCCACCCAGCACCATCGGCGTCAAATAGATCCAGTTGCCGTATTCATCCATGAAGCTCTGCGTGGTGCTGTTGTAGACGGCTGCCGCTCCAGGGTGCAGCGGAAGGTAGGCATCCTGGTCGGTACTGGGCGCGGTGATCTGTGCGAAAATCGGCTGCTCGCGAAGAAGATTCCTGCGCGCGCTCATGATCGCCTGCGTGAGGCGAGTTACCAGATCAGTGCCGAGCTTCTTGTGCGCAACCAGGTATAGTGAAGTCCTCAGTGTCGTCAGGTCATCTTCCGGGACTGGTGGCGATCCCCGCAGTGTGCCCTTCGGGACGTCGAAGCTTTCAAAGGCGCGTTCATTCTCTGCAATTGCCGCTGCGGACTGGATTGGGATCAGTACCGGGACCTTTTTATGGTCGAGCTGAAAAAATCCGCGAACGAGCGAGAGGTATTTTTCGGCGAGCGGGATCACGACAAGCAGGGCGCTGACCTGTTTTGACTGAATGGCTTGCCGGACATCCGTCAAAGCGAGGTTCTTGAATACGACTTTTGCGCTCGCCAGATCGTATTCCTTGGTCAACACATCGACAATTTTGGCGTTCGCTGCTCCGCCGACCACGCCGACCGCGCGTCCCTTCAGGTTGTCAATACTGTCGATGGACGATCCCGGCGGCGCGACGATCAGTACGACCATATGGCTGACGACGACGACGGCTTGCGCCTGCGACAAGTCGCCGACATCGCCGCGAACCACAGCGAGATCGACCTTACCCGCGGAGAAGGCCGCAGCGGCCTCAAGCGCTGTGCCGCTGTCGATGACCTTGAGCCGGACCGGCGCGTGCGTTGAAACGAGCTCGCTTGCCATCGCTGACATTGCCTTGGCTGCCTCGCCGTCGATCGAGCCGACTGCTACGCTAAGCGTTACCGGGCGGCTATAGTACCGATAAGCAAGGAGACCTGCGCCTGCCGCAAAGGCGACGACGCCGACAAGCAGGAAAAAGCGAAGCCAGAGCGGCAACTTTATCGACATCATGTCCGTCACTCCAGACGCGTCGTGACCAGGTAGACAGGCACTAGAACCCCGAGAAAACTCATCGAAACAGTGGCGGCTGGCGTGTCATGAGACCATGGCCGGCAGCGCATCACGTAATGGTTGATCGGAAATCCTCATCAAGCCTGTAAATGGCTGGTTCAATTCCAGAATGAGGAAGATCGCAGCGGTCGCGGCAACGGAAAAAATGAAAAGCACGACGATGACCCTTGTGCTGCTTTCCGCAAAAAGGCTGATGCTGGTAAAGATGAGCGTGAGCCAACCGATCAGTACGATGAGGAAGGGAATAGGAATCGATCCGCCCGCGGCGGTGAAGAGAAGCAGGCGTATTTTTCCCACATCGGTCATGGTATCGATAGCCTTGGCCTGAAGTAAGCGCTGTGTCTCGGTCTTCGGTGGGAGTTTAAGAACTTCACTGTAGAGGGATATTCCGAGAGCTGCCGGCTCAAATGTCTTGGTCTTCCGATCGCCGGAGCTGTTCTCTCTCCAGATTCGATCGGCCATCACAGTGACTTGGCGTCGCAGCGACCCGCGAATGCCATCGGTCTCGGATCCATACAGCTGCAAAATACTGTCCAGCAAGACGACGTTGGCTGTCAGTTGTTCGACCTGACTGCTCTCGGTTTCGAATTTTGCATTGGCCGAAGCAATCAGCAGACCGAGCACAAGAGAGGCGAGCGTGGCGATCAAGCCCGTGCCCTGCCTCACGATATCCCTGGTATCTCCGCTCAGATGCCGGTCCGGTAATCTGTGGCGGATGTATATGCCCAGAAATGTGCCGCCAAAAATGTACGCGAAGGCGATCAAGGACGTCAGCAAAGGGCTCATGGTTTTTTCCATCACCTTTCTGGACCTTAAGGAGAAGTCGGCTGAACTCTTCCGCCTTGATCAATAGCTCAGGCAATTTCGTCGCAACGACGGAGCATCCCGTTGAGGCTAAATGCGTCAATGTCGCTGACAGTTCACGCCAGTCACCTATCGATAGAGTACCCGTCGTACCCGCCGCTTTTTTTGATCGGCTTGATCGAAATCAAGAGCGCTCTCGTTAAGAGATACAACCTCAAGTTTCGTGACCAGGACAGCGGTCGTGCGTACCACACCCGTTTGCCGTCGCCTCATCGTCAAAGACGTCCGCGTTCGGCCGCAAGGACCGCTGTGCTCAAAATCGAGATTTCATACGACGGTCGGCGGCTCTTTAAAGATGCGCTTGACAGCGTTGTACATCGCCCAAGGCTGATTTGCCCGTCGCGTTAATCTGCCGCAGACGTTTCGCTTGTGACGACGGGCAAATCACCGGCACGATTCCGCCCGTCTCGCGCCTGAAGAAGAGGGGCGTATCGCGATCGTCACGGACGTTGGGCGCGGGATGCGATGGACGCGGGCGGTGCATCAGACGAATGCGCTTGATCCGCGGACGGTGAAGTCGTGTGGTCCTGATGCCTCGACGCTGGCATCACGTTCTTAAGAAGCTAACGCTTCTCAGGGGCAACGGTGGCAAGAAAGCCCGATCGCCGGGGAGAGCACGAAGCAAGCCGTTAAAACCATTCGCGCAGGGAAGGCCGGGGATTTCCGGTGAACCTGTGGTGACTAACTTGCGTGTTTTCTATTTTTACACGCAAGGCTGCGGGTGCACTGGGCACCCGGCTTTCCCTGCGCCCTCTCATCGAGGGCATGAATGATCAAAGCTCGGGCAGGGTGTGTCGCGAGGGTGCGGTGACATATCTACAGACGAGACGGCGACACAAACTCGGTCGTCATGCCCGGACTTGATCCGGGCATCCGTCAAACCTCACAAAGGCATTTCTCAAGAGCGATGGATTGCCGGGTCAAGCCCGGCAATGACGGAGGGAGGCGGTCCCGAAGCGAGGGTTTTGTGCATCGCACAACGGCGGCATTCACCACCCTGCTAACGGGCAATGGCCTTTCGGCCGCCTTCTCTGTAAAGGTTCGCAACACGTAACAAGAAGACCGGGAAGCGCGGCAGGTCGTCCGCTTCCCCTCAAAGGCTAGCTGGGAGGATTCATGCGTAAACTGGTTTGGGCGGCGGCATCCGTCGCGGCATTGGCGTTTGCTGCACCGGCTGCGGCGCAGTCGCCGATCGTGATCAAGTTCAGCCACGTCGTGGCCGCCGATACGCCGAAGGGCAAGGCCGCCGAAAAATTCAAGGAATTGGCCGAGAAATACACCGACGGCAAGGTCAAGGTCGAAGTCTACCCGAACTCGACCCTCTACAAGGACAAGGAAGAGCTGGAAGCCTTGCAGCTTGGCGCCGTGCAGATGCTGGCGCCGTCGAACTCCAAATTCGGCCCGATCGGGATCCGGGAGTTCGAAGTGTTCGACCTGCCGTACATCCTGCCCGACCTGAAGACGCTGCGCAAAGTCACCGACGGCCCGCTGGGCGCCAGGCTGCTCAAGCTGCTCGATGCCAAGGGCATGACCGGTCTCGCCTACTGGGACAACGGTTTCAAGGAAATGTCGGCCAACAAGAGACTGGTCGCACCTAGCGACTACAAGGGCCTGAAATTCCGCATTCAGTCGTCGAAAGTGCTGGAAGCGCAGTTCCGCACGCTCGGGGCGATCCCGCAGGTGATGGCGTTCTCCGACGTCTATCAGGCGCTGCAAACCGGCGTGGTGGACGGCCAGGAGAACACCTGGTCAAACATGTACACCCAGAAAATGCATGAGGTGCAGAAATACGCCACCGTCACCACGCACGGCTATATCGGCTACGTGGTGGTCGTGAACAAGAAGTTCTGGGACGGTCTGCCGCCGGACGTTCGCGACGCCTGCGCGAAAGCGATGAAGGAAGCCACTGAGTACGGCAACAACCAGTCGGCCAAGGAAAACGACGACGCGCTGGAAGAGATCAAGAAGGCCGGCAAGACCGAGATCGTGACGCTGACGCCTGAACAGGACGAGGCGATGCGCAAGGCGATGATGCCGGTCTACAAGGATGTGGCCTCGCGCGTCGGTCAGCCCTTGATCGACGAATTCCTGAAGGAGACGGGCCGCAGCCCGATGAATTGAAATCGAGATGATGTTTGGTTAGCTGGCTGAATAGGCTGGCTCTGCTCACCTCGCCCCGCTTGCGGGGAGAGGTAGATCGCGAAGCGATCGGGTGAGGGGGACTTTCCGTAGACTGAGCTCTTGGAGATTCCCCCTCACCCCGACCCTCTCCCCGCAAGCGGGGCGAGGGGGCGCTAGCGCTATAATGACGCGCTGCTTCCGTATTCGTCATGCCCGGGCTTGTCCCGGGCATCCACGTCTTGGTACGGATCGACAAGAAAGGCGTGGATGGCCGGGGCATAGGCGAGCGGAAGCGACGCCGTTCTTCAAACGGCTAGGCCCGGCCACGACAGAGTGATTGATTACGTTCTGCTGGCGACGTAGCCAGCTTCGAGGGGGGCTAAGTGTTTCTACGCATTCTCGACCGGCTCGAGGAGATCATCATCGCGAGCCTGATGGGCGCGGCGACGTTGATCACGTTCGTCACCGTGGTGCATCGCTTCCTCGTCGATGTACCGGTTCTTTATCCCTATTTGTTCTGGATCAACCTCGCCTGGTCGCAGGAACTCTGCATCTACATGTTCATCTGGATGGCGAAGTTCGGCGCCGCCTATGGCGTGCGCACCGGCATCCATGTCGGTGTCGACGTGCTGATCAAGCGGCTCAACGACCACTGGCGCAAGGGCGTCATTCTGTTCGGCCTGCTCGGCGGCGCGCTGTTCACCGCGATCGTCGGCACCATGGGCGCGAAGTTCGTCTTCGAGCTGATGAATACCGACCAGGTCTCGCCCGATCTCGAGATTCCGAGCTGGATCGTCTACGGCTGCATCCCGCTCGGCTCGTACTTGATGTGCTTCCGCTTCCTTCAGGTGTGCTGGCATTACTTCTGGACCGGCGAGCTGCCGCATCACGATGCGACCAATGTCGACGGCATCGAGGTGTCCAAGGAAGCGCCGATCGCGATGGGAGAAGCGTAATGAGCGCCGCTCTCATTTTCGGACTGCTGTTTGCGTTGATGCTGACGGGCATGCCGATCTCGATTTCGCTTGGCCTCACCGTGTTGACGTTTTTGTTCACGATGACTGAAGTGCCGATCGAAAGCGTCGGCCTGAAACTGTTTTCCGGCCTCGACAATTTCGGCATCATGGCGATCCCGTTCTTCATCCTCGCCGGCACCTTCCTGACCCGCGGCGGCGTAGCGCGGCGCATGATCGCGTTCACGACCTCGCTGGTCGGCCACCTGCCGGGCGGGCTCGGACTTGCCGGCGTCGCGGCGTGCGCGATGTTCGCCGCCATCTCCGGCTCCAGCGTTGCCACTGTCGTGGCGATCGGCTCGATCATGATGCCGGCGATGGTCGAGCACGGCTACCCGAAACGCTTCGGCGTCGGCGTGATCTCGACATCGGGCGCGCTCGGCATCCTGGTGCCGCCCTCGATCATCCTGGTGCTGTACGGCGTTTCCACCAACACCTCGATCGGCGCGCTGTTCATGGCCGGCATCGTGCCGGGCATTCTGCTCGCTTCGATGCTGGCGGCGGTGACCTGGTTCATCGCCTACCGCAACGGCTATCCGAAAATGCCGCGCGCGACCTTGATACAGCAATGGACCGCGTTTCGGGAAAGCCTCTGGGGCCTGCTTCTGATCGTGATCGTGCTCGGCGGCATCTATGGCGGCGTCTTCACGCCGACCGAGGCCGCCGCGGTCGCCGCTACCTACGCCTTCTTCATCACCGTGTTCGTCTACAAGGAGCTGAAACTCAATCAGGTCGGCAAGGTGCTGTTGCAGGCCGCCAGCATGAGCTCGATGCTGCTCTACATCATCACCAACGCAGTGCTGTTCTCGTTCCTGATGACCCACGAACAGATCCCGCAGGAAATGGCGGCCTGGATCATCGACAAGAATTTCGGCGTCTGGACCTTCCTGCTCGTGGTCAATATCATCCTGCTCGCGGCCGGCAATGTCATGGATCCGTCATCTA
>Ga0210393_10000816_pt1 | contig 26786 bp, 21 predicted proteins | sample IncBWC27OmetaG_FD_160068 | JGI IMG/M metagenome (GOLD analysis project Ga0210393, IMG submission 160068) | Forest soil microbial communities from Barre Woods Harvard Forest LTER site, Petersham, Massachusetts, United States - Inc-BW-C-27-O ...
GTGTTTTCTTTCTACGCCCCCGTCCGACTTTCACATTTTCGGTTGCCAAAGCCCGAGAGTACGGCCTCGATGTCAGTCTAGCCGCTGACACAGCGACGTTTGGGGAGTGGATTGGAACTAATTACATCGCGATGCACACTCACCCTACATCACGGACGCCTTAAACAAGCACCATTAACGACTACTGCAATCGAAGCCGACGGCACCATCGAACGGAGCAAAATCGAGCAATGCACGACGACTCTAGCAAAAACTTCCTTGATTTGAACAGGTTCCGGGGCGTTGGAGAAGACCCGGCCTACCACCCTCCTATGCTAACCGATAGGCCCCGTGCGTGGCCGCTCGACCGTTGGTCTAGTGCGCCTAGCGATCTCGGATTTGACGAATTTCCACACCACCACTGGAGAGGCTTGCGACTACTCAAAGAGCCGGCGACGCAAGCTGCCTACCACGATTTATTATGGGAATTGCGCCCACGAACGATCATCGAGTTGGGTGTCTATGGTGGCGGCTCGCTGGTCTGGTTTCGCGATCTTACAAAACTCATCGGTATCGATTGCCAAGTGATCGGGGTCGACAAGAACCTCACGCTATGCCAAATACCCCCCTCCGAAATGTCTGATATTGTGCTCCACGAAGCTGATTGTGCCGCCTTGGAATCTCTTGAATCTCTACGCCCTGCTGCTGGCCACCCGCTGATCGTTGTCGACGACGCACACTGCAACACGTTCAATGTCATGAGATGGGCAGTCGATCAGCTACTCGAAGAAGGCGACTATTTCATTATCGAGGACATGCTTCCTTTTTGGCATCGGTACAGTCCAAACTTACTGATTGAATACCTCGCGACTTTTCGCGATGCGCTGACGATGGACATGTTGTACGCCAACACCTGCCCCCAACTGTACCGCGGCGTCTTTCGTCGATCATTCGTAGAAAAGTAGGGCACGTACCTCCAGGGAAGTTCGTAAGCGCCCCTTGGTAGGTCCGCTCTCGTTAAAAAAGGCAGTGTGAGGACATAGACCGGCTACGTCTATTAACCCCTGATCAGTCTCTCCGTTAACTAGAGCCAAATCACGACTCGCGCTGTCGTAGCATTTGAATATTATTACTTCATCAGGTGAGAGCGATTCCCAGTAGTACCATCGGTGCTTAGGGTTAAACTTCAAGGAGTAATTTTCGCGGTCTTTCAGCGAAGGAGGGAAATTCAATCGAGTCGATACTAAGTCTGCGGATAGATCTACGGATCGATAGTCACACAGGCCAAGTGGAAAATTGCGAACCGACTCGACAAGCGGACGCCAGACGTTGATGATTTGGAACCTTCGGAACCGACGCTTTGGTCCACCGAGGTTCGCGGCACGGGCTAGTGCACTCGTAGGGTTCTGATCCACGTGTACGCGCAAATGCGCTGATCGAACGTCCTGAGCAAGGGGAGTATGCGTATCGACACCCCTGAGGGTAGCATCGAAAAACAGCACCGCGTCGGCACTTGTGAGAGATAGCAGCAGCGCTCCCGTTTCGATCTGATATTCCTCGACTGACGATGCCAATCTATCCGACAAGGCCCGTTGGTCCACTTGCGTAGGAATCAGGAGCTTTTCGAAACCCATGTCGTCGAGTCGCGGATGAATATTTCCGCCGCGCAAATTAGTAACGGTCACCTTCATGGCAACCGTGCGAAAGTTCATGATTATCTCTGGCGGCCGGGAGACAGCGTCGATGAGCCAATTGTTTTCCCGGCCCGTCGGCATAAACGGTGCGCCATAGTACAGAAAAGTCGATACTGTTGACACAAGTTCACTCCCGCAAAGGTTGCGATCACCCTACTTTGCAGAGACTCGCTAGCGAGTGCTCGCGAACTAGAAGAAATTCTAAATCCGTGGCCGTCTCGACTGCAAGAGTCCTCTTGATCTTTGGCCGGTGGGCAAACGAAGCGAAGAACCACAACGGTTGGCGGCTAGGATGGTCGCAGAAACCGATCGAGGGGCCAAATAAGAGCGGCGTGAGGCAAACATCCGACACCTGACGAACACGGACGTCGCGAACTTGATGGAGTCTCGAGGACTACCCTGGGTAGCAGCACACGAATCGTGAGCGGTTCGCCCAGCTGCTCGATGGGCTCTTCGGCGCTGACGCGGCAGCACGTTGTGAAACCAGCGCACCTTCACCAATCTCGCTACGAGGCCATTTAGCCGCAAAGCGCGCGCCGCGCGGTTGACTCTGAAGGTATTTGTGGCCGAGCGCTAAGAAGGATATTTAGCATCGACCCGATTGAATTTCCCCGTGGCTGAAAGACCGCGTAGAGTACCTCTTGAAAGCACTGGAATTCAGTGTGAAGGATTTCGAAGCGGAGAACCCGACGACGCTCGTGCAATTCGCTGTACTCCAGGGAGCTGTGCGTCGCCGTACGCTGCTAGCATTGTTCCTCGCGCATCTGACTTCGGGTCGCACGTGCTGACTGGCTCACGAACTGATGCTGCTTATACCCGTCAATATCTGATCTAAAGCAGATGATGGCGCGCTAAACAAGTTGCCATGGCCTATTGACAACTTGGTTTATAGTTATTGACAATAACGTTGCCTCTAGCTTACAGTGCGCCGTCACGCAGGTCAGCCTGGCAGCAACAGCCAATGATTGCTCAATGTGCCCGAGACTCGATGGCAGCTCATTGCCGCGGGGGACTGTTATAACTGCTGTGTTACTTAATGTGATTTAGGAGATAACGAAGGAATCGCGGAAGCGGATCAAAAGTCCAGAGGGAGGAAATCGCTTGTCTATCTCAATTGGGTTCCTTAGGAACGCGGTCCTGATTTGCATTGCTCGATATATCGTTGCGGTGACCACGGTCTATGTGGCTGTCGCGGTTGTCGCGTTTTTATCCGCACGTGGACGGCGACAAAGAACAACCGTACGGCCACGATATCAGATATTGCGAGAGTTCAGTTTTTCGCTGGTTAGTGCGGCCATTTTCGCGACTATACTATCCACTGCGATACATCTTGGAATAGTCCATCTTAAGCCACGCGGGACGATGAGCACGCTCAGCATATCGGTGGCGGTTGGACTCTTGATCATCCTGCATGATGCGTGGTTCTATTGGACGCACAGGTTGTTACATCTTGGTCCGATGTTCCGTTTCCACCGTCTTCACCATCGCTCGGTGGCACCGACGGTATGGACTGCATATTCGTTCCATCCTATAGAGGCCTTTATCCACGCACTGTTCCCGGTGGCGATGAGCCCGTTTGTGCCCCTTTCGATCGAAGTGATCGGAAGTTTCATGACGTTCATGGTCGTTCGTAATGCACTTGGTCATAGCGGCGTGGAAGTGTTCCCAGCAGACCGCAAGAGAGAACCGCTATTGGCATGGTCAACGACGGTGACTCATCACGATCTGCATCACGAACTCGGAAGGGGAAATTATGGTCTGTACTTCACCTTCTGGGACCGCGTGATGAAGACGGAAACCCCGAGATACGTTGAATACTTTCAGCGCGCTTTGCGATCAAGGACTTTCTCTCAGAAAGAGACTGCGAGTTTCAGTGAGCAAATGAACTTGCGACAATCGTAACTGGCAGGTCTGCGCATAGAATCGGAAGCAATACGGCAAGATCGGTATTCATCGTTTGTCGCCGCAAGAGGAGAGTTCTCGGCCTGGTCTATCATGGAATCAGAAGTTGCTGGTTGCGTCGGGAGTAATGGAAATTGCTCTGGCTATTATGTCCCTCGTCGAAAGGAAGGTTCCCCCTGCTTTGGGAGTAGTTCCCACGACTGGAGCGCGAACTGCTCTCAGTAGCTGACGCCGGAAGCAACGCCACACGAAGTCCACTTCTTTCCGTTCGAGGGTCTAAAGTCACGCCCCGAATATCCGCCGCCGCTCGAACGACGTCATCGGCAGCTCGCCGTGAGGCCGAGTTCGAACCAGCGCACAAGGCACACCATTGGTTTTTTCGAGAAGAATTGCGGCTGATCCTACGCACGCAGCATCCTCATTGTACGCCCTGCTCGGCGTAATTCTTATCGATTCGTTTAGTTACTCGATGATTCTCCCGATCCTGCCGTTTGTTGTATTCAGGGACGGCGGCGGGGTCAGAAGTGGTGGCCTTCTTATCTCGATACACGCCATCTTCGCGATGCTTTCCGCTCCCCTGCTCGGACGATTATCGGATAGAGTCGGACGAAAGAATGTGATTCTCATCACTCTCGCCATCGAACTTCTGTCGTATTCGTTTTTCGCCTTTTCCCGAAATCTCGTCGAGCTGTTCGTCGCGAGAGCGCTGGCAGGCATTTCCGCTGGCAATCTCGGAGTAGTTCAAGCAGCGATCGCCGACGAAACCACGTACCAGCATCGTGGTCGAGCAATGGGAAAACTGACTGCGTCCTGGGCTCTCGGTTTCGTCCTTGGACCTGCACTCAGCACGGTGCTGCCGAAGCACGCACCAGATCCGACTTGGTTGCCCGGCATCATAGCCGCTGTCGCTGGATGCGTTTCACTGATCTCGATCAGCACGCTGTATAGTCGTGGCGCCCACAAGCCGCTCCCCGATAGTTCCTTCTCATTGCAAAAACATCGGGACGATGCTTCCAGTATAATCAGTAGAAACGAAATACTCGCCCAGGTCGGGTTCATGGCTTTTTGCCAGACGGGTCTGGTGGCCATGACCGGCTTCTTCGTCACTATGACGCTCACGTGGGATCAAATGCAGCTCAGCCTGCTGATGGTGTGGTCCGCGATTACGATAATCTCCGCGCAGACACTCGTTGTTCCATTGTTGCTAAAGCGACGCGGCGAGGCTGGAACCATACTGATTTCACTTCCTGTCGTCGCCGCCTGCGCAGGATTACTGAGCCTACACACTCCGTCAAGCCTACTTGCCTGTGCTGCCATTCCATTTCTATTTTGCTTTATCACTGTGACCCAGACTTCTCTCACGACTCTTCTTTCAAATACCACTGGGAGCCACGAGCAGGGCGCTACTCTCGGACTCGCAAGCGGCGCAGCCGCCGCTGGGCGGATTCTCGGACCCGCCATACTTGGAATTCTCTTCGACCGGCTGGACCCAAGAGCTCCATATGGTATCGCGTTCGCCATCGCGACATGTCTGTGCGCATGGGTGGCGATGCGTAATCGCGGCAAACTGCTTTGCAGGGTGTCGAATTCGAACCCAGCCGAAACCGACTAAATATGCTTGATGGACCACTATCTTTGGAGTTTTACCGAGTGTGGAGTGACAAGCGAGGTCGACGTGCTCAATGATCCCGATTAAATACAGCGTACGGAGCATGATGCTGAGGAGCGCTACATCAATCGTCACCGCATCGGTGATCGCGCTTGTAGCCATGATTGCATTCATACTCTTCGGATTCGTGGACGCACTACGCGCCGCAGTGCTTCGCAGTGCTGCACCTCAGAATTGGGTTCTGATAAGCCGCGGTGCGCCCAATGAAGCGGCCAGTTTTATTAGTAGAGATCAATATGAGATCCTGGAGAGTAACCCACATTTGGCAACGGGAGCCGACGGCCGTACTTTGGTTTCGCCGGAAATTGTTACTGCCTTCCGTCCAGCTCAGGATTTTGGCGGAGGTGCTGAGTTCATTACTCTGTTGCGTGGAATTCAGCCGGCAGCCTATGTGGTGCATAACATCATGCGTATAGAAGCCGGTCGCTGGCCCAACAGGGGCGCTGAAGAAATTTCAGTTGGAAGAAGCCTCGCGGCCAAATTTCCGGAGTTGTCAATCGGGAAGTATCTCAGCTTCGGGCGGCTCTCATTGAAGATTGTCGGCATATATTCGGATCAGGAGAGCGCGCGTGAATCCGAGGCCGTAACCGACCTTAATGTCATCACACAGGAGATTCGGATGAACGGCGGGTTTAACGTTCTGCACGTAGTCGTTCGTCCCGGCCAAGAAGCAGAATTCGTCTCCGCGCTGACCAAAGACGCGCGCCTGAAAGTAGATGCTCTGCCGGAGAAGCAATTTTATGAGGAGCAAACCGAATTTGTCACTAAAGTGAGAAATGCGGGTCTGGTGGTCGTGGGAATTTTGGCGCTCGGTTCGATCTTTGGGGCCATGAATACCATGTTTTCAGCTATAGCACGGCGGACGCCCGAGATCGGAGTATTCCGAACGCTGGGCTTTTCGAGAAGTGATGTGCTGATCAGTTTCGTCGGAGAAAGTCTACTGCTGGCCCTTTTGGGAGGGCTTCTTGGCGAGATGCTGGGAGTCCTGCTCATCTTCGGTACAAGTCTCCATAAGCATTTGATGAATCTGGGATCATTCATGTTTCGCTTCCGCCTGAGTCCGATCGCTTTTCTGGCGGGGTTGGCAATTGCGATAGTCATAGGAATTTTGGGGGGCGCGCTGCCAGCTTGGCGAGCTTCCCGCCTTGCGATAACAAAGTCTCTGCGGGCGGTGTAAAAGCAAGTGTTGTATTTGCCGAAATTAATCGAACGTAATTTGCGTCGTCACGCACGAAGGACCGTCTTAACGTCGCTCGTGATAGCCATGTCAACCTTCGTGTTGGCAGTCCTGATTGCAGTGCCAGCTTCAATGAACCGCGTTATCCAGGAAGCGTCTGAGGGATTACGTCTGGTCGTTAACAACAGAACGGCCCCTCAGGTACAAATGCCTGCGCGCTATTGCCAGGAAATAGATCGGATGACAGGGGTAGCGGCTTGCGTCGCTGTGAGCGGCTGGTTCTCAACCTGGCGCGACGTTAGCCAGCCTATTTTTTGCGCTGCGGCGGGACCCGAAGTGTCTGACGTGTTCCCAGACTATGGAATTAGCCCCGAAGACCAAAAGACCTTCATGACGGAGCGGCGTGCAGCGGTTGCAGGTGCTCTACTCATGAAGAGGAATGGATGGAAAGTCGGTAGTCCAGTGACTCTGCGCGGCACCGACGCGAGGCACTTCCAAATGGAATTCCTAATCGTGGGTGAGATTGCGAACGAAAGGTATCCTAATACCCTTTTGATTCGGCGCGACTACCTGATGGAAACACGTAAAGCTAATGGAATGGGGGATGAGGACACAGCATGGCAGCTGTTTGTGCGAGCCGATGGTGCTAATCTGCTGGGTCCGTTGCAAAAGCAGATCGATAGCCATTTCATGAATTCCAGCTACCAGACGCGCACCATGACCGAAAGTGATGCTCTCGCATCGAGACTCTCCGTAATGGGCGACCTCCGCAGCATTGTTGCCGCGCTTTGCGCCACAATCTTGCTCTTTGTCCTTTTGACAGCCGGTAATTCCAACGCCATTGCGGTTCGTGAGCGCCTTAGTGAGATGGCGATTATGCGTGCGCTGGGTTTCGGGCCGGTACCGCTCGCTATGATGTTATTTGGCGAGTGCGCCGCGATTGGGGCGATTGGCGGAGCACTCGGCGCCGGTCTCGCGTTTTACCTCTTTGTTGGAGGGCTGAATTTACCGGTACTAGGTGTGGCTGGAGCACTGTGGGTTACGCAACTTCAAGTCTTCGTGGCATTCATAACTGCCGTCGGCGTCAGCATCTTGAGTGGTATCGCTCCCATAGCAGAAGCTCTTCTGATTTCACCCTCTGTGGCCTTTCGGAAACTGGTGTAAGTGATTCGGTCCTTGCCTCGGCGTTCGGACAATCGTAGAACGGCCTCCAGCCGTCGCCCTTGGTGTTTTGTTGGCGGCGGCGCTCCGCAGTTCAGCGGCCCGCGTTCGAGTTGTTTGCAGTTATGCGCACAAGTACCTTGGCGAAGAACACTACAGAAAGTATCCAAGACAAGAGCCCCTCAAAGGCGAGACAATCTTCAAGCCTATGTTCCTGGATGTGGTATGCAATTCGTCATCTCGAGGCTCTCTGGTCGAGTTCAAAGAAATATGCCTTTCTAGATCGAGCACATCGCCGGACAGCTTTTCGATTTGTCCAGTAGCAGGACTGTTTGCTTAGAGTGCTTGGAACTGGCTATCCTCGAATTGAAATGAGCATCGTTGTTCTCGGATGGTGCTGGAGTGCCTGTGTACGATATATGCGTCTGGCGCTCCTTCTTAGTCTCTTTGCCGTATCCGCACTTGCGCAGGAGCCCCTCGGGCAACAGATTCGTGCCATTGCTCCTGAAGCGCGCGGCAAAGTGTCAGTGGCCTGCTCGTTGCCCGGCTCAGCGCTAAATTGTAACCTAAACGCAAACACGCAGCCTCCGATGCAGTCAGTCTTCAAGCTGCCGCTCGCCCTTACGGTTCTTCATCAGGTTGAGCAAGGCACGCTCTCGCTGGATCAGCCGGTTCGGTTCCTTCCGCAGGACCGCATCCTACCTCAAGTCTACAGTCCTTTGCAGGATCGATATCCCGGAGCGGGAGTCGATGTGCCCTTGCACGAGCTCCTGAGATTGGCTGTTTCGATGAGCGACAATGTGGCAGCCGATATTCTGCTGCGTCTCGTAGGCGGCCCGAAAGCAGTTAACGCGTATGTCGCCGCGCTGGGGATCAGCGGTTTCCACCTTAGGGACAATGAGGCCGTTCTTCATCATGAAGTGTCAGCTCAATACCGAAACTGGTTTGAGCCGGCGGGCGCCGTGCAGTTGCTTCGTAGGATCAGCGACAATTCGCCGCTGACTCGGGAACATACGGTTCTGCTCTTAGGCTGGATGACACCGGCTATTCGGACAAAGCGTTTGGAGGGTGATCTACCAGCCGGGACACGCGTCGCTCACAAGTCAGGCACCTCCGACGTAGACGACGGGGTGGCGCACGCTACAAACGACATGGGGCTCATCCCACTACCGGACGGACGGCGAATTGCGATTGCTGTGTTCGTGACGGATTCGACTGCAGACGAGGCTACGCGCGAAGGGGTGATCGCTCGAATTGCGAGAGCTGTCTATGATGCAAGTCTGCAAAGCACAAGTCCCGCCGCTGGCAAGTTGCATTGACGGTCGCGAGCGTAGTTCATTCTTCCCCTTATGACGGGTACTCTCCAGAAAACAAAACGCGTAAGCCATTTCTTGTGTCACTGCTGATCAGCCCCCGCCTGTCCTCTGCGTGGAAGTAGCGCAGAGGTGAGTGCGCGTCGGCGACATGTGCCATGCGATCTCACGCGACCTGGGTCGAGCACTGTTCAGCATCAAAACCGGCGTCGGCCAACGAGTTTCGAGCTAACTCATGAAATCCATGTCTGCTTCTGCCTAGGCGCGTCGCCCTAGGCAATACTACCGCGATCGCGCGCGGCAACTGCTTGCGCAACTTTGTGCGCACCGTCTCGCGTCCCTCGGTGTACAGCCTATAGACGCACTTTGATTCACCCGCCAGCCTTCTCTCCTGAGAATTACCGTCAGCATTCGATAGCCGACTCGGCACGGGCGCGCGGCGAATTTCCACACGCATCCGCAACCCATCTTGCAGTGGCCGCCAAACTCGGGTACCGCAACGTAGCGGGGTGATTTGCATCAGCCGTGCCGCGCGAAGTCCGCTCAGTGCAAACACTGCTTCCGCCCACTGTCCAAGACTCCCGCCACTGACGCGGCTTTCCTGGTTTTTTGCACAATCTCCACTGATATAACTGTCGAGTGAGAGATCCGCGACCAGGCGCTCGATCTTCCCATTCTCTTCCTGGAGTTGGCGAAGCTCGCGCTCCTCGTTCAGACCGAGTCCTGTGTACTTCAAATGTAAAAAGTGGCGTCGCTGATTCCGTGTTAGCGGCAAATATCGCTCACCTTCGTGCCGCTTTCCGCTTGTCGCAACGGGCGAAGGATCTGCTTTCCACTGTGACCCTTCTTTGGCATCCCATTGCCCTCCGCGTCACTCTGCAAAGTACCACTCCTCAAGCTCTCTCAACTGATCACCGGCGCACTTTTCGGGGTTTTTATCAGTAACCCGCGCCGGCTGCTCGATGGCGAGGTCGACCAACGGCTGCTTGTTTTCCGGTGCCACCAGATGCTCAGGAATTCATTAAGCACCGGCTTGCGGCGCGAAATTTCCCGCAGCGCCGCTCCGCCGCCCTTGTCGTAGAGTTCCTTGAAACGATAGAGCTGTCGCGGCTGTAACCATCACGCGGCACGTTTCCGAGACCTCCTTGCTCTCCCTTTTGTTCAAGGGCTCGAGGACCTTGCTCCAATTGTCAGATTGAGTCTCAACTTCTAGATTTTATTTGTGCAGAAGCTGACTTAGTGCATCCGCCAATTGTTCAACCTCGCTTTCGCCGTTGTAGAAGTGCGTCGAAACGCGGATGAGCAATTGATCAGGCCGCTCGATCACACCCGTCTCTATGCGGAAGTGCTCCCACAGTCCACGCTGTAATCCGAGCGGATTAGTGTGGTCCGGCAGGCGGAACGCAATCATACCTGCTGAGAGCGCCCGATGTTCTGGCGTGACCGGCATCAGTTCTCCGCATTCCGTGAGGCACCGACGGACATAATTTGATAGCTCACGCATTCTATTCCTGACTTTCTCGTGCCCGAACGTGGCTTGGAAATCAATTGCTTCTGGTACCGCAAGCCACGAGCATATGTCTCTAGTACCCGCGCACTCGAATTGGCGCAGCCGCTTTGTGCTGCCGAACGGATCCCGTTCATCGAGCGATCCGGTACCAGGCGGTTCATATCCCCAGCTCACGTGTATCGGCCGAAGTCGAACCTCGTCTCTACGCCCGAAATACAGAAAACCCACTCCTTGGGGTGCCAACAGCCACTTATGACCGCTGCCTGCGTAGAAATCGCACTGTATCTCCGCGAGATTGAGGTCGACAAAGGCCGGGCCATGAGCCCCGTCAATAACGGTAACAATGCCGCGAAGTTGCGCCTCATCGCACAGTTGTTTCGCGGGGAGGACAAGCCCGGTCGATGACAAGACGTGACTAAAGAAGAAGAGTCGCGTCTGCGGTGTCATTAGCTTCACCGCCGCTTCCACGATCTCGTTCGGGTTGGATCCGATCGCTGGAAGCCTAAACGTGCGAATCGCTAGGCCTAGCCGCTTGGCGGCACGCTTCCAACACCAATGCATAGTCTCGTACTCGTGGTCGGTAATTAGGATCTCACCGGGCGCACGTAGTTGAAGAGAAGACGCAACCAGATTTATTGCCTCAGTTACATTCGTGGTGAAAACCAGCTGACGTGGATCTCCGCCGATGAAATCAGCAAGACGCTCTCGAGCATTCCAAAGCAGCATTGGAACACACCTGAGTTGAAAATCCATGGGTTCCTCAGCCAGATGGCGACGCAGTGAAGTGACATGGTCGAAGACTCGGCGGGGAAGTGGGCCGAAAGAGCCCGTATTTAGGTAGACGACATCAGGAGGGAGCAGCATGCAGGCGCGAGCATAAGCCCAATCTATGCTGGTCACCGGAGCCAAGCCTCTTTCACGGTGGCAATCATAAAGGCGGCTCGTCGCGAAATATTTTAGTGAATGTTAACATCACCGACTGACGCGGAGATTTGGCACGTTCCTTCTCGAGAAACCACGAGGGGCACTGCAGACCGAGAGCCAATACATGGTCGTTCAGACAGCATCGAGTCTCTCGGTAATGTTCGTAGAGATATTGGAATTGAGTAGAGGCTCGATATTCATTTAGGCTTCCACGAGTCGCTCACGTTCGAGCTAGTCGACACCTCGCGTAAATGCGCAAGTACTGCCGGTTGATGCGTTCCTCGATTTTTCGGAGATCGACTTCTAGAGACATCTTCCACGCTAGAATGGCGGACGGGATGATTTGTGTATCGACCGTATCCCATACCTTATCATTGATTTCGCATCACATTGTATGAGATTCGTGAGCGGGAGTTAGAACCTGTTTCTCTCGCCTTGCTAATCTGACGAAAGCGGAGTTGGGAGTCGCTGTTACTCCCTAACGTTAAATCAATACGGCAACGCTCTCTTTACCGGGATGTATTCCGTTCACCGGGAAGCATTCCGTCAGGAATCGCGGTGAGTCCTCTGAAAGAGTCCGGCATCAATTTACGGCTCTGAACACAGAATCTTCTGCAGTCCTTCGCGAAAAACCAGCGCCCGATCCGTCAGATTCAGCCAGTAAGTCGCACGCTACAGGGGTGCTGTCAAGAGCGCGAATCACGACTTGTTCCAGGCGCTCATCGGGATGGTGCGCGGCGTCCCCGGCTTACTGCCAGAAGGCCATGACCAGAGAAGGGGCGGCGCATGCGGGGCCGCGCACGGCGGGCATGGACGCTCAACTCGGCGAAGCTCTGGGGGCAGAACTTGGGTAGTTCGTGCTGTTTCCGGTGCGGCCAGATCGTCCACCGGAGAAGTGCTGACCTCTCAGTGGCGAATCGCTGTTCCAGGGAAATCCACGATCTGCCACCAAGCTCCTGATGGAAGTTTCAGGTTGACCAAGCTTACCAGGCCCCCTTGGGCCAACGGCGAAAGCGGCTGAGCCCAAGCCGTCGGTAGTCGTTCATCTGATCCTCGTAAGCGTCGCGAGCAGCCTGGCCACGAAGTTTTGGTCGCTCGAAATCACGGATTGATATGAACTCGTACAGTCGTGGAGCTTCACCAAGTGCCAGCATCAGCGCTTCGGCGCGGTCTGGTGAAGGGACTCCTCGCGCCCTGGCGCGTTCCTTCGGTTCAATCTTTATCCGTCCGCGGCCGTCGACCTCATATCGAATGCCGGCCAGCTGCCCAATCGTCTCGTCGTCTGTGAGACCATCGATTTCGTCGCGTTCGAAAGCATCGGCAAGGTTTTGATAAAAGCGCGCCTTCTCGTTGGTGAACCGCGAGTTTGGGTTCTGTTCCCTTAGTTCCGGTTTGTTTTCACAAGGCACTGCTACATTGACCAAATCGACTGGGAACCCTTTTTTCTGCAGGTAGAGCCCGAAGTTGTGACCAATGCCGATTGAGTCGACTCTCACGGTGTTGAGGCGCTTCAAGTAGGGGTCGAGAAACCGCGCCACTTCGTCCAGCGTGTCCCGTGCGCGCCACGCTCCGAACTTCAGGACTTTTTTCGCCGAAGTATTCTGACACAGGTACACTACGGTTTCGGCCTCGCCGCCGCCGACGTCCACCCCGGCTACCAGTCGTTCGTCCGTGTCTTTGACTGGCTGCTTTTCGGCCCTATCCTTGGCTCTCTCAAGCCAGATGAGTTTCATTAGCGAGTTCTGAGCCTGCGACGGAAACTCTCCGCGAACGCGAGCCATCCAGGACGGCGAGCTGTCTTCGTCGCCGTGCCACAGCTTGGTGCGCATATCCCGTACCCAACGACGCGTGGCGAGATAAGGGATCGGATTCTGATCAAGCGGACCGCCTTCGTTCGTCTCCATCTGCAGCAGATCCTCGAGCGTCAACCCGTTCAAGTTCGGCGTGTCGAAGGCGTCCATCGTGATGCAGTTCCACAGTCCCCGCTCGCTGTTGAAAGCGTCGTAGAAAGCGCCGCTTGGAATTGTCGGATTGCCCGCCATCACTACGTGAGGCTGACCACCCGCCATCACACCATCGATCGCAGCCCAGATTCCCGACTCGATGCCAGGAGCCTCGTCGGCCAGAATCAGGATGTGGCCGCCATGATATCCCTGGAAATTCTCGGCGCGGTTCGTGGCCAAACCAAGTGCGAAATTGTTCTCGCCTCTTAACTTCATGCTGGTTTGATTAAAATCTGGAAACTGGATCTTGGATCGGCCAGCTGCTCGGTGTATCTCGGCCCAAAGCTGAGTTCCAACTTGCCGGAAAGTTGGTGCGGTCGTCAGAACGATACCGTCAGCCCATCGGACCAACCACCAGAGCGCTGCGAGCGCGAGCGTGAAAGTCTTGCCGACGCCATGACAAGCTTTGATGGCGGTGCGGGTATGAATCTGGATGGACCTCAGTATCTCGATTTCGCGTTCCCAAAGTTGCGTGCCCAGCACGTTGGTCGCGAACAAGACTGGATCAGAAATTGTTTCGAGCCATTGTGCCTTCTGGATAGATTTTCGACTCATAAGTTTATCCCCCTTTAATCCGGAATCGGTTCTAAAACACGAAGCACCTCAAGTATCGTGAGTGGCTTACCGTCTTTGCCGGTCAGCTCGTGCTTTTCAGGAGCGGCCAGACCGCTGATCCTTGCCCGGTGGCCTAAGACCTTCACTCCAACCTCAATCGACCGGGTATTTCCCTTCCGGATACCCGGTTGCAGGTTCATCCACATATCCTCGCAGCGCGCGTCATCGATCTTCCTCAATTCCTCCAGTTCAAGAGAAGGTTCTCGAGCAATCGCCTTCTTTACGGCCCGGTGGCACGCCTGTTTACTGATGCGGTAGTCCGCCGGAAAGGTTATGCCCTCACCGATCTTGGTCATTGGCTGAGCCTGTCCACGGCCGATACTGGTGATCCGGTCTGCTATGTCCTGAAATGACAGCCCCATCTTTTTGAGATGGAGCGTCTCGGCTTCCACGAACCTGGCTCGCTGAACGTCGATGGAGATCACTATCGGCTTGTTCGAATTTCGCCATGTCCCATCCGCATGACGTTTCATGATTCACGCACCTGTTTCGGTTCGAGTCCGAGTAACGAAAGCCGCTCAAGTTGAACGGCAACGTAAGAGGGATCGAGCTCGCAGGCATACCCGATGCGACCGAGCTGATGAGCGGCGACCAAGGTGGAGCCGCTGCCTGCGAACGGATCGTAAACGACGTCTCCAACGCGACTGCTGTTGGCGATCATCTTTGCGATCAACTCGACTGGTTTGGTCGTCGGATGCAACTCACTCGCCATCGGCCGATCGACTTCGAACACCGAGTCGTGGCTGCGGTCGCCGGCGAAGTAGTGCGGGCCATTTTCGATCCAACCATAAAGGATCGGCTCGTGTCGGAAATGATAGTCACCGCGCCCGATGACAAAATTCTGCTTCACCCACACGAGGCAGCTTCGATAACTGAACCCGCCATCTTCGAGACCGGCGATGAAATATTTGAGATAGGCTCCTGGAACCGTCGCGTAGATGACCGCTCCGGGCAGCGCATGCTCGCGAGAGACCTCAAGCGCCATTGCGAACAGTTTCTGGAGCTGGTCGGGCTTCAGCGAATCATTTTCGATCGGACGCCGGCTCGGACCACTTCGGTGTTCGTTGAGCCAACTCGTCTTCTCGCTGTACGAAACACCATAAGGCGGGTCACTCCAAATCATTCGCAGCGGCGGCGAGGCAGCGGTCCAGAGTCGGTCGACCAAATCCTGGTCTCGGCAATCACCACACACAACTCGATGCGGTCCGGCTTGCCAAAGCTGGCCGCTCTCGACGTTCCACTTTGTGCGAAGCGCTTCGGCGCGATCGGGCGAAATTTCAATCTCGGCTACATCGGTGGGATGAACGAGCTCCCATATCCGGTCGCCGACTGTGCGCTTGAGGAGTTCTTGTACGGCCTCGCTGTTTGTCTGAACCGTCGCCAACAGCGACGTGATCCGCTCGGAGTCCATCTCCGCCATCGCTGCGAGGGGATCGAGCGTCGCCAATATCTTGTCGGCTTCTTCTTCCGTGACGTCCAACACGAGGACCGGTACCTCGGAATCTGGAGTCGTCTCGGCGCGAAGATGACCGTCGATTAGCACCAGCCGTCCATCGGGAAGCTCGCGTACCAGCAGGGCGTCCGCATAGCCGACCTCCGCGAGAAGGCCGCGGAGTGCTTCCGCTTGTGCCTTCGGATGCCGACGCCAATTTTTCCTATTAGGGAGCAGCTCCCGCGCTCGTACCCGGCGCAGCTCTCGGATCCGATCACGGACCTGGAGACGCAAAGCATCGTCATTTTGTTCCGCTCCGCGATTCAAGAAGCCTTTCGCCTCAGGCGCCGAAGGGCACGACTTGGTCGCTATCGGAGTTGTTAGTTGAGACTTCGTTTCCATCGCCACATCCTCCTCACATCCTTTTCGCGTTTGGAAAAAATCGTTGTGAAGGATTTCCGGCGTGCCGTCGAGCAACATATGATGTTTGTATGACGAAGGACTTTTCGCTGCTGTTCAGCCAGTGGAGCGGGAACCTCGGCCGGCCGATGATTGCAGGCCTTATCTCTATGCCGACCAACCTGCAGCTTCGTGGCAAACGACTCGTTTATTCCGTCGAACGGGAGTTCAAGCGGGTGCAGACTGAGCAGCTACTGGATCGGTTCATCGCGCTAAGCGGGCAGGTACCCGGCGATGTTCTGTCATTTGCCAAGAGTTACGGGCCGCTCTACCTGTGTGACCGCCACGGAATCGCGGCGTATCACATGCCGCTCCTGATGAATCAGGCTGTGCTCGGTCCCGCCCCCATCGGCACAGACGAGCCTTCCAAGTACGATTGGTGCGGCCCGAGACTAGATTCCCACAAGCCTAGAACTCTTTCGGAACCCATCGACGCCTGGTTCGAGCTGGCAAACCGCGCTAGCAGTCTGCTGAGCGCGGCCAATATAGTGCGCCTTCAGGGCGACGCTCCGCCGGAATTGTGGAAGCAGGTCGACGGCTTCCAAGGAAGCTTCGGGAAGAAGTATGGGGCGCGCTGGCGATATCTCGATGACCCCAGCCAGCGATTGGCTGCCAATCTTCAGAAATGGTTAGTCACTGCTGACGTTCATTTTAGAGTCGAAGCGGAGGGCAAATCACTCACAGCTTCGCTTGGACCGGCACCACTTACGTCTAGTTCGTTCGCGTTGATAGCGATCCAACTGCTACTGGCAATCATACGATCTGAAGGATTGGCCTCGTGCTCTAGCTGCGGGATGCCCTACGTATCGAATCGTCCACCACTGGCTGGAAAGGTGGTTGGTCCACAAGTCGCGAAGCGCAACTACTGTCGACATTGTCGCGAAGCCGGAATGCCCGGACGCGACGCCTCTCGGGAATACCGAGCTCGCAAACGCCAGGATCGACTAAATAAGTAGCTAGGGAGCTAGTGACAAGTGGATATCTAAAACGATGTTTGAGTAATCCGTCAACCGCCGCTCCGTCAACCACCGCCAAGGGTGTCAACCGCCGCGATATCAACCGCCGTATGGGCGTCAACCGGTTGAAAGGTTGACAGAGAGCAGTTCGCATCAGACTGCGTCATCCGCCATCCAGTCTGAGCTGTTTACCTACAGATAGGAGACGAAGGGAAATCCGCACGTGACGGGCGCTTAAGCGCTCGGTTCGAACCGTGGAGAGCCGAAGGCGATGGGAACGCCGCGCTTAACGTCGAAATTCTCGCTCGGAGCCAAAGCGAACCGCTAACGCAGGCTCCGTGCTGCGCTCGCGGATCTTCAACCTTCATTTCTATGGCTGCTTTACCAGACCGTCTCGAACAGATACGAAACGTCTGAGCGATCGAATTCAGCGGACATCCGGCGCTGACGGTTATGGCAATCGCTGTGGCCGCGTCTCTTCTGTCAGAGATTCGTATCGCGTCGATTCGAGTCCCAGTAGTCGTTTGGTTGATGTTGATGGGAGTGGCGATCGGTCCGAATGCGTTGGCCGTTGCCAAGCCCGACGCACTGCTTCAGTGGTTTGGACCGGCTGGATTGTCAGCCCTGTTCTTCTCGGCCGGAATGGAGCTTGATCTCGAGCCCGTAAAGGGACGTCCCCTGGAACTCGCGTTCGCCGGCTGGTTGTTATCGCTGTTTGTGGCGCTGGTTGCAGGCCTTCTACTACACGTATTGCCGCTCGTTCATGCCCCGATAATAGTTGTTCTGGTGCTGACTACGACTGCCGTCGGAACATCTATGCCGATGTTGCGTGACGCAGGACTGCTCGAGACGCAGTTCGGAAATCTGGTCCTTGCAGCAGGCGCGATGGGTGAGTTCGGACCAGTGGTTGTGGTCTCGCTGGCTTATACGCGTCAGTACAGCACGTGGTGGGAAATCATCCTGATGCTAGCTTTCGCGGCGATCGCAATCGGAGCGGCGGTCATTGTGCTTAGGTACAACCACCGAAGATATTGGCGTTGTTCAGCCGCACGCTGCATTCAAGCACGCAACTCCCGATCTGTTTTTCCGTCTTGTTGCTTTCAGTCTTTGTCGTTCTGTCAGAGGCGATCAGCCTTGAGGCGGTGTTGAGAGCTTTTTCCGCGGGCATGATAGTCGGCTTCGGCAGTCGGGGAGAGTCAGGCAATCTGTTTCGTGAAAAGATGGATGCCATAGGATTCGGCGTTTTCGTTCCGTTTTTTTTGTGGTCAGCGGCATGAACCTGGATGTGGGCGCTCTGGCTCATAGCCCGGAAGTCATGGCGTTCCGGTATTTCTGGGCTGCTTCATTGTTGTGCGCGGCACGCCGGTGCTCCTGTACCGGAGGGACCTGGCCACAAAGGAGCGATGGCCTTTCGTACTTCACTCTGCGACTGCCCTTCCAATGGTCGTTGCAATCTCCGAGATTGGTGTCCGAACGGGCAGTATGAACGCAACTACTGCGGCGGCGCTGGTTGGAGCTGGAATGATCTCGGTCCTTTTATTTTCAGCGATCGCAGAAGCGCTGGTTTCTGAGATTCAGCAGAAGCGGCCGGCTAAGCGGCGCTCATAAAATCTAAGGATGAAAAAGGGATCGCAAATTTTCTGTGATCGGATCAGTGCTCTCGTTATTCTCGCGCGAGATCCGCGGAACGCCGCATTTAAAAGCTTCGTCGCATCGCGCGAATTTTCCATAGGACTCGGAATTCGAGCGCAGAGATAGTTGCTATGAAATGTTTAACAGGGCAGCCCGAAAAGCAAATTCTTGAGTAGGACTTGATGCCCGTGTCAGTGTATATCGATTCGGACCCTCTACCTGTTTTCATGGGGTATTATCTGCCAGAGGCTTGCTCCCCAGGGCTTGTATGGGATGTTCGGATGAGTCTTGAGACTCGGCAAAAAAATGGAGCAACACCGGATTGACGTAGATTCCAATCCAGCCATTGTCCTGACCTGAATATCGTCCTGGAGATGCATTGACGCCGCGGGTCGGTGCTGCGCCATTGAAGGTCATGTCGTATTGTTCGCCGGGATCCCACCAAAGGTTATAGACAGCAGGGATCTTGGGCGGTAACTCTGGACCTAGCCAGGTATCTTTGGCGGTGAAAAGCATCTTGTAGTTTTTCAAGCGAATACCGCCGAAGGTCTGATCGTTAATGTAGATCATGCTGTCGCGTTTTCCAGGACCTTGGCTGGAGCCATAGAAACTTGCGCGGCAGAGATTTCTACGTGCGGCAACTCCGGGATATGAAGATGTCGGTCATCATAGAATCGATGGACAAGGAAGCGCTCAAGTTTTATGCGAGAGATGCGGACGAGTGTTAGCCAGAGCGCATAATGACGGGCGGCTCAGTCGAAGAGTTCGAAGGCGCCGTCGAGGTCCTAGATTCTTCGGTCTGGGTGAAGGTACAAAAACTCCCTGAGCCAAACCCACATCAGGGCGTGGAGAGCGTTCAGCGACTGGTAACATTCGTCACAGAGACATACTCGTGACGCGCTGCGAGCAACACGTTCTGCCGTTTGTTTTATCGCCCGCTGTTTGCCGGGCTTGCCGCATCGATCGCACATGCCGGCGCGGCTCAATATAACGCGCCATGATTCAGACAATCTTGACGATCGAGTCGGTGTAGCCATCTTCAAGCGACCCTAGCCGATCGCCGCCCGTGTCGCGAATGTTGGGTGGTTCTTCTCATAACAATCCGGCGGCGTAGCACTTGAGGGTGCAAGCACAACCGCCGAGCGCCTTAAGTCTTAGTCGCACTTGTGCTTTATGACGTCGATCAAACGATCGACGCTCACGGGCTTTGTCAGGTAGGCCTCGATTCCTTTAGGCTGTTTAGGCGGAGGCGGGTTTCCGGATACCACCACTACCGGAATATCGCGCAGGATGGGGTCCTCAGCGCGAATTTCTAAAAACCGGCGGCCATCCATGATCGGCATTGCAAGATCCAGGATGACCAAACATGGAAAATGTGACTCCTTTTTCAGAAGGTCCAACGCAGTTTGACCATTATCTGCCTGCAGAACGCTATAGCCTTTGGCTTCCAGTAGTCGCGACATGCTTTCCCGGACAGACGTATCGTCATCGACCACCATCACGGATTTTTCATCGTTAAGGCTGTCGTTCCGCATTTTTCGACCTCGACTTCCCTAGCCGTGGTGGTGCAAATATTGAGCCGTCGGAAAGGCTGAGTGTTTCTGCCGATCTTTTTTGTTCAGAGTCACTATCGGCGCGCACAATTGCCGGAACTTACCGATGCAGACAGAATTCGATACTTCGCTTGTCCAAGTGACGAAGATCTAGTTAGGCTGGAATTGGCGTGCACTCATCATTTTTGCGCGCCGAATCTTCGGAGCTCTCCAAACTGATGGCTGCTGAAACCACGTATATCGCGGATTATCTGGAACAACACAAAGACGAGATTCTCAACCGTTGGCGTCAAGCCGCGGAATCAGAGGTTGCGCAAGCCGAAAGGCTCGCCAAGATGGACGATCGCGAGCTGCTCGACCATCTGCCCGCCCTCACTGAGGCGTTGATTGGCGTGCTCCGCGGCGAGGAAGGGTCGCAGGTGGAGATCGACGCACGCCGTCACGGCCATCAACGTCGGCTGGACGGATACAGCGTGGTCGATGTTCTCTGGGAACTGACGACTTTCAGACGGGTATTCCTGGGCGTACTTGACGAGGCCTCTGCAGCGGTCGCTGATTGGATCCCCGTCGACGGAAGTAAAACGATTCTTGATTTACTCGATCTTTGCGCGAGAGCCGCAATCGACCAACATGTCAAAGAGACCGAACAGGAACGCGACGCCGCCGCCACGAAAGCCGGAATTCTTGAAACCCAGCGCCAACGATTTCTCAGCACGCTCTCCCATGAACTCAGGAATCAGATCCAGCCGATCCTTTTTGCGCTCCAGCGTCTGAAAGGAGGCGAACCCACTGAACCTCAATTGCGCGCGCTCGATATGATCGAACGACAGACCCGCCAGCAGTCATTTCTTATCGAGGATTTGCTGGATCTCAATCGAAGAGAAATCGGCAAGATCGAACTTCGCCGGTCGTTGGTCGATCTGAGAGAATGCGTGCAGCACGCAGCGGAGACGAACCAGGCAGAGGTCGATCTGAAGTCTCTCGACGTAAAGCTCGAATTGCCTTCGGACCCGGTCTACGCGCAGGTAGACCGCGCACGACTGTGCCAGATAGCGAACAATCTCATGGCGAATGCGGTCAAGTTCACGCCCAAAAACGGCACCATCGTCTGGCGGCTAATCCAGGAGCGCGGATGGCAAGTCATGAGCATTCGAGACAGCGGTGTGGGAATCAGAGCGGGAGACCTGCCGCACATCTTCGATATATTTTTCCAGGGCGAAGTGCCTGCCAACGTTCATCAGGGAGGCCTCGGCATCGGACTTCCGGTGGTCAAGAATCTGGTCGAACTTCATGGGGCGACGATCGAAGCTCATAGTGAGGGCGAGAACGCAGGTGCGGAGTTCGTAGTGCGGATTCCAGCTTCGCCTGATTAGTCCGCCAAATACGTATGCGGAAGGCTCTTATCACTGCGCAAGAGTAACGAGCAGGCTTTGGTTCAACTCTTCTGTTTTCCGTGAACCACCAATTTGAAACTTTGCGTTTGCCCGGATTGAACCTGCACAGTCTCTGGCTCGTCACTTGCGCCGAGCAAAGTATACGTTCCCGCTGGTACGCTGAACTCAATAATCCCTGAGCTGTCAGTTGTTCCCGACGCAACAATGCTCTTGTCGGTGGGGTTCAATACGGTCACCTTGTGTCCGCTCAATCCCGCATCGGGCTCGGCCAACTTCTGCACTAATGTCCAAGAGACCGCCTGCACGGAAATCTTGCCGTTCGGAGCGCTCCCAAGAGAGCTGCATCCCGCCGCGTTGACGAGCAGGATTGCTGTGACGAGAAGAAAAGGGCAATAGGGCGTATTCCAACGTAGCGATAGTTTTGCCATATCACGCATCGTAGCACCCGAGCCAAGCCTATCAACTGTGCTCGCTTGCGAGCCAATCTTTCGCGTCTGGCCTCATCCACTCAGGACCTTCAGAAATTACCTGCCCCTGGCGCTATATTGGAGGGATAGCCGACCAGGGGCATGTAGTTTACTCACTGACTATCGCATTCGGCGTCGCAACTGGCTATTTGCGAAACCTCGTTCAATAGCCAGTTGCTATCGACGATTAGCGCTGAAAGTGGCGGTTAGCGATGATCGCCATGATAGGACCCGCCAGACCCGCCATGCCATCCGCCGTCCCAGCCATGACCTACGAAACACCCCGCCGCCGCAGTGATTACGAGGGCCATAACGCCAGCCTCAAAAACTGCAATGATTTTCTTCTTCACGATGGTCACCTCACTCACTACTAGAATACGCATCGCGAGTGCCAAAGGTTGCGAGGTTGAAATAAGCAGTACTTTTGCGGACATTCTCGAAGGCGTTTGCTGGGTTTAATGGATAGGTGGGTCTCTAACGTCCATTTTACGCAGCGATCCGAACTATCTTCGTAAACTGTTCGATTTTCGCCGTTCTTTCTTTGCGGGAAGCCTACCGTTGGAGGTGAGTTCATCGATGTACGACGCGGCTCTCTTCTTACGACCGCTGCTCGTATTACTATCGCTTCTCAGCCAGTAGCAGACTGTGCAAGCGAGCGAGATCGACCGGTTTCACGAGATGCTCGTCGAAACCTGCTTCAAAGGCGCGTCGACGGTCCGACTCCTGCCCATATCCAGTGACCGCGATCAGTCGAACTGAAGCGAGTCTCGCGTCCGCGCGCAGCCGGCCCACCAACTCGTAACCGTCCATTACGGGCAGGCCGACATCGATCAACATGATATCGGGTCTGAATGCGCCCACCAACTTGAGCGCGGAGGAACCGTCGAACGCGGTCTGGGTCAGGAAGCCGAGCTCCGCGAGCGCTTCGGCGAGGGTTTCGGCGGCGTCTTGATTGTCGTCAACGATCAGCACCTTTCTGCGCGAGCTCATCGAATCAGTAACTGCTCGCGGCTCCGAAACTGTCGTAGCCGATAGCCGTGGCGCAGTTGCGTGGCCTTCTGGCGCAGAGGGAAGCCTAATCACGAATTCGCTGCCTTTGCCGATACCTTCGCTGTGAGCGGAGACGGTGCCTCCGTGAAGCTCAACCAGGCTCTTTACTATGGCGAGCCCGATTCCTAACCCTCCTTGCGCCCGATCGCTTCCACGTCGGCCTTGCGAGAACAGGTCGAATACCTGCGGTAACATCTCTGGCGAAATCCCGATGCCATCGTCCCGCACACGAAGGACGATCTGGCTATCTTCGCGACTGGCGCGAATCCAGATCTTACCTCCGCGGTCGGTGTACTTGGCGGCATTGGTGAGCAGGTTGCTAATGACCTGCGAGAGCCGCGTCGGGTCCCCTTCCAGCCTCAGTCCTGTGTTGGGCACCGTCGCGATAAGATGATGCATCTGCTGCTCGATGATCGGACTTGCCATCTCGATGGCTTTGACCACGACAGTTATCAGTTCAAGCGGCTCCAGCTTGAGTTGAATCTTGCCGCGTGTAATTCGCGACACGTCGAGCAGATCATCGATCAGGTTGGCCAGGTGACGAACCTGGCGCTCGATGATGTCGCGCTCGCGGCGAAATGAGTTGCTGTCCTGCATCTGGATCAGGTTGAGCGAGGTGAGAATCGGCGAGAGAGGATTGCGCAGCTCATGGCCAAGCATCGCAAGGAATTCGTCTTTGGCGCGGTTCGCCTCTTCAGCCAATTGTCTAGCTTCCTGCTCCCGTGCGATTAGCTCCTCCCGTTCTTCGAGAAGCTTTTGCCGAAACCGATGAAGCTGCAGATGTGCCCGTACACGAGCGATAAGTTCACGCGCGGAAAATGGCTTCACCAGATAATCGTCCGCACCGTGGGTGAGACCCTCGACCTGAGACTCTTCTCCTGCGCGGGCCGACAGTAGAATGATTGGAATAGAGCCGGTCCTGGGATTCTCGCGCAACGCACGCAGCAACCCATAGCCGTCAAGCTTCGGCATCATCACATCGGTCAGGACCAGATCAGGAAGATTCCGGCCAATCGCATCCAGTGCTTCCAGTCCATTCCGGACCGTTTGAACCGTACAGTACGGCGACAGCAGGCGTTTGATGTACCCACGCATATCCGCGTTGTCATCGACCAGCAGCACCCGGGCATTTCCGTCACCTACTGTTTCCGGTTTGTCTGGCTCCACGCGAATTATCTCGGGAGGCATCGTCTCGCGGGTTTCACTGTCGAGCCAGCTGGCCGCCTCTTTGAGAAAAGGAGCTGCGCCGACTGCAGTCGACGCCACACTTCGCCGCGCGCTGATACGATCGCTCGGCAAATGCGTGCTGCCAGTGGGCAATGAAACGGTAAAAGTACTCCCGCTATCCGGACGGCTCTCAACCTCTATGGTTCCGCCATGCATCTTGACCAATTCGTACACCAGAGCGAGTCCGATGCCCGATCCCTCGTAAGTGCGGGCGCGCGCGCCTTCCACCCGGTGGAACCTTTGAAAAATCTTCGTCAGTTCATGTTCCGGTATGCCAATTCCGGTATCGCTAACCGACAACTCGAAATTGCGTCCCGCCGGTTTCAGGCAGACCGTTATGGTGCCGTGAAAAGTGAATTTGAAGGCATTGGAGATAAGGTTCAGAACGATTTTTTCCCACATCTCCGGATCAACAAAACACTTGCTGTCGATCCGCTCGCATTGAACGTTCAATGAGAGTCCTGCCTTTTCCGCGAGTGACTGAAAAGAGGAAGCCAACTCTGCGGTCAGTGCAGCAATGTCGGTCTCCTGATACGAAGCTTGAACTCGGTCCGCTTCGATACGGGTGAAGTCGAGCAAAGTGTTGACCAGCTTCAGAAGTCGCAAGCCGTTTCTCTGCACCAGCTGCACTTGTCGCCGATGTTCGTCCGACAATCCCGTTCGACCACCTGCCAGATCCTCGAGCGGTCCCAGCATCAGCGTCAATGGAGTGCGGAATTCATGGCTCACGTTGCTGAAGAAGGTCGTCTTGGCGGCATCGATTTCGGCCAAGGCCTGTGCCCGCTGGCGCTCTTCCTGGTGTGCACGCGCGTTGGCGATTGCAGTTGCGATCTGATCCACCGCGAGTTGTACAAAGTCGCGATATCGATGATCGAGCTTGAGGCGCGGACTAATCCCGGCAATGAGAAACCCGTACGGGCGGCCCTGCCCGGAACGTCGCATCGGTGCGACGACTGCAGTATCTGTGGGTTCAGGCCAGCGTCCACCCGGTAGCCGCCCGAAGCGATCTGCAAGATCCGTAAGCTCGAGGCTGCTGCCCCTCTTCTCGACCTCTGCCAGCGGCCACGAGTTACTTGAGCCACCCTCGAGCGCGGCCTGATCCATACCGATAATCTCGGGAGCGCCGAGGTGGTTGAGATCAATCCCCACCGAGCTGATCAGGCGCGCATGGTTGCCCTCAGATTCGATGAGGTAGAGGAGCGCGAAGGGAACATCAGAGAGATTGGCGCCAAGAATTTCCGCGGCAGTCGCGCATGCTTCCTCGGCCGTTTGCGCTTCGGCAGCGCCCGCTGCCAAATCGCGCAAAGTCTTGAGACGCCGTTCGTTTAATATCTGCCCAGTGGTCTCCTGCACGGTGGTGAGAATGCCGCCCACACCTCCATCGTCCCCGGGAATCGGACTGTATGCGAAAGTAAAATAGGTCTCCTCGATGTATCCGTAGCGATTCAATTCGAGGAGCATATCGGCGCTGAAAGTCGCGGGGCCGCCGGTCAGAATTTGCGTCGCCATCTGCTCCACTGCGCTCCAAACTTCTGCCCAGACCTCAAACGCCGGTTGCCCAAGCGCCGCCGGATGTTTGGCGCCGAGCATCATCCGATAGCCGTCGTTGTACAGGTGGCGCAGTTCCGGCCCCCACCAAATGCCCATTGGGAAGCTGTTACCCAGCATCACACTGACCATGGTGCGCAGGCTGGCGGGCCATTTGGCGACAGGACCGAGCGAATTGTTGGCCCAATCTATCGTACGGAGCAAGGCACCCATCTCGCCCCCTCCGGCGAGACAATGGTCCAAGCTGCCCGATGAGGGTTTCTGGGAGGGATCTCTGCTCATGTCTGGAAAAGGGAGCCAGCCGTATCGCTTTTAACTTAGTCGAGCGAGCGAGGGCGCTAATGCCATGCTAGGTGGAAGAATGCGGCCAGCGCAAGCATCGCCGCCGCGAGATTCCAGACCAACTCGGCGCCAGCGTCGAGGCGACTACAGATGGCATTCTTCAATGCTCATCCAATGGAAATGCTCACCCGATAGAAGATCGCTTCTTCCTCGGAAGTACTCTTTGCGCCGTCTGTCGCGTTCGATCGAAGCGCGACGGATTAGAAAGGGGGTGATAGTTTCGATGCCTTAGACTGCAGCCAGGGCTTTTCCTAGGCGATCTATTTAACATCTCTCATCTATAATCTTTTTGAAAAGACCTGCCACATGACTAAATTCGGCAGAAGATTGTCGAGCCGGTCCGCGAAACTGACGTAGGGCATGAAACCGACGTGAATGGTTGTCCAGGAGGATCCCATGAAAGTCAGCATAGGAATTGGCGGCGCCGCGTCGGGTCGCAAACGCGACTTCGACGAACAAGTCGACTACGTCGTCGAAGCGGAAAAGCTCGAAGTGGATTCGGTCTGGTCCGCCGAGGCGTGGGGGCATGACGCTATTTCGCCGCTCGCCTATCTAGCCGCGCGCACCAGCCGAATCCGGCTCGGTACCGGCATCATACAGATAAGCGCGCGCGTGCCGGCGATGATCGCGATGACGGCGCTGACGATGGCCGCAATCAGCAACGATCGCTTCATCCTCGCGCTCGGTGCGAGCGGTCCGCAGGTGGTCGAAGGGCTGCAGGGCCGTCCGTTCAAGGCGCCGCTCACCCGCATGAAAGAAACGGTGGAGATCATCAAGCT
>Ga0210393_10000817_pt1 | contig 26775 bp, 25 predicted proteins | sample IncBWC27OmetaG_FD_160068 | JGI IMG/M metagenome (GOLD analysis project Ga0210393, IMG submission 160068) | Forest soil microbial communities from Barre Woods Harvard Forest LTER site, Petersham, Massachusetts, United States - Inc-BW-C-27-O ...
GGCCCCGCACGAAGTCCCCGGTGGTGATATAGCCGCGCTTATGGCACACGTACCACAGGCGCGGAAACACCAGGAACAGTATTGGATACATGACGATGGTGTAGGGGACCGCGAAGAACGCCAGCGCCCCGGCGCCAAACGCCAGCGCCGGAACCGCGATGAACGTGTAGGCGGTGTACAGATCCCCGCCGACCAGGAACCAGGTGATGAGGGTGCCGAAGCGTCGGCCGCCGAGTCCCCACTCGTGCAGCTGGTCGAGATCGCCCTTGCGCCAGTGCGCAGCGGCAAACCCCAGCCAGGTAATGAAGGCGAACAGTGCGACGAACACGCTGAGCGCCACCCAGTTCAGATCCTGCATCGCATCCCCCGGGGCAGGTTGTACTTGTAGCCGGCTACTGCCTGGTCGCGAAGTAGACGATCGCGGTGAACGCCGCGCTGACGATCACCCACAGCATCTGGTACCAGTAGAAGAAAGGTATGCCGTGCCAGTAGGGTGCAGCGCTGTTATAGAAGGGCGGCCACAGCACGGCGACGAACTGCACGACGAACAGCAGGTACCACCAGCTCCAGCCGCGACGCTTGTCTTGTGTACCGTTCATACCGCGATCCCCCCAGCCGGTGCAACGTGCCCGGTGAGCCCCATCGCGCGGTTCCTGCGAAGCGCAGGAACCGCGCGATGATCTGGCTGTGCCCGCGCGGTTCTAGCGAACCGTGCGCTTGTTGGTCTCCGGCAGGAAAAACAGTCCGATGACCACTGTGATCAGCGCGACGACGATCGGGTAGCGCAGTCCGTAGTAGATGTTGCCCGTGAGAGCCACCAGTGCGAAGGCTATCGTGGGCAGAAAGCCGCCAAACCAGCCGTTGCCGATGTGGTAGGGCAGGGACACCGAGGTGTAACGGATGCGCGCGGGGAACAGCTCAATCAGCCACGCCGCGATCGGTCCGTAAACCATGGTGACGTAGAGCATCAGGACGAACAGCAGCAGCCAGACCATGAAGAGGTTGATCTGCGCCGGATCAGCCTTGGCCGGGTAGCCGGCCTCCTTCAGCGCACCGCTCAGAGCCTTGGAGAATTTCTCGGTCGCCGCCTTGAAATCGGCCCCGGACATGCTGGCGCCCTCGACCGAGGGGATGAATGGCGCATCCCCGATGCGTATCTGGGCGACACTGCCGACCGCCGCCGCCTCGTTGCGGTAGGGCACGCCGGCCTTGGCCAATGCCGCTTTCGCTACGTCGCAGGACTGGACGAATTTCTTCTTGCCGACCGGATCGAACTGGAAGGAACAAGAGTTCGGGTCAGCCAGGACGGTCACGGGCGAGTGGCTCGAGGCACTCTCGATGGCAGGATTCGCGTAGTGCGTGAGGCCCTGGAAGATCGGCACGTAGGTGATCGCCGCCAGCAGGCAGCCGGCGAGGATGATCTTCTTGCGGCCGATCTTGTCCGAGAGGATGCCGAACACCACGAAGAACGGCGTGCCGATCAGCAGCGCCGCGGCGATGAGCAGATTTGCGGTCTGCGCTTCGACCTTCAGGACCTGCGTGAGGAAGAAGAGGGCGTAGAACTGCCCGCAGTACCACACCACCGCCTGGCCCGCCGTGGCGCCCAGCAGCGCAAGGATCACGAGGCGCAGGTTCTCCCAGCGCGCGAAGGACTCCGTCAGCGGCGCCTTGGAGCGGGTGCCTTCCGCCTTCATCTCCAGAAACACCGGTGACTCGGCCAGCTGCAGCCGGATGTACACCGAAATGGCGAGCAACACTGTCGACAGCAGGAACGGGATGCGCCAGCCCCAGGTGTCGAACTCGGGCCCGAGCCAGGCGCGACACACGAGAATGAGCAGGAGGCTGAGGATCAGACCCAGCGTGGCGGTGGTCTGGATCCAGCTGGTGTAGCGGCCGCGCTGGCCCTGGGGCGCGTGCTCGCCCACGTAGGTGGCCGCTCCGCCATATTCACCGCCCAGAGCGAGCCCCTGCAGCAGGCGCAGGACGATGAGCGCCACGGGGGCGATCACGCCGGCGCTCGCGTAGCTGGGCAGCACGCCGACCAGCGCCGTCGACAGACCCATGATCACGATCGTAATAAGGAAGGTGTGCTTGCGGCCGACCAGGTCACCCAGGCGCCCGAAGATCAGCGCACCAAACGGCCGCACGGCGAAGCCGGCGGCAAACGCCAGCAGTGCGAATATGAACCCGGTGGTTTCGTTTACACCGGAAAAGAACTGCTTGGCGATGATCGCGGCCAGCGATCCGTACAGGTAGAAGTCATACCACTCGAAGACCGTGCCGAGACTTGAGGCGAAGATCACTCGGCGATGCGACTTGTCGATCCCCTCGTACATTGGCAAGTTCGTCGCGGCCATCGCTCACTCCTGCGTTGCTTCTGGTTATGGTTGTGCGGCTAGTGACCTGACGGCACTAGTATTTCACACGCCGGTGCGGCGGACCAACCCCCCTGCAGGCCCGCCGCCGCTAGGCCACGGGCGGCGAGAAGATCGCGCGCCAGAACTCCTGGTGCATGGCCGGCGCGACGGGGGAGGTGAACCGGGTCTGCGTGAGCAGAATGGCGGTAATTCCCGAGCGAGGGTCGGCGACCCAGGTGGTGCCCAGTCCGCCATTCCAGCCGATTGCACCCGGGGGTAAACCCTCCACGCCGCTCGTGGTGATCACCGACATGCCAAGGCCCCAGCCGCGTCCCGTGCTCAGGATGGGAGATCCTTCGGCCCGTTGGCCTGAGGTGAGGTGGTCCGTCGTCATGGCAGTGACCGACGCCGGCGAGAGCAGCCGCTCCGAGCCGCCAAGCTCATGCAGCAGCAGGCGCGAGAATGCAAAGTAATCGTCGACGGTGCTGACCAGCCCGGCGCCGGCATCCGGGAAGCGCGGCAGCACGTTCCAGGCGCTCGCGGCGGCGGCGTCAAACAGCTGCAGCCGACCGTCCTCGAGACGGTACGCGTCGACCAGGCGTGCCCGACTCGCCGCGGCCACAGCGAACCCCGTGTCCCGCATGCCGAGGGGCTCGAAGAGGAGGCGTTGCAGCAGGTCAGGCAGCGAACGGCCCGACACCCTGGCGAGCAGCACGCCCAGGATGTACGCCCCGGTGTTGTACATCCACCGCTCGCCTGGTTGCGCCATCAACGGCAGTGTGCCGAGCCGCCGTAGCCATTCGTCAGGAGCCGTGGGATAGGTCGGATCGGGCGGCCCGAATCCGATCAGCTGCAGCGCCGCGATCTCACGTTGGATCGGGTAAGTGTCGGCAGGTGCCAGCACGATCCCGAGGCCACAACGAAACGTCAGCAGGTCTTCGACCGTGATCGGCCGCCTGGCAGGGACCGTGTCGCTCAAGGCGCTATCGAGCTGCCTGAGCACGCGGCGGTTGGCGAGCTCGGGAAGCCATCGCTCGACCGGCGCGTCGAGGCGCAGCTTGCCGTGCTGAACCAGCATCATCGCGGCCGCCGCGGTGAGCGGCTTGGTGAGTGAGGCAATGCGGAACACACTGTCGCGCCCCATGGGCCTGGACGAATCCAACCCCTGCGGGCCGACGGCGACCACTTCGGCTGCTGTACGGCGGCCGATCAGCGCCACCGCGCCCGCTGCATAGCCTGCGGCCACGTGTTTGCGGAGCACCGTCCCCGCCTGCAGCGCGAGAGCTTTCAATCCGTCAGCGTCGCTCATCGTAGCCAACCCCGTCCCGGTGGCACGTCCGCACGCTGCGCGAGTCGCCCCGAGCAGGAGTATCCCGGCACCGCCCAGTGCGGCTGCAAAATCGCGCCGGCTGAGATGATACCTCGCGCTCACACGACTCTCGGACCTGCGACAAACGCACCGTGACGGTCGCGACGAGCGGACAAGCTTTGCTCTTGATGCCGCATGGCGGGCATTCCGACGCATCGTAGGCGCTCTCCGACCCTGCGAAGCGAATGGCAGCGCTTCAAACGGCAGGCTGGCGACGGTAACGTTGCGCGTGTTGGATCAGCCACTATTGGAGAATTCACCATGGACTGGAATCGTGTCGAGGGAAACTGGAAGCAGCTCAAGGGCAAGGCCAAGCAGCAGTGGGGACGCCTCACCGAGGACGATCTTACCCAGGCCGCAGGCCGCCGCGAGGAGCTCGCGGGTAAGGTCCAGGAGCGCTACGGGCTGGCGAAGGACGCCGCACAGAAACAGGTCGACGAGTGGGTAAACAGTGCCGACGAAAGCTGGCTGAAGCGCCAGTAACTCGGTGTTGATGGGCACGCAGGCCGGACACCTCGATGTGTGAGGGCCGGCGTGCGTGCTGCATCTCCGAACTCGCGTGCCGCCCGCACTGACTGAATAAGGAGTCCTGCAGGGAAGAGGCTGGCCTTATGAGACGCCCGCAGTCCGCGGCCGTTGGCGCACCTTATCTGTAATTTACCATAATATACATTATGCGAACTAGCATATGCACCCGGAGGTGACCTTGGGCTGGGCGCCGCCGGCGCAATAGACCCGCACTCTCCTGCAAATCGGGGAGCGTTTATTCCGTTGGTGTGAACACCACAGGAGCGCGTCCCATCTCGCTGATGTCTCCGATCATCAGGATCATCGCGTGGGGTACCCAGAGGTCCATCGCTGGCGCTCCCTCGCCAAGGTTGATAGTCAGCTTCGCGTAGATCGGGTGAAGCAAGTCGACCCGCACGCACTCGAGAATCAGTCGGGTTTCACTTGGTGCTTTGCCGGACGGCGGCTTTTTCGCGAATGAGCGGAACTCGCTGGCCACCTGTAGTGAGAGGTCTGGGCGCAGGCGGACGAAGTAGCTGTTTTGTGAAGGGGCCATAGTCGCACTCTACGCCCTTGCGCTTGCTATAGATGCGAAGCAGGACCGTAAGGTTCGGATCGCTGGCGTGATGAGCCCGCCGTAAATCAGGGGCCCGGATGCGCAATGCGCGCGCTCGTGCTCCCGATCTTGGCGCTCGCGTGACTGACGGTCTTGTCGGGTCCGGTCGTCCTGGGGTTCGCGCCGAGCACTATCGACTCATAGCCGATCACCGGCTTCCACGTCGCGTTTGCGGGGTAGCTCGTATCTATCCACCCGGCAATGTGCCCGCAGGTGAGGTAGATCTCACGGCCGCTGGTGAAATGCACGACCTCATCATCCCGGTCGTCCTGCGCGGGGTCGTAACGCCGCACATTCCCGTCACAGAGGCTCAGCATATATCCGACGGTGTGGAAGCCCTGGTTGACGTACGCGTCAGCGGGCGAGAAGAAGTTGGCGAACAGGCGGTTGTGCGGCGAGCAGATGTGCGTGTGATAGTCCGCCACGATTCGCCACCCAACGGGTGTCGGTTCACCGTACTGCACGATGTCGACCCCGAAATGCTTGTGCGAGGTCAGCGGGGCACTCACGTGGTAGTAGTGATCTGCGTCCTCGTAGATCACTCCGCCACACTCGTACTGCCGTGGGCAGTCGCGCGCGACGGTGAGCGCGGCGATGGCAGCTGAATCCATGTCCCCGAAGACGGCGAAGATGATCGGCATCATCGGCCGTACTCCCACCTCACTTAGGAGGTCGATGTAGTGACGTAGGGATATTTGCTGCTTCTTCGCATTTTGGCGGCGGAGGAACTTCACAGGATTGACTGCCGGGATCGGGACGGGGTCCGCAGTCTGACGCTGGCACAGGCCCGCTGAGCCGGGAGCGGCTCTCTTCAGGTGCGCGCCGAGCGGCGTGTGACAGGATTCACGTTCGCCAGGAGCACGGCGGCGGGAGTTGACGCACTGCCGTGCGGGAGGCGACAGCGCCGCGTGCTCGCGCCCTCTTCCACCGCCGCACCCTGCTGGCTGGCCAAGGTCTGCCGCAGCGGCAAGCACCGTCGGCCCGCGGCGACGCCCAGCCGGCGCAGGCGCTACATGGGCTAGAGTATCGTGGTGGTCACCGCGAATACGCACCTGGGACTGGTGCAGCGCCTTCTGACGGGCTGGCGCTCGCTCGGCTCGATTCGCCATGCGCATCGATCGGTAACCGGCAAGCTGCTCGCGGTGGTGCTGCTGACGACCGCCGTCGCGCTGCTGGTTGCCGGCGCAAGCCTGCTCGGTACCGATCTCTACCAGGAGCGGCGCGCCTGGGGTACCGACCTGGAAACCGCGGGCAGCATCCTGGCGCGCGCCACCGCGCCCGCGCTGAAGTTCCACGATCGCGAAGGCGCGCGGCGCGACTTCGCCGCGCTGGAGGCGTGGCCCACGATGCGCAGCGCCGCGCTCTACGATGGCGACGGACGGTTGTACGTGCAGTACGTGCGCGACGGCGCCAGTCCGTCGCCGCTGCGCGCGCCCGCCCTGAGCCCGGGCGTGCATTACCACGGCGGCCGGCTGGAGCTGCTGCTGCCGGTGGCGCAGAACGGCGAGTACCTCGGCACGATCTACCTGCAGGCGCAGTACGACGTGCGCGGTCACGTCATGACTTACCTGAGCATTCTCGGCCTGGTCATGTTCGCGGGCCTGGTCGGCGCGCTGCTCGCGGTGGGCTGGCTGCAGAACAGCGTCACCCGCCCGCTCGGATCGATGGCGAGCGTGGCGCGGCAGATCATCGAGGGGCGCGAGTACTCGCTGCGCGCGTCCAAGACCACCGACGACGAATTCGGCCTGGTGGTCGACGCCTTCAACAACATGCTCGCCGAGATTCAGCAGCGCACCCGCGCGCTGCTCACGAGCGAGCAGGCGCTGCGCGACGCGGACCGTCGCAAGGATGAGTTTCTGGCGACGCTCGCGCACGAGCTGCGCAATCCGCTCGCGCCGATCCGCAACGCCGTGCTCATCCTCAAGTCGCCCGAGGCGAACGAAGAGCAACGCGAATGGGCGCGCGAGGTGCTCGCCCGGCAGGTGCAGCACATGTCGCTGCTGCTCGATGACCTGCTCGACGTGTCGCGCGTGACGCGCGGGCAGTTCGAGCTCAAGAAAGAGTATGTCGAGCTGCGATCGGTGTGCGAGGTGGCGCTCGAGGCCGCCCAGCCGCTCATCGAGGCGAAGCAGCACAACCTCAGGCTGACGCTGCCTGCCACGCCGGTGACGCTGGAAGTCGACCCGCTGCGCCTCGCGCAGGTTATCTCCAACCTGCTCACCAACGCTGCCAAGTACACCGATCCGCATGGACACATCGAGCTCGCCGCCGTGGTGCAGGACGGCGGGCTGGTGCTGACGGTCGCCGACGACGGCATTGGCCTGAAGGCGCACTCCATCCCCGGGCTGTTCACCATGTTCTCGCAGGTCGATTCCTCGGCCGATCGTGCTCAGGGCGGCCTCGGCATCGGACTCGCGCTGGTCAAGGGGCTGGTGGAGCTGCACGGCGGCACCGTCGAGGCGCACAGCCCGGGAGTCGGGATGGGCAGCCGCTTCGTCGTGCGACTGCCCGCTGCGGCGCTGGCGCCGTCGATCGAGCCGACGGCGGGAGCTGCCGGTGGTGCACAGCGCACCGCGCGGGCCGCCAAGGTGCTGGTGATCGATGACAACCGCGATGCGGCCGATACCTTGTCGATGACCCTGCAGTTCCGCGGCTACCGCGTGCTCACCGCGTATTCCGGCCAGCAGGCGCTGGAGATTGGAGACCGTGAGCACCCGCAGGCGCTGCTGGTCGATGTCGGCATGCCCGGAATGGATGGTTACGAAGTGATCCGTCGCATCCGGCGCGAGACCTGGGGAAGGCATGCGGTGAGCGTGGCCCTGACCGGCTGGGGCCAGGAGCAGGACCGGCTCAAGGCCGCCGCGGCCGGCTTCGACATGCACCTCACCAAGCCTGTCGACATGCAGCGGCTCGAGATTTTTCTCAGCACGCAGCTGGCGCGCGAGCAACTGGCCGCCGCCGAGCGGCTCCACGCGGCGACGCGGGGCTGAGCGGCGACGGGCAGACCCAAAAAAAACAAAGATCCGGCACGCGGTTCGCGGCGATGTCCGGCGGCGGTCAGCCCGTCACGCCGCGCGCAGAATGTGTCAAAGGCCCCCTCGCCCCCGCTATCGGGGGGTACAGCTGCCGGCAACCGACCGTCCGTAGTCGCCCGCGGCCCGTCCGTCGGCTGGCCGGCCGTGTGTGACGCACTACCGCATTGCTCGCGGCTCCGCTCCAGTAAATTGCCGCCCCATGAACAGGCAAACAGGCGTGACGCTGGTCGAGCTCCTCGTGACCATCGGGATCCTCACGATCCTCCTGAGCGTGGGGCTGCCCTCGTACCTGTACATCACGAACTCGTACCGCTTGTCCTCGGAGGCCAACGGGCTGCTTGGCGACCTGATGTACGCGCGCGCGGAGGCCCTCAAGGAGGGCCAGTACGTCACCGTGTGTGTGTCGAACGACGGCGTCACCTGCTCAGGGGCTGCGACGTGGCAGAGCGGCTGGATCGTGTACTCCAATCCGCCGAACAACAATACGCCGGTCGCGGGCTCGGTGCAGCGAGTGCAGGCCGCATTCACCGGTAACGTGCCGGACACCTTCATACCCAGCAGCGGCATCAGTCAGGTGACATACAACCGCGAGGGCTTCGCGACCACTGCGGCTGGCTTTCCCAACACCTTGTTCACATTGCATGAGCGGACCGCGAACAAACTGTACACGCGCTGCCTGTGGCTCACGCCGATCGGGCTCGCCTCGATTCAGACGAACCTCAATAACTTCTCCGGAATGCTTTGCCAATGAGACGCGCAAACACACCGTCCCGGGCGCGGGGTTTCACGCTGGTCGAGGTCATGGTGGCCGTCATCGTGATCTGCATCGGGCTGCTCGGGATCGCGAAAATGCAGGCACTGGCGCTGTCCAACATGACCGCCTCACGCCTGCGCTCGCTCGCGGCGATCGAGGCGGCGAGCCTGGCAGCGTCGATGCACTCGAACCGCAACTACTGGGCAATAATCCGCCGCTTACGACGGTGCTGAACCCGGCGGGCGCCCCGGTCGTCACCTCCACCGATGGCGCGTTGCAGGCGCAGGCCATCACCGACATGGTCACTCCCAACGCCTGCGTCGGCTCGTCCGGCGGTGGCGCGCAATGTACGGCGGTACAACTCGCTGGCTACGACGTCGCCAGCTGGCTCACCGATGTCGAGGGCCTGCTGCCGAACTCCAAGACCACGATCAGTTGCCCGGCGATCGCCGGCAACGCTGCGCCGCCGGCCTGCACGATCCAGATCACCTGGAACGAGGTGGCGGTCGCCATGACTTCCCAGGAAGCCGCACAGCAGGCGACCGGCAATAACGTCGGGCAGGCCTTCGACACACCAACCTACACGCTGTACGTGGAACCATGAACGCTTACTACAACGACGGCATACGCCGCCCGGCCGCGCAGCACGGCTTCACCCTGGTCGAGCTGATGGTGACCGTGGGCATCGCGGTATTCCTGTTGTTCGGACTGGCGACGGTCGTGCAGAACGTGCGCAATGCCAATCTCAACCAGCAGGCGCTGGCGCAGCTGCAGGATGCGCAGCGCTTCGCCATGACGGTGCTCACCGACGTAATTCAGGCAGGCGGCTACTTTCCCAGCGCCACCGCCTGGACTCCGGCGACCTCGCTGCCGAACTGGCAGGGGCCGCAGGCATGGCAGACCTATGCGACGGGCCAGGCGTTCGTCGGCACCCACGTCGGCGGCCAGCCCGACTACCTTGGCGTGCGCTATCGCAGCAACGGTCAGGACGGGGTGATTCTCTGCGATGGCAGCACCAACAACGTCGCCGGCTCCTCGTACGCCTATGCCAACCAATTCACGGTCGTGCCGCCAGCCGGCAACGTCCCCGGACAGCTGTTCTGCCAGCTGAGCAACGTGACCAACAACACGAGCAATGCGCCGGTGGCACTGGTCAACGGCGTGCAGAGCATGACCATCTACTTCGGCGTCAACCGCAACTCGCCGAGCACGACTTACAACGTCGATACCTATCTCACCTCCGACCAGATGCTGAACACCGATTGGGACAACATCAGCTCGGTCCGGATCGTGCTGGTGTTCACCAATCCCCTCGCCGCCCTGTACGGAAGTTCCGGACAGCAGCCGGCGACCATAAGGTTCGAACGCATCGTGCAGGTCATGGGGCGCGCGGGGATGCACACATGAAGTGCCGCACTGCCCCCCCCGTCACGCAGTCCGGCTTCGCGCTCATGACGAGCCTGCTGCTGCTGATGATCATGACCATCATCGCGCTCGCCATGTTCCGCAGCTTCGGCACGCAGGAGCACATCGCCGGCAACCTGCGCGAGAAGGATCGCGCGCTGCACGCCGCGACGAGCGCGCAGCAATACGCCGAGTGGTGGCTGCTCCAGGGCACCAACAGTGCGGTCGGTGCGGTCGCCTGCGCCGCCGGCACACTGAGCGCCAATGCCGGCGAAGGGCAGATCTGCAACCAGACGCTCGCGCAGTTCTACGGCGTGCAGACGGTGCCGACCACGTTGCCCTGGGCCATCCAGACGACGTATCTGCCGACCGGCATGAGCGTGACCGCCGGCGTGCCCGGGGCCAACAACGACCCGCCCTACGCCGCCACACCCGCTTTCTACGTTTCCGACCTCGGACCCTCGGCCGACGGGCAGGGCGAGGCCTACATGATCGATGCCTATGGCTACGGCGGCGCGACTGCCAGCGTGGCTGTGGTCGAGAGCACTTACGAGGTCCAGCAGGGCGTCGTCAACAGGAGTGGTTTGTGATCAACCGCAACAGTCATCTTATTAGTTTGCTTGCCGCGCTGGCGGCGCTCAGTGTGCCGTTCGCGACGCAGGCGCAGACCTCGATCAGCGAGGACTTCAGCGGCCGGCAGACGCAAAACAGCTGGTGGTTCTTCAACGGCGCGTGCCTCACCGCCTCGACGCTGCCCGGGCAGGAACCCACGGTTTCCGGCGGCGTGGGCAGCGGCGGACAGATCCCCGGCTGCACGACCATCGCCACCACCTACTACAACAAGAGCTCAGGCGAGCACCTCGTCGGCGGCTTCAACGGTACCTTTCCCGACCCAAGCAACGCCACCAATCCCTTGACCGGCCAGGGCGCGCTGCGCTTCACCAACGGGTTCCCCTACGGCTACTCGGAGAATGGCGGCATCGTCTTCGCGACGCCCTTCCCCACCGGCCAGGGCGTGTCGATCACATTCAAGACCGTGACGTACCTTGGCGACTCGGGCGGCGGCGGCGGCGACGGCGCGGACGGCATGAGCTTCGTCCTCATGGATGCCACGCAGCTCAATACCGCCACCATCACCGGTGTCGGCAGCGGCGACGGCAACGGCCTTGGCTCCTGGGGTGGCAGCCTTGGCTACACCTGCTCGAACAGCAACACGCCCTTCAACGGGCTGATCGGCGGCTACCTCGGTCTCGGCATCGACGAGTACGGCAACTTCCTCAACGGCACGGCCAACACCCTGGGCGAGAGCGGCACGACGGCCTCCGGCGACAACACCGCGAGCGGCGGCGGCTACCAGCCGGGGCGCATCGGCATCCGCGGCGCCGGCAACATCGCCTGGGCTACGTTGAACGGGGCTTACGGCGGCACCAGCAATCCCGGCAACAGCAAGCCCTACTATCCGAATTCCCTCGCCACGTCGTGCCAGATCAACGGCGGTTCGTACAACGCGGGCACCGGCTTGTGCAGCGGCAATCCCACCGACGCGATGGCGGCGGTACAGAACACCTGCGCGACCGGGACGCTGTGGAATTACCGCAACGCGTCGAATCCGACCAACGTCGGCGCGACCAGCCTCACCAATCCCGTAAACATCGGTTCCGGCACGGTAGGCAACCCCGGTTATATCGCGCCGATCCTCGACTACACCGCGCAGCCGAGCGGTTACGTCGTGCTGCCGGTGGGCACCAAGATCGCCAACGAAGCCGCCACGATCCGCTCCGCGGCCACGCCTATCTTCTACGCCCTGCAGATCAGCCAGAACGGGCTGCTGAGCCTTTCCTACAGCATCAACGGCGGCGCTTACACCTCGGTGATCAAGGGCCAGAACATCACCACTGCCAACGGCCCGCTGCCGGCCAACTTCCTGTTCGGCTTCGCCGGCTCGACCGGTGGCGACACGAACATCCACGAGATCCTGTGCTTCAAGGCGAATCCTGCCAACTCCTCGTCGGCCTCCGCGGGCGTGAGTGAGAAGCAATCCGCCAAGGTGGAGACCGGCACGCAGGTTTACTTCGCCTACTACAATCCGAGTGCCGACTGGACCGGACGGGTGACGGCGAGCAGCCTCAGCTTCGATACCTACGGCAACGTCATCATCTCCCCCACCGCCAACTGGGATGCGGACTGCGTCCTCACCGGCGTGCTCGCCACCGGCACCTGCAACAGCACGGGCGTGGCCGGCTACAAGGCAGCGGAGGCGCCGACCAGCCGTGTGATCCTCTCGTGGAACGGCGCGACCGGCATTCCGTTCGAGTACACCAACCTGACGGCCGCGCAGCAGACCGCGATCACCGCGGGCGACGTCGCGACGTCGCAATGCAACTCGTCGACGGCCTACCTCAACACCGACCGCGTCGCCTACCTGCGTGGCGACCGCAGCTGCGAGATCAGCACGGCGGGCGTCGGCCTCTACCGCCGGCGCGAGAGCGTGCTCGCAGACATCGTCGACTCGAGCCCCGCCTGGGTGGGGCCGCCGATCGCACCGTATACCGCGGTGTGGGCCGATCGGATCAACGCCGCCGATCCGCTCCCGGAGAACGGCGGCTCGGCGCAGAGCTATCCGGCATTCATCACTGCGGTGCAGACACGCCTCAACGTGGTATATGTCGGCTCCGACGACGGCCTGGTGCACGGCTTCCGCAGCGGCTCGTTCGACGTCAACAGCAACTTCGTCACCACCGGCAACGACGGCACGGAAGTGCTCGCCTACATGCCGGGGGCGGTCGTGCAGACCATCCACAATTCCAGCAACTCGACCCTCGATTTCTCCAATTCCCAGTACGGCCACAATTTCTTCGTGGATGCGACGCCTGCCACGGGCGACGTCTTCTACCAGAACCAGTGGCACACCCTGCTGGTCGGCGGGCTCGGCCCGGGCGGCGCGGCGCTCTACGCGCTCGACGTCACCAACCCCTCCACCACGAACTTCGCCGAAGGTAACGCCGCCAGCCTGGTGATCGGCGAATGGACGCCCTCCACCATCAGCTGCTTCAACAACACACCGGCCAACTGCGGCAACAATCTCGGCAACACCTACGGCACGCCGCAGCTGCGCCGCCTGCACGACGGCAAGTGGGCGGTGATCTTTGGCAACGGGCTCGGCAGCAGCACGGGCGATGCCGGCATCTTCGTCATGACCATCAATCCGAACACCGCCGCCAAGACCTTCTATTACCTCAGCACCCACACCGGCAGCGTCGCCAGCCCGAACGGCATCGCCTTCCCGGCCGCTGCGGACCTCGACGGCGACCACATCACCGATTACGTGTACGCCGGTGATATCCAGGGCAATGTTTGGCGCTTCGACCTGACGAGCGCCACCGAGACGAACTGGGCGGTGACGGCGGGCCCGGTATTCAAGTCGCCCGCCGGCCAGCCGATCACCACCGGCATCGTCGTGGCTTCGGGTGCGCCGAGCCCCGGCATGCAGGCGCAGATCATGCTGTTGTTCGGCACCGGCCAGAAGTTCCCGCTCACCGCCCTCAATGCGGCCAGCTATGCGACCGGCACGCAGAGTTTGTATGGCGTGTGGGACTGGAACATGAGCGCCTGGAACACGCTGTCGGCCAATGCGACCTATGCCTCGTTGACGGCCGCGTCGACCGGGCTGAGCAGCACCAACAACTACGCGGTCGGGCAGGCAAACCTGCAACAGCAGGTCGTGACCATCAACGCCACGACGCAGGATCGGGACGTCTCCTCGACGGCGACCGTCTGCTGGGCCGGTCAGACCGGCTGTACCGGTGCTGCGGGCAAGTTCGGCTGGTACATCAATCTGCCGGGCGCGCAGGAGCAGGTGATCTATAGCCCCGAGCTGGTGTCGCAGGCCCTCACGGTGAATACCATCGTGCCGGCGCCGAACAATCCGACCTCATGCGCCTCGGTGACCGACAACGGCTTCACCTACGTGCTGAAGGCACTGACGGGTGCGCCCTTCAACGAGGTGTTCCTGCCGCCGAGCGAGGCGGCCAACCCGACGGTCAGCGGCAATGCCGCCTATACCGACCCGAACGCCATCGGCCTGCTCACCAACGCGACCGGCAGCTCGTTCATCACCTCGAACACCTCGGGTACGCAGTACCTGGTGTATGAGACGAACCAGACCGGAGCCAACGGGGCCCTGACGGGCGGGACTCTGGGTCTGAACCTGCCGCCCAACACGACCGGCCGGCGCCTGAGCTGGGTCGAGCGTCGCTAAGCACTGGAGTGAGACTCATCATGCGATCTTCTACTGCAGCACGCCGGTGCGACGGCTTCACGCTGATCGAGCTGATGATTGTGGTGGTAATTGCCACCATCCTGATCTCGATCGCCGTGCCTTCCTACATGCAACAGATCCGGCAATCGCGGCGGACCGAGGCGAAGACTGCACTGCTGGATGCCGCCGGACGCGAGGAGCGCTACTTCAGCACCAGCACGGCCTACACGCAAACCCCGGCGCAGCTGGGGTATGCCGCCCTTCCGGCGGCGATCGGCAGCGGCTATTACACGCTGAACGTGTGTTCCCCGGCTTGCGCCCCGAGCGCGGTCGCGACCCCGTCTTACACCGTTACCGCCACGCCCGTGGCGGGACTGAGCCAGGCGGGCGACACGCAGTGCGCCTCCTTCTCGGTCGACTCGACCGGGGCGCAGTTCGCATTCACGTCGGGGGGCGTCAACAACACCGCCTTTTGCTGGTCAAATTGATCTCTTAATCAAATAGATAAGATGATCACTTAAGACTGGTTCGGGATCACGGACACTGGTGCGAGGGGCCGCAACTTCCCGGCCCTGTACCTAAGGGGACAGCCGCCCGATGCTTCCGCGGGCCGCTGTGCCCTCGCGCTTCCTCTTGCTCCGGCGCTGCCAGGACCATATTTTTTTCCTAGAGACTGCGCTATATTTCGCGCCCAGGCGCTTGAGCGCCCTGCGATTCCGACGAGATACCTGACACAACAATAATTCGTACGCCGCCGCCGCCCCGCAGGCTCAAACTACAGATAAACCTGACTGCGGATGAGGCGCGAGCCGAGGTAGTCATGAGCACTACGTGGGAACAGTTCGAAGCGGCTGCGGTGACGCTGGCGCGCTCGGGCAATATCAAGGATCGCCTCGCGGATGCGTACCGCAATCACCTGGCGCTGGTCAACGTCGATGAGCTGCCCGATGCGCTGCGGGCGCCGCTGCGTGCCTGTTATGCGGCGTTGACGCGCGAGCCGCCGCTGCGCGGCGAGGACGCCGTGCGCGCCACCGTACGCAAGCTGTCCAACGTCGAGGCGGACGAGATCGCCGCCAGCGTGGTACGGCTGTTCGGCGCCGCGGTGCAGGCCGCGGCGCGCGTGGTAGAGCCGGAGCGCGACGAGCAGCTGTTGAACGGCAGCGCCGCCGCGCGCGGCAAGCTGCTGAAAACGGTGCCGCAGATGATCGCGCTGTACGCCGCCGAGGCGTGAAGCCTCACTCGAGCTTGAATTCGATCGTGTCCCAGCGCGTCGTCTCCTCGTGACGCGCCTGGCGGCGGATCGCATCCACCAGCGCGCGCTCGTCCCACTCGATCACCTCGTTCGCCAGATCGAGGATCGGCTTGGGCACTTCCTGGCGCACACCGAACGGCTTCAACAGCACCACCGCCTTGTGGCTCGCCTGCGCGAACAGCAGCTGGAAAGTCAGCAGTTCCTGGTGCGTGGTGAACAGGCTGCACAGGCCGATCACCGCCTCCACCGGCGCGATCTGCCGCCGCAGGTCCTCACGCGCGGCTTCCCTGTCCCCGGGCGGCGGGCGGTCGGGCGTGCTGTAGTTGCGATAGAAGAAGCTGCGAGCGCTCTCGAGGTACTCGAACACGCGCAGGTAGTCGTCACTCGCCTGCCAGGCATGCGTGACGAACAGCCGGAGCGGGTTGGCCTGCGACATGGCGCGAGTCTCGCACAAGGGCACGGACGGCGAAACCGGCGCACCGCAGCAGCCGCCACGCGCGGCCCGCGGGCACGATAGAATGGCTGTTTCCCGACTTCCACGGCCAAGTTCTCCCCACAGGTGCGGCTCCTCCTCTACAACATCCGCTACGCGACCGGCACCGGGCCGGCGTTCCATCTGCCGCTGCCGGGGGCCGGCTACCTGCGCAGCAACCGCAAGGTGCTCGGCGGCATCACCGAGTTCATCCGCGCGGAGCGGCCGGACGTGGTGGGCCTCATCGAGGTAGACACCGGCTCGATCCGCAGCGGCCGGGTGAACCAGGCCGAGCATATCGCGCGGCAGCTCGGCCACTACTCCACCTACCAGTGCAAGTACGGCACCGGCTCGATCAATCAGTTCATGCCCATCGTGCGCAAGCAGGGCAACGCGTTCCTGTCCGCGCCCAACGTGCACGGCGAGCGCTTCCACTACTTCGACATGGGCATCAAGCGGCTGATCATCGAGCTGGAGCTGTCGGACGTGTGCGTGTTCCTGGTGCACCTGTCGGTGAAATTCCGCCACCGGCAGTACCAGCTGCGCTCGCTGCACGACCTGATCGTGCAGTCGGCGAAGCCGGTGATCGTGGCGGGCGACTTCAATACCTTCTGGGGCACGCACGAGATCTACCTGTTCATGCGCGCGGCCGGCCTGCGCAGCGCCAACACCGCCGGCCTGCCGTCCTTCCCGGCGCGCGTGCCGCGCATCGAGCTGGACTTCATCCTGGTGACCGAGGGGATCGAGGTGAGTGATTTCCGCGTGCCGGACGTGCGCTTCTCCGATCACCGCCCGCTGGTGTGCGATTTCCGCGTGCGCGCCGGGGCTGCGGTGCGCGCCGTCTCGGCCGCCTGAGGCTGACGCGGCGCCAGGAGCTCAAACCATGAACGACACCGCCAGCGCGTCCTGGAAGCTCGAGACCGATGCCGAGGGCATCGCCTGGCTCACTCTCGACAAGCCCGGCACCTCGGCCAACGTACTGTCGGGGGGCGTGCTGACGGAGCTCGACGCACTGCTGGCGACGCTCGAGCGGCGGCTGCCGCGCGGGGTGGTGGTGATGTCGGCGAAGAAGAGCGGCTTCGTAGCCGGCGCCGACATCAAGGAGTTCACCGGCATCGCCGATGCCGCTTCCGGCTACCAGCTCATTCATCGCGGCCAGCAGGTGCTCACGCGCCTCGCGAGCCTGCCCTGCCCGACGGTCGCGGCGATTCATGGCTTCGCGCTCGGCGGCGGCCTCGAGCTCGCCCTCGCCTGCCGCTACCGCGTGGCGGTCGGCGATGAGCGCCTGTTGCTCGGGCTGCCCGAGGTGCTGCTCGGCATTCATCCGGGCTTCGGCGGCACGGTGCGCTCGGTGCGCGTCGCCGGGGTGCGCGTCGCGATGCAGATGATGCTGACCGGCAAGCCGCTGCGCGCCGCGCAGGCGCTCGCCGCCGGGCTGGTCGACCGCCTGGTGAGCGAGGCCGAGCTGCGCAGCAGCGCCCGCGAGCTGCTGGCCAGTGCGCCGGCGCCGCGGCGCGCACCCCTGGCGCAGCGGCTGCTCAACCTTGCGCCGCTGCGCGGCTTCGTGCGGCGCGCGCTGCTTGCGCAGGTCGCGCAGCGTGCACCGCGCGCGCACTACCCTGCTCCCTACGCCATCATCGACCTGTGGTACCGCTACGGCGCGTACGGTGCGGCGGCGTTCGAAGCGGAGGCCCGCTCGATTGCGCAGTTGTTCACCACCGACACCGCGCGCAACCTGGTGCGCGTGTTCCTGCTGCAGGATGCGCTGAAGAGCGCCGGCGGCAAGGCCGGCGCGGAGGTTCGCAACGTGCACGTGGTCGGGGCCGGCGTCATGGGCGGGGACATCGCCGCGTGGGCGGCGCTGCGCGGCTTCAACGTAACGCTGCAGGATCGGGCGCCCGAGTTCGTCGAGCCGGCACTCAAGCGCGCGCAGGAGCTGTTCGACCGGCGGCTACGCGATGCGGCGAAGAACGCCGCGGCGCGCGCGCGGCTGCGTGCGGATGTCGCCGGCGACGGCGTGGCCGGCGCCGACGTCCTCATCGAGGCGATCTTCGAAAACCTCGAGGCGAAGCAGCAGCTGTATGCGCGCATCGAGCCGCTGCTGAAGCCCGGCGCGCTGCTCGCTACCAATACCTCGAGTCTCATGCTCGAGCCGCTGGCGGCGAAGCTCGCGCGCCCCGAGCGCCTGGTGGGACTGCATTTCTTCAACCCGGTGGCGCAGATGCCGCTCGTGGAGATCGTGCACGCCGCGCGCACCGCCGCTGAGGCCGTGCAGGCCGCGACCGCGTTTGCGCGCCGCCTCGACAAGCTGCCGGTGTCCTGCCGCAGCGCGCCCGGCTTCATGGTGAATCGCGTGCTCACCCCGTACCTGTACGAGGCAATGCTGGCGGCGCAGGAAGGCACGCCGCTGCAGGTGATCGATGAGTGCGCTGTGAACTTCGGCATGCCGGTGGGGCCGATCGAGCTCACCGACGTCGTCGGACTCGACGTCGCCGCGCACGTCGGCGAGATCATCGCGCAGCAGCTGCAGCGGCCGGTGACGCAGATCGCGCGCCTCGCGGAGCTGATCGCGGCCGGCCGGCTCGGCCGCAAGAGCGGCGCGGGCTTCTATGAGTGGCGCGACGGCAAGGCACTCAAGCCGGCCACCGCCGGCGCCAGCGCACCGCCCGATCTCAGCGACCGGCTGATCCTGGTGCTGGTGAACGAGTGCGTCGCCTGTCTGCGCGAGCAGGTCGTCGCGAGCGCCGATCTGGTCGATGCCGCGGTGATCTTCGGTACCGGCTTTGCGCCCTTCCGCGGCGGCCCGCTGACCTATGCGCGCGCGCGCGGCGTCGACGCGGTGGTCGCGCGGCTCGAGGCGCTGGCAACGCGCTACGGTTCACGTTTCCGCCCGGACGACGGCTGGCGGGCCGTGCGCGACGGTGAAAAAGCGTGACGGGCCTCAAGTGGCCGGAAAACCCTGTGCTACCATCCAACGGGCATCACGCCGCAGCACCGCGCTGCGGATGTAGCCCCCTGAAGGTCACGGGAAACGATGTCCGAAGAACAGGCAGCCTCAGTCCAGTTGCTGCGCACATTCGCGCCGCTCGACGCGATGAAGCGCGACAACCTCGCGGCGCTCGCCAAGAAGGTGAGCGTGCGCACACTGTCGACCGGGCGCGCGCTGTTCAGCAAGGGCGACAGCGACAAGCGCACCGTATGGCTGGTGAGCGGCGGCGTTGAGATCGATGACGGCGAGCACAACCTGTCGGTAGTGCGCGGCGGCACGCCCGAGGCGCGCAACCCGCTCTCCCCGCACCTGCCGCGGCGCGTGACGGTGCGCGCGATGGACGACATCAGCTACCTGTCGATCGACAGCGACCTGCTGGATGTCATGATCACCTGGGATCAGACCGGCAGCTACGAAGTCGAGGAACTGCAGGCGCAGCTGCAGAGCGCCGGATCCGACGACTGGATGACGACGCTGCTGCAGACCAACGCCTTTCACCGCATTCCGCCCGCGAACATCCAGGCGATCTTCCAGCGCCTGCAGCGCGTGCCGTGCAAGGCCGGCGAGGTGGTGATCAAGCAGGGCGCCGAGGGCGACTACTTCTACATCATCGTCAACGGCAAGTGCGCGGTGACGCGCGAGACCCCGCTGAGCCGCGAGGGCATCAAGCTCGCCGAGCTCGGCGTCGGCGACACCTTCGGCGAGGAGGCGCTGATCGCCGAGGCCAAGCGCAACGCCACCGTCACGATGGTCACGGACGGGGTGCTGATGCGGCTCAACAAGCAGGATTTCCGCGAGCTGATGAACGAGCCGCTGCTGCAGTGGGTCACGCCGGAGGAGGCGCGCACGCTGGTCACCGATCGCGGCGCGCGCTGGCTCGACGTACGCCTGCCGAGCGAGCACCAGAACCTCGCGATCGAGGGCGGCATCAACGTGCCGCTATACCTGGTGCGCCTCAAGCTCTCGACGCTCGATCGCAACCGGCCCTACATCGTCTACTGCGACACCGGTCGGCGCAGCTCCGCCGCCGCCTACATCCTGGTCGAGCGCGGCTTCGACGCCTATGTTCTCAAGGGTGGCATGAGCAACACCGGGCTGCCGCTGACGCGCGGCGGCGCGGCCGATAAGCTCTGAACGCGCTTCAGCCGCGCGGCTTGGGGGTGTACGTGGAGCAGCGGTGCGGCGGGTGCCGCCGGCGGCCGGATCGGCCGCCACGCTACATGGTGTGGGTAGCCTTGTCGCCCGAGAGCGCGCCGGCCAGGTAGGTCTCGATCTTCTTCTGCGTCTGGCCGCGATCCTGGTCGCTGAACTGCACGCCGATCCCCGCGGTGCGCTTGCCCTGGTTGCCCTGGGCCCCCTTGGGGGTCACCCAGATGACGCGCCCGGCCACCGGCAGTTTTTCGTCCTCGCCCATGAGGTTCAGCAGCATGAAGACTTCATCCCCCAGGCGGTAGTTGCTGTTGGTGGGAATGAACAGGCCGCCGTTCTTCACGAACGGCATGTAGGCCAGATACAAGGCGCTCTTGTCCTTGATGGTCAAGGTCAGCAGCCCGGGCTTGTTTCCGCTCGCTCGCAAATTCCTGTCCCCGCCCAAATGTGCCGGTCTCGCATTCATCCTTGTCCCCTGCCCCGCTCCCGTTGCGGGGGCGTTAGCCGCCTGAAAAGAGCCTCGAGTGCCAGTCCTCGGTTGAGTGGTACGTCGAACGTTGCGCGCAACTCGCGCACCTGGTCAACCAGCCCGAAAAGCTCGCGTATATTCAAGAACGCGCCCACCCCTGACAAGTAGGGGGCAGGCCGCACTTCCGTGAAAAAGGCCGCGTCCCGCCCGCTGCGGTGAATGCGTTCTGTGAGCCAATTCTCAAAGCATCGCAGCCGCAATGGTAGCTCGGAACGCGCCCAGCCTTCGGCCGCAGCCACCGGATCGGCGGCGCCCTGGGCGAGCGCCTCGAGCGTGTGGCGCGCCTCGGTGGCGATCTGCGCCACTGCCGCAGGATCGCTCTGGGCCGCTAGCAGCGGCGCCTCGCCGAGGGCGTCGAGCGCCCCCTCCCAGGCGCCCGGGCCGCGCACGGCCGCGAGCCACTCGAGCGCCTCGGCGCGTGCCGGGGCGGCAATGCGCAGCCGCTGGCAGCGGCTCAGGACCGTGGCCGGCAGCCTCCCCGGGCTCACCGCCACCAGCACCAGCAGGGTGCGCGCCGGGGGCTCTTCCAGCGTCTTCAGCAGGGCATTCGCCGCAAAACGGTTGAGCGCATCGGCCGGACTCACCAGCGCCACCTTGTAGCCCCCCCCGTGGCTCGTCAGGGCCAGCTCCTGCGACAGCTCGCGCACCTGCTCGATGCGCAGTTGCTGCGAATTGTCCAGCGGGCGCAGCAGCGTGAGGTCCGGGTGCTGCAACGCCGCCACGCGGCGGCAGGCGACGCACACCCCGCACGGCGGCGCGGCGCGCGCACACAGCAGCAGTTGCGCCGTCCAGATGGCGAGCCACTCCCCACCGGCGCCCGGGGCTTCGTGGATGAGGAGCGCGTGCGGCATGCGTCCGCTGGCGTGTGCCGCAGCAAGCGCCTGCAGGTGCTTGCTGAGCCAGGGGGGCCTCGGTCCGAAGGGCGCCAGCGCCTCGGCGGGCGCAGCCCCGGATGTGGTGTTGCCGCCCGTGGCGCTCATGCGTGCGCGGCCCTGGCGCGCAGCTCCGCCAGCACGGCGCCGATCTGTGCCTCGACACGCTCGAGCGGTTGCGTTGCATCGACCAGCCGGAAGCGCGCCGGCTCGCGGCGCGCGAGCCCGAGATACCCCGAGCGCACCTTCTCGAAGAATTCGAGCGTCTCCACCTCGAAGCGATCGGCATTGGCAGCCCCGTGTTGACGGGTGCGGGCGCGCGCCAATCCGAGTGGCACCGGCAGGTCGAGCAACAGGGTGCAGTCGGGCGCGAGCTGCGGGTGCACCGCTTGCGCCAGCGCCTCGATCAGCGCGGCATCGACGCCACGGCCGCTGCCCTGATAGGCGCGTGTCGCGTCGGTGAAGCGATCGCATACCACCCACTCGCCGCGCGCGAGCGCCGGCGTGATGAGGTTGGCGACGTGCACTGCGCGCGCGGCGAACATCAGCAGCGTCTCGGTGAGCGCCGAGAGCGGCTCGGGTCCGCGCTCGAGCACGATGTGCCGCACGCGCTCGGCGAGTGGCGTGCCGCCCGGCTCGCGTGTCGAGCGCACCGCGATGCCCGCGCGCTCGAGCTCGCTGCAGATGAACCGAGCGACGGTTGTCTTGCCGGCGCCCTCGATGCCCTCGAGCGTAATGAAGAGACCGCGCCTCATGGTGGGCGCCGCCCCTGGCCGGCAGCAGCGCCGGGGGCGACGGGCGGGTTGGCGGCACGCTGCGCGCGGCGCAGGCGCGTGAGATAGGTCTGCACCGCGGAATTATGCTCTTCGAGCGTCTCCGAGAAGTGGTGCGCGCCGTCACCGAGCCCGGTGGCCACGAAATACAGTGCGCCGGTCTGCGCCGGCTGTACGCTTGCCAGCAGCGCTTCGCGGCCCGGCAGCGCGATCGGGGTCGGCGGAAGCCCCTCGCGCGTGTAGGTGTTGTAGGGTGTGTCGTGCGTGAGGTCGCGCGTGTGGATGCTCCCGTCGTAGCTCACGCCGAGCCCGTAGACCACGGTGGGGTCCGACTGCAGTCGCATTCCCAGGCGCAGGCGGTTGACGAACACCCCTGCGATCAGCGCGCGCTCGCTCTTGAGCGCTGCCTCCTTCTCCACGATCGAGGCGAGGATCAGCGCCTCGTACGGGGTCGCGAGCGGCAGCCCCGCGCTGCGCTCCTGCCACGCCCCGGCCAGCGCGCGCTGCATGGCATCGTAGGCCCGCCCGAGGATCGCGAGGTCGGGCGTGCCGGCCGCAAAGCGGTAGGTGTCGGGAAAGAATTCACCTTCCGCCCCCTGCCCCGCATGCCCCAGCGCCGCCATGATCTGCGCGGCGGTGCTCGAGCTTTGCGTATGCGCCACGCGCGGATGCTGCTCGAGGACGGCGAGGAAGTCGGCGAACGTCGCCCCCTCGACGACCGTGAGCTGCTCGAGAATCACCTTGCCACTCTCGAGGAGCGCGAGAATTGCGGCCGGGCTCGCGTGCGCGGGAATCTCGTAGGCTCCGGCCTGCACCCGCGGCGCACGCCCGTGCAGGCGCAGATACCACTGCACCGCGCGCGCATCGTGCACGTTGCCGGCCGCCTCGAGGCGCGCCAGCACGTTGCGCAGGCTGAGCCCGGGCTCGATATCGATGCGCGAGCTGGCCGCGCCGGGTCCGGGCGAGTGGTATTCGCGCTCCAGCCACTCGTAGCCGGCGGCGGCGGCAAGCGCGGCCAGCAGCATCAGCACCGCCGAGGCAGCCAGCAGTACCTTGAGGACGCGGCCGGCTGCCATCAGCTCTCCCCCGCGCGAGGGGCTGCGAAGTCGCCGTTGTCGCCGCTGAGCAGTGGCGCCAGCTGCGCCTGCAGCCGCCGGGTGAGCGCACCGACGCTGAGCGCACGGCCGGCGAGCTCGCGCACCGGGCGGATGCCGGTGAGCGCGCTGGTCAGAAAGAGCTCGCGCGCCGCAGCCAGGTCCGACTCACCGAGCACGCACTCCTCGCACGCAATGCCGGCATCATGCGCAGCCTGCAGTACCACCGCGCGCATGACACCGGCTACTCCGCAGCGCTCGAGGCGCGGAGTGAGGAGCCGCTCGCCGTGCACCAGGAACACGTTGCTCATGGTGCCCGACACGAGCGCTCCGGAGCTCGAGAACAGCAGTGCCTCGTGGATGCCCGGGTCGCTCCACTCGCGCCGCGCCAGCACCTGCTCGAGACGATTGCAATGCTTAAGTCCGGCGAGCGCCGGGTTCTCGCCGAGGCGCAGCGCGGCCACGCGCACCCGCACCCCCTCGCGGGCGAGCGCCGGATCATCGGCCGGCCAGGCGTAGCGCAGCAGGATGCGGTTGGGCTGCTCGCGCCCTGTCAGCCGATAGCCGCGCGCCAGCGCTTCACCGCGCGTCAGCAGCACCTTGACGATGGCCCTGGAGGTGCCCGCGGCCAGCCGCCGTACCTCGTCGGCGAGCTGCGGGAGCTCGGGCGGTCCGATGCCCAGCCGCGTGCAGCCCTGCGCGAGACGTGCCAGGTGCCGCTCGAGAAAGCGCGGACTTCCGCCGGGACAGGCGATGGTCTCGAACAGGCCGTCGCCGTAGTGCAGCGCGCGCTCGAGCAGCGACACCTGCGTAGCCGCGCGCCCGTCGAGCCAGGCGAGCTCGGGCGCCGCACCCGCCGCGGCGCTCTCAGGCATCGCCGGCTCCGAGCGCGGCCAGGAGACCGCGCGCCTTGGCGCGCGTCTCCTCGAGCTCTCGCTGCGGATCGGAATCCGCGACGATGCCTGCGCCGGCACGAAAGTTGAGCTGCTGGCCGCTCAGGGTCATGGTGCGGATGAGGATGTTCAGATCGAGGTTGCCGTCGCGCGTGAGGTAGCCGAGCGAGCCGGTGTAGGCGCCGCGTCCCGCGCCCTCGAGCTCGGCGATGATCTGCATGCAGCGGGACTTAGGACACCCGGTGATCGTGCCGCCGGGAAATACCGCGCGCAATGCCCCGATCGGACTAACCTCGGGCCGCAGCCGCCCGCTGACGTTGGAGACGATGTGATGCACGTGCTGGTAGGACTCGATGGTCATGAGCTCATCGACCTGCACCGTGCCCGCCTCGCACACGCGCCCGAGATCGTTACGCTCCAGGTCGATCAGCATGATGTGCTCGGCTCGCTCCTTCGGATGGGCGGCCAGCTCGCTCATCTCGCGCCGCTCGGCGTCGGGCCGGCGGCTGCGCGGGCGCGTGCCGGCGATCGGCCGCGTATCGATGTGCCGCCCCTGCACACGCACCAGCCGCTCGGGGGAGGAGCTCAGGATCGCGACGCCGCGCCACTGCGCGAGCGCAGCAAACGGCGCGGGGTTCGCTGCGCACAGCCGCTCGTAGAGCGCCGCGACGCAGGCACTGCGCGCGGCAGCGCCCGGCGCGAGCGGCTCGAGCACGACCTCCCAGGGGCGCGACAGGTTGGCCTGATAAATGTCCCCGGCCGCCACGTACTGCTTGGCCCGCTCGACGCGCGCGAGGTAGGCAGCCGGTGCTTCCTCGGACACGCCGGCCACCCGCACGGCGGCGCCACTGCTGTCCGCCTGGGCCGCCGCGCGGGCATCAGCAACGATGCGCTCGAGCGCCGCTTCCGCCCCCGGCTCGGCCACCGCGTAGACGCATCCTCGCTGCAGCTCGTGCACCAGCGCGCAGCGGGTGCGCAGCGCGAACGACTGCCAGGGCAGCGGCGTGCGCGGCAGCTTCAGATGCGGCTCGATCTCCTGCGCGAGCTCGTAGCCGAGGAACAGCGCCCAGCCGCCGGCGAACGGCAGTGCGGGCTCCTCCTCCGCCACGCCGGCACTTCGTTCGGTCAGCCACCACTGCTCGAGGGCGGCGAGAAAACCGTCGCCGCGCGGGGTGAATCCTTCGGCGCCCAGCCGCCCGTCGGCGCCGAGCCACAAGGCCGCCTCGGGCTCGGCGAGCAGCACGCTCGCGCGGCTCAACGGGCCGTGCGCCGCACTATCGAGCAGCAGCGGGTAACGCGCCGGTTGCCAGGCCGCCAGGTGCTGCAGCACCCGGGGGGGCACATCGAGCTCGCGGACGAGAGGTGCGCGCGTGGCGGCGGTCCGCTTCAGGTTGCGCTTCAGGCGTTGAAGCGGCGGAAGATCAGCGAGCCGTTGGTGCCGCCGAAGCCGAAGGAATTGGAGAGGCTCACGTCGATCTTCATGCGCCGCGCGCTGTTGGGCACGTAGTCGAGGTCGCACTCGGGGTCGGGCGTGCGGTAATTGATGGTCGGCGGCGCGACGCCGTCGCGGATGGCGAGCACCGAGAAGATCGCCTCGACGACACCGGCCGCCCCGAGCAGATGGCCGGTCATCGACTTGGTGGAGCTGACGGCGAGCTTGCTGGCGTGCGCGCCGAAGGCCCGCTTCAGGGCGACCGTCTCGGACTTGTCGCCAAGTGGTGTCGAGGTCGCGTGGGCGTTGATGTACTGCACGCCCGTCGCATCGAGCCCCGCGTCGCGCAGCGCGTTCACCATCGCCAGCCGCGCGCCGTCGCCGTCCTCGGGCGGAGCGGTGATGTGATGGGCGTCGCCGCTCATGCCGAAGCCGACGAGCTCGGCGTAGATGCGCGCGCCGCGGCGGCGGGCGTGCTCGAGCTCTTCGAGCAGCACGGCGCCGCCACCATCGCTCAGCACGAAGCCGTCGCGGTCCTTGTCCCAGGGGCGGCTCGCCTCGGTGGGCGCCTCGTTGCGCGTCGACAGGGCCTTCGCCTGGCCGAAGCTGCCGAGCCCGCAGCGCGTGGTCGCCATCTCCCCGCCGCCGGCGATCATCACGTCCGCATCGCCGTACTGGATGATGCGCATGCCGAGTCCAATGGCGTGCGTCGAGGTGGTGCACGCGGTCACCACGCCGAGATTGGGTCCCTTGAGCCCGAAGCGGATCGACAGATGTCCGGCGATCATGTTGATGATCGTTGCGGGCACGAAGAACGGCGAGATCTTGCGCGGGCTCATCGCCTTCAGGTACTCGCTGTATTCGGTCTCGATCGTCCACAGGCCGCCGATGCCGGCGCCGCACACTGCGCCGCAGCGGCTCGGGTCGCCCTTGGAGAAGTCGATGCCGGAGTCACCCACCGCCTGCACCCCGGCCGCCACGCCGTAGTGCATGAATTCGTCCATGCGGCGCGCTTCCTTC
>Ga0210393_10000820_pt1 | contig 26748 bp, 23 predicted proteins | sample IncBWC27OmetaG_FD_160068 | JGI IMG/M metagenome (GOLD analysis project Ga0210393, IMG submission 160068) | Forest soil microbial communities from Barre Woods Harvard Forest LTER site, Petersham, Massachusetts, United States - Inc-BW-C-27-O ...
CGGCTCGTCGCATCCTGGGGCTGGAGCAGGTCCCAAGGGTTGGGCTGTTCGCCCATTAAAGCGGCACGCGAGCTGGGTTTAGAACGTCGTGAGACAGTTCGGTCTCTATCCGCCGCGCGCGTCAGAAACTTGAGGAAACCTGTCCCTAGTACGAGAGGACCGGGACGGACGAACCTCTGGTACACCAGTTGTCCCACCAGGGGCACCGCTGGATAGCCACGTTCGGACAGGATAACCGCTGAAAGCATCTAAGCGGGAAACCTTCTCCAAGATCAGGTTTCTCACCCTTTTAGAGGGATAAGGCCCCCCGCAGAACACGGGATCGATAGGCCAGACCTGGAAGCCCAGCAATGGGTGCAGGGAACTGGCACTAACCGGCCGAAAACTTACCAACACACATCGCAACCACATTCCGGCCCTGCGGCAATTGCCGTGGAGCACCACACCCCCCACCAGAACAAATTTAAATAGAGTTACGGCGGCCACAGCGACAGGGAAACGCCCGGTCCCATCCCGAACCCGGAAGCTAAGCCTGTCAGCGCCGATGATACTGCCCCGTTAGGGTGGAAAAGTAGGACACCGCCGAACATACACAAAAACACCCCCGGCGACGGGGGTGTTTTTGCATTCACGCATTTGCGTGGTCTAGTCAAATAACGTCAAATTCACCGATGCACGCTTTTTCTCCAATTCGAGCAGGGTTCGCTTTCGATCGAGCCCGCCGCCGTATCCGGTGAGGCTGCCGCTGGCACCGATGACGCGATGGCACGGAACGACGATTGCGATGGGATTGTGGCCGTTGGCCAATCCCACGGCGCGTGCGGCGCCGGGCGCACCGATCTGTTCGGCGATTTCTCCATACGACCTGGTGTACCCGTACGGAATTGTCAGCAGCGCCTTCCACACCCGCTGCTGGAATTCGGTACCGCGCATATCCAGCTCGATATCGAAGTCGGTGAGCTCGCCGGCGAAATACGCGCGCAGTTGGTCGACGGCGTCATTGAATGCCCCGGGATCGGCTGACCAGTCGGCACGGCTGGGCTCGTAGGTCTGATCGACCATCCGTAGATTCGTCAATGCCGAGCCGCGCCCGGCCAAGGTCAACAGACCGATCGGGCTGTCGATGGTTCGGTAGTGGATCATGCAACCTCCTGAGGTGGCCAGTGGTTCACCGGATGCTCGAGCGTCGTCCACAGATGCTGAACGGCATAGGACCGCCAAGGACGCCAGCGCGCGCTGTGCTCCAGTAGAGTGCGTTCATCCGTGGGCAAGCCCAGCTGCTTGGCGGCCATCCGAAGGCCCAGGTCGCTGGCGGGAAAAGCATCCGGGTCGCCAAGGCCGCGCATCGAAATTACTTCTGCGGTCCAGGGACCGATCCCCGGCAGGGCGAGCAATTGCTTTCGCGCACTTTCCCAGTCACTTCCGCTGTCCAGCACAACGGTTCCGTCGGCGAGGCCGGCTAGCAGGCCACTCAGCGTCCGCTGTCGTGCCTTGGGGACAGCCAGATGGACTGGATCGATCTCAGCGAGCTCTTCGACGGAGGGGAAGGTATGAGTCAGTGCGCCCGCGGGGTCGTTGATGGGCCGGCCGTACGCGGTAACCAGCCGGGCCGCATGGGTGCGCGCGGCCTTGGTCGATACCTGCTGACCCAGCACTGCGCGCACGGCGAATTCGGCCTCGTCGACCGTGCGGGGAATCCGTTGTCCTGGTGCCTTGGCCACCACCGGGCACAGGTCTGAGTCACGGCTGAGCGCGTCGACGACCGCTTCGGGATCGGCGTCTAGGTCCAGCAGTCGTCGGCAGCGGGCGATCGCGGTCGTGAGGTCGCGGAAGTCGTCGAGCACGAGCAGGCAGCGGACGTGATCGACCGCCGGTGTCAGGGTGACCACGGCACTACCGGAGGGAAGCCGCAGGCTGCGCCGGTACGCATTGTCGCGGACTTCCTCGCAGCCGGGCACGGCGCCGGCGGCCAGATGACCGAAGGCACCCTCATAGGCGAACGGTGTGCGTACCGGCAGTCGGAGGCACACCGTTCCCGGCGAAGCGGTGTCGGACCCGAACCGGACCGCTGCGCGTTTGCGCAGTGCCGTCGGTGTGCTTTCGAAGACCAGCCGGACGGTGTCGTTGAACTGACGGATGCTGGAAAACCCTGCGGCGAACGCGACATCGCCGAACGGCAGCTGTGTGGTCTCGATCAGCACCCGGGCGGTCTGTGCCCGTTGCGCGCGGGCCAATGCAAGCGGACCGGCGCCGACCTCCGCCTGCAAAAGCCGCTCCAGCTGGCGGGTGGTGTAACCGAGGTGGGCAGCAAGGCCGCCGACGCCCTCACGGTCTACCGTGCCGTCGGCGATTAGCCGCATCGTCCGCGCAACGACGTCACCGCGCACGTTCCATTCAGGAGAGCCCGGAGATGCGTCGGGACGACACCGCTTACATGCCCGGAAGCCCGCCCGTTGCGCGGCCGCCGCGGTCGGATAGAACCGCACGTTACGAGCGAAGGGGGGTCGCACGGGGCAGCTGGGGCGGCAGTAGATCCGGGTCGTCAGCACCGCGGTGACGAACCAGCCGTCGAACCGCGCGTCCTTCGATTGGACCGCGCGGTAGCAGCGTTCGAAATCTTCATGCACGCGTCCACAGTTACACCTGCCCACCGACAAGACTGGCGGAAAAACGACATCAAAGTGGCCCAGCAGTGACAACCAGATCGGACATGTCCGCTCCCTCTCTCTGATCTTGGAGTATACACTAATTATAGTGTAGACTCCAAATATGCTGTCCGGGGAGGACCTTTTTATCAGAGAGCACTTACCGATGGTCGCCCAACCCAGCTCTGTCGAAAGGAGACATCGCGATGATCCTCATCACCACCGCCGGCAAGGTCGGCTCAGACGCGTCGCGCCTGCTCGCACAACGACGTCATCCGGTTCGCGTTTTGGTACGCAAGCCGGAGAAGGCGGAGGCGCTGGGGCAGTCCGGGGTAGAAGTCTTCGAGGGCGATCTGGACGTTCCGGCAACCATAGACGCGGCCATGCAAGGTGTCTCGAGCGTGGTGCTCGTTAGTCCAGCGATACCAGCCCAGGAGCTGAACGTCATCGACAGCGCAGTCCGCGCGGGCGCCGGGCACATCGTGAAGATCACCAGTAAAGCCTCGGCCGACTCATGTATCGCTCGGCGTCGCGGCCAGGCCGAAATCGAGAACGGGCTGATCGCCTCGGGGCTCGGCTACACGCTCTTGCGAAACAACGCCTACATGCAGAACTTCCTCATGCTGGCACCCGCGATTGCCAAGACCGGCAGCTTCGGCGCGTCAACGGGTAACGGTCGGGTCGGCATGATCGACACGCGCGACGTGGCCGCCGTCGCCGCTGAGATCGCTGCTTCACCGGCCGCGCATGCGGGCAAGACCTATTGGCCCACCGGGTCCGAACATTTGTCCTACTCAGACGCGGCTGCGGTGCTGTCGAAGGTGCTCGGCCGGCCAATCACCTTCCGCCCACACACATTCCACGAGGAGAAGCAGGCGATGATCAACGCCGGCGTGCCCGATGCGGTCGCCGAGGACAACGCCAAAGCGCTTTGCCTGTTCGCCGAAGGCGACGCCGATTACGTCACTGATGACGTGCCCTCGCTCCTCGGCCGGCCAGCGCGCACGTTCGAACAGTTCGCCGCCGACCACGCCGAGCTGTTCTCGTGAAGCCGAATCGCCAGTTAGCCGACCGCCACGTTGCCTACGACGCGTCGGCTGCTTCCGGTGACCCAGCGATTTCAATTCAAAAGGATGGACGACTAATGGCTGAGCCAGCGGTCAAGCTCGTCGAGCACCCTTTCGATCATCGGATGCAACTCGTCAGCGATCTTCTTCTGGCTCTGTCCCTCACGGGCGCGCCGGCCGACTTCGGTAATGATGATCTGGAACACGCTCGCAAGAGCCATCCCCTCCAGCTTGGCGATCTCGGGGGCGACGGCGGTGCTGTCGCTGATGGCGGTAGCGAGGGCGCTGGCTTGGCGGTCGGTCAACTCCAGCGCCAGACGGTGGACGGTCGGACTGATGGCCGCCAGGTAGCCGAGTTCGCCATGCCAGAGCTCCGGCGGGATGCTGCGAATCCCGGTGACGGACTTCAGGATGAAGTCGCGGATGGCGGCCGCCGGAGTGATGGCGGGCGGTCGAGAGCGGATCAGGTCGCACAGCCGATCCTGGATCTGCTCGTCGCGATCGGTGACCAGTTGCTCCTTGGTCGGAAAGTAGTTGTAGACGGTTTGCTCGGCGACCTCGGCCTCGCGCGCGACGTCACTGATGGCGACGTGCTCATAGCCGCGCTCGGCGAACAGGCGGGCGGCAGTGTCGGCGATGAGTCGCCGGGTGCGCGCTTTCTTGAGCTCACGCAGCCCGGTGCCGTCCATATCAACAGATTAGCCGTGGTGATTCATCAAGACCGCAAACGAGTTCGGATCTGGTCATGTCGATGTTTTCGGGTTGTGCGCGTCGGTCTGCGTGGACTCGCGAGTTGCGCGCAGTCATGTGAGGACATCAAATTTCACGAAGGAGGGTGATCGTGGAAATGCAGCCAAGAGACGCGTCGGCGTCGGTCGTGCTGGTGCACGGCGGCATGCTAGGCCCCTGGATGTGGTCGCACGTCGCCAAGGTCATTGAACAGCAAGGTCTTTCGGTCTACGTGCCGGATCTGCCCAGTATGGGAAGCAACCCTAGCGAGACGCCGTTGGGAGACTTCTACGCCGACGCCGCGGAGGTGCGCCGCATCCTCGACCAGTTACGCCCACCGGTGCTGCTGTGCGGGCACTCCTACGGCGGTGCGGTCATCACCGAAGCAGCGGGAGGCCCGCACCCGGCAGTGGCCCACCTGGTGTATCTGACTGCCGCAATACCGGACATGAACCAGACCGTCGACGAGGCGGCGTCTGCCACGGCCAATCAAACCGACGTGTTGGGCCCGCTGATCCCGGTGAGCGGTCCCGCCGGAAGCATCATGCTGGATCCGGACGAAGCCATTGCAGCGCTGTTCCACGACTGCTCCGAGGAGCGCGCGCGTGAAGCGGCCGCTCTACTGCGCCCGATGAACCCGGTGGTGCGCGCCCAACCGTTGACCACGGCAGCGTGGCGCGACCTGCCGTCGACGATCGTGCAGGGCAGTGAAGACCGGATGCCCGCGATCCTCACGCCGGCCTTCTTTGATAACGACCCCGAAGTGATCACCCTGCCCACCGGACATTGCCCCAATTGGAGCCGCCCGGACCTCGTCGCCGAACTGCTGCTGAGCCGGGCAGAGCAGATAGCCAGGACCGCGGCCGCGTCTTGAAGCAGACAAACATGACCAATCCGTTTGGAACTGGTAAGTCGTTGATGCACAAGGTATTACCGATCACCGGCACGCCGTCGACATGCGGCTCAGCCTCGTCGCCTGATGGTGGATTTGCGAATCTACACCAGATTACCGGCCGGGCGCAGCGGCGTGAGCGGGCGAGGCCAGCCGGGTGGGGTCGTCGTGCCCGCGAAGTGTCACGGTCTCACCCAAAGACCAACGGGCACGCTCCTTTTCGCTCGCACCCTGCACTGTGTCTGCAGTCGCTAACAATCGGCCCGGGTGCGACTTGGCTAGCTCGCACAATCGGGCCGCCTCGTTGACCGGTTCGCCGATCACGGTGTATTCGAACCGCTCTTTGGCGCCGACATTGCCGGCGACGACTTGGCCGGCAGCCACACCGATACCGGCCTGGCACTCAGGTATCTCGTTGGCCAGCCGGTCGGCGATGGTCCGCGCGGCGGCCAGCGCTTCGTCTTCGGGGCTGTCGAGGCGATTCGGCGCGCCGAAGATGGCCAGCGATGCGTCGCCCTCGAACTTGTTGACCAGCCCGCAATGGTGGTCCACCTCCTCGACGACTATCGAGAAGAACCGGTTGAGCAACGCAACGACTTCGGCCGGAGGTTGGCTGGTCACCAACTGCGTGGAGCCGACGATATCGATGAAGACGACGGCGACGTGGCGTTCTTCCCCGCCCAGTTTCGGTCGCTCGCGTTCGGCGGCCGCGGCGACTTCGCGCCCGACGTGCCGGCCGAAAAGATCGCGCACGCGTTCGCGCTCGCGCAGGCCGTCGACCATCGAGTTGAAACCGCGCTGCAGCTCGCCGAGTTCGGTGCCGTCGAATACCACCAGGTTGCCCCGCAAATCGCCCTGCTCGACACGCTGGAGAGCCGCGCGCACCACCCGCACCGGTGTGGTGGTGAGCCAGGCCAGGATCCACGTCAGGATGCATCCGAAGATCAATGTTGCGATCGACACGATCACCACACCCACCGCAAACTGCGTCTCGGTCATATTCCGCATCAATGTCTGGAAGATCGCTACCAGAGCGATACCGATGATCGGGAGGCCCGAACCAAGGAACCAGACCATCATGGTTCGGCCCATGATGCCCGCGGTCAATCGCCGTGGCGGCCGTCCCGCCTCCAGCGCCTGCGCCGCAACCGGGCGCAGCGCGAACTCGGCGAGCAGATAGCTGCCGGTGGCAACCAGGACGCCGCAAATGCTCACCGCGAAGAGGAACCGCGGGATGAACATGGTGTTGGCCACACCGAAGAGCGTCGTCAATACCAGGGTCCCGCCACCCCACAGGATGAGGTCAACGAGCGCGATTCGCCACGGGGCCAGGAAGGTATTGCGCTCGTCGAGGCGGCTAGGTTTGCGCTCCTCGATCGCCCAGCGCAGCGCGATCACCGTCCTGCGGGTAATCCAGTAGGCGCCCACGGCCAAGGCCAACGCGACGTAGGCCGGTGCGGCCCCGAATGTGATCCACGCCGGCGCGTCGTCAAAAACGCTCGGTTCTGGAATGGCGACCGTCACCATCAGCAGCGCGACGCCGATGCCGATCAGGTTCGCACCCAGAACCAGCACCGTCATGATGATCTGGATGCGGATCCGACGACGCCGTTGGCTCTCCGAAACCCGCCCGAGCAACAGGGAGCCGTACGCCGGCGTTTCGGGCAGGCGGCCGCTCTGACGGGTGACCGTCTCGAGTACCCGGCCTATTCGTTGCGCCACGGACTGCTTGGCCGACATGGTGGCGCCAGCCTAATTTGTCGGTCACGCCCTAAGGTGAGTCGGGTGCGTTTAGTGATCGCCCAGTGCACCGTCGACTACATAGGCCGACTCACTGCGCATCTGCCGTCCGCGCGCAGGTTGCTGCTGTTCAAGGCCGACGGGTCGGTCAGTGTGCATGCCGACGACCGCGCCTACAAGCCGTTGAACTGGATGAGTCCGCCGTGCTGGCTGAGCGAAGAACTCAGCGGCGAGGTGCCGGTGTGGGTGGTGGAGAACAAAGCGGGCGAACAACTGCGCATCACCGTCGAGCAGATCGAGCACGATTCCAGCCACCACCTCGGTGTGGACCCCGGCCTGGTGAAGGATGGCGTCGAGGCTCATCTACAGGCGTTGCTCGCCGAGCACGTTCAACTGCTGGGCGAGGGATACACGTTGGTCCGCCGCGAGTACATGACCGCGATCGGGCCCGTCGATCTGCTGTGCCGCGATGAACTCGGGGGCTCGGTCGCGGTGGAAATCAAGCGGCGTGGCGAGATTGACGGCGTGGAGCAGCTCACCCGCTATCTCGAGTTGCTCAATCGTGACAGCCTGCTGGCGCCGGTGAAAGGGGTGCTCGCCGCTCAGCAGATCAAGCCGCAGGCGCGCACGCTGGCCATTGATCGCGGGATCCGTTGCTTAACACTGGATTACGACAAGATGCGCGGGATGGACAACGACGAGTACCGGCTGTTCTGACTTGGCGGATTAGACTGACGGCATGGCTCGACGCCACACACCGCCACGTGGGCGGCGTCCGACATCCTTATCGGGGGTCTTTCGCCGAATCGAAACAGGGCCGGACGGCCACGAATACGAAGTGCGCCCGGTCGCGGCGGCCCGGGCCGTCAAGACCTACCGCTGCCCCGGTTGCGACCACGAAATACGTTCCGGCGCAGCACATCTGGTGGTATGGCCAACTGATTCACCGCACGGGGGCGTCGAGGACCGACGGCATTGGCACACGCCGTGCTGGACCAACCGCGCGACTCGCGGTCCTACCCGAAAGTGGTCTTGATCAGCTGGCTTCAGGAAGCCTGATCGACCAACTCGATCAGCACCCCGCCGGCATCCTTGGGATGGATGAAGTTGATCCGTGAGTTCGCTGTGCCACGCCTGGGCGCCTCGTAGACCAGCCGGACGCCCTGCGAGCGGAGCCGCTTGCTGAGGCTGTCGAGATCGCTGACCCGAACGGCCAATTGCTGGATGCCCGGGCCGCGCTTGTCCAGGAACTTCGCGATCGCCGAGGAGTCGTCGATCGGGGCCATCAACTGGATCTGTGCCGTGCCGTTTTGGGCGCCGGGCACCGAGAGCATCGCTTCGCGGATTCCCTGGTCGTCGTTGACTTCCTCGTGCACCAGGATCATGCCAAGGTGGTCGTGGTACCAGGTGATTGCGGCGTCCAGGTCGGCGACTGCGATGCCGATGTGATCGATCGCCGTCACCAGAGCGGTGGACAGCAGCTGACGGGCGTCAACTTGATCGGTCGTCATCACGTAACGGTAACCTGACGGCAAAGATTGCGCATTTTCGGGGAGGCCCACTCGGCCGTCCGCGCACGCTTAGGAGGTAGTCGTGACGACGTCGGTGATAGTTGCTGGGGCGCGGACACCCATCGGCAAGTTGATGGGTTCGCTGAAGGATTTTTCGGCCAGTGATCTGGGTGCCATCGCGATCGCCGGCGCGCTGGAGAAGGCCAACGTAGGAGCTTCGGCGGTCGAGTACGTGATCATGGGCCAGGTATTGACGGCCGGGGCCGGCCAGATGCCTGCCCGGCAGGCAGCGGTGGCGGCCGGCATCGGCTGGGACGTTCCGGCGTTGACCATCAACAAGATGTGTCTGTCCGGTATCGACGCCATCGCACTCGCTGACCAGCTCATTCGTGCGGGTGAGTTCGATGTGGTGGTGGCCGGCGGCCAGGAGTCCATGACGAAGGCCCCCCACCTGCTGATGGACAGCCGCTCCGGCTACAAGTACGGCGATGTGACGGTCTTGGACCACATGGCCTACGACGGCTTGCACGACGTGTTCACCGACCAGCCGATGGGCGCGCTCACCGAGCAGCGCAACGACGTCGACAAGTTCACTCGCGCCGAACAGGACGAGTTCGCTGCCCGGTCCCACCAAAAGGCGGCCGCGGCGTGGAAGGACGGCGTCTTCACCGACGAAGTGGTGCCGGTGAACATCCCACAGCGCAAGGGTGATCCGCTGCAGTTCACCGAGGATGAGGGAATCCGCGCGAACACCACTGCCGAGTCTCTGGCCGGTCTCAAACCGGCATTTCGCCGCGATGGCACCATCACCGCCGGTTCGGCGTCGCAGATCTCCGATGGCGCGGCTGCGGTAGTGGTGATGAACAAGGACAAAGCGCAGCAGCTGGGGCTGACGTGGCTGGTCGAGATCGGTGCGCACGGTGTAGTGGCCGGACCCGATTCGACGCTGCAGTCGCAGCCGGCCAACGCGGTCAAGAAGGCGCTGGCCCGCGAGGGCATCTCCGTCGGCCAGCTTGATGTGGTGGAGATCAACGAGGCGTTCGCGGCGGTGGCGCTGGCCTCGACGCGTGAACTCGGCGTGAATCCCGAGATCGTCAACGTCAACGGCGGCGCGATCGCTGTCGGGCACCCGATCGGGATGTCGGGAGCCCGGATCACCCTGCATGCCGCGCTGGAATTGGCGCGCCGCGGCTCCGGTTACGGCGTCGCAGCGCTATGTGGGGCCGGCGGCCAGGGCGACGCGCTGATTCTGCGGGCCGGTTAGTTGGACCCCGACGGCGTTGCTGGGGCGCGCTGGGTCGGGTGTGTTTGTGATTTTCGTCATATGGGCCGATCCAGGGCCTTCTGAGCGAGGATTTCGGCGGGTTTTGCCTGCACATGGGCGCCGCCGCCACCGGGTGGATCGGTAACCGAGGCGCATGACAGACTTGACGGCGTGACTCGTCCGCGACCCTCGGTCGGACCTGGTTTGACCGGTGCAGTCGATCTGTCTGGTCTCAAGCAACGAGCTCAGCAGAATGCCTCGGCCAGCGGGCCTGCTGGGCAGACAACGTCGGCGGTGCCGGGCGCCACAGAGGTCACCGAGGCCAACTTCGAAAGCGAAGTTCTGATCCGGTCCGACGAAGTTCCCGTGGTTGTGCTGCTGTGGTCACCCCGCAGCGACGCCTGCGTCCAGCTGGCTGAGACGCTGGCCGGCCTGGCCTCCCAGGACGGCGGCAATTGGTTGCTTGCGACGGTCAACGTCGACGTGGCGCCCAGGGTGGCCCAGATATTCGGTGTCGAGGCGGTCCCCACCGTGGTGGCTTTGGCCGCCGGGCAGCCGATCTCCAGCTTCCAAGGCATGCAGCCTGCCGATCAATTGAGTCGCTGGCTGGACTCGTTACTTTCGGCGACAGCCGGCAAGCTGAAGGGCCCAACCGGTTCCGAACAACCCGAGGAAGTCGATCCGGAGCTGGCACAGGCCCGACAGCATCTCGAGGCCGGCGACTTCGAGGCCGCCAAGAAGTCGTATCAAGCGCTGCTGGAGGCCAATCCCGGCAGCGTCGAGGCGAAGGCCGCGATTCGGCAGATCGATTTCTTAACTCGCGCAACGGCGCAACGCCCGGATGCCGTCCCCGCCGCCGATGCCGCGCCGGGCGACATCGACGCGGCGTTCGCGGCCGCTGACGTGCAAATCCTCAACCAGGATGTGAGTGGGGCATTCGAGCGGCTGATCGCGTTGGTGCGCTGCACGTCTGGCGATGAGCGCACCTCAGTTCGTACCCGGCTGATCGAGCTGTTCGAACTCTTCGATCCGGCTGATCCTGAGGTGGTCGTCGGTCGGCGCAATCTCGCCAACGCCCTCTACTGAGACCCACTGGGGCGCTGACGTTTTAAGCCAGTTCTAGCCACAACGCCGATGTGGGCGGCAAGACCAGCACCGCCGAGGCCGGGCGACCATGCCATGGGTCCTCGGTGGCGTCGACGCCCCCAAGGTTGCCGATCCCCGAGCCGTTGTAGACCGTCGCGTCGGTATTCAGCACCTCGCGCCAGCGGCCCGCGCTGGGCAACCCGAGCCGGTAGCCGCTGTGCTCGGCGCCCGCAAAGTTGAACACGCAGGCCATCACCGAGCCGTCGTTGCCGTAACGCAGGAAGCTCAAGACGTTGTTGGCTGAATCGTTCGCATCGATCCACGAATAGCCTTCGGGGGTGGTGTCCTGGCTCCACAGCGCCGGATGACTCCGGTAAATGTCGTTGATGTCACCCACGAAACGCAGAATGCCGTTGGAGAAACCCAACTCGTCCAGCTGCCACCAGTCCAAGCCGTGCTGCTCAGACCACTCGGCGCGCTGGCCGAATTCCTGGCCCATGAACAACAGCTGCTTGCCCGGATGGGCCCACTGGTAGGCCAGCAGGCTGCGCAGCCCGGCGGCTTTGACGTGATTGTTGCCCGGCATCCGCCCCCACAACGTGCCCTTGCCGTGCACCACCTCGTCGTGACTGAGCGGCAGCACGTAGTTCTCGCTGAACGCGTACAGCATCGAGAAGGTCATCTCGTGGTGGTGGTAGCTACGGTAAATGGGATCGCGGCTGATGTAATCCAGCGTGTCGTGCATCCAGCCCATATTCCACTTCATCGAAAAGCCCAGGCCGCCAAGGCTGGTTGGTCGTGTCACCCCCGGCCACGATGTCGATTCCTCGGCGATCGTGACGATGCCCGGCGCAGCCTTGTGCGCTGTGGCGTTCATCTCCTGCAGGAACTGCACCGCTTCCAGGTTCTCCCGCCCGCCGTAGATGTTCGGGGTCCAGCCGTCCTCCGGGCGCGAGTAGTCCAGGTACAGCATCGACGCGACCGCGTCCACGCGTAAACCGTCGATGTGGAATTCTTCGAGCCAATACAATGCGTTGGCCACCAGGAAGTTACGTACCTCCCGACGGCCGAAGTCGAATACGTAAGTACCCCAGTCGAGTTGCTCTCCACGCTTGGGATCGGAATGCTCGTACAGCGGGGTGCCGTCAAACCGTCCCAGAGCCCATGCGTCCTTGGGAAAGTGCGCCGGTACCCAGTCCACGATGACACCGATACCGGCTTGGTGCAGGGCGTCGACTAGCGTCCGAAAATCGTCGGGTGTTCCGAATCGCGATGTGGGCGCGTAGTACGAAGTGACCTGATATCCCCATGATCCGGCGAACGGGTGCTCGGCTACCGGCAGCAGTTCTACGTGGGTAAACCCATGCTCCACAACATAATCCGTTAGCTCGCGAGCAAGCTCGCGGTAGCTGAGTCCCGGACGCCACGAACCGAGATGGACCTCGTAAGCGCTCATCGGCTCGAACACCGGGTTGCGCTGTGGACGCCGTGCCATCCACTCGTCGTCATCCCAGTGGTACTTACTAACCGTCACCCGCGATGCGGTGTGCGGCGGCACTTCGGTAGCGAAAGCGAACGGGTCGGCACGCTCGGTGACGACGCCGTCGGCGCCGTGCACTCGGAACTTGTAGAGACCGTCCAACGGGAACCCCGGCCAGAACAGCTCCCATACTCCGGACGAGCCCAGCACGCGCATGGGGGCCTCGTTACCGGTCCAGCCGTTGAACTCGCCGATCAGGCTGACGCCCTTGGCGTTGGGCGCCCACACGGCGAACGACACCCCATCGACGACACCGTCGGCCGTGGTGAACGAGCGAGGGTGGGCACCAAGGACTTCCCAGAGTCGCTCGTGCCGGCCTTCGGCGAACAGATGTAGGTCGACTTCGCCCAACGTGGGCAGGAATCGGTAGGCGTCCGCGATGGTGTACCGGTCGGAAGCGTCATAGCCGATCTGCAGTCGGTAGTCGATCAGGTCGACGAACGGCAGCGCCACGGCGAACAAACCTGAATCGATGTGCTGCATCGGGAACCGGTCGTCACCGACGATCGCGACGACTTCGGCCGCGTGCGGGCGGAATGCCCTGATGACGGTGTGGTCGCCGTACTCGTGGGCACCCAGGAAGCCGTGCGGGTTGTAGTGCGCGCCTGCCACCAGACGCGCCAGGTCGGCAGAGTCAGGCGCTAGGTGCGCCCCGGCCAGTTGGTCAGCTCGGCTCACGTTCGCTCACCTCCTGCGTAGCAACGTGATTCGGGATTCGTACGGTATGAGCGGCATATTGATAATGTGCGCGACCGCCTGAGCAGGGTCGATACGAATGTAATTCGCGTGCCCCCATTGGAATTCCTGGCCAGTTATCTCATCGCGTACCCAGAACCGTTCGTAGGGTTCCATACCCAATGCGGCCATGTCTAACCACAGCGTCGCCTCCTCGGGCCCGAACGCGTTGAGTGTCACCACGACCAAAACGCAGTCTCCGGTGGCCGGGTCGAACTTGCTGTAGGCCATTAGCGCTTCGTTGTCCACGACATGGAAATAGATGGTGCGCAACTGCTGCAGCGCCGGATGTAGCCGACGAATCGCGTTGAGCTGCTTGATAAACGGCTCAAGTGATCTACCTTGGGCGAGTGCGCCCGCGTAGTCGCGGGGACGTAATTCGTACTTCTCCGAATCCAGGTACTCCTCGCTGCCTTCCCGCACGGCGCGGTGCTCGAACAGCTCGTAACCGGAGTACACGCCCCAGGCCGGACTCATGGTCGCCGCCAGCACCGCGCGGACGGCGAACATACCCGGGCCGTTGTGCTGCAATACGGCGTGCAGGATGTCGGGGGTGTTGACGAACAGGTTCGGCCGGCGGAAGTCGGCGAGTGCGGCGATGTCGTTGCCGAATTCGGTGAGTTCCCACTTGGCTGTGCGCCAGGTGAAGTAGCTGTAGGACTGCGTGAAGCCGAGCTTGGCCAGCCCGTACTGGCGCGCCGGCGGCGTGAAAGCCTCCGAGAGGAACAGCACGTCGGGGTCGGTGTCCTTGACCTGACCGATCAGCCAGGCCCAGAAGTCGGGCGGCTTGGTGTGCGGGTTGTCGACTCGAAAGAACTTGATGCCGTGGTCGATCCAGTGCCGGACGACGCGCAGCACTTCGTCGTAGAGACCGGCGGGATCGTTGTCGAAGTTGATCGGATAGATGTCTTGGTACTTCTTCGGGGGGTTTTCCGCGTATGCGGTGGTGCCGTCCGGCAATTCGGTGAACCACTGCCGGTGATCGCGGGCCCATGGATGATCCGGTGCGCATTGCAGCGCCAGATCCAGGGCCACCTCCATACCCAGATCCCGTGCCGCGGCGACGAAATCGTCGAAGTCGTCGATGGTGCCCAGGCGGGGGTGAATGGCGTCGTGGCCGCCCTCATCGCTACCAATCGCCCACGGAGACCCCACATCTGTCGGAGCGGCGGCGGGGGAGTTGTTGCGGCCCTTGCGGTGTACCTTGCCGATCGGGTGGATCGGTGGCAGGTATACGACGTCGAAACCCATCTCGGCGATACGCGGAAGCTCCGCGGCGGCCGTGTCGAAGGTGCCGTGCACCGGCTTGCCGTCGGCGTCCCACCCACCCGTGGAGCGTGGAAACATCTCGTACCACGAGCCGAAGCGGGCCAGCGGCCGATCTACCCAGATCCCGAACTGCTCGCCCCGGGTGACGATGTCGCGCAACGGATAGGTGGTCAGAAGTTCATCGATCTCGGGCGCCAGCGCCAGCACGGTGCGCGTCACCGGGTCCCCCGGGGTCCGCAACGCCTTTGCGGCCGCCAGCAGCGGATCGCGCCCCGCGCGCGGCACCCCGGTCGCGGCACGCTGGAACAGCGCAGCACCGATCAAGAGATCGTTGGACAGTTCCGTCTCGCCCTGGCCGGCGTCCAGCTTGGCAACAAGGCCATGCCGCCAGGTGTGGATCGGGTCTCCCCACCCGTCGACGCGGAAGGTCCATAGACCGACCCGGTCGGGGGTGAACTGACCGTGGAAAACGTACGGTTCCTGGCCCATCGTCATGGGAAGCAGGAGCGGCTTGACCCGCTCGGTCGCCTTGGCTTCGGGCGCCGATATCGGCCTTTCCGGGGCCTGGACCGCCTTGATCCGGCGGGTTTCCGTTACCTGCGGATAGCGCGGCCCCAGGTAGCGCACCACCAGGGTCGCTGCCACGGCCTCGTGGCCTTCCCGCCATACCGTCGCGCTGACCGGGACCATCTCACCGACCACGGCTTTGGCGGGGTATGCGCCGCATGAAACGACGGGCTGGACGTTATCGATCTCGACACGACCGGGCACCACCACTCCGTTCCGATCCGTTCCGATTGTGTGCGGCCAAACCGCGGAGTGCTGCGTCGCGGAATGCCTAACGTCTTGCGAAATTCCTCTCGTGGGGAACTTCCTTTGATGGGGAAGCATCTTTGCGGCCCCAATAACTACCCGATACCCACCCTAGTGTCCGGTCACACACGTGGGCTAAAAGCGGTCTCTGACGTCGCCGTGCGCGCAGGGGAATCCTCAGTAAGGTAGAGACGCGTGAAAGCCCTCCGCCGGTTTACCGTCCGTGCTCACCTACCCGAGCGTCTTGCCGCGCTGGATCAGCTGTCGAACAATCTGCGGTGGTCGTGGGACAAACCGACACAGGATCTTTTCGCAACCATCGATCCGACCTTGTGGGAGCGGTGCGGCCGCGACCCGGTGGCGCTGCTGGGGGCGGTGAAACCGGCACGCCTTGACGAGTTGGCGCTCGACGAAGGCTTCCTGCGCCGGTTCGACGAACTGGCGGCCGATCTGAACGACTACCTCAGCCGTCCACTGTGGTATCAGCAACAGCAGCAGGCCGGCGTCGCGATGCCGGCCGAGGTCGCATACTTCTCGATGGAGTTCGGCGTTGCCGAGGTGCTGCCCAATTACTCCGGCGGCCTGGGCATCCTCGCCGGTGACCACCTGAAGTCGGCCTCGGATCTCGGCGTGCCACTGATCGCGGTGGGCCTGTACTACCGCTCGGGCTACTTCCGGCAGTCGCTGACAGCGGACGGCTGGCAGAACGAGACCTACCCGTCGCTGGACCCACAGGGGCTCCCGTTGCGGCTGCTGACCGACGCCACCGGTGATCCCGTGCTGGTCGAGCTGAGCCTGCCTGACTCCGCGCAGCTGCGGGCCCGGATCTGGGTCGCCCAGGTGGGCCGTGTACCGCTGCTGTTGCTGGATTCCGATGTCCCTGAGAACGAGCACGAGCTGCGCGGTGTCACCGATCGCCTGTACGGCGGCGATCAAGAACACCGGATGAGGCAAGAGATCCTGGCCGGCATCGGCGGGGTACGGGCGATCCGCGCCTTCACCGCCATCGAAGGGCTGCCCGCGCCCGAGGTATTTCACATGAACGAGGGGCACGCCGGATTCCTCGGAGCCGAACGCATCCGCGAGCTGATCACCGAGTCGGGATTGGATTTCGACACCGCGTTGACGGTGGTGCGGTCCAGCACCGTGTTCACCACGCACACCCCGGTGCCCGCCGGCATCGACCGCTTCCCGGTCGAGATGGTGCGGCTCTACTTCGACGACCACCTCGACGACAAGAATCGAGGCGCCAGCGCGCCTGTGTTGCTGCCTGGCGTCCCGACCGCCCGGATCGTCGCGCTCGGCGCCGAGGATGATCCGGAAAAGTTCAACATGGCCCACATGGGCCTGCGGCTGGCCCAGCGCGCCAACGGTGTCTCGTTGCTGCATGGTCGGGTGAGTCGGGCCATGTTCAACGAGCTCTGGCCCGGATTCGACTCCGTTGAGGTACCGATCGGATCGATCACCAACGGCGTTCATGCGCGCACCTGGGCGGCGCCACAGTGGTTGCAGCTGGGCCGCGAACTGGCCGGTTCGGACTCGTTCAGTGATCCCGGTGTCTGGCTGCGCCTGCAGGAGGTCGACCCCGGTCATCTGTGGTGGATCCGCTCTCAACTGCGGGCGCTGTTGGTCGAGGATATCCGGACGCGGCTGCGCCGCTCGTGGCTGGAACGCGGCGCCTCGGATGCCGAACTGAGCTGGATTTCAACGGCATTCGATCCAAACGTGCTTACCATCGGGTTCGCTCGGCGAGTACCGACGTACAAGCGGCTGACCCTGATGCTGCGCGACCCGGACCGACTGGAGCAGCTGCTGCTCGACAAAAAACGACCGATTCAGCTGATCGTTGCCGGCAAGTCGCACCCGGCCGACGACGGGGGCAAGGCGCTGATCCAGCAGGTGGTGCGGTTCGCCGACCGGCCCGAGGTGCGCCACCGTATCGCGTTCTTGCCCGACTACGACATGTCGATGGCCCGGCTGTTGTATTGGGGCTGCGACGTCTGGTTGAACAATCCGCTGCGGCCCCTGGAAGCCTGCGGCACCTCAGGAATGAAGAGTGCGCTCAATGGCGGGTTGAACTTGTCCATCCGCGACGGCTGGTGGGATGAATGGTACGACGGCGAAAACGGTTGGGCGATACCGTCTGCCGACGGGCTGGCCGACGAGGCCCGTCGCGACGACCTGGAATCCAGCGCGCTCTACAAGCTCCTGGAGCAAGCGGTGGCACCGAAGTTCTACGAACGCGACGAACATGGGGTGCCGCCGCGGTGGATCGAAATGGTGCGCCACACCTTGCAGACCCTCGGCCCGAAAGTACTGGCGTCCCGGATGGTGCGTGATTACGTCGAGCACTACTACACGCCGGCGGCGCAGTCGTTGCGCAGGACCATCGCACCCGCCGAGGGCGACGAAAGCGAGGCAAGCGGCGTGGAGTTCGGCGCTGCGCGCGAACTGGCCGCCTACCGCAGGCGCGCCGAACAAGCCTGGCCCAAGATCGACATCACTGACGTCGACAGCACCGGCCTGCCGGATACTCCGGTGCTGGGCTCGAAGCTGACCCTGACCGCGACCGTGCAACTGGCCGGGTTGGCGCCCGACGAGGTCACGGTCCAAGCGCTGGTGGGCAGGGTTGATGCCAGCGATGCACTGCTGGACCCGGTGACCGTCGAAATGTCGTATGCCGGCACTGCCGAAGGAGGCAACCAGGTCTTCTCGACGACGATGCCGCTGCCACTGGCTGGAGCGGTCGGATACACGGTGCGCGTGCTGCCCAACCATCCGATGCTTGCTGCCAGCAACGAGCTCGGCCTGGTCACCCTGGCTTAAGACTTTGGGGCAGTGCGCAGCCGCTCCAGCGCCCCGCGGACCTGCGCGGCGTCGGTGGTCTGCCAAAACGGCGGTAGCGAGGCGCGCAGGTAACCGCCGTAGCGGGCGGTGGCCATCCGGGAGTCGAGCACCGCAACCACTCCGCGGTCAGTGACACGACGCAACAGCCGTCCCGACCCTTGCGCCAGCAGTAGCGCCGCGTGGCTGGCGGCAACGGCCATAAAGCCATTACCGCCACGTGCGGCCACCGCGCGCTGGCGAGCGCCCAGCAGTGGGTCGTCGGGCCGGGGGAATGGGATGCGGTCGATCATTACCAGCGACAGCGATGGTCCCGGCACGTCGACGCCCTGCCACAGGGACAAGGTGCCGAACAGTGAGGTCTCCGCGTCGGCGCTGAACTGCTCGACCAGCGCGGAGGTGCTGTCGTCGCCCTGACACAACACCGGGGTCGACAGCCGTTCGCGCATGGCCTCGGCGGCGGCCCGGGCGGCCCGCATCGACGAGAACAGCCCCAGCGTGCGCCCGCCGGCGGCGGTGATGAGCTCGGCGATTTCGGCTAGCTGCGCGGCCGAGCCGGTGCCGTCCCGGCCCGGCGGTGGCAGATGGGCCGCGACGTAGAGGATTCCCGCCTTGGCGTGGTGGAACGGCGATCCGACGTCGAGACCACGCCAGGGTGGGTACTCAGCGGAGTCCGGTCCGGCCAGGCCCCACGCCGTGGCCATCGCGTCGAAGGATCCGCCGACCGTCAGGGTCGCCGATGTCAACACAGTCGTCGACCGCGCGAACACGTGGTCGCGCAGCAACGCGGCCACCGACAGCGGCGCCACCCTCAGCACCGGGCGGGGCGAACCCCGATTGCCCTCGTGATCCAGCCAGACCACATCCGTGCGGTCCGGGATGGCGGGAGCGAACGAGGCCAGGACGCGCGAAGCGGTATCGGATATCTCGCTCAGCGCTGCAACCGCTTCGGCCCGCGCTGATGCCGCCTTGGCGTCGCTGGTGGTGTCGATCGCCGAGCGTGCCGCGCTGGCGCCATCGCGCAACGCGACCAGATATGTCGCCATCTCCTCGTCGAGATGATCGATGCGGCCTGGTGTTGCGTCGTGGATCGCGGCTGCGAAGTTGGCCGACGTCGCCTCCAGCCGCTGCGTCAGCTCCGGATCCACCAGACGGGTGATCCGCCGGGATGCAACGCCAAGCGTCGCCGGCGTCAGTTCCGCGGTGGCCACCGACGTCACCCGGTCTACCAACTCGTGCGCTTCGTCGACCACCAGCAGCGCGTGTTCGGGCAGCACCGCCGATTCGGCAACGGCGTCGATGGCCAGCAGCGCGTGATTGGTGACGACAACATCGGCCCGGCCGGCGGCTCCTCTTGCCCGTTCGGAAAAGCACTCAGTGCCAAACGGGCAGCGGGCCACGCCGAGACATTCCCACGCGGAAACGCTGACCTGGGACCAGGATCGGTCTGGCACACCGGGCTTGAGGTCATCGCGGTCACCGGAGTCGGTCGTCGACGCCCAGGCGGTGAGTCGCTGCACGTCACGACCCAGCGCGGTGACCGCCATGGCGTCGAAGAGTTCGTCCTGCGGCCGTTCGGCAAGACTCTCTTCATCGGCGTCGGCCGCGCTGCCGTTGTGAATCTTGTTGAGACACAGGTAATTTCGTCGTCCTTTGAGCAATGCGAACTGCGGCCGGCGGGGTAGTGCGTCGGCGAGCGAATCTGCCAGTCTGGGCAGATCACGATCTACGAGTTGACGCTGTAAGGCAATGGTTGCCGTCGAAACCACGACCGGCCCCTCGTCGCTGACCGCGCGGACGATCGCGGGAATCAGGTATGCCAGTGACTTACCGGTCCCGGTGCCTGCCTGCACGACGAGGTGCTTACCGGTGTCGAAGGCCTGCGCAACGGCAGCGGCCATCTCAAGCTGGCCACTGCGTTCGCTGCCGCCGAGCCCGGCCACGGCGATGGCCAGCAACTCGGGCACGGATACTGACACCTCTGGCGTGATTACTCCCTTGGTCTATGGGCTCCCCGGCACGTCGACGGTATAGCTCAGAAGCCGATCTGCACCGTCGGGATCGCCGCGTCGCCGTGCGCTAATTTCAGTCCCTCCCATGGCAGGCTGTGCAGCCCGGACGCCACCAGGTCCCGGGCTGCGGCCAGCGCTCCTCGACCCGTTTCGGCCACTACATCCCCGCCGCGCACCAGCGGGACGGTCAGCACCCGGAACGGCTCGGTGGTGGGGGGTGGACGGCCCGCCGGATACACGATCTCCTCGGTGATCGTGCCGGTCGGGCGTGACAAGCGCAGCGCGTCTTTATGGCCGCCGTCGGATTCTTTGTGGGTGCTGCGCTTGTGTACCGGCATGCCGTCCACTTCGACCAGCTTGTAGACCATGCTCGCGGTGGGGGCACCCGAACCGGTGACCAGCGACGTGCCGACGCCGTAGCTATCCACCGGCTCGGCGCGCAACCCGGCGATGGAGAACTCGTCGAGATCGCCGGACACCACGATGCGGGTCTGGGTCGCGCCCAGTTGGTCGAGCTGCTCGCGCACCTGGCGGGCCAGCACTCCCAGCTCGCCGGAGTCGATGCGCACCGCGCCTAGCGTCGCCCCGGCGGCGGCGACGGCGTTGGCCACACCGGTTGTCACGTCGTAGGTGTCCACCAGCAGCGTGGTGTGTACGCCCAGCGCGTCGACCTGGGCACGAAATGCGGCCAGTTCGTCGGGTCCGTCGTCGCGTGTGTGCAGCATGGTGAACGCGTGCGCGGCGGTGCCCTCCGTGGGTATCCCATATCGCCGCTCGGCTTCCAGGTTGGATGTTGCGGTAAACCCGGCGATATAGGCGGCGCGGGCCGCGGCCACGGCGGCGCGTTCGTGGGTTCGTCGTGATCCCATCTCGATCAGCGGTCGTTCTCCCGCGGCGCTGACCATTCGCGCCGCCGCGGATGCGATCGCGGTGTCGTGGTTGAAGATCGACAGCGCCAGCGTTTCGAGCACCACGCATTCGGCGAAGCTGCCGGTCACCGACAGCACCGGGGAACCGGGAAAGTACAGGTCGCCTTCGGCGTAGCCGTCGATATCGCCGCCGAACCGGAAATCGCGGAGGTAACGCAGCGTGTCGGGGTCGAGGAATTGCGCCAGCAGGTGGCACGCGTCGTCATCAAACCTGAACTGCGGCAACACTTCCAGCAGTCGGCCGGTTCCGGCGACCACACCATAACGGCGACCCTCGGGGAGGCGTCGGGCGAACAGTTCGAACGTGGTCCGGCGATTGGCGGTGCCGTCGCGCAGCGCCGCTGCCAGCATGGTCAACTCGTATTTGTCTGTTAGCAGCCCAGCTAAGACCGGGTCGTTCATCCCGTAAAGGTAACGGCTGGCGGCAGGCGGCCTATCCCTCGGTATCGTAGAGGCCATGGTTGTTGCGTCAGCGCCCACCAAGCCGGGCACTACCGGACAACGCGAGTCCGCTCCGGTGCACGTCACGGCCAGTCCATGGGTCACCATCGTGTGGGACGACCCCGTCAACCTGATGACCTACGTGACGTATGTGTTTCAGAAGTTGTTCGGCTACAGCGAGCCGCATGCCACCAAGCTGATGCTGCAGGTGCATAACGAAGGTAAGGCAGTGGTGTCGGCGGGCAGCCGGGAGTCGATGGAGGTCGACGTGTCCAAACTGCACGCCGCCGGTTTGTGGGCGACGATGCAGAAGGACCGGTGAGATTCGAGGGCATCCGGGATTTCCCGTGCGCAAATGGAAGCGCGTCGAGACCGCAAACGGTCCCCGTTTTCGGTCCGCCTTGGCTCCGCATGAGGCGACCCTGCTCAAGAACCTCGTCGTCGCGATGATCGGCTTGCTCGACGAGCGCGAATCTTCCTCGCCGGCAGACGAACTCGAGGAGATCACCGGTATCAAGACCGGAAACTCCGAACCGCCGCGGGAGTCGACGCTGCGTCGACTGCTGCCAGATTTCTACAAGTCCGACGGGGACGACGACTCCTCGACCGATACTTCCGAAAGCCTCAACGCCGCACTGCGCAGTCTGCACGAACCAGAGATCATTAACGCCAAACGCGTTGCCGCACAGGAGTTGTTGGACACTCTTCCGGACAACGGCGGCCGGTTCGAACTGACCGAGGAAGGCGCCAACGCGTGGATCGCGGCGGTCAACGACATTCGGCTGACGCTGGGAGTCATGCTCGAGATCGGGCCCGAGGGCCCGGATCGCTTGGCGGCTGACCATCCGTTGGCCGCGCATTTCGACGTCTACCAGTGGCTGACAGTCTTGCAGGAATACCTCGTCCTGGTGCTGATGGGGCAGCAATGATCCTGATGGCGGCCGGATGAATTCCATCACGGACGTCGGGGGAATCCGCGTCGGCCATTACCACAGACTGGACCCCGACGCGTCCTTAGGCGCCGGTTGGGCCTGTGGCGTGAGCGTCCTGCTGACCCCACCCGGGACGGTTGGGGCGGTCGATTGCCGGGGCGGTGCGCCCGGCACCCGCGAGACCGACTTGCTGGATCCGGCCAACACCGTGCGATTCGTCGACGCGGTGTTGCTCGCCGGCGGCAGCGCCTACGGTCTGGCAGCCGCCGACGGCGTCATGCGCTGGTTGGAGGAACACGACCGTGGCGTGGCAATGGAGGGCGGCGTGGTGCCCATCGTGCCCGCTGCGGTGATCTTCGATCTGCCGGTCGGCGGCTGGGACTGCCGGCCGACCGCTGACTTCGGGTATTCCGCAGCCAGTGCCGCGAGCGATGAAGGGGTGCTCGTCGGGACGGTCGGCGCCGGGGTGGGGGCGCGGGCCGGCGTACTCAAGGGTGGTATCGGAACCGCCTCGACGACACTGCCGTCCGGCGTGACCGTCGGCGCGCTGGTCGCGGTGAACTCGGCAGGCGACGTGGCCGACCGCGCCACCGGCCTGCCGTGGATGGCGGCCTTGATCGAAGAGTTCGCGCTGCGGCCACCGCGGGCCGAGGAGATCGACGCGTTCGCGCAGCTGCCGTCGCCCTTGAGCCCGCTGAATACCACCATCGCGGTGGTGGCGACCGACGCCGCGCTGACCTCGGCGGCATGCCGACGCGTCGCGATCGCCGCCCACGACGGCCTGGCCCGCACCATCCGGCCGGCACATACGCCGTTGGACGGCGATGCAGTGTTCGCGCTGGCTACCGGGGCGGTCGAGGTGGCGCCGGCGGTCAGTTCGAAACCAGTGCCCGCCGCATTTTCTCCGCAGACCGGCCTGATCACCGAGGTGGGAGCGGCCGCGGCTGATTGCCTGGCTCGTGCCGTGCTGGTCGGTGTGCTCGCCGCCGAGTCGGTGGCCGGAATACCCACCTACCGCGGCATGTTGCCCGGAGCATTCGGGTCCGAAAATCTCGGGAAAGGGAACGGTTGACGTGCTGGTGATTCGCGTTGACCTGGTGGAGGCCATGGTTATCCACGCGCGTCGCGACCACCCCGACGAAGCGTGCGGGGTGCTGGCCGGCCCGGAAGGCTCCGATCGTCCGGAGCGGCACATCCCGATGGTCAATGCCGAGCGCTCGCCGACCTTTTATCGCTTCGACGCCCAAGAGCAGCTCAAGGTGTGGCGGGCAATGGACGATGCCGATGAGGTCCCGGTCGTCATCTATCACTCGCACACCGCAACCGAGGCCTACCCGAGCCGCACCGACGTGAAGCTGGCTGCCGAGCCGGACGCGCACTACGTGTTGGTATCCACCCGCTACCCGGACCGCCACGAGCTGCGCAGCTATCGCATCGTCGACGGCGCCATCACCGAAGAACCGCTCGATATCGTCGAGCAGTACCCGCCTGACCCGTCCTAGAAAGGCCCGCATGAGCGTCACCGTGTCCATCCCGACCATCCTCAGGCCGCACACCGGTGGCGAGAAGCGCGTCTCCGCGCGCGGTGACACACTGGGCGCGATCATCAGCGACCTGGAGGCCAACTACTCCGGTATCTCCGAGCGCCTGATCGATAACGGCAAGCTGCACCGCTTCGTGAACATCTACGTCAACGACGAGGACGTGCGATTCTCCGGCGGCCTGGGCACCACGATCGCCGACGGCGACTCGGTGACCATCCTGCCCGCGGTGGCGGGTGGTTGTGCCGGTGGGTGAGCGGAGCACATGACGCGCTACGACTCGCTGCTGCAGGCCCTGGGCAACACGCCGCTGGTCGGTCTGTCGCGACTCTCACCGCGTTGGAGCAACGGGTCGGATGGACCGCACGTGCGGCTCTGGGCCAAACTCGAGGACCGAAACCCGACCGGTTCGATCAAGGACCGGCCGGCGCTGAGGATGATCGAGCAGGCCGAAGACGACGGGTTACTGGCGCCCGGCGCGACGATCCTCGAGCCCACTAGCGGTAACACCGGCATCTCACTGGCGATGGCGGCCCGGTTGAAGGGTTACCGGTTGATCTGCGTGATGCCCGAGAACACCTCCATCGAACGGCGTCAGCTGCTGGAGCTCTACGGCGCACAGATCATCTTCTCGCCGGCCGAGGGCGGGTCGAACACCGCGGTGGCGACCGCCAAGGAGCTGGCCGCCGCCAACCCATCGTGGGTGATGCTGTATCAGTACGGCAATCCGGCCAACACCGACTCGCACTACCGCGGCACCGGACCCGAATTGCTGGCCGACCTCCCCGAGATCACTCACTTCGTCGCCGGCCTGGGTACCACCGGCACCCTGATGGGCACCGGGCGATTTCTTCGTGAGCACGTTCCCGACGTCAAGATCGTGGCCGCCGAACCTCGCTACGGCGAAGGGGTGTATGCGCTGCGCAACATCGATGAAGGATTTGTGCCCGAACTTTATGATCCGGACGTACTTACCACCCGCTACTCGGTCGGCTCGGCCGACGCGGTCCGTCGCACGCGCGAGCTGGTGGACTGCGAAGGAATCTTTGCGGGCATCTCGACGGGTGCGGTGCTGCATGCCGCCCTGGGAATCGCAGCGACGGCGCTGGCGGCCGGTGAGTGCGCTGACATCGCCTTCGTGGTCGCCGACGCCGGCTGGAAGTATCTGTCTACCGGCGCCTACACCGGTAGCCTGGATGATGCCGAGAACGCTTTGGAAGGGCAGCTATGGGCATGACCCAGGGACATCCGCGGGCGCCAGCAACACAGCCGAAGAAACGGCCCCGCTGGATGGTGGGCGGGGCCACGATCCTCACCTTCGTGGCGCTGCTTTACCTTGTCGAGCTGATTGACCAGCTGACGGGCAACAAGCTGGACGACAATGGGATCAGGCCGCTGGAAACCGACGGGCTGTGGGGGATCATCTTCGCACCGGTTCTGCACGCCAACTGGGCGCACCTGATGGCCAATACGATCCCAATGCTGGTGCTGGGCTTTCTGATGACGCTGGCCGGATTGTCCCGGTTCGTCTGGGCCACCGCGATCGTGTGGATCCTGGGCGGCTTCGGCACCTGGCTGATCGGCAACATGGGCAGCAGCTGCGGCCCGACGGACCACATCGGGGCCTCCGGCCTGATCTTCGGCTGGCTGGCCTTCCTTCTGGTGTTCGGGCTTTTTGTCCGCAGGGTGTGGGACATCATCATCGGGCTGGTGGTCTTGTTCGTGTACGGCGGCATCCTGCTCGGCGCGATGCCGGTGCTCAACCAATGTGGTGGCGTGTCCTGGCAGGGCCATTTGTGTGGTGCCATTGCCGGCGTCGTGGCGGCGTATCTGTTGTCCGCTCCCGAACGCAAGGCCCGCGCACAGAGAAAAGCCGGCACTGGTTCGCCGCGCCCGAAGACATGAGCTCGCTACTGGCACCCGTCGGGGTCTTCGACTCCGGCGTCGGGGGACTGACGGTTGCCCGCGCGATCATCGACCAACTGCCCGACGAGGACATCGTCTACGTCGGCGACACCGGTAACGGTCCCTACGGTCCCCTCACCATCTCCGAGGTCCGTGCGCACGCACTGGCCATCGGTGACGACCTCGTCGGCCGCGGCGTCAAGGCGCTGGTGATCGCATGCAACACGGCGTCTGCGGCGTGCCTGAGGGATGCTCGCGAGCGCTACGACGTGCCCGTCGTCGAGGTGATCTTGCCGGCGGTGCGCCGTGCGGTCGCCACTACCCGCAACGGCCGCATCGGGGTCATCGGCACGCGGGCGACCATCGCATCGCACGCCTACCAGGACGCGTTCGCCGCCGCCCGCGACACCGAGATCACCGCGGTGGCCTGCCCGCGTTTTGTCGACTTCGTCGAGCGCGGCGTGACCAGCGGGCGTCAGGTGCTCGGACTGGCCGAGGGTTATCTGGAGCCGCTGCAGCGCGCCCAGGTCGACACCCTGGTGCTGGGATGTACGCACTATCCACTGCTGTCCGGGCTGATCCAACTGGCGATGGGCGAGAACGTGACGCTGGTTTCGAGCGCTGAGGAAACCGCGAAGGAAGTGCTTCGGGTGCTCACTCAGCGGGACCTGCTGCGCCCGCATGACGCACCGCCCGCCACCCGGGTTTTCGAAGCCACGGGCGACCCTGAGGCGTTCACCAAACTGGCGGCGCGATTCCTGGGTCCCGCGGTAACCGGCGTTGAACCCGTTCGTCACACCCACGTTTCCTAGGTATGCAGATGATTCTGATCACCCAATGCGGCAATGTTTTC
>Ga0210393_10000821_pt1 | contig 26746 bp, 22 predicted proteins | sample IncBWC27OmetaG_FD_160068 | JGI IMG/M metagenome (GOLD analysis project Ga0210393, IMG submission 160068) | Forest soil microbial communities from Barre Woods Harvard Forest LTER site, Petersham, Massachusetts, United States - Inc-BW-C-27-O ...
GCTGCCGAAATACAGCGCCGATTCGGAGCAGAAGAACTGCGCCGCCGCCCCCTCCAACGCCTCGTGCTCCGGGTGATTGCCGCGCAGCAGCCGCGAGCCGCCGGCGCCCACCGGAACCCTGCGGCACACCGCTTCGATCGCTGCCTCCCGCAACTCTGAGGAATTCGCGAGTCCCAGGTAGTCGTTGGAGGCAAAGTCCAAGCCCTCCGCCGACGTGAGAGCCCGGCGCCGACCGGCCGCCGAAAGATTGACGAGATCCGCTTCCAAGTGCGCGAACGGCCGCCATCTGTGCGACGAATCGCCGCCGGTCAGTTCCGTTTGCGAATTCTCGCCCCTGTCCACCGCCTGCTCAAGCACTCACGGCCTCCAACACTCCTCCAGGCACCACGCCGGCGTACCTGCGCTCAACTCTCGCAACACCCCCACGACCCGCTGGTAGTCCTGCTGCGAGAACTCCCGCCACCTCACTTCGGGACCGAACTTCGCGTCCCGCTTGACCATCAGCCCGAGCAACAAATAACTGTCGATCGGCGGGATGATATGCCCCGCCAGCGGCGTGGCCTCGAAACCCCCCAGCACAAACGCGCTCTTCAAGTAAGTCGACACCAGTTTTGCCGCCACTCCATACATCACGGCTTTCTGGTAATGAGTCCGCAGATATTGTTGCACGCCCACCACCCACCGATTGAACTGTACATCGTATTCCTCCAAGGTCGCCTCATGATTGACAGGGTCCTGCAGATATTCCAACACGCCGCAATTGCGCAGCGCCGTGATGAATTCGCGACGCTTCGCCGTGGCCGAGCCCGCCTGAGCCGCGCGACACGCCGCCCACAGGGAAAACCGCTCGCGCGCCACCTGGATCGTATAACCCATGAATTCATCGTCTCCGCATGAAATAGGGACTCCTGCTTCGCACGTGACAGCAGCGTTCAATTCTTGCGACCAAGCAATCGCTCAATCCTTGCGACCGCTTCTGCCATTGAACCGTGGCGCAAGTCCCGAGCGCTGAAAATCCCCGCAACGTCGGCGCGCAACCTGCGACCAGTCAATGAGCGCTCCGCTTCCTCGCCGATGCCGGGCACCGCGTGTCATATTGGCGAGCACTCCCACCGTCATCAGTAGCTCCGTGACACGGCCATCACGCGTTCTCTCCACCACCACCGATGGCGACTCGCTGCCGTTCGGCGCCGCGAACACAATGGCTTCGCGCACCTCGAATATGACGCCATGGCGCGTGGTGAACCGCGAGCCGACTCTCAAACCCGGCAGCGGCAATCGATAGCGGCACGGCCTGGACTCCGGCGCGCCAGTAGTTTCATGAACCAGAGACATTGCAGCAAGACCTCGTAAGCCACCGCGGATAGCGCGCCTCCCGCCACCAGAGCGTGAGTCGGGGGCAACGCCACCCAGCAATATGCCGAACGTCCAGCGATGGTTCAAGCGTGCCGGCGCCCCGACACCGCCATTGTCACTTGTCCATAAATATTACTGCCAAGGCCACCCTCTTCAGTGAATTCTCCTGCTCAACTACATCAGCGCCGCCACAGCATTGCGTCCCATTCTCAGGGGACCCATGACATCGACATTGGCGCATCGCTCGACTGCGATAGCCAAATCCTGGCCACCGACGATATGCTTGGTGTGTTTTTATATGAGGACAACTAGGCGAATGCGTGGAGTTTCAGGAGTCTCGCTGTCGCGCAGCGCAGTCAAATGGCTGTTAACTATCCTGATCGGGGCTCTGCAAGGCGTTCCCGCTCTTGCCCACCAGCACGCTGAGCAAATGCCGACGGGTGCGCCGCTGGGCTCAGTTTCCTTCGAGACCTCATGCCGGCCGCAGGTGCGTGCCGACTTCAACCGCGCTGTCGCGCTCCTGCATTCATTCTGGCTGGACGAAGCCGAGAGAACTTTCATGAAGGTGGCGATTGCGGATCCCGATTGCGCGATGGCGTATTGGGGCATCGCGATGGCCGATTTCAATCAGGTAAACGGCGGCCCCACCTCCGAGGGCATTGTCAGGGCGCACCAATCTCTCGCCAAGGCCGACGCCGCTCGAGAGAAAGATCCACGTGAAGCGGCTTATATTCATGCGCTGCATCTTTTCTTCGATGGCTACTCAGAAAGCGACTTTGATCCGAACGCCAAGCGATATACCGATGCGATGGAAGAGGTTGCAAGCCGCTATCCGAATGACTTGGAGGCTCAGGTCTTCTATGCGCTTGCCTTGATAAATGCGGACCCGGGTGACGATGTGGCCCTCATCAATCCCAAAAAAGCTGTAGCGATTCTCTCTCCGCTCTTACGCCAGCATCCAGACCATCCAGGCATCGCACACTACATCCTCCATGCCTGCGATAACCCAGTGATGGCGCAGCAGGGCTTGGAAGCAGCGCGACATTACGCTTCCATCGCTCCTGCCGCTCCGCATGCGCTGCATATGCCCAGTCATATCTTCGCCCGATTGGGGCTGTGGGAGGATGACATCCGCTCGAACCTTGCGTCGAAGGCCGCCTCGGAGAATCGCACAGTGCATGTCGGCGCAGAGAATCGTCTACACGCCATGGATTTTTTAGAGTATGCCTTTCTTCAAATTGGCCACGATGACGAGGCCCGGGCAATCGTCACTGAGGGTTCCAGTATCAAGCAATCCGACGTCGATCCGCGCTACCCAACCTATTACGCGGGCGTTGAAGCTCGCTATCCGGCTCTATTTGCGATCGAGACTCGAAATTGGGCCATGGCCGCGAGTTTGAAGCCGATCGAAGGAGGAGATTGGGTCAGTCAAAGCCAGACATGGCTGGCTCACGCTGTCGCTGCCGCTCATCTGCATCAACCACAGGCTGCCCTGGCCGCGGCGCACAGCATCGAGTCGTTGACGCAGGCTAATCCTCGCATGCGAGCAGGCTCCCCACGCGCGTCAGTGCCCGACGAGATACGTGCCTGGGCGCGTTTCTCGCAAGGCGACCTGCAAGGAGCCATCAGCCTACTGCGGCCCGTTGCCGATCGACAAAGACAGATCGGCAAAGGCGAGGTCGAGTTGCCGGCGCGAGAGATGCTGGCGGAGATGCTTTTACTCTCTGGCAAGACCGGCGAGGCGTTACTCGAGTACCAACTATCGCTGGTGAGCGATCCTAATCGCTTCAATGCGCTGCTAGGGGCCGGCGACGCCGCCGAGCAGCTCGGGCGTCATAAGTTGGCAGTAAAGTATTACCGGACACTCCTTGCTAACTGCGCGGGTGCGACGGGTGCCGCCCTGAAAGATCTGCGGCGTGCGCAAGCGGCAATGAAATGACGGACCTCAGGCGCGGACCGGCCTGGAGCCCGCGCCTTTTCATCGCTAATGGGCTACCAACGCATCTGCCGCAGCCCGAATTGCGTCGTACACCGTCTCAAGATCGTCGCGCGTGACGCAATAGGGGGGCAACACGTAGATCGTATTGCCGAGCGGGCGGAGCAATACATGCGCCTCGCGAAATGACGCCGATAGCCGCGGACCCACATTCGCGAGATAACCGCCATCCGAGGTCTTCAGGTCCATTGCCGTGATGCTGCCGGTCTGCCGAACGTTCTCGAATCGTGCATCGTCTCGAAATGGGTTGAGCTTTTCCCTCTGCAGGATCTCGAGCTGTGCTATCCGCGCGAGCGTCCGTTCGGATTCCCACACCTCCAGATTTGCCAGGGCGGCTGCACAAGCGATGGGGTTCGCCGTGAAGGAGCTTGAATGAAAGAAGGTGCGCCGCCGGTCCTCGGAATAATGCGCCTCGAAAATCTCGTGTCGGCACAATGTCACCGCCAACGGCAGCGACCCGCCCGTTAGGCCCTTGGAGTAGCACGCGATATCCGGGGAGACGCCCGCCTGCTCACAGGCGAACATCGTCCCGGTTCGACCCCAGCCCGTCATCACCTCATCGGCAATGAATAGCACGCCGTGCTCCTTGCAGATTCGGTGCAGCTCCGCCAACACTCGAGCCGAATACATCAGCATGCCGCCGGCCCCGAGCACCAGTGGCTCGACAATCAGCGCCGCCGCCTCCCCACTTCCGCACAGTACCTCGAGCGCGCCCAGAGTCGCGTCTTCCTGACCGGCGGCGGGGAAGGGGATGCGATCGACGTGAAACAGAAGCGCCTCATAGGCTTGGGTGAATACGCCGCGCGCTCCCACACTCATCGCCCCGATGGAGTCACCATGGTAACTACCACTCAAGGCGATAATTCGATGGCGCGGGTCTCCGCGATGTCGCCAGTACCCCAATGACATCTTGAGCGCCACTTCAACGCTCGTCGACCCGCTGTCGGAGAAGAACACATGCGTGAGACCCTCCGGTGCCACCTCAAGCAGCTTTTCTGCGAGCTTTTCGGCCGGTTCATGCGTGTACTCGGCAAAGATGATCTGATCCAGGGTTTCGGCCTGCGCCTGGATGGCGGCGACGATATGCGGATGACGGTGCCCATGCGTTATCACCCACCAGGAGGAGATGGCATCGATGATGCGCTCCCCGGTCGCTGTCGTGAGGTAGGCGCCCTCCGCACGCACGACCTTCGGAAACGTCGCGCGCAGCGCGTGCTGCGTGAACGGATGCCAGACAGGGGATTTCATGATCCTCCTACCCGAGAAAAGACTCGCGACTGAACGCAGCGCCAAACGCGCGCTCCAACGTCCGCGACGTCAACCGGGCCAGCCGCGGCAGGCGCCCGAGTACCGGGACACCACCGAACTCGACCAAGGTGCGTTCGTTATCGACATGCGCGTCACCAATCAACGCGATACCCATGACGCGAATGTCGCGATGCCGTAAAGCCTCGAGCGACAGTAACGTGTGGTTGAGCGTGCCGAGACCCGTCCGCGCGCACAGCACCACGGGCGCTCTCCACTGCGCGAATACATCGATGAGGAGAACCTTGCGCGTCACGGGAACCATGAGCCCACCGGCACCCTCAATGACCAGCGGACGATCAACCGCGGGCGGCGTCAGCGCGGCTACATCGATCTGGACCGCGTCGCGCTCCGCGGCCAGATGCGGCGACGCCGGCGTCCTCAACGCCCAAGCTTCAGGCAGAATCCGCTCAGGCTGGAGGCCGGACAGGCGTCGCACCACCGCCGAATCGGATTCGCCCTCCAATCCCGCCTGCACCGGCTTCCAATAGCAGCCATCCAGCAGGCGCACGAGACCCGCGGCGAAGACCGTCTTACCGATGCCCGTATCGGTGCCGGTCACGATGATTCGCGGCGTCACGCTCGAAGTATTCCCGTCAAAACTCGTGTCTGCGGTGCCAAACTCAATCGAGTCGGTGCCAATACGCATTCACGACGCAGGGCGCCTGACGGATCTTGCCCGCGATCAAACTCAGCTGCTCATCGGCCATCCCGCACACGTCCACCTCGATATGCAAAAGATCGTTCGACGAGAATTCCGCGACAACCCTGTGGGGAATGATATTCAAGTTTTGAAAACGCTCAACCACCCGTGCGATGGCGCCAGGATCCGCGTCCGCCACTACTCGAAGCCGTCGCCGAGAATGGGATTGTGAAGAATCCATGGAACTTGCCTCATACTGACCAATGGGAAAGCGAACGCATCGATGCCCCGGCCTTCAATGAAGGCCGGGTTGATAATGCGACCGCTTAAGGTTGGCGTGTCCATGGCTCGCTCCAAGTATGCCTGAACCACGGCAAAGCTGCCGCCGCGACCCATTTCCTACAACAAATGACGCGGATTCTCATTGACGGTAGGCGTGGCCGCGCCAAACTACGCGCGAGCATCCTGCTGTCTCAGCGGTCAGTGGGACGAGAAATGCTTATTCGCGTGAATCTCTGGAACCTCTCCACAGCGACCCTTCGGCGCTGATTGGCACTTACACGCACGGCGGTGACGGCACCGCCTATTTTTTTTGGGCTATAAATGGCAGCGCTGCAGCGAGCTGAAGGATCTTGGATTCAGTCAATCAAAAGAGGGGTGTTCTGGTCACGGGCGGCGCCGGCTACATCGGCAGCCACGTGGTACAACAGTTGCGCGCCAGCGGCGAGCGCGTCGTCGTGCTCGACAATTTGTCGACCGGATTTCGCCAAGCCGTCGGCGACACTCCGCTCATTGTCGGCGATGTCGGCAATATCGACCTTGTGGAGAGATTGTTGGATCAACACGCCGTGGGTGCAGTCATGCACTTTGCGGCCCACACCATCGTACCGGAATCGGTCCGCGAACCACTGCGGTACTACAACAATAACACCGTCAACTCCTGCCGATTGCTCCAATCGTGCATACGCGCAGGAGTCCGGGAATTCGTGTTCTCATCGACCGCCGCCGTCTATGGGATTCCCGACGGCGGAGTCGCCCGCGAGGACGCACCGCTCAATCCGATCAACCCCTACGGAACGTCCAAGTGGATGTGCGAACTGATGCTGCGCGATCTCGTCGCGGCCTCCGATCTACGGTACGTGAGCCTGCGTTACTTCAATGTGGCGGGCTCAGACACCCAAGGACGCATTGGACAGGCCACCCGACACGCCACGCTGTTGATTAAAGTCGCCTGCGAAGTGGCGGTCGGCAAGCGTCCTTACCTGTCACTGTATGGCACCGACTATATGACGCCGGACGGAACCTGCATCCGCGACTACATCCACGTCGAGGATCTGGCTCGGGCGCACGCAGATGCGCTCCGTTATTTGCGAGGCGGCGGCGATTCCGTGGTGCTCAATTGCGGTTACGGGCACGGCCACAGCGTGCGCGAGGTCCTGGACAGCGTACAACGCGTGTCGGGAAAACGACTCGCGATCCGCGAAGAGCCGCGGCGCGCCGGCGACCCGCCGAGCTTGGTCGCCAAGGTTGAACGCGTGAAAGCCGTGCTGGGATGGCAGGCGCAGCTCGACAATCTCGACACCATTGTGCGCAGCTCCCTCAACTGGGAAGAGCATCTGTCACGTCACCCCTGGTAGTCCCCGTCCCCGTTTGGGCGCATGCGCAGCGCGCTTTGGCGGCTGGAAGGCCGCATCGTTTATCGCTACATCGAGCAATAGCCATCCCTCAAAGCCACGAACCGAGGTGAGTTCGTCGGTATGTGTGCGCCGGCACAGATCGCCGTGTTGAGATTGTTGAAGGAGACAGAGTTCTCCGCGGGCACGCTCGCGATCAGCACCAGTAGGGCCATGACAATGATGGCGATGCCGAGGGCGAGATGCCTATTGCGGCGGCGAAGGTGCTGGGCACGCGTCCGCGGTCTCGCGCCGGACTTGACCGACGCTTGGCCAGACTCGGTTTTGAGGTGCCGCAGCACGAGCGGATATCGAAACTGCGAAAGGAAGTACCAAATCATGGGGACCGCATCTCTAGAATCAACATTGTGCGGATTTGGCCGCAGCAAGAGTTACTGTAAATGGGCCAGCGGCCAGCCGATCTATCTGTAGCGGCCCACCACCTCCTTAAGCAGGCCATCGGCCGCATGATCCTCAAACCTTTCCTCATTCCGCACATACTCACGCAGCACATCCAAGGACTTGTGCCGCGACTGATCGGCCATCTTGAAAATGCTCGCCCGATTCCGCGCCGCACTGGTCAAGAATCCGCTGCGCAGCGAGTGCCCCGCGTAGCGGCTCGCCTCGAGCCCGACTTTGGCGGCGAGCGCCTTTACAATGAGCGCGACGCTTTGCGCAGTGAGGCGCGCTTTGCCCACCGTATCGCCGCGGTGCATGCTGCGAAATACCGCCCCGCTCGAGATCTCCGCCGCCACCAACCAGTCCAACACGGCCTGCACCGGACAGTAGGACGATTCTTCCACGCGCAGAATGGCCACAACCTGGCCCACACCTTCCTGATCCGCCTTCGAGCTCGCAATCAACACCTCGAGGCCTTCGGTTCGCTCCCCCAGATGCTCGACATCCAAGGCGACCAGTTCCGATCGTCGAAACGCCCCCGCAAACCCTAGCAAGAGAAGCGCCCGATTGCGGAGGCCCTTGAGCGTCTGCGGCTCAACCGCGTCCACCATTCTTCTTATCTCCTCGTCGATCGCAGGAGCTTTTTGCGCCACCGGGCGCTTCCACGCGCGACGAATGCCGCGCATCACCTCATCGACTTGCAGCGCATCGTGCGGGGAGGCCAAGCGAGCGCCGACGTGCATCAAGCGAATCGCAGCCAAGCGCCGGCCCAAGGTTGACGGAGCGATGCCGAGCTTGGCTTGGCTCGCTAGAAAGAGCGCGACCGTGGCGGGATCGGCCGGCAGAGAAACTCGATCGACCGCCCGGCACCACGCGACGAACATTCGCCAATCCGACTCATACGCACGCCAGGTCGACGCCGCGCGGCTGCTCTTCGCGTAAGTTTCAGCGGCTTTCCGCGCCGCCTCGAGTTCGAGCGCGGGGAGCATACGGGGCCGACGGATGAGCACTTTTTTTGGCATGGCCAGCGGCATGCTACCTCAAATTATAACTAGTGAGAAGGCCCATTATCGATATCCATTACAGTAATATCGATATTAATCAATATATTAAGAGAGCTGCAAAGCCCCCGCAGCTATACCGCCTACCGTCCCCGCGCGCGACAGCGAAACTCACTCCCAATCGCCAACATTTCCGCCAACATCGCTGAGCGTTCCCACCGAAGATGCTGCTTTCTCCTCGAGGCATGCTCGACTCACGTGAAACTTCTACGCTACGGACCCCCCGGTCGCGAAAAACCCGCGGTACTCGATAAATCTGGTCGCCTGCGAGACTTATCTGAGCACATCGACGACGTCGCACGCTTGGCGCTGTTGCCGGATTCCCTCGAATACATCGGCTTTCTGGATCGTGACAAGCTGCCCTTGGTCGAGGGAACGCCGCGTATCGGACCTTGCGTCGGGCACGTCGGCAAAATCATCGGTGTCGGTCTGAACTACGCCGACCACGCCGCCGAATCCGGCATGCCCGTCCCTGCCGAGCCCCCACTGTTTTTCAAACCGACCAGCGCCATCGTCGGGCCCAACGATGACGTCGAAATACCGCTGCGATCCGAAAAAACCGACTGGGAAGTGGAGCTCGGCGTGGTGATCGGTGAACCGGCGAAGCACGTCACCCGTGAGCGCGCGATGTGGCATGTCGCCGGCTACTGCATCGTCAATGATGTCTCCGAGCGCGCGTACCAGCTCGAACGCGGTGGACAGTGGGACAAGGGCAAGGGCTGCGACACCTTCGCACCCCTCGGGCCCTGGCTGGTGAGCCCCAATGAAATATCCGATCCGCAAAATCTGGATCTCTGGCTCGAGGTCGATGGCCACCGCTTCCAGAACGGCAATACCCGCACCATGATTGTCGGCGTGGCCGAGTTGATTTCCTACATCAGTCAGTTCATGACACTATATTCCGGCGATGTGATCGCCACCGGTACTCCTCCGGGAGTGGGGCTCGGGCAAAAGCCGCCAAAATATCTGCGTGCCGGCCAGACCATGCGCCTCGGCATCACCGGTCTCGGTGTTCAGCAACAGCGCACGGTCGACGCCATCGCACCGGCGATCGAATCTTCGCAGCATGCACATCAGCCAAAGCGACTCAAAGCGTAGGGGCCAGGATCGACGCCAGGGCTGCCGCCTGAGATGAGCGCCGCGAGAAGTTCTCCGGATCCCGCCGCCATTGTCCAGCCCAGGTGCCCGTGACCGCTGTTCAGCCAAAGATTGTCGACGCGCGTAGCGCCAACGATGGGCACGCCATCCGCTGAGACTGCGCGCAAGCCGCACCAGGGTCGTCCCGTCGCCGGGTCAGGTGCGCTCTCGGGCAGTACGTTCTGCAGCAGTCTTAGCAGATAGTGGACTCGCGCGCTGTTGGGGCTGAGGTCGTAACCGGCAAACTCGGCAGTGCCTGCGACCCGCAGACCATCCTCGAGCGGAACGACCACGGCGTGAAAGTCATCGTCGATCACCGGCATCCGCAGCCACGCAGTCTCGCTCGCGGGACGAGCAAATGTTACCGAATACCCCTTCACCGGTTGCACCGGAAGCGCGACTCCGACGCTGCGCACCAGTACCGAACTGAAACTGCCCGCTGCCACCACGTAGTGATCTGCGCAGATGTGCTCCCCTCCGCTCACGATGGCGCAGACCCTGCCACGACCGACATCCAGTGACTCTACCGCTGATCCGAAACGGAACTCGACGCCCGCCTGCGCCGCGACCTCGGCCAATCGGACACAAAAGCGGTACGCATCTCCGACCTCATCGGCCGGATAGTGAATGGCGCCGGCCAATCTGTCGCCCAGCGGCGCGAGAGCAGGCTCCAGTTCGAAAGTCTCGTCCCGTGACAGTCGTCGGAGCGTCAACCCATCGCTCGCCAGGTGACTCGATGCAGCCGCCCCGCGCAGGCGCTCATGATCGCGAAACAGGCGCAGCGACCCTCGCGCGGCTCGCCCATACTCAATGCCCGTCGCCTGCCGCAGCTGATCCATAACCGTCAGGGAATGCAGCGCCAGCCGCAGATTGTGCACGGCGCTGGCTTCATACCGGTGACGCCTCGAGTTCCGCAGGAACGATACTCCCCAGCCTGCGAGACTCGGCAGCGCGCTCAATCGCAGTTGCATCGCCGAATCTGAGCGTCCAAGCGACGCAAGCAGCATCCGCCAACATCCGGGGGAATTCCAAGGCTCCGGCATGCTTGGCGTGAGCAAGGCTCCGTTTGCAAAGCTGGTCGCAAGTCCGGGCCCCTCCGCTCGGTCCAGGACGATGACCTCATGTCCCAGTCGGTTCAAGAAGTACGCGCTGCTCACGCCGATCAGGCCGGCACCCACGATGGCGATTCGCAATTCAGGGCCCTCTACTACTGCGCACGGGTTTAGTTTCTTGAACTAGTCAACGAGCGCGCGAATTCGCTCGACGAGTTCCGCGTCGATGATACGCGGCTCATCGGAGAGTCGATTCGCATGGCGCCGCGCACCCGGCAATCGTGCGCCTTGAATCGCCTCGTAGCGATGAAAGAAAGCCTCGCAATGCTCGGCGTACCCCGAGCCTGCCAGCAACTCGGGCGACACGGCGAGCAAGAATTCACCCCCTCGAGGCGGGCCGCCGTCCCCGTTGTCGGCTTCGGCTGCCTCGAAGCTGAAGTAGTCGCCCACAGCCCCGGCGGCGAGCAGTTCGACCATCAGCGCAAGGGCGGAGCCTTTATGGCCGCCGAAAGGCAACAGCAAGCCTTCGAGGATTTCTCGTGGGTCAGTGGATGGGTTGCCATGGCGGTCAAGGCCGGTGCCCGAAGGCACCGAGCGCCCTTCGCGGGCTGCGATTTGCACCTCGCCCTGTGCCATCGCCGCGGTGGCCATGTCAATGACCACGGGTGATCGCCCCGGACGAGGCCACGCAAACGAGATCGGATTCGTGCCGAAAAGAGCTTGGTCGCCGCCGTACGGCGCCATCACCGGCAAATACGAAACGCAGGCTAGCCCGATGAGTCCCTCCTGGGCCAATGCTTCCGTCTCCGGCCATAGCGCCGCGTAGTGGTAGACACGTCTGATCGCGGCGGCGGCTACCCCGAAGCTCCTCGCGCCATCGGCGAGCGCGGGTATGGCGCGCTCCAATGCCAGCGGGGCAAAGCCGTTGTCGCCATCCACGCGAAAGACCGCCGAAGCCGGACGAGTAATCTGGGGGAAGGCTTTGCCATTGACCTTGCCGCTCCTAAGCGAGCTCACGTATCCCGGAACTCGGAACAGCCCGTGGGACGCGCAGCCGTCTCGCTCGGCGCCGACAACGGTTCGCACCAACGCTTCGGTATTCGCCGCATCGCATCCGTTCTCGGAAAATACCTTCCGTGTGAGCTGCTCGATCTCATGCAGTGTCAGCGCTACGCCACCTCGAAGTGTGACCACCCCAGTCCCCTAATATCGCGTGGCTGCGTTCATCCCCGTACCGCACGCATCATACCGCATCGCATCCGCTTCACTTATCGCGCCACACTGGATTGACGAACGCCCCATCTGCGGCAACGTCCCAGACGGCGAATCGCGCCCACTTCCAATGACCACCTTCGACCTCCGCAGAGAACGGAAAATCCCCGAACGAGTGCGTTTCCGTCAGTGGAATCTCTTTGCGGTACGTCTTGGAACCATCACCCCAAACTACCTCGGCCATCTGCAAAGGGAAGGTGTGAGTGATCCGAGCATGGACCGTGAATCGCCCGCCCCGGCCCGGTGTGATCTTTACCTCAGGCAATAGCACCTCCCCGGTGCTCACGAAGAAGTCGCCGCGCCTCACGGCATTCAGGAGCTTGCCGTAATCGTCGAAGCTTGGAAGCTTCGGGATTCGGACGTAGTTGATGTTCATGTGCGCATACAGCTCGTGCGAGGAGTCGATGTCGAAGACATCGACCTCACCCAGAATGCGCTTCTTGAGCCCCCAATTGGACATGTCGTCGAGCAGCTTGAAGACGCGATCGCCCAACCGCGGCGAGGACAGGTCCGACGGCAGTGCTTTCCAGCCTGCGCCAATAAAATGCGCGTCCTTGAAGTAGTCTTGGTCCTTGATCAAGTCGGGATAGCCGGTCGACGCTTTGGTGCGGGGATGGGCTTGGTAGACGAAGGCGTCTTCCTTCTTCATCACCTCGAACATTTCCTTGGCGTCAGCGACGTTGTAGACGGTGCCGTAGGTGGCGTCTTTCTCTTCGAAGGCCCGCGAAGGCTCCCGGCTCTTATGCCAATAGACGGATTTGGGAAAGGCGAGCCCCCAATGACCGCCGAGATGAACGTCCGCCTCTTCCCCCGGGATCATCAGAAAGTCGGCATCCGACTGTCGCCTGCACCCCTCGTAGTAGGCGCGAAGTTCGCGTAGGCGAATTTCACCGGGATCATCCGGATGCCCGTCCTCATGAAAATCCATGAGCAATACCGAATGGACGCCCATGGCATCCAGTACGGTTTTAAATGGTGGGGTCCAGTCGAACCCCTTCTCCATGGCCTTTACCGTGTACGCAAAGTGGTAATGCGGAGTGAAAGTGGTGTACCCATCGAGCGCCTCAAAGCGATCCCGATGCGTGAACTTTGTCACATCATCGAGCGCCGCCTGCGGACTGCCCAAGGTCGGCAACAGAAACAAGCTCAGCCGTTGCTCCGTTCCGGGAGGAGCATTGACCAGCGGCGCCGAACCGGCAGTTGGATCATGATATTGATGAATTCCCATCGAGAGAATGTCTCCCGATTCCACCGCATAATTCCGCTGCGAGGCCAGCGAAACATAGCCCTGGTTCACGGTCAAATCGCGCGGGTAGAAGTAACGATGTGGCGCCGGGAAAATCGCGACGCTTCCAGCACCGCTATGCGTGGCCAGTGTGCGGTACCTCACTGCGAGCGGATGCGGCCCGGTAGGTTCGGCCAGCGCGATGTCCTGCAACCGGCCCTCGGTGTCGTAATAGGACACACGCGGCGAGGACTCGACCGCCATACTCAATCCCGCGTCGTAGATGTATGCGATATCGGGTTCGTTGGTGGAAACTACCGCCGCCTGCTCGATCAATCGACTCTTCGGAAAGAACACATAGCGCAGACTCCCAGTAAAGGGTCCCAGATACAGACCGTCGAACGAGAGTTCGACTCGATCGCCGATGGTGACCGCACGCACCGACTTGAGCACGAATTGGCTCTGCAAAGTTCGCAGCCCCCCGGGATTCGCGGCTGGCCAGTCGAAGAACACATCCCACCCACCGATCCTCCTGCCCATAGTCAGTTCGTATTCGGGACGAGCACCCTTGATGACTGCCGCGCCGTCTACCGAAAGCGCAGTGATCAGAGGGGCAGATGAATCCAGGGAAAACTCAGCAGTCCACTGTCGGTTGGCTTCATCCGGCCAGCGAACCGTCACCGCCTTTCCTGTCGCGCTAACCTCCACGGGGCCGGGCTTTACTTTCGAGAAGTCGGACCCGACCGTTTGCGGCGCCCCGTCGAGGCGCCCTCGATGCGACGCATCGTCCGGGCTACCGACCAGCAACGCGTAGAACAGATTGGTCCCAATATGTGTGTTACTGATGTCGACAATGTGCTCGTTGTACAGCCACGGATCACCGAGAGCGATCACCGTCCCCCTCCCATGCGGGACTTGGACCATGATGGCCGAGTCACCATCCCTCATTAACACCTCTACTTCCGGATTGGAGATGCGCAGAGGCGCGGCATCTGAAATGAATCCATACGAGCCGACGCCGAGCTGCGGACTCACACTCATCGGGTAGAAATTGGATTTTCCGTTCACATCCTTGAAAGTTGACTCGATGAATTCCACGCCGAATCGAGATGCCAGCCGATTCAAATGCTGAAATTCCGAGTTGCCTTCGTTATTGCCGAAAAGCAATAAGTGGCCGCCATTTCGAACCCAAGCGTCGACGGCACTGATCTCGTCTTCCGATATGTAGTTGGGATTCGGCGTCTTCGCGAAAGTATCCGGCGCAACGATCATGAGCACATCGACGCCTTGCAAGTTGCTCGCGCTCAACGGCGCTACGATTGTCCGCGTTTCCCCTCCCATATCGCGGATGATGCTTGCCAGCTGAGAGTAGCCTCCGAAACCAGTGTTTTCCCACCGATAATGCGCCGGGTACTTCGTCTCATTTTTGTGATATCCATCGAGCGCCACAACGCCAGCAGCGTGCACGCCTCCGAAGCACATGCCCAAACAGGCCGCCAATAGGATTCTTTTCATTGATTCCTCTCCGTATTTGCGAACGGAATGGCCGGTCGCTGGCGCGATTGGAGCCACGCACGAGAGTACGCGAGTATTCGCAGTGGAATTGACTGCTCATGGCACAGTTAGCCGCAAATCTTGCGGTTGGCCCGCCTCTCGCGCGCGCCCCACCCCTCTATCCGGCCGCTCCCTCCCGTCTACCGGGTAGCCTCGCGCCTTCTTGGCATGACGTGACTCTTGCGGCTTCCCGCCTATCAGCAGCTCCCGCTCCAGCACCGACCGCGCCAGCCCAAAGCCGCTGTCACGGTCGGTGCACGTCGCGTCCGCTCAAAACTCTCAGCACGTTGATTCCTCGAATCGGTTCCCAGGCGGACCCCAGCGGTCCGGGAAAGCCATGACCGGACCGCTGGGGTCCGCCAATCAAGGAACCGAAATGAACATCATCTCCGAAGCTCAACACGCCGAACTCCTCGCCAACGGTCGCGCTGCGCGCGAAGCGGCTGACGCCGGGAAAGCCTTCGATCCCAAGCCCGTGGTCAAACTGTTCACCCCTCACTGGTATGCCCGTTGGCTCCTAACCGAAATCGATCCCGAGTACCCGCAATGCGCCTACGGCCTCTGCGACGACGGCGACGGCCGCCCGTACATGGGCTTCGTTTCTCTTCGCGACCTCGAAGACGTCCACGGTAAAATCAAGTTTCCCGTCGTCGCCGATACCCGCTTCGTGGCCGACAAGCCCGTCTCGATCTATGCCAACATCGCCATTACCCGAGGCCTCATCATCACCTAACGGTCTCAACGCCGCCGGCCTTCGGGTCGGCGGCTTTACCGTGGATCTCGGACCTGTCGCCAATGGGCGAGGTCCCTATAAGGCCTCCGGACCATAGTTGAACTCAAGGGCAGCTATATGCGATCCCCGCCACAGACTCGCCGGCAGGCCCTGTAACGAATACCGTGTTTCCGCCAAGCCCCAAAGCTTGATTTTGTAGAGTTGCGTTTGTCCCTTCGTAGCCCACGAGCGGCGACTTAACATTTCCAACTGCCTTACAAGACGCGACGTCGCCGGCATTCTTGGTCAACTTCACTTTCTCAGCGCCAGGTGCAAGTGCGACAGTTGCACATCCCGCCGTCCCGAGCCCTATTACGGCAACAGCTGCAAGCCGCCAGTTAGTAGTCATATGAACCTCTTTCAGTGATACACCTGAGTATTTGGGGGAAATGTTGATTACGTGCGTGTTGGCTTCGGCAGACGAGCGCTCCGCGCTACCGCGAACCGACCCCCTACTCGTCTCCTCGAGGTTAACGAGTATTTGCCTGCTCGTCCAACCTAAGCGGCAGCGGACGCCGCGACTTCTCTTGGCTTGAGCTTTGACGATCGACCGCGCTCAGCGACGTTTGAACGCCGTCAGTTTGCTCTGAGTCTCCATGAACAGCCTACGGTCCATAGGCTGCGCACCTTCAGTCGCCGCAGTTAGGAATTGTGGAATCTCCCCAGGAAGCACCGCCGCGCTGCGATAAAAACCCTGAAACTGATCGCAGCCCAAACTTCGAAGCTGCTCGAGCTGTTCTGCTGTCTCCACACCCTCCGCGACCACTTTCAGTCGCAGACTATGCGCCAGCGAAATGATCGCCTTGACGATGGACGCTGCATCCGCATTCGTGGTCAAGTCGTTGATGAAGCTGCGATCGATCTTGAGCTTGTCGATCGGGAAGCGGCGCAGGTAGCTCATGCTCGAGTAGCCCGTCCCAAAATCATCGATGGACACCAGCACCCCCATGCGGCTCAGTTCCTCGAGAATTTGAATGGAACTCTCGGCATGATCCATGACCGTCGTCTCGGTCAACTCGATCTCGAGATATCGAGCCTCCAATTGGTGATCGGCAAGCGCGGCGCGCACGATATCCAGGAATCTGGGCTGCAGAAAATGGATGGGCGAGATGTTGACCGCGATTCTTAGGAAAGGCAGCCCTTCGAGCTGCCATTGGCGAGCTTGGCGGCAAGCCTCGCGCAGCACCCACTCGCCGATGGAGAACATGAGCCCGCTCTCCTCCGCCAGCGGTATGAAGTCGTTGGGCCCGACCAGGCCGCGCACCGGATGCCGCCAGCGCAGCAGAGCCTCGACACTGTTGACGTGACTGGAGGCGATGTCCATCTTCGGTTGGTAGTGCACCTCGAACTGCTTCAGCGGCAGCGCGCGGCGCAGATCGCTCTCGAAGTCCAGACGCTCGCGCGAGAACACGCTCATGCCGGCACTGAAGAACTGAAAACCGTTGCGTCCCGATTTCTTGGCGAAATACATGGCTTCGTCGGCATGCGCAACCAGCGACTCCGAGTCGTTGCCGTCCGCCGGGTACACGCTGATGCCGATACTCGCCGTAGTGTGCACTTCCGTGCCGCTGATACCGACGGATCTATCCAATTCCGCAACGATCTTGGCCGCGGTCACCGCCGCGTCGGCAGGCTCGCGGATTCCGGTGACGAGCAACAGGAATTCATCCCCGCCGGTCCGCGCCACCGTGTCGACCGCGCGCACCGCCAGCGACAGCCGCCGCGCGATCTCGATCAGCAATTGGTCCCCCGGCCCATGGCCCAAGGTGTCGTTGATCACCTTGAACCGATCCAGGTCAACGACCAGGATTGCGAAGCGGTGACCATCGCGCTCGGCATGAGCGATCTCCCGCTCCAATCGGTCCAAGAACAACACGCGATTCGGAAGCCCGGTCAGGGCATCGTGCGTCGCCTGATGTTGCAGGCTGGCGTTGGCCTGCTCGAGTCGCAAAGCCTGAATGCGCGCCTTGGATTGTAGGTGAGCATCGTAAACCGCCGTGACCAATGTCACGGCCAACAGGCCCAGGGCGAACATCCCGATCGACGCGGCCAGCCAGCTGTTTTCAAATGACACCCCACCGCGACAGAACGATCCCAAGGCGAACCGCGAGGCCGCCATCGCCGTGTAGTGCATACCGCTGATCGCCAGGCCCATCACGACGGCGGCGGCAATGCGCGCCAGCTGCTGGTGCCGCGAATGGCCCTCCCGCAGTCGGAAAAACAACCACAGCGCCACGAACGACGCCGTCACGGCGATCAACACCGAGAGCGCCACCAGCAGCGGGTCATAGGTGATGGCCGGCACGATCGCAATCGCGCCCATCCCCATATAGTGCATGGTCGAAATGCCCGCTCCCATCACCACCGCGCTGAGTCCAAGGCGTCCAATGGTCAACCGTTGACCGCTGGTAATCGCTAGCGCAAATCCTGAGGTGACGATGGCCACAGCCAGCGATGCCAGCGTCGTGGGCATGTCGTACGCAAGCGGAATCGGCAGCGAGAAGGCCAGCATGCCGATGAAATGCATGGACCAGATACCGATGCCCATCGCAATGGCCCCGATTCCCAGCCATATCCGCGCACCGTGGCCCTCATTCGCCGCCACTCGCGCGGCCAGTCGCAGCGCCGTGTACGACACCAAGATCGCCACGACAATCGACAGACCGACGAGCCAATGGTTGTAAACCGACGCCATATCCGCAGAATTCTAGCCCCTCCTCAATTCCATACCGTGCTGCATGCCGGATATTGCGACACCGGCCGCAATCCATCCGCGCGCGATCACCCGTCAACGCGCCGATAAACCAAGGCACCCAGCATTCGATCACCAGTACCTTAGGTGCGCGACGGTCAGCAATAATGCGCGCGTCAGCAATACTTGCTGCGCCATTCGAGCATCACCGCAGATCTTGCTGTCCCCGCGATCGACTCCGTCACGCTATCCAGAATTGCCTCTGATCGGTATCAAGTTCGCTGCCTGCTCGCCGAACTTGAGGGAAGCACCTAATGGCCGCTCAGCCAATGGAGCACGACACCGCCGGCGCTTGAAAGCGCTGCGGGCAAAAGCGCTGCGGGCAAAAAGGTAACCAGCCTTATCGCGGGTCACCGCGTATTGGAACAACCGGAGGGAGTATGAGCAAGCGTCTTGGTATGACAGGCCTGATCCGCGACACGTCACGAGTTGCGGATTTGCGCGGCCAAGTGTCCGCCACCCCAACCGGTGACGGCTCGGTAATCATTGCGACACGCTTCTCGCAATTGCGCACAACTGATACCGCCGCTCCAGGCGAACCATCACGCGCCGACCTCATCTATGAGGCATTGAGCGCCCTCGCCGAGTCGCTCGACTGCCTGGCAAAGATGCTGCATGCCCTGCCCGGAGAACCTGCACTGGATGCACGACTCGGCATGCTCCGCCGGCGCACCGCGCTCCTCGAGGCCCAGATACGAGCGTCCGCCTAGTCCCCTGCCTCCCCCGCCACTCCTAGATTCTTTCTCGATCCTTGGCCCAGAGTACAATACCCTCGCGCGGTGAACGATTCGTAAACATGGAGGTTGCATGAACGTACCCAGCAGCCGGATCCAAGTTCTGAGGCACTGGTTTCACACTGCCGTCAAAGCCGTTTTCGTCGACTATTTCTACAGGACACCAGCTTCGAGGCCTTGTTGATCCGTGATGGGCGTCCAAGCCGGGGCGATTGGTGTATGTTTCGCGACCCGATGACTTGATTTTTCCTGGTTCCGCCTTTATGTCCGTTGTTCGTATGAGGAGTCCTTCCCATGTGCCGTAGTACCGAAAAAGTCTAGCACGCAAGTCATTGTATCCAGGACAATTCCCGCCCTCGCTTGCCTGGCTGGATCTCTGACACCTTAAGTCAACCCCCCCACCTAACGCCGAGCGCCCAAGCAAGGCGCCGGGCGACGTTTGCCGACGCTTGTCGATTTGCCTCCCGTCTAGTGCGAGCGCAGCGCTCTCGCGCCTCGCCGGTGCCTATTTTTTCCGACTTTATACATACACCGTACACCCTCACTGCCAAACCCCACCCTGCACCCAACGCAACCCTTCTGAAAACTCGTTCTCCGACTAGCCAATCAAGCGCGGCTTCGATATGGGTTCCTATACGGTGTATGTATAACTATACTGTCGCCATCCATGGACATATCAGCGCATCGTCAACGCGTGGCGGCGGCACTCGCTCTGCTCGAGAAAAACATCGAGCGCCTCACCGACGCCCTCGCCCATCGACCGCTTTGGATCGCGGTGGAGCACGCCCCGAGCGAGCGCACCGCCATCCAACGCGCCTGCGCCGCCTACTCCACCATCGACTACGCAATGGACGACGCCGTCGGCAGCTCCATCGTGTGCCTCGGCGTGATCGGGGTGTCCTCGGAAATTTTGCGCCGCGCACAGGCCGTGAACGCCGCCAAGAGCGCCTTAAAGGAAATCTGCGTGCCGCTGCAACACATTCGAATCCGCATGCCCGTCAAAGGCACCGCCGAACCCACAAAGGCCATCCCCGCCATTCGAGTTCTACTGCGCAATATTCAGCGCAGCGATCTGAATCTCCTCGCCGCGTATCGCAAGATCCCCATCCTGAGCGCGCCTCCCGCCTCCGTTACTTACACCCGCGCCAACACTCGCGCGGTCTACCGCAAGACGCTCGAGCACATCCACCAGTTGCTTAGCTCCCTGGAAGGACCCGCAGCCACAGCCGACCGCTCACGACTGTTGACGCTGAGCCGCAGCGAAACCCACCTCGCGCTGGTACGCGATCGATACCAAAACACCCGCGCCAATGTGTTGTACGCGCGGCTCGACCCACGCGGTCGAGGGCGCATGCAAATCTCCGCCGAACTGCCTCTGATCTACGCAACGGGTAGGCACAAACAGGCCCCTGCGGTGCAATTCCCGACGACGCCCGCAGAGGCTGACGTCCACCCCCAGCGCATCAGGCAATCAATACTTGAGCCGCACCCCTTCCTCCAATCACTCCCGGTCTATCGATATTCCCGCGACCGCTAGCCCGCCGGCATGACATTCTGGTGGTCTACGATCTCTCTATCCCACGGTATTGGATTCGCGCTCAGGGTCGGTGGACCCTCGCCCGGACTTTGATGCCCGATTTCGGCCTGAACGCCCCTTCAACGTAGAATGGGCGGCAGCCATGATTGCTCCTGTCCAAGCAGTTCTGGATAGGCGCCCAACGGTGCTTCAACGCCGCTGGGCGCCGATTTGATTCGTTCATGGATGCCAGGTCGATCGCCTTCGCGACTTGAGCGATCGCTTAACCCTTAAGTCATCCCACCGTCCGCGTCTTTGTTGTCGCCGGAGCAGAAGACGTCCCCGCATCCCACGACTCAAGTGTGATCCGACGCCACAACCTGTCAATGGTCCATAACTGCCGTATGCATTCGAAAACAGCGTGTAGCTCCGCTCAGAGCATCTAAACCCGACGATCTCCATATGGCGGTTACTTCGATCGCCCCTCTTCCCAAGATTTGACGGCAATGTGTGCTGGCATACAGACGGCACCCTAGTAAACGTCCTTACTGATGGTTGTGCCCACGGATGGTGCTATGCCGCAGATCGTATTGCTCGTCCATGACGACGCCGCCAAAGCGAACAGGGTAAGGAACTCACTTCTCAACTCCGTCGACGGGCTGTTCATTGTCGAATGGGTTGAGAGGTGCGCCGACGGCGTACGGCGCTTGCGCCAAGACGCCGCCAAACGCATCTCCGCGGTTTTGGTCAATCTGTTTCTGCCCGATTGCGATGGCATCCAAACCTTCGACAGGCTATTCCTGGCCTCCCCGGAAGTTCCCATTCTCGTACTGAGCAGCGTGGCCTGCGAGGCCTCGGCCAGACTCGCCGTGCAGAGAGGCGCGCAAGACTACCTCCTTGACGACGATCTCGAGGGTTACCTGTTGCCGAAGGCCGTACGCAACATGATCGAGCGCACCTCCAACGTCGAAGCCTTGTTCAGAGAAAAAGAGCGCGCACAGGTGACCCTGAATTCCATCGGTGACGCGGTGGTGAGCACTGACACTTCAGGCAATATCACCTTTCTCAATCCAATCGCCCGGGACATGACCGGCTGGTCGGCCGAAGAAGCCATCGGCCGGTCGTTCGAAGAGGTATTTCTAATTCTCGACGCCGATGGCAATCGGGTGTCCAATCCCATGATGCGAGTCCTCCATGAGAACAAACCTACCAAGCTGGCCGACAATTGTAAGCTGATCCGGCTTGACGGCGTAGAGTTCGCCATCGAAGATTCCGCCGCGCCCATCCATGATCGAAGAGGCAGTGTGACCGGCGCCGTCATGGTCTTTCACGATGTAACGCAGGCACGAGCGGTATCCAATACCCTGTCGCACCTGGCGCTGCACGATTACCTGACCGATCTGCCGAACCGCATTCTCCTAAACGACCGCGTATCGCACGCAATCTCCGCGGCGGGTGCCGGCCAGCAAAAGCTCGCGGTTCTATGCATTGACATAGATCGCTTCAAACACGTCAACGACTCACTCGGCCACAGGATCGGCGACCAACTGCTTCTGTCGATCGCAGCGCGTTTGGTTGCCAGTGTACGCAGCTCGGACACCGTCAGCCGGCAGGGGGGAGATGAATTCGTGATCTTGCTGTCGTCAGTGCTGGACGCCGAAGAGGCCGCACTCAGCGCCAATAAGCTACTCACCATCGTTGGCATGCCTCACGTCTTGGAGGAACGGAGTCTGGAAGTCACCGCGAGCGCCGGAATCAGCATCTATCCCGATGACGGCACCGATGCGGAGGTGCTCATCAAGAGCGCCGACATTGCCATGTTGAATGCGAAGAATAACGGGCGCAATAACTTCCAGTTCTTCAAGCCCACCATGAACGAACACGCGCTCGAGCGCCAATCCCTCGAAAGCGGTCTGCGCCACGCCCTGGACCAGCGCGAGTTCGCATTGTACTACCAGGGGAAGGTCGACTTAGTGACCGAGACACTAACCGGTGCCGAAGCGCTCATTCGATGGCACCCACCGGGTCGCAAAGTGGCTCTGCCCAAAGACTTCATACCGATTGCCGAACAGTCCGGCTACATTGTACCAATCGGCCGCTGGGTGCTGCGCCAGGCATGCTTACAAAGAAAGGCCTGGCTCGATGCAAAGCTCGCACCGATTCCTATCGCAATTAACATCTCCGCCGTCGAGCTACGCTCGAAACAATTCGTCGACCATGTTCGCGCCATTTTAGAGGAGACAGGCCTGCAAGCCTCCTATCTTGAGTTCGAGCTGACCGAGACCGCGCTCATGCAGGATCCACAAGCCACCATCGAAGTACTGCGCGAGCTCAAGGATATGGGAATTCAGTTGACCCTGGATGATTTCGGTACCGGCTATTCCAGCTTGAGCTATTTGAGGCGGTTTCCCATCGATGCCCTGAAAATCGACAAATCATTTGTGCAAGGACTCTGCACCAACGCCGACGATGCTAAAATCGTGAGTGCAGTCATCAATCTCGGCCGCAGTTTCCACGTTCAGGTCATCGCAGAAGGCGTGGAGACACGCGCCCAATTCATAGCCCTGCAGGCCCAAAGTTGCGCGGAAGGACAGGGCTACTACTTTCAAAAGCCGGCTCCCGCAGATGAATTCGCCAAATTGCTAGGCGTCGATTTGTCTACGACCGTGGTTGCATGAAGCCCCCGCGGTGAACGGTTCAAATACGGCGCCGTCTAGCCTTCTCCTGATTCATTCAGACGCACGAATTGCTCTCAGCGCCGTAAACTCGATGCCTGGCGGCGGACCAGCTGCGGCAACTGCCTGACAGAATCCGACGCTCGTGAACCCAACCCTGCCCCAACGCCGGCGGCCCGCGATAGGTCCGACCCGCGCTCCTCGCCGATCTGATATTTGTCCATGGCCAGGGTCAAATCGTTCGTCTGCGCCAGGAGCGCTGCCGCGGCAGCGGCGTTCTCCTGCACGAGAAGCGCATTCTTCCCGGTCATCTCGTCGATTTTCGCGATCGCAGTGTTCACCTCGCCGATACCGGTCTGCTGCTCCCGGGTCGCTGCGGCAATGTCCGCCACGATCTTGCTGACCTCCTGCGCCGCGCCGACGATTTCCTGCAGCATTACCCCCGATTGATCGACGAGCTTTGCGCCCTCGCCCACTTTGGCAACACTGTCGCTGATCAACGCCTTGATTTCCTTGGCCGCCTGCGCCGACCGGCCGGCCAGGTTGCGAACCTCGGATGCAACCACGGCGAAGCCGCGCCCCTGTTCGCCGGCACGGGCCGCTTCCACGGCCGCATTCAACGCGAGCAAATTGGTTTGGAACGCAATCTCGTCTATGACTCCGATGATGTCCGCGATCTTGCGGCTCGAAGCATTGATCTCCTGCATGGCGGCGATCGCGGCGGACACCACCACGCCGCCGTTTTCGGCGCGGCTGCGCGCCATCGTCGCCTTGTCGTTCGCATGGCTCGCATGCTCAGCATTATTGCGTACCGTGGCTGTCATCTGCTCCAACGCCGCTCCCGTCTGTTCCAGTGCGGAGGACTGAGCTTCCGTGCGCTCCGACAATTCGGTATTGCCCTTGGAGATTTCATCCGCACCCGACCGCACCTCGACCACTGCTTGTTTGATCGAGCGCACCGTCGCGGACAAATTATCCAGCAGCTCATTCAGGCCGCCGGCCAGATTGACGTGAAAGACGCTCTTGCCCTCCGTCGGAAGGCGCGCCTGCAGATTGCCGCGCAATGCCGCATCGACAACCGCCTTGACGTCGTTCTCCGACGCGACCCCGCTGGTGCGATCGCGCCATTCGAGCACGGTACCGAGCCGCCGACCGCCACCGTCCACGATGGGACTGGCGCTCAACACCAGGCTGTGTCCGCCGAGGGTAAGCATGTGAGTCTGGGTCTCGCGCAATCCGTCGAGCGCCGCCCGCTCCAAGCATGGCAGCGGCCTGAACATGTCGATGCTCGCGCCGATGAGCGCCGCGGCGGAGAACTGCGCCAATTCGCTGCGAATGTCCTGCTCTAGACCCGCGAACGTGGTCTTAGCGGTCTCATTGGCATAAACGATTTGCTGCCGCTCGTCCGCGACCAGAACGATGGTGCCGGCGTTGTCCAAGGCCTGCCGAACACGCGTATTTTCCGCGAGCGCGGCTTGGTCGGCCGCGATGCGGACGCGCAGCGTCGTTTGCATTTTGTCGAGCGAGCGCAGCACCTGGCCTGCTTCGTCGGCGCTGTCCACCGTGATCTCATTCTCGTACTGCCCTGCTTCGATGGCGGCGAACGTCGCCACCGCGCGGCGCATCGATCGCGTCAGGCCGCGGGTGAAGTACCCGGCCAGCAGAATCGCGGCGGCCACCATGGCGGCGACGAAGGCCAGCGCCAGATTGCGCTCGACGCGCTCGGCCGCCAGCCTCTTTTCCGCGCGAACGCGGACTTGATTCATCAGCAGATCGTGCAGCGTCGCCAGCTTGGACTCGAACGATGTGCCCTGTTCCATCACCTCTTGGGAGGCGACGCCGACCGGGCGGCGGGTCGTTATGTTCGAGGCGACCCAATGTTGATATGCATTGAACGCCTCCTCGCTGGCGCGCAATGCGTCGCCTGCCTCCTTCATCTGGGTCTCGAATGTCGCATCCTTGGTTCGCGCAGCCCACTCGTTCAGCGAATCGAGCTTCCAATGCGCATTGTCCATCAAGAAGCGAATGTTCGCGGTAACCGCGTCGATCCGCGATTCCTGATCTTGGGTTACCGAGAGCATCTGCGCGGCAACCGGCGCCGCTGCCGCCCGCATCGCTCCGAACTCGAAAAACAGCCGCGGGATTTCCAGTACGGCCAGGTCTTGCAAATAGAACTGCTGCAGGTCTCCGTCTCGATCCAGGTGATGCGTCTCGCCGATGAGACGAACCAGCTTGGTGAGCTTCGCGGACAGCGCATCGTGTCGCGCGGCGGAATCCTCCGGAGAGAGCTTCGGCCAATCATGCGACAAGGCCGTCCAATCGGCCTCGATCTCCTGCCAGAGCACGCGTTCCGGCGAACCTTCCGCTCCGTATTTCTCCTCGGATGCATCCTGCAAGACGATGCTGGCGTCGAGCGTTGCCGCGGCTTGTTGTATTTTCTTGTCGAAGTAAGCAGTGTTCGCTTCGCCCGCGAGAATGGTGGCGGTGAATGACGCGTGCGCGGCCAAGGCCCGGCCCGCGTCCTTCAGTCCTTCGAAATAGTGCAGGCCATCGTCGGCCATTGCATGCTCATCGATTCGCGACCACAAACCCGCCGCGTACTCGACGCTGACATAACTCAAGGGCAGCAGCAGCACGATGACAATCACCGCCAGCTTGTGCGCCATCTTCATCCGTGCCGTCATATTCATCATGCTCCTTATGCTCCTTCATCGCCGGCCGTCGATCCCACGCCCAACGCCGCACCCAGTGCCCACGGCTGCTGCGGTGCAATCGTCTCCGGCTCTATTTCGACGGGCTGCGGCAAATCTTTACGAAACCCGCCTCGCTTCGGGGAAATGCCTAACGATCCCGGCTGCCCATATCTGCGCCCCGCCGCTGCGCATGCCCGCACAGGCCGCCACCGCGTGCGAGGGTGTGACGCGCTTCACAAAGAGCGCTTCGGCCTGCCGGCACGCTAAATTCCGCGCGGCCCAAGCCGATACAACCCCGGCGTGCATGTCGCACGCTCGCTTGACCTTGCGGAGCCATTTCATGAACAGATCTGTTTCCCTATTGGTATTCATGTCGGCGGGATGCTTGTGTGCGACGGCCGCCATGGCCGATACTTGCCACGCCCCCAGCGCGCCCTCCAATTTTCCGGAACCGGTAACCGCAACCGAGCAAGACATCCTGGCCGCCCAGCAATCCGTGAAGCAATACTTGACCGACATGGAAGCGACGCTGAAGTGCTTCGATGCCGCCCACAACGACAGCGCCCACAATATGGCCGTCGACGACATGCAAAAGACCGCGTCGAAATTCAACAGCGTGCTGCGCGCCTATCGGGCGCGGCAGAAGGCCTGAATTCGATCAGATCCGGAACGAAGCACAGCTAGCCTCCTCGCCGCCCGACCGGAATCACTTCCGCTAGTACGCGATCCGCGGATGCCACGGCTTCAAGATAGGCCGATCGAAGCGTGACGCCGTCGACGGATGTCATTGCCTGACTCCAGTCGCCCATCTCGTAGGCTTGGACTTGGCGAAGGACGCGGCCGACAGGCACTCGACCGTCCCCCAGCAGCGCCCGCGTTACCTCAGGCACAAGAGCCAGATCCGCTAAGACTTGTTCCATGGGTCGGTCAA